>Ga0136633_1002689_pt1 | contig 12102 bp, 11 predicted proteins | sample AntDrymeUQ832206_2_FD_105494 | JGI IMG/M metagenome (GOLD analysis project Ga0136633, IMG submission 105494) | Polar desert sand microbial communities from Dry Valleys, Antarctica - metaG UQ83 (22.06) | ecosystem: Environmental > Terrestrial > Soil > Desert | place: Antarctica: Dry Valley... | reverse complement strand
CGGTAGGCCTCGGCGAGCCGCCCCGCGGGCAGGCCGTGCTCCTGCGCGGTGCGCCCGAGGTGCTCGCGCAGCTCCTCCTCCACCGAGCGGTCCAGCATCGGCGTCTGGCTGTCGTGAGCGCTGCAGGCGCGCACCTTCGCGTCGAAGACGTCGGTCACGTCGACGGCAGTGTCGTCGTCGGGGCCGCCGAACAGCCAGACCTGGGGGACCTCCCACGGCTCGAGATCCAGCTCAGGAAAGGCGAACTCGTTGCGCGCGTCGGGGTAGACGGCGGCCAGCGCAGCGGCGCCCGTCGCCAGGTGGTCGGGGTGGTAGAGGTAGACGAAGCGGTAGTTGCGCTCCGGAGCGTGGGTGACCACGGCCTCCGGACGGCGCTCCCGGATCACCCGGGCCAGGTCGCGGCGCAGGTCGCGGTCGACCTCGACGAAGCCGTCCGGCCGACCGAGGAACACGCACTCCTTCGCGCCGAGCAGCTCCGCCGCGGCCCGCTGCTCGTCGCGCCGGATGCCCGGCACGTCGTCGCGCTGCACGTCGGCGTCGAAGCCGCCGCTGTCGCCGTCGGTCACGCAGACGACCGTCACCTCGCAGCCCTGCGAAGCCCAGCGGGCGATCAGGCCGCCGGCGCCGAAGTCGGCGTCGTCGGGGTGCGCACCGATGACGAGAGCGCGGGACGGGACGGCACGGGTCGGGGTGCTCATGACCGACCCCCTACCCCCCGGAGAGCAGGTCCCGCACGTGGCCGGTCTCGTTGAGGCTGATGATCCCGCGACGGCCGTCCCGCGCGGCGCCGATGCGGGTGATGGAGCAGTAGGCGGGGGCGAACCAGATCGTCCGCTCCTGGCCGAGCACGGCGCCGGTCGCCGCGTTGATGGCGCCGGCGTGGCTGAAGAGCACCACCCGCCCGCCGGGGTGCCGCGCGGCGATCCGCTCGACCGCGCCGACGACGCGCGTGCGGAAGGCCACGGGGTCGACGTCGTGGCTGTAGAGGTCGCCGTGGAGGAGCGCGGCGTAGCGCGGGTCGCCGGCCGCCTTGAGCTCCTCGACCGGGACGTACGAGGAGTCGTTGCTGTCGAACTCCGCGATGTCGTCCTCGACCTCGGCGGTCATGCCGAGCGCCTGCTCCACCGGGGCGGCCGTCTCGCGGGCCCGCCGCGACGGCGAGGTGTAGAGCGCCGAGACGCCCTGGTCGGACAGCGCCTGCACCAGCCGGCGGGCCTGCTCGTGACCGCGCGCGGACAGCTCCGGGTCGGCCGGGCCGCCGTCCTCGGTGGCGTCGATCCGGACGGGCAGCGCGTGGCGGACGAGGACGATCTCCATCGGCTCGACGCTAGCCGCCGGTCCCGCACACTGGACGGGTGCCCAGCGCCCTGCCCGACGGCGAGCCCGTCCCCCCGACCGGCGCGCTGCCGGCGGCGGCGACGGCGGGCCTCGGGCAGCGCCCGTTCGGCGTCTACCTGCACGTCCCGTTTTGCGCCTCCCGCTGCGGCTACTGCGACTTCAACACCTACCTCGGCTCCGAGCTCGGCGGTGGCGGGCTCCAGGACGGCTACGCCGACGCGGCGGTCGCCGAGCTGCGGCTGGCCCGCGCGGTGCTCGGCGACGCGGCCCCGCCCGTCGAGACCGTCTTCGTCGGAGGAGGAACCCCGACGCTGCTGCCGGCGAGCGACCTCGTGCGGGTGCTGCGCGAGGTGGACGCGCTGTTCGGGCTCGCGCCGGGCGCGGAGGTCACGACCGAGGCCAACCCCGACTCGGTGGACGAGCGCTACCTCGCTGAGCTGCGCGCCGGTGGCTTCACTCGGGTGTCGCTCGGCATGCAGTCGGCGGTGTCGTCGGTGCTGCAGGTGCTCGACCGCACCCACACGCCGGGGCGCCCGCAGCAGGCGGCGCGCGAGGCCGTCGCGGCCGGCTTCGAGCAGGTCAGCCTCGACCTCATCTACGGAGCGCCGGGGGAGTCCGACGACGACTGGCGCACCTCCCTCGACGCGGCGCTGAGCGCCGGGCCGACGCACGTCTCGGCGTACGCGCTCATCGTCGAGGACGGCACCCGGCTGGGTCGGCAGGTCGCGCGCGGCCTGCTGCCCGCCCCGGACGACGACGTCCTGGCTGACCGCTACCTGCTTGCGGAGCAGGCGCTCTCAGGCCTTGGCTGGTACGAGGTGAGCAACTGGGGTGAGCCCTGCCGGCACAACCTCGGCTACTGGCGCGGCGGCGACTGGTGGGGGATCGGCCCCGGTGCGCACAGCCACGTGGGCGGCGTGCGCTGGTGGAACGTCAAGCACCCGTCCGCCTACGCCGCCCGCCTCGCCGAGGGGGTCTCGCCGGGGGCGGGCCGCGAGCTGCTCACCGAGGAGGACCGGCGGGTCGAGCGGGTCCTGCTGGAGGTGCGGCTGCGCGAGGGCGTGCCGCTGGACCTGCTGCGCCCGCAGGGCCTCGCGGCCGTCGACCGGCACGCCGAGGACGGCCTGCTGGAGGTCGACGGCGGCCGGGCGGTGCTCACGCTGAGGGGGCGGCTGCTCGCCGACGCGGTGGTCCGCGACCTGGTCGACTGACCGGGTGTCGCAGCGCACACGGCCGGAGTGACGGGAATCGCAGCCGCTGCCGGTAGGTTGCCATCACCACAGACTGTCGTCCCGACCCGGTTCGACCGTCACCTCCGCGGGAGTCCTTGCCCGCTGGTCGCACCGCTCGGTCGTCGCTCCGCCCCGTTCGTCGGGCCTGTTGCTGCGCGTCGTCGTCGCGGCCCCTGACACACCAACGGAGCTCCTTCCTTCATGCCTGGCCGTCCCACCCCTTCCCGCACGCCCTCCCCGAGCCGCGGCGCCTCCGCCGGCCGCAGCTCCTCCGCCGGCGGCCGTGGCCGCTCGCCGCGCCGCACCGGCTCGAGCCGGCCGGCCCCCGCGCCGGTCAAGTCCGACCTCGAGATCGCCCTCGACGCCGCGGCGGACGCCGCTGCGGACGCGCCCGACGTCGCCACCACCTTCGCCGCCCTCGGCCTGCCCGAGCGCCTCGTCATCGCCCTCGCCCGTCGCGGGATGGAGGCGCCGTTCGCCATCCAGACCCGCGCGATCCCCGACGCCCTGGCCGGCCGCGACGTCCTCGGCCGCGGGGCCACGGGCTCCGGCAAGACCCTCGCCTTCGGCCTGCCGCTGCTGTCCCGCCTCGTCGGCGGGGAGCGGCTGCGCGGCACCCCGCGCGGCCTGGTCCTCGTGCCGACCCGCGAGCTCGCCCAGCAGGTCAACGACGCGCTCGCCCCGCTGGCGCAGGCGCTCGACCTCAAGGTGACGACCGTCTACGGCGGCGCCTCGATGGGTCGCCAGATCGACCAGCTGCGCCGCGGGGTCGACGTCGTCGTCGCCACCCCTGGTCGGCTGCAGGACCTCATCGACCAGCGCGAGTGCTCGTTGCACGCGCTGCAGGTGACCGTGCTCGACGAGGCCGACCACATGGCCGACCTGGGCTTCATGCCGGCCGTCACCAAGCTGCTCGACATGACGGCCGAGGGCACCCAGCGACTGCTGTTCTCCGCGACGCTCGACCGCGGTGTGGACAAGCTCGTGCGCCAGTACCTCGTCGACCCGGCGATCCACGCGGTCGCGACCGCCGACTCGCACGTCACGACGATGGACCACCGCGTCTACGCCGTGCAGGGCGACGCCAAGGTCGACATCTCCGCCGAGATCGCCGCGCGTCCGGGTCGCACGCTGTTCTTCGTACGCACCAAGCACGGCGCGGACCGGCTCGCGATGCAGATGCGCAAGGTCGGCGTCGAGGCCGCCGCGATCCACGGCAACCTCACGCAGAACGCCCGCAAGCGCGCGCTGGAGAACTTCACCTCCGGCCACGCCCGCGTGCTGGTGGCGACCGACGTCGCGGCCCGTGGCATCCACGTGGACGACGTCGACCTGGTCGTCCACTACGACCCGCCGGCCGACCACAAGGACTACCTGCACCGCTCCGGCCGGACCGCGCGGGCCGGTGCCAGCGGCACCGTCCTGTCGCTCGTCACGAGCGACCAGGTCCGCGACCACCAGCGCATGCGCGAGCGCGCTGGCGTCGAGGCCAGCGCCGTCAGCGTCGTCGTCGGCCACCCGGCCGTGCGCGAGCTCGCCGAGTCGGGCGAGGCCATCGAGGTCGCACCCCGCGCGCCGTACGTCCCGCGCCCGCAGGGCGACCGCCGACCGAGCTACGGCAGCGCGAGCCGCCCCCGTCGCACCGGTCAGCCGAGCAGCAGCGGCGGCGGCCCCCGCGGCGGCGCCGGCCGCCCGCGCCCGGCGCACACCAGCTAGTCGCACGTCATACGACGGAGGCCGGTCCCCCTCGGGGCCGGCCTCCGGTGCGTCCAGGGTCCACGCCTTTTGAAGGTTGAACCCTCAACCACAAGGGGTACCCTGGGCCCATGACGCGCTGGCTGGACGAGGAGCAGCAGCGGTCCTGGCGCGCGTTCCTCGCGGCGACCACGTCGCTGCAGGCCGGGCTCGACGCCCAGCTGCAGGCCGAGGCCGGCATGCCGCACGCCTACTACGAGGTCCTCGTGCGGCTGTCCGAGGCGCCCGACCGCCGGCTGCGGATGAGCGCGCTGGCCGACGCGGCCGGCTCCTCCCGCAGTCGGCTGTCGCACGCGGTGGCCCAGCTCGAGGCGCGCGGGTGGGTCCGGCGCGAGCCGTGCCCCGAGGACCGGCGCGGTCTGATCGCCGTGCTCACCGACGAGGGCTTCGTCGCGCTGGAGCAGGCTGCGCCGGGGCACGTCGAGCAGGTGCGGCGGCTGCTCATCGACCGGCTCACGCCCGAGCAGGTGCGGTCGCTGCGCGAGATCTCCGAGGCGATCCTCCCGGACGTGTGACGGACGTGTGACGGACCCCTCGCTGCTTGCAGAAGTGAGCACCCGCGGCAGCGGGCACACCGTGCGGCAGCACCCACTGCCCTTCAGGAGGAACCATGTCCGACCGCCCCGCAGACCAGGCCCGCCAGGGACTGCTCGCCTCCGTGTCCGGCAAGGCCAAGGAGGTCGCCGGCGCCGTGCTCGGCAACGACAGCCTGGCCGCCGAGGGCCAGCTGCAGCAGGCCGAGGCCGCCGCCCGCAAGGACGCCAGCGCGCAGGAGGCCGTGGCTCGCGCCGAGGCCACCGAGGCCGCCGAGGTGATCGAGCGCGAGAAGGCCGACTCAGCCCGCCAGGTCGAGGTGGCGGAGACCGCCGCCGCTGCCCGTGAGGAGCAGGTGCGGCGCGAGGCCGGCGTCGAGGCCGCCCGCGCGGCCGCCGAGGTCGAGCGCCAGGAGGCCGTGCAGACCGCGTCCGTCGAGGCGCAGGCGCAGGCTCAGGCCGAGAGCGCCGTCGACCGCGCCGCCGCCGAGCGCGCCGAGGCCGAGCGGCTCGAGCGCGAGGCCGAGGCCCGCTACGCGCAGGAGTCGGCCAGCGCCGACGCCGCCGAGAAGGCTGCCGCCCGTGCCCGCGAGGACGCCGAGCGCCTCGAGCGCGACGCGCAGTAGCAGCCCGACTCCTCCACCCCGACCACCTCAGGAGATCCCATGAACGTGCTCACCGTCCCGCGCACCGTCGCCGTCCTTGAGTACAAGGCCCTGCGCCTGCCCGCCACCGTCCTGCAGTCGCAGGTCGTCGGCCGGCTCGACGAGGAGTCGCGCGTCCGGCTCGCCTTCGAGAAGGCCCTGGGCAGCATCGACTCCGTCGTCGGCAAGCTCTTCGCCGACGACGAGCTCGCCCGCCGCGGCACCGCGCTGTCCCGTCGCGCCGAGGTCCTCGAGACCGCCGTCGTTCTCGACGAGAAGGCCGAGCAGCGCAAGGCCGCCGCCGCGGCCGAGCTCCAGCAGAGCCGGGCCGCGGCCGACGAGCAGCGCCGCACCGCCGAGCAGGAGAAGGCCACCGAGCTGCAGCGTCTGCGCGACGAGGAGAAGGCCGCCAAGCAGGCCGTCGTTCAGAAGGCCGCCGCGCAGGAGAAGGCCGCTTCCAAGGCGGTCGCCGCGAAGGCCAAGGCCGAGCTGGCCGCCGAGCGGGAGCGGCTCGCCGCCCAGGAGGCCGCCCTCGACAAGCGCACCGCCGAGCGCACGGCCGCCCCGAAGGCCCAGCTGTCCGAGGCCGTCGACCGCAAGCAGGACGCCGACGCCGAGCGCGCGGCCGCCGACCGCCTGGCCGAGCTCGCCGACGCAGAGAAGGCCAGCCGCACCACCGAGCAGTAGCCCGTACGACGACGTCCCGGTCCCCTCACGGGGGCCGGGACGTCGGCGTTCCTGCTGCGGCTCAGGCGGTCTCGGCGACCGCCGCGGTGCGCAGGGCGGCCGGGGCGTTGGCCGGCACCGTCGGGTTCTTCGGGACGACCGGCTGCAGCCGCCTGTAGGGCGCGCCGAGCGGCGGGCGCGGGTCCTGCTCCCCGCGGTTGGGCCACAGCGAGGCGGCGCGCTCGGCCTGGGCGGTGATGGTGAGCGAGGGGTTGACCCCGAGGTTGGCCGACACCGCGGAGCCGTCGACGACGTGCAGCCCGTCGTACCCGTAGACCCGGTGGTAGGCGTCGACGACGCCGGTCTGCGGCGAGTCGCCGATGGTGCAGCCGCCCAGGAAGTGCGCCGTCATCGGGATGTTGGCGAGGTCGCCGACGCTGCCGCCCGGCTCGCCGCCGATGTGGTCGGCCAGCCGGCGGACCGCCTCGTTGCCGACCGGGATCCACGTCGGGTTCGGCGCTCCGTGGCCCTGGCGCGAGGTGAGGCGGCCGCGCTTGCGGTAGGTCGTGATCGAGTTGTCCAGCGTCTGCATGACCAGCGCGATGATCGTGCGCTCGGACCAGCGGTGGGGGAGCAGGGCCCGCAGCGCCAGCGGGTCGCGCGCCATGAGCAGCAGCGCCTTGAGGGCCCGAGGGGTCCGGCCGCCGCCATCGGTGAGCACCGTCTGCAGCAGGCCCATCGCGTTGCTGCCCTTGCCGTAGCGGCACGGCTCGACGTGGGTCACCGCGTCGGGGTGGAAGGAGGACGTGATGGCCACGCCCTGCGAGAAGTCCTGGGTGACGGTGCGGGTCGCCGCACCGAGCAGCGCCTCGGAGTTGGTGCGGGTGAGCACCCCGAGCCGGTCCGACAGCTGCGGCAGCACCCCCTTCGCCTTCATCCGGTGCAGCAGCTTCTGCGTGCCGAGCGTGCCGGCGGCGAGCACGACCGAGTCGGCGGTGAGCGTTCGCCGGCCGCGGGGGAGCGGGCCGGTGCGGACCGTCTCGACCGACCAGCCGTCGCCTGTCGGGCGGACCGTCGTGACGGTGGTGTCGGGGACCACGACCGCGCCGCCCCGCTCGGCGAGGTGCAGGTAGTTCTTCACCAGCGTGTTCTTGGCGCCCACCCGGCAGCCGGTCATGCACGAGCCGCACTGCGTGCAGCCGGTGCGCTCCGGCCCGACCCCGCCGAAGAACGGGTCCGGCACGGTGCAGCCGGGCTCCTGCTGCCCGTCGCGGCCGAAGAAGACGCCGACCGGGGTGAGCGCGAAGGTGTGGCCCACGCCCATGGACTCGGCCACCGCGCGCATCGCCTCGTCCGACGGCGTGACGGTCGGGTTCTGGACCACGCCCAGCATCCGTCGCGCCTGGTCGTACCAGGGCTCGAGCTCGGCCTGCCAGTCGGTGATGTGCCCCCACTGCGGGTCGCGGAAGAAGGGGGCAGGCGGCTGGTAGAGCGTGTTCGCGTAGTTCAGCGAGCCGCCCCCGACGCCCGCGCCGGCCAGCACGAGGACCTTGCCGACCTTGGCGATGCGCTGGATGCCGCGCAGGCCCAGCGTCGGCGCCCACACGAAGCGCCGCACGTCCCACGACGTCCGCGGCAGCTCGTCGTCGGCCCAGCGGCGACCGGCCTCGACAACCGCGACCCGGTAGCCCTTCTCGACCAGGCGCAGGGCGGTGGTGCTCCCGCCGAAGCCGGAGCCGACGACGACGACGTCGTAGTGGTCAGGGCCTTGCCCGGCAGCGGTCACGGAGCAAAAGGTACAGCTGTGTCGCTTTGCTGTCAGTGCCTGGGCCGGGCCACGCGCAGCGGCGCGGCCCGGCTGGGGCGCTACTCGCTCTCGGTGGTGGTGCTGGTCTCGCAGCCGCACTCCTTGCACATGGCGCTCCTCCTCCCGGGGTCGGTCCCGGCAGTGTGCACCGCGGCAGTTGGACAGGCCCACCGGGCGGGGGCAGAGTGCTTGGTCCAGTACCCGCGACAGGGGGTTGGCACATGCCCACGTTCATGGACGTCCACGAGGACCTGAAGCTGCCGCGCGAGGCGATCGAGGAGATCGCGCGCGAGGCGATGGAGGGCAAGAGCGACCAGTTCGGCGTCCGCCAGGTCGAGCTGTTCCACAACCCGATGGGCAAGGTCTACTGCGTGCTCGAGGCCCCCGACGAGGCGGCGGTCCGCGCCCACCACGAGGCCCTCGGCGTGAGCTGCGGCCAGGTGGACCGGGTCGAGACCCTGGCCTGACCCCCACCGATCCGCCTTCTGCTGTTACCGTGCGTCTGTACGACAGGGGAGCGCTTCGGCGCTGAGAGTGCGGTCCGCCGCAGACCCTCGAACCTGATCTGGGTCATGCCAGCGCAGGGAGTCGGTTCGCCGGGTCGTCGTCCGGCTGTGCGCCGTGCGACGCACCCCGGTGCTCGCCCCGTCCACCTCGACGGACGGAGAACGCACGTGACCACCACCGGACCCACCCGATCTACCAGATCCACCATCAGCACGGACTCGCGCCGCTGGCGCACCGTCGACGTCGTCGTCGCGGCGGTCCTCGCCGCCGCGGTCGGCGTCGTCTTCTGGGCCTGGAACCTGCTCTGGGCCGCCGCCTCGCCGGCCTTCGAGACGGTCCCGCCGCTGCAGGGAATCATGTACGGCGTCTGGCTGCTGCCGGGCGTCCTGGGCGCCTTCATCCTGCGCAAGCCCGGCGCGGCGATCTACTGCTCGCTCGTCGCGTCGGTCGTCTCGGCCTTCCTCGGCAGCCAGTGGGGGCTGACCGTCGTCTGGTACGGACTGCTCCAGGGCCTCGCCCCGGAGCTGGTCTTCCTGCTGACCCGCTACCGCTCCTGGCGGCTCGTGACCGGCCTGGTCGCGGCGGCGGCTGCCGGGCTGGCCGCGGTCGCCCTCGACCTCACGCTCTACTACCCGGAGTGGCCGCTGGACTGGAAGCTCGCGTACGCCGCGCTCGTCGCGGGCAGCGCGGCCGTCGTCGGCGGCCTCGGCACCTGGCTCCTGCTCAAGGCGCTCGCGCCGACCGGCGTGCTCGCGCCGTTCCCGTCCGGCCGCGAGCAGGTCCGGGTCTGAGCCGAGCCCGGCCCGTCCGCCTCGAGCTGCGCGGCTGGGGCTGGCGCTACGCCGGGCGCAGGGCGTGGGCGCTGCGCGGTGTCGACCTGGTGGTCGAGCCCGGCGAGCGCGTGCTCCTGCTGGGGCCCTCGGGGGGAGGCAAGTCCTCCCTGCTGAGGGCCCTGGCCGGGCTGCTCGACGACGACGCCGGCGAGGCGGAGGGCTCCCTGCTGCTGGACGGCCGCCCTGCCCGCGAGGTCCGAGAGCGCACCGGCCTGCTGCTGCAGGACCCGGACGCCCAGCTCGTGATGTCCCGGGCCGGCGACGACGTCGCCTTCGGGCTGGAGAACCGCGCCGTCCCGGCCGACCGGATCTGGCCGCGGGTCGACGCGGCGCTGGCCCAGGTCGGCTTCCCGTACGACCGGGACCGCTCGACGGCCGAGCTGTCGGGCGGGGAGAAGCAGCGCCTGGCCCTGGCCGGGGTGCTCGCGCTCGAGCCGGGGCTGCTGCTGCTCGACGAGCCGACCTCGCAGCTGGACCCGTCCGGCGCCGCGCTCGTGCGCGAGGCGCTGGTCCGGTCGACCGGTGCGACGACGCTGCTCGTCGAGCACCGGGTCGCCGACGTCGTCGGGCTCGTCGACCGGGTGGTGGTCCTCGAGCCCGGCGCGGGCGTCGTCGCCGACGGACCGCCGGCCGCGGTCTTCGCCGCGCGCGGCGCCGACCTCGCGGCGCGCGGGGTGTGGGTGCCTGGCCGCGAGCCCTCGGCCACCCGCCGTCCGCGCACGCCCGGCGCGCCGTTGCTCGGGGCCGAGGCGGTGCGGGCGCACCGCGGGGTGCCGACCGCGCCGGTCGACCTGACGCTGCATGCCGGTGAGGCGGTCGCCCTCACCGGCCGCAACGGCGCTGGGAAGTCCACCGTGGCGGCCGTTCTCGCTGGGCTGGAGGCCCCGGCCGAGGGGCGGGTCGTGACGCACCCCGGTCTGGGCGGCCCGTCCGCCCCGCTGCACCGGTGGCCGGCCCGCCGGCTGGTCGCGGCGGTGGGGACGGTCTTCCAGAGCCCCGAGCACTCCTTCCTCACCGCGTCGGTGGCCGAGGAGCTGCTCGCCGGGCCGAAGCGCGACGCGGCGGCCGACGCTGCGGCGCGCGCCCGCAGCGAGGTGCTGCTCGACCGGCTCGGGCTGACCGCCGTCGCCGGGGCGAACCCGTTCACCCTGTCGGGTGGGCAGCAGCGCCGGCTGTCGGTGGCGACCGCCCTCGCCTCGGCGCCGCGGGTGCTGGTGCTCGACGAGCCGACCTTCGGCCAGGACGCGCTGACCTGGGCGGCGCTCGCCGAGCTCTGCGAGGAGCTGCTCGACGAGGGCCGCGCGCTGCTCGTCGTCACGCACGACGAGGCGTTCGTGCAGCGCCTCGCCGACCGGGTGCAGGTGCTCGGGTGAACCCGCTCGCGCTGCTCGTCGCCGCGACCGTCCCCGCGCTGGCGCTGCTCATCAGCGTCGACCCGGTCACGCCGACGGTCGTCCTGCTCGCCACGGCTGTGGCGCTGCGCCTCAGCCCGGCCCTTCCGGTCGACCTGCTGCGCAGAGCCCGCCCGCTGCTGCTCGCCGCGGTCAGCATCGGCGGCCTCAACGCGCTGCTCAGCGAGGCCGGCGGGCGGCTGCTCGTCGACGTCGGCCCGGTCACCGTCACCTCCGGCGCCGCGCTCGCGGGGGCCTCCACCGCCCTGCGGCTGCTCGCCGTCGCGCTGCCCGGCCTGCTGGCCGTCCTGCTCATCGACCCCGTCGACCTGGCCGACGCCCTCGTCCAGCAGGCCCGCGTCCCAGCCCGGCCGGCGTACGGCGCGCTGGTCGCGCTGCGGCTCGTCCCGCTGCTCACCGAAGACTGGACGCAGCTGCGCCGCGCCCGCCGGGCGCGGGGGATCGCCGCCGGCTCACCGGTCGGTGCGGTCCGGCTGTTCGCCGGCCAGGTGCTCGGGCTGCTGGTGCAGGCGCTGCGCCGCGGCACCCGCATCGCCACCGCGATGGACGCCCGGGGCTTCGACAGCACCGGGCCGCGGACCTTCGCACGCGCGGCCATCGTCACGCCGGCCGACTGGTGCCTGGTCACCGCGTCGCTGCTCGTCACCGCCTGCGCCGTAGCGCTCTCCGTCACGACCGGCGCCTGGCGACCGGTGCTCGGATGAGCGCTCACCTGGTGCACGGCACCGGCACCGAGCTGGTCGCCGCCGACTGGCCGGCCGTCACAGCCGCCGAGGCGCGCGAGCTCCTGCGCGCGTACGGGCTGACCGCGCGCGCCGTGGCCTGGCGCAGCCCCCGCCCGCTGTCGGCGGCCGCGCTGGTCGAGACCGAGGCGGGGACGGTCTTCGTCAAGCGGTCCGACCCGCGAGTGCGCACGGCCGCCGACCTCGCGGAGGAGCACGCCTTCGGCGACCACCTGCGCGCCCGCGGCGTGCCGCTGCCCGAGGTGCTCTCGACCACCACCGGCGAGCGCACCGTCTCCACCCCGACCGGCACGTACGAGGTGCATGCGCTCGGGGTGGGGAACGACCGCTACCGCGACGTGCCGTCGTGGGGGCCGCCGCACGCTCGCGCGGACGCGCGCGCGACCGGGCGCGCCCTGGCGCTCCTGCAGCAGGCAGCCGTCGGCTTCGACCGGCCCGCCCGCAGCTGCCTGCTGACCACCTCCTGGCCGCCGGACGTCGCCGCGCGCGGGGCGGCCGACCCGCGCCTTGCCCGGGCGCTCCGGGACCGGCCGTGGCAGCGCGACGTCGAGCAGGTGCTCGGCCCGCTGCTCGCCGACCTGCCGGAGCTGCCCGCGTCCTGGACGCACGGCGACGGCAGCCCGACCAACCTG
>Ga0136633_1002688_pt1 | contig 12102 bp, 11 predicted proteins | sample AntDrymeUQ832206_2_FD_105494 | JGI IMG/M metagenome (GOLD analysis project Ga0136633, IMG submission 105494) | Polar desert sand microbial communities from Dry Valleys, Antarctica - metaG UQ83 (22.06) | ecosystem: Environmental > Terrestrial > Soil > Desert | place: Antarctica: Dry Valley... | reverse complement strand
GCGATCATGATGATGTTGTCGGTCCCGGTGAAGCCGTCCATCTCGACGAGCAGCTGGTTGAGCGTCTGCTCGCGCTCGTCGTGACCGCCGCCCATGCCGGCGCCGCGGTGGCGGCCGACGGCGTCGATCTCGTCCATGAAGATGATGCAGGGCGAGTTCTGCTTGGCCTGCTCGAAGAGGTCGCGGACGCGTGAGGCGCCGACGCCCACGAACATCTCGACGAAGTCCGAGCCGGAGATCGAGAAGAACGGCACGCCCGCCTCGCCGGCGACCGCGCGGGCCAACAGCGTCTTACCGGTGCCGGGAGGTCCGTAGAGCAGGACGCCCTTGGGGATCCGGGCGCCCAGCGCCTGGAACTTCTTCGGGTTCTCCAGGAACTCCTTGATCTCGTGGAGCTCCTCGACCGCCTCGTCGACGCCCGCGACGTCGCGGAAGGTCATCTTGGGCGTGTCGACGCTCATCCGCTTGGCCTTGGACTTGCCGAAGGACATGACCTTCGAGCCGCCGCCCTGGACCTGGTTCATCAGGAATATCCAGAACCCGATGAAGATCAGGAACGGCAGGAGATAGGTCAGCAGCGAGAGCCAGCCGTTGCTCTTCTTGCCCAGGATGTCGAAGTTGTCGAGCCGCGAGGGCTGGGCTTCCTTGGCCGTCTCGAGGTCCTTGACCAGCGTCGGCGCGTACTGGTCGGGGAAGCCGACCTCGTACTTCTGCTTGTCGGCCAGCGTGACCTGGAGCGTGTTGTCCTTGGTCTTCATGACCACGGTGCGGACGTCGCCGGCGGCCAGTTGCTCCTGGAAGTCGCCGAACTGCGGCTTGGTGGACTCGTCCGGGCCGGGGCTGATGAGCTTTTGGGCGAAGAACGCCAGCACCACCACGATGAGGATCGGGAACGCCGCGCTCTTGAAGAACCTGCTCATAAAAGGAATTTTTCCCCGCCCACCCTGGGGTCCGAGTCGATCAACAGTACCAGGGGGTCAGTCTCCCCTTTACGGCGTTTGTTGCAACGCGGCGACATAGGGGAGGTTGCGGTAGCGCTCGCCGTGGTCGAGCCCGTAGCCGATCGCGAACCTGTCGGGGATCTCGAAGCCGACGTACCGGGCCTCGAGCTCGATCTTGCGCCGCTCGGGCTTGGTCAGCAGCGCGCAGACCTCCACGCTCGCCGGTCCCCGGGCTCGCAGGTTGCGCAACAGGTACTGCAGGGTCAGGCCGCTGTCGACGATGTCCTCGACGATCAGCACGTCGCGCCCCTCGATCGAGGCGTCGAGGTCCTTGAGGATCCGCACCACGCCGCTGGTCGACGTGGCCGAGCCGTAGGACGCCACGGCCATGAAGTCGACCTCGCACGGGACGGTGATCTCGCGCATCAGGTCCGACAGGAAGAACACGGCGCCCTTGAGCACGCCGACGAGCAGAAGGTCGCGCCCGTCGTAATCGGAGGAGATCTGCGCCCCAAGGTCGGCGACCTTGCGGCGCAGGTCGTCGGGCTGGACGAGGATCTCGCCGATCGCGGGGTCGCGCATGAGCGGCGCAGGTTAGTGCGCGGCCACCGGTAGGGGCGGGGTGCGCTCGAAGCGCAGGGTTCCCTTGCGGACGACCGCGCGGGCGCCGTCGCCCAGGTCGAGCATCGCGTGGTCGGCCAGCTCGAGCACCTCCTCGAAACGGGCGCTCACGCGGGGACATAGGCCGCCCAGCGCGTCCTCGGCTAACCGGCGCAGGACCAGGCGGCCGAGCGCCGGGGGCAGGATCCGCAGGTGATCGAGTGTCACGTGGTCGCGGCCGGCCAGCGCCGTGTCGACGATCTCGTCGAGCACCTCGGCCTCCTGGCGCAGCAGCTGAGCGGCGCGCAGGACGTTGCGCTGCGCGGCCGGGTGGATGGCTTCGAGCGCCGGAACGAGACCCGCACGTACGCGCCCGCGCGCGTAGGAGGCGGTGTCGTTGGTGGTGTCCTCGACCCAGCCCAGCCCGCGAGCGAGGCAATGCGCGGCGGTCTCCTCACGGGTCACGCCCAGCAGCGGGCGGACCAGCCGGCCGTCCTTGACCGTCATGCCCAGGAGCGCGCGCCGCGAGGGCGAGGACGCCAGCCGGTAGAGGATCGTCTCGGCCTGGTCGGTTGCCGTGTGGCCGGCGAGAAGCAGCGCGTCGTGGTGGGCGGCGAGCTCGGCCCCGGCGCCGTAGCGCACGTCGCGCGCCCAGGCCTGCAGGTTGCCAGCGTCGTCGGGGCGCGTCGCGCGCTGGACCTCGAGCGGCGCCCGCAGCCGCGCGCAGAGGCTCCGGCAGGCCGCTTCGTCTGCCGCAGCGTCGGCGCGCAAGCCGTAGTTGACGTGCAACGCGAGCACCCCGCCCTCGCTCCCGATGCGTGAGGCGACGTCGAGCAGGCAGACCGAGTCGCGGCCGCCGCTGAGGAGCACCACGAAGCGCCCGCCCTCCGGCAGCAGCCCCGTTCCGCGGATGCGCTCGAGCAGGTCCACCGCCCGAATTTACCCGGCAGGCTTCGGCCGGGCGAGGAACAGCTCGGTGGCCTCGGAGAAGCCCTTGAGCCGGACCTCGCCGATGCGCTCGAGGTCCAGGTGCGGGCCGCCGGCCTGCTCGACCACCGGTCGGGTGATGAGTACTTCGCCCCCTGCCGCGCGGGCGGCCACCCGGGCGGCCTGGTTGACCTCGCGGCCGTAGTAGTCGCCGTCGCGGTAGAGCGTCTCGCCGTAGTGGATCCCGATTCGCGGCAGCGGTCGCAGGTCGTAGAGCTGCTGGAAGCCGACGGCCCAGTCGGTCAGCTCCGCGGGATCCGAGCCGACGACCATCACCTCGTCGCCGATGGTCTTGATGATGCGCGCGTTCTCGGGCAGCGTGTGCTCGACCGCTTCGACGAAGCGCTCGACCGCCTCGACGGCCTCCTCGTCACCGACCTCCTCGGTCATCCGCGTGTAACCAGCGAGGTCCGCGAAGGCGATCGCGACCCGCAGCCGCCCAAGGTCCATGGTCGCGTCGCCGAAGTCGACCTCCATGTGGCCGATGACGTCCTGCTCGACGAAGTGCTGCAGGAAGCGCTGGTGGACGTGGTCCATGATCGGCGACGAGAGCGGCAGCAGCTCGCCGGCCAGGCCCTGCATCTCCTCGGCCATCTGCAGGCCGGGGACGCCGTCGCGCATCAGCGGCTCGTGCACGTAGAGATGAAAGAGGCGAACTTCTGCGTCGGCGATCTGAGCCATCGCCAGGCCGTAGACGCGGATGAGCTGCAGGAAGGCGATCAGCGGGAATCCCGCCGCGAGCACCGCCGAGGCGTAGCGCAGCAGCTGGACGTCGTCCTCGGTCAGCCGCTCGAGATGCGCGGCGCCGAAGCCCATCGTCGTGATCATCCGCGAGATCAGCGCCGGCTCCAGGCCGGTGGCCTTCGCCGCCTGCTCGAGTGTGAAGTGCTCGCTGGGCGTCGAGAGCAGGTCCTCGACGTAGCCGAAGGCGAGCTTGCCCGAGTCGTAGGCATCGCGGATGGCGTCGAGCGAGTGGCCGCGATCGCGCATCCGGGCGACGATCCGCGCTTGGGCGATCGCCTCCGAGGACCACCCGCCGCCACCGACCTTGGGCACCACGCCGGCCTTGACCCAGCGCCGCAGCGTGGCCGCCGTGACGCCGACTCGCCGGGCCGCCTCGGCAACGCTCACGCCGCCGGTCATCGCATCAAAGTGACGGCCGGATCCCCATGATGTGGACCCGGCCGCTCGCGGGCTGCACGGCCCGCCTGTAGACCGACGGCGCTCGTCACTTCCGTGGCGGCGCCTCGCAGGAAGTCAAGCTTCCCACTTACCGGCCTGCTGTCCTTATTGGTACTCACTCGACACCCGTCGCGTCAACGCGGCTTAACAATCCTCAGGCGACCAGATGCGGGTGGTCGGCGGCGATCATGTCGCGGTACATCGCCTCCAAAGGCTTGGTGATCGGGATCAACGCGAGCGCGGCCTTGACGTCGCCACCGGTCTTGATCCGCCGGCGGGCGATGGCCATCGCGACGTTCTCCTTGCCCTGGAAGTACTTGTTGGCTGTCTCCGACGACATGGCCATCTTGACCTTCGGGCTCCAGTCGATGTCGTCGGACCACTCCCAGTGCAGGCAGCCCTCCTCGCCGTCTCGGGCAGCGCGCACGTTGAGGACGAGGTCCATGTCGTCGAACTCGAACCGCTGCGGCACGTCGGCGTCGCGCAGCCGCGGGCCCATGGACTGGTCCTCGCTCATCAGCGAGAACGTCTTGTCCATGACCTCGCGGAACTCCTTGGCGGAACTGAACTGTGGATTGGCCATCAGCTAGAACGCTCCCTCTCTCTCGACCAGGTTTGAGAACACCTTCGCCTGGATGCGCTGGCGCACCTCTTCGGCGAGTTCGAAGACCTTCGCCCTGTCCTCCACCGTGTCGCTCGGCAGGTGGTCGAGGGCCATCGGCTCGTCGAACTCGATCCTCCAGCGCGACGGTAGCGGGATCGCGCCGAACGGACCCAGCAGCGGGAACGTCGGCGTGATCGGGAAGTAGGGCGCGCCCGTGATGCGAGCGATGAGCGGCAGCTCGCCGATCTTGGGGTAGATCTCCTCGCTGCCGACGACGGCGCACGGGACGATCGGGGCGCCGGCCTTCATCGCCAGCTCGATGAAGCCGCCGCGGCCGAAGCGCTCGAGGCGGTAGCGGCGGCTGAACGGCTTGCCGACGCCCTTGGCGCCCTCGGGGAAGACCATGACGCGATGGCCCTCCTTCAGGAGCGCGAGTGCGTTGTGGGGCGAGGCCGGCACACCCCCGAAACGGCGGATGCCGACCGAGGCCCACGGCAGCGAGAAGGCCCAGTCGAGGACCAGGAAGCGCGGATGGCGGTAGTCGGGCCCCTCGTGGCGCCGGATCCCGGCGGCCATCATCGAGGCGTCCCACGGGACGACGCCGGCGTGGTTGGCGACGATCAGGGCCGGGCCGTCCCTGGGCAGTCGGTCGACCCCGGTGGTCGTCACTCGCCACCAGCGCTTGTACATGAAGTCCAGCCACGGCTGGGCGGCGGTCGCGAAGTCGGGGTCATAGCCCCAGCGATCCTCGCGGGGACCGGCAGTGAGGGGCGGGAAGGGAGGAAGCGGCGGAAGCCTCACGTCACGCCGCCTCCGCCTGGGCCATGGCGACCAGCTCGATGGCGCCGATGCTCGAGAGGGTCGGCTCGAAGCCCAGCTCGGCACGCATCCGGGTGGTGTCCACCCCGCGCCCGTAGCGCAGGAAGCGCGCCGTGTCGTCGTCCATGCGGGGCATGCCCAGCCGGGCGGCCAGGCCCAGCACCGTGCCGTAGGCCCCGGGCAGCAGCGGAATCGCGGTCTTGCCGAGTCGCCGCAGCACCCGGCTGAGCGACACGGTGTCGGCAGCGGCCACGTTGACCGCCCCGCGCACCGGCCGGCGCAGGGCGACGACCATCGCCTCGACGGCGTCGTCGCCGTGGATGACCTGGACCATCGGGTCAAAGCCCATCCAAGTCGGGATGACCGGCGAGGAGACGAGGCGCATGATTGGGGTGTCGAGCGTGCGGCCGAGGATGGGCTGGAAGCGCAGGGTCGTGCACGTCACCTCTGGGCGGCGGCGGGCGAGCGCAGCGACGAGCTTCTCGGATTCGGCCGCGTCGCGCTGCCAGCGCGTGCGCAGCGGATAGCGATCGGCCATGTCCTCGGTGAAGAACGCGGGGGCCTGGGGCTCGGAGCCGTAGATGGAGGCGGTGCTGCGGACGACCACGGTGCGCAACTCGGGCTGGGCGGCTGCGGCGACCAGCAGCTGCAGCGTGCCCACGACGTTCGTGTCGTGCAAGGTGCGTGCCGAGCGGCCGGGCTCGGGGAACTGCAGGAGATCGTTGTGCAGCAGCGCGTCGATGCGGTGGGGCGCGATGAGGCGGGCGAGGTCGGGGGAGCGTAGGTCGGCATCGACGTGGACGAAGCGATCGTGGGGCGGGAGGTCGGGCTTGCGGGTGTCGAGACCGACGACCAGCTCGGTCTGCGGGTCGGCGAGCAGCTCGGCGGCCAGGACGGTTCCCAGCCGGTTCGCCGCACCGGTGATGAGAACGCGGCGCATAGGCTGGCCGGACTCTATGTCGGCCACGATCCACCTGCATCCCACGACGGATCTGGCCCCGCGGGTCCTGCTGCCCGGCGATCCGGGCCGCGCCCTGTCGCTGGCCCAAGTGTTGCTCGACGGCCCGCTCATGTTCAACCACCACCGCGGGCTGTGGGGCTACACGGGCGTCGCGGCCGACGGCGAGCCGCTGACGATCCAGAGCACGGGCATGGGCGGGCCCAGCGCGGCGATCGTGTGCGCCGAGCTCGCCGACCTGGGCGCCCAGCGCCTGATCCGCGTGGGCACCTGCGGCGCGCTGGCGCCGACGCTGGCGCTCGGCGAGCTGGTCGTGGTGGAGCGCGCGCTCCCCGCTGACGGGACAAGCGCGGCGCTTGGATGCCGCGACCCGGCGCCCGATCCGGACCTGGCCGCGGCTCTGACCGGCGATCACCGCGGACCGGTGGTGACGAGCGACCTCTTTTACGACCCGGACCTCGCGCGCCTGGAGCGCTGGGCGGCCGGAGGAGCGCTGGCCGTCGAGATGGAGTGCGCCGCGGTCTTCGCGGTGGCCGCCGAGCGAGGCCTCGCGGCGGCGGCGGTGCTGCTGGTGACCGATCTGGCGCTCCCCGCACGGGCGCGGATCGGCGCCGAGGAGCTGCGTGAGGGCGAGGAGCGGCTGGGGCGCGCCGCGCTGGCGGCGCTGCTCTAGTTCTTCTTCGCAGCGGCCTTGGTGGTCGGCCGCGTGGTCGCCGGCGCTTCCTGAAGCGCTGTGAGCTGCGCGGCGATGTCGTCGAGGCGCTGCTCGATGCCTCCGAGGCCGGCTGTAGCGAGCCGCTGGTCGAGCCGGTCGACGGCGTCCTCGATGCCTTCCAGGCGCTGGGAGACCGAACGAACCCGCCGGGTCAACCGCTCGATGTCGGCGGCCGTTGGGATGTTGAGCGCGCCCAGCGCTGCTTCCTGGGCCTGCGACGTCTTCTCTCGGACGTCGAATGCCCGTGCGATGGCCCCGTTGATCAGCGGGTTCTCGAGCAGGTCCTGCGCCAGCTTCCCGATCGCATCCTCGCCCTGTTTGGTCAGGCGCTCGCGCAGGCCGGAGTCGTCATCGTTCATGGTCGAACCGTACCGCTGTGGGCCCGACGGGGGGCTGAACTCACCCTCTACTTGACCCTCAGCTACATCAACGCCTAATCCAGACGCCCGCAAGCATCAACCTGAAATTGCGTTCCATGGTTCAAGATCCGACCCGAGGCGGCCGATCCTTCCCTTGATGCGTTTCTTCAGGCACTCCCCGACAGTTCCCCATTGCGGTCCTCCCCAGGCTTCGCTAGCTTGCCGGGAGCCTGAATCTGCGCGCGTGGTAGGTTTCTACCGCCCGCAGGCAGGATGGCATGGGCGAGGAGAGCGCTGGCACGTATGAACAAGCACAAGCTGCTGATCGGACTTCTGGTGGCCGGCCTCTTCACGGCCGGCCTCGGCGCGGGCGTGTTCCCGGCCTCAGCCGACCTGCGGACCTTCCAGGTCACCTACTACGACGGCCGGACCGAGGTCGTCACCATCGATGTCCCGGCCGGCGCCCCGGCCAGCTCGGTCATCCCGGGCGCGGCCTCGATCGTGGACATCACCCAGGGGGTCCCCCCGGTCCTGCCCACGCCTAAGCCCCCCGCTTCTGAGCCCGCTCCCGCTCCTGGGCCCGCTCCGACGCCGTCTGACAACGGCCAAGGCAAGCCGTCGCAGCAGGACGCCGAGCCCGTCGGATCCAAGCAGGACGAGCAGAAGACCACCGGCGACAAGAAGCGTCAGCCTCAAGCAGACGTTGAGACTGCGGTCGGGGAGGTCCTCCGGGCGCGCGGCTCGAAGGACAAGCGCCGCCCCTCGCGTCAGACTGACGGCACCCCCACCGCGGCCGATCCGACGTTCGCCTTCTCCCTGCCCGGCCCGGCGCCGATCGGCGTTCCCAACTTCTTCATCGAGAAGTTCCGGATCCCCCCCTTCCTTCTGGCCATCTACCAGGCCGCCGGCATCGAGTACGGCGTGCGCTGGGAGATTCTCGCCGCGATCAACGAGATCGAGACGGACTACGGCCGCAACCTCAACGTCTCCTCCGCGGGCGCCCTGGGCTGGATGCAGTTCATGCCGGCGACGTGGGAGGCCTACGGCACCGACGCCAACAACGACGGTGAGAGGGATCCGTTCAATCCGGTTGACGCGATCTTCGCCGCCGCCCGCTACCTGAAGGCCGCAGGCGCGGCCACCGACATCCGCCGGGCGCTGTTCGCCTACAACCACGCCAACTGGTACGTGGACTCGGTCCTGCTGCGCGCGCGGCTGATCGGCGGCCTCCCGGCCGACCTCGTCGGCTCGCTCACCGGTCTGACCCAGGGCCTGTTCCCTGTGCACGCGAAGTCGCGCTACGCCAAGGACGTCGAGCCGGCCGCCGCCGCCCGCCGCGTCGAGAGCGGCAACGTCGCCAACGTCGTCAGCCCCGACAGCACGCGCACCGGGATCTCTGTGTTCGCCCGCAAGAACGCTCCGGTCGTCGCAACGCAGGACGGCAAAATCGTCAGCATGGGCGCCAACGACCGCCTGGGCCGGTTCATCAAGCTGCGCGACGTCTACGGCAACACCTACACCTACGGCGGCCTCGGCGAGATCGTCAAGGCTTACCCCGCGCCCAAGCCCAAGTCGGTCACGGCATCCGAGGTCGCCCGCGAGCTCGACCTGCCCAAGGCCGACCCCGCGCCCAAGCAAGCCGCCAGCGCGGGCACCCAGGCCGCAGCGACCGTGACCACGTCACGGCGTGTCGCCGCCAACTCCTCCGCGCCGGTCGTCCACGTCGAGAAGGAGCGCCTGTACGCGAACCCGGCACGGCCGACCGCGTTCGAGAACGGTGGCGAGAGCCAGCTGCTCGACTCGGGCGCCGCCATCCCCGGGTACACCACGTTCAAGAACTACTTCACCCAGGTCTTCGGCCTCAAGCGCGAGGACGTCGTCCTCAAGCGCCTGCAGGTCGGCTCGCGCGTCATCGCCGGCACGATCATCGGCCGCATCGGCAAGGTCTCGGAGGCCGCGCCGCACATGCGCTTCGAGATCCGCCCGGCGGGCAAGGGCGCGCCCCGGATTGATCCCAAGCCGATCCTCGACGGCTGGAAGCTGCTCGAGTCCACCGCGATCTACCGCGCTGCGGGCAAGAACCCGTTCTTCGGCCGTGACGCGAAGAACCCGTCCATCGGCCAGATCCTGCTGATGAGCAAGGCCGCGCTGCAGCATCGCGTGCTGACCGACCCGAACATCGACATCTACGAGTGCGGTCGCCGCGACATCAAGTCGGGCGGCGTCGATCGCCGCGTGCTCGCCACGCTCCAGTTCCTCAGCGCAAGCGGCCTGAAGCCCACCGTCACCAGCCTCACCTGCGGGCATTCCTTCCTGACCTCGTCGGGCAACGTCTCGGCGCACTCGTCGGGCAACGCGGTCGACATCGCGGCCGTCAACGGGGTCCCGATCATCGGCCACCAGGGCGAGGGCTCGGTCACCGACCTCGCCATCCGGCGCATGCTCACGCTGCAGGGCACCATGAAGCCCAACCAGATCATCTCCCTGATGACCTACGACGGCACGGACAACACGCTCGCGCTGCCCGACCACGCAGACCACATCCACGTCGGCTTCCAGCCGCTCTACAGCACCGGCGGCAAGCTCGATCGTCAGGCTGAAGCCGTGCTCAAGCCCGACCAGTGGATCAAGCTGATCGATCGCATCGGCGACATCCAGAACCCGACGGTCCGGGTCAAGCCCTCGAAGTACTCGATCACGGTCGAGCCGCCGCAGCAGGCCTCACCCGCCCACAAGGGCGAGTAAACCCCGCGTTCACCGTCGAGTGGAGACCTGGCCACCGTGTGGGTGGTCAACCGTCCACTCGATGACGTCACGGGTCAGATCGGCCGGCGCAGCTCGACCATGTCGAGGCCCAGCTCGGCGACCGGGACCGGCGGCCCACGCTCCAACCACCCCTCGCGCGCATAGAACCGCCGGGCGCGGGTCTGAGCGGCCGGTGTGAACAGGCGCGCCTCGGCGTAGCCGCGACTTCCGATCTCGGCGACCACCGCATCCAGGAGAGCCGTGGCGGTCCCGTCACCCCAGTGCGGCTCGGCGACGAAGATGGCGAAGACGTGAGCGAGTCCGTCGACCAGCGGGCCGCTCTTGGCCTGTTCGCGCGCGGGCTCGAAGGCGCCGATGCCCGCAAGCTCACCCGCCGCCTCGGCGACAACCCCCCACGCCCCCCGCGCTCCCAGGCGGGCGCCGAAATCCTCGACGCTCTCCTCCGGCGGGACGTAGGCTCCGATGCCGAACGAGTGATACTGGTCAAAGGCGGCGCGCGTGAGAGCCCACGCGGCCGGGACATCTTCGGCAGTGGCGGGACGTAGCATCGCGCGACGATAGCCTCCGCTCCGTGGCCTCGCAGCTGTTTCGCTTCGCGCAGATCGAGGTCCCGTGGCCCTTTGGCCCCGACGACGGCCGCTACGTCGTGCGGCGCCACGCGGGCGAGCAACCCGAGCACGTGCTCGTCCTCGCGACGCTGGGCGCGCCCCAACGACGTCTGCTGCGCGGCAAGAAGGCCAAGAACGCCGAGCCCGAGCCCGATCCGACGCCCGTGCCCACCGGCCGGGCGACCATCATCCCGGCCGGTCCTCTGGAGACGGAGAAGGACGCCGCCCGCTGGTTGAAGGACGCTGATGGCGAGACCGAGATCGAGGCGGCGCTGGTGGTCCTCAACCGCGCTCTGCACGCCCACCGCGTCGCCCTGGCCGATCCTCACGCCCGTGAGGTGGGTCGCGATGACGCGCTGGTGGCCCGGATCGGGTTCGGCGTCGGCGAGCAGGTGGCCGAGGGCCGCTGGGCCGAGGCGCTCACGCTGCCGGTTCCCCAGGACCGCCGCCAGCGCCGCGTTGCGGCGCTTCGCCCGCAGGAGCGCGTCGCCGCGCTGCTCAGCGGCCGCGACGCCGCGCTGGCCTGCGAGCTGCTTGTGCTGCGCGCCAGGGCCGATCTCGACGCGGGGCGCCAACGCGAAGCGGCGCTGCAACTGCGCGTGGCGCTCGACACCGCCCTGGCAGAGCTGCCCGCCTGGGCCGAGCGCGGCGACCTGCCGGCGCGCATCGAGGAGCTCTCAGGCTGCGCCGAGTCGGCCGATGCCGTTGCCGTCACGGCCCTCGAACGCGGCCTGGATCCCGACGAGACCGCTGAGGTCGAGCGGATTCTCGGGCGCCTCGAGGCGGCGCTGCGTGCGCGCACCGCCGCCGGCTTCGCCTAGGCCGCCCCGCCGCCCGATTGGCCTAGGCTTCAGACCATGACACCGGATCATGTCGACGTCCTGATCATCGGCGCCGGCCTGTCGGGGATTGGCGCAGGCTGCCACCTCCAGGCCAAGTGCCCCCAGAAGTCCTTCGCGATCCTCGAGGCCCGCGAAGCAATGGGCGGCACCTGGGACCTGTTCCGCTACCCCGGCATCCGCTCGGACTCCGACATGTTCACGCTCGGCTACTCCTTTCGCCCGTGGCTGGAGGCGAAGGCCATCGCCGACGGACCCTCCATCCTCGACTACATCCGAGAGACCGCCCGCGATCACGGCGTGGCCGAGAAGGTCCATTACGGGCACAAGGTCGTGGCCGCGCACTGGTCCACCGAGGACTCGCAGTGGACCGTCGAGGCCGAGCGCCTCGACACCGGGGAGACCGTCCGGATGACCTGCGGGTTCCTGTTCACCTGCACGGGCTACTACCGCTATGACGAGGGCTTCACGCCGGAGTTCGAAGGCGTCGACCGCTTCGGCGGCCGCTTCGTCCACCCCCAGCACTGGCCCGAGGACCTCGACTACGCCGGCAAGCGCGTTGTCGTCATCGGCAGTGGGGCCACGACCGTCACGCTCATCCCGGCGATGGCGAAGACGGCTGCACACGTCACGATGCTGCAGCGCACGCCCAGCTATGTCGTCGCCATGCCTGCGGAGGACCCGTTCGCAAAGCTGGTGCGCCGCCTGCTGCCGCGCAAGCCGG
>Ga0136633_1002687_pt1 | contig 12110 bp, 16 predicted proteins | sample AntDrymeUQ832206_2_FD_105494 | JGI IMG/M metagenome (GOLD analysis project Ga0136633, IMG submission 105494) | Polar desert sand microbial communities from Dry Valleys, Antarctica - metaG UQ83 (22.06) | ecosystem: Environmental > Terrestrial > Soil > Desert | place: Antarctica: Dry Valley... | reverse complement strand
GCCGGCGTGCTCCGCTCTCTGTTTCATTGGTCGCTTCGCCCGCCGGCCCTCGAGGGCCTGCCGGCAGTGGCCTGCGCTGCGCTCCGGCTGGGCCGGCATGCCCGGCCGGCGTGCTCCGCTCTCATTGCAGGACTTGCAGGACCTTCGACACTGGTTCCTGGCGTAGGAGCTGGCGGACTCGAACCAACGCCTCCTGCACCTCGTGGCTCGCCATGGCCGCGGCCATGTCCTCGAGGGATGACCACCGGGAGATTGCCGCTCCTTCCACCAGTCCGCCGGCGTTGGGCTCGACGGCCACGGTCAGCTCGAGGCCGATGCAGCCGGCGCGCGAGCGGAAGGCCGGCACCACGTCGTCGACGAACAGTCGCTGCATCTCAGCGACGTCGGCCGGGTCGACTGCACTCTGGTACAAGCGCAGGTACTCAGCCATTGAGAATCACCCGCATCAGGGCCTCCACGTGCTCTTGGTGAACATGGCGGCGAGATCGGGGTTGCTCGACAGGGCCATGCGCCGCCGGTCGAGCACTCCCGCCACCCGCTCGCCGGTGCCGGGATATTTCAGCGTCACCCGCACCTCGTCGGGGGTGACCTCCAACACGTTGTACGAGGGCCGGGTGTAGCCGCGCACCCGGTGGGACGACACGGTACCGGACGTCACCAGGAGCACGTGGTCGAGAAGCCAGACGTGGGGCACGTGCTTGTGACCCGAGAGCACGATGTCGACCTTGAGCTCGGTGAGGAGGGCGAGCACGTCGCCGGCGTCCCACACCGTGTTGCGCTCCCGCCCGGTGCCGGGCACGGGCACCAGGTGGTGATGGAGCACGAAGATCTTGAAGTCGGCCTCGGCTGCGAACTGGTCGCGTATCCACCGGTAGCGCTCGCGGCCAACCTCGCCCTCGGCCAGGTCGGGCTTGGAGGAGTCGATGGCGACGACCTGGACCCGGAAGGAGTCGGTGTGGTCGAGGCTGGGCAGGGTGAGGGAGATCACCCGGTCGCCCTTCTCGGCCACGTCGCCGACGCCGAAGGTGTCACGGAAGTGGAGGTACCCGACGTTCTTTGAGTCGTGGTTGCCGGGAATGACGAGCATGGTGAACCCGGCTTCGAACAGGGGTTCCAGGAAGCGCTGCGCAGTGCGGAACTCACCGGCGTAACCCTCGGCGGTGAGGTCGCCACCGATGACCACCAGGTCCGGGTCGAGGGCGATGGTCTCGTTGACCGCCGTTTCCAGCAGGGCGGCGTCGAAGTAGGGGGAGCCGCAGTGCAGGTCGGACAACTGGGCGACGACGAACGCTTCGCGTGCCATGTGCCAGGGAGTGTACGGGAGCCCGCAGGTAGGGTTCCCCACCGTGCCGCAGCGGGTGTGCGTTCTGGGAGCGGGCTCCTGGGGAACGGCGATGGCGGCCATGTGCGCCCAGAAGGTCCCGACCACGCTGTGGGCCCGCCGGCCGGAGTTGGCGGCGGCCATCACAGCCGACGCCCGCAACGCGGTCTACCTCCCGGAGCTGGCGCTGCCCACAGGCCTGCGGGCCACCTCCGATCTGGCGGAGGCCATCGACGGCGCCGACGTCGTCGTGATGGCCGTGCCGTCGCACGGCTTCCGGGCCGTGCTCGGTGCGGCCGCCGGCCACCTGTCAGCGGGCGTCCCGGTGGTCAGCCTCGCCAAGGGGGTCGAGCAGGGCAGCCTGGCCCGCATGACCGAGGTGATCGCTGCGGTCGCTCCCGCCCATCCCTACTGCGTGCTCACCGGTCCGAACCTGGTGGGGGAGATCGTGGCCGGACACCCGACCGCCAGCGTGATCGCCGCCACAGACCTCAGGGTGGCCGAGGAGCTGCAACGGCTGTTCAGCACGGGTTCCTTCCGCGTCTACACCAACCCCGACGTCGTCGGCTGCGAGCTCGGTGGGGCCCTCAAGAACGTGGTGGCCATCGCCGCCGGCGTGGCCGACGGCCTCGGGTTCGGCGACAACACCCGCGCCGCGCTCATCACGCGCGGGGTGGCCGAGCTCACCCGCCTGGGCGTGGCCCTGGGCGGTCAGCCGCTGACGTTCAGCGGTCTCACCGGCATGGGCGACCTGGTGGCCACGTGCACCAGCCGCCGCAGCCGTAACCGGTGGGTGGGGGAGGAGCTGGCCAAGGGCCGGTCGTTGGCCGAGATCACCGGGGGGACCCGGATGGTGGCCGAAGGGGTGCGCACCTCGGCTGCCGTTGTCGAGCTGGCCGCCCGGGTCGGCGTGGAAATGCCCATCGCCGACCAGGTGGTGGCCGTGCTCGACGGGGTCAGGCCCGCGGCAGAAGTGGTAGCCGCCCTGATGGGACGGATGATGAAGCCGGAGCTGCACGGATTGGGCTGATCGCACCCGGCCGTCGAGAAAGCCGCAACCTCGCAGGGAGTTCTCAGGTCGTCCCCAGGTCGGGGCCCGATGCTGGGGCCATGCGCCCGAGCCGTCTACCCCTCACGACCGTCGTACTCTTTGCCGGATGACCGACGCCGCTGCCTCCGCCGCTCACGCCGCCCACCTCGAGCAGGCCCTCTTCGAGGTGAAGAAGGTCATCGTCGGCCAAGACCAGGTGATAGAGCGCCTGGTCGCCTGTCTCCTGGCCCGGGGCCACTGCCTGCTCGAAGGCGTACCGGGCCTGGCCAAGACCCTGGCCGTCGAGACGCTGGCCGAGGTGGTGGGCGGTTCGTTCGTCCGAGTCCAGTTCACCCCCGACCTCATCCCTTCCGACCTCACCGGCACCCGGATCTACCGCCAGTCGACCGAGACGTTCGACGTCCAACTCGGCCCTGTCTTCGCCAACTTCGTGCTCGCCGACGAGATCAACCGTGCGCCGGCGAAGGTGCAGTCCGCGCTCCTGGAGGTCATGTCCGAGCGCCAGGTGTCCCTCGGCGGGCAGACCTACAAGGTCCCCATCCCCTTCCTGGTCCTGGCCACCCAGAACCCGATCGAGTCCGAGGGCGTGTACCCGCTGCCCGAGGCCCAGCGCGATCGGTTCCTCATGAAGATCATGGTCGGCTACCCGGACCGCAACGAGGAGGTCGAGATCGTCCAGCGGATGGCCGTCAACCCGCCGCACGCCAACCGCGTGCTGTCGCTGGAGGACCTGGTGCGGCTCCAGTCCGCGGCCGACTCGGTCTTCGCGCACCGGGCCGTCGTCGACTACGCAGTGCGCATCGTCCACGCCACCCGGATCCCCGCCGAGCACGGCCTGGCCGCCCTCACGAGGTTGATCGACTACGGGGCGAGCCCGCGTGCCAGCCTCGGCCTCATCGCCGGCGCGCGCGCCCTCGCTCTGCTCCGCGGCCGCGACTACGTGCTGCCCCAGGATGTCGTCGACGTGGCGCCCGACGTGCTGCGGCACCGCCTTGTGCTCTCCTACGAGGCGCTGGCCGACGGCACGTCGGTCGACCAACTGCTGACCACGCTGCTCTCCACCGTGCCCGCCCCGAGGCTGGCACCCAGCCAGGACACCACGGCCGTCGACGGGATCGACGTGCCGAACGTCGCCAATACCGCATGAACGTGTTGCCGACGAGCGGCGACACCGAGATGGCCCAGCGGCCGGAGGAGGTGCTGCGCCGCCTGCAGCTCACCATCACCCGCCGGCTCGACGGGCTGCTCCAGGGCGACTACCAGGCTCTGCTGCCCGGGCTCGGCAGCGAGCCGGGCGACAGCCGTGAGTACCAGGAGGGCGACGATGTCCGGCGCATGGACTGGGCGGTCACCGCCCGCACCACCGTGCCCCACGTGCGCGACCCGGTGGCCGACCGCGAGCTGGAGTCCTGGGCCATCGTCGACTGTTCGGCCAGCCTCGACTTCGGCACGGCGAACTGCGAGAAGCGCGACCTGACCCTGGCTGCGGTGGCCTCGATCGGCTTCATGACCACCCGGACGGGCAACCGCTTCGGCGCCCTCGTCGTCCGACCGGACGGCATCACCCGCATCCCCGCGCGGGCGGGCCGCCAGCCCCTCATGGCCCTCCTGCACCGGCTGGCCACCCGCGAGCGGGTCGACGGCGGCGGCCCCACCGACCTCGGCGCCGCGATCACCAGCCACATGATGGCCCGCAGCCGGCGGGGGCTGGCCGTGGTCGTGTCCGACTTCCTCTCGCCGCAGGGGATTGAGCGGCCGTGGGAGCGCCCTCTCACCGGCCTGGCCGCCCGCCACCAGGTGCTGGCCATCGAGGTTCTCGACCCGCGCGAGCTCGAGCTGCCCAATGTCGGCTACCTGACCCTCGTCGATCCCGAGACCGGCCGGCGGATGGAGATCCAGACCGCCAAGGCCAGCCTGCGTCTCCGCTATGCCGAGGCGGCCGCCGAGCAGCGGGCCGAGATCGGCGCCGCCATCCGTCGCTCCGGCGCCCAGCATCTCGTCCTGCGAACCGACCGCGACTGGCTCCGCGATGTCGTCGACTTCGTCCTCGCCGCCCGGCGCCGCCGAGGCGCCCTCCAGAGAGCTACCCGCTGATGATCCTCGCACTCACTTTCCTCTCCCGCAGCCGGCTCTGGTTCCTGCTTGCCGTCGCCGCCCTCATCGCCACCTACGTGGTCATGCAACTGCGCCGCAAGGAGTACGCGGTCCGCTTCACCAATCTCGCCCTGCTCGACTCCATCGCTCCCAAGCGCCCAGGGTGGCGCCGGCACGTGCCCGCCACCGCTTTCATCCTGGCCATGATCGCCCTCGTCACCGCCTTCGCCCGCCCCGCCCGGCCGGTCAAGGTGCCTCGGGAGCGGGCCACGGTGGTGATGGCCATCGACGTGTCGTTGTCCATGGAGGCCACCGACATCGAGCCGAACCGGATCATCGCCGCCCAGGCGGCGGCCAAGTCCTTCGTCGACCTCGTCCCGACCCGTCTCAACCTGGGACTGGTGGCGTTCTCCGGGGTGGCCCAGGTGCTCGTGTCGCCGACCACCGACCACGCCCTGCTCAAGCGCAGCATCGACAACCTCCAGCTCGGTCCCCGCACGGCCGTGGGCGAGGCCATCTTCGCCAGCCTCGGCAGCATCGCCTCGGTCGCCACCGAGCCGGGTCAGCCGCCGCCGCCCGGGCGCATCGTACTGATGTCCGACGGCGAGACCACCGTGGGCCGACCAAACGAGCTGGCCACCAAGGCTGCGCTGGACGCCAAGGTGCAGATCTCCACCATCGCCTTCGGCACCGACGATGGCTACGTCAGCGTGGAGGGCCGCAACATCCCGGTGCCCGTGAACCGTGAGGCTCTCCGTCAGATTGCCGAGGCGACGGACGGCCAGGCCTTCGAGGCGGCCACCGCCAAGGAGCTCCGTCGGGTCTACGCGGACATCGGCAGCTCGATTGGCTTCCGTACCGAGGAGCGCGAGGTCACCTCCTGGCTGGTCGGCCTGGCCCTGGTGTTCGCCCTGGCCGCCGCCGCCGGCTCCCTCCTCTGGACGTCCCGCCTGCCCTAGTGCACCGTCCCCGGCGGGCGCTACCGTGGCCCCGATGAGGGTGGCGTTCGGGTCCGACGAATGGACCCCTCTCTGCGACGAGGTGGCGGCCGCTCTGTCGGCTGCGGGGCACGCGATCGTCATGCGGGTGGCGGACGAGCCCTGGCCCGATGTCGGCCGGCGGGTCGGCCAGGCGGTGGCGTCCGGCACGGCCGAGCGGGGCGTGGTGTGCTGTTGGACGGGCACGGGCGTCTCGATCGCAGCCAACAAGGTCCCGGGCGTCCGGGCCGCTCTCTGCACCGACGCCGAGACCGCCCGCGGGGCGCGGCGCTGGAACGACGCCAACGTGCTGGCCCTGAGCCTGCGGCTGACCACACCGGCCACGGCCCAGGAGATGCTCGACGCTTTCCTCAACACCTACCCGGACCCCGACGAGGCTCCGAGCATAGCGAGGGTCACCAATGGGTAACACCTCGAAGGGCCCGGTCCTGAAAGCTGGGGAGTCCGCACGGCGTGGGCGGGCATTGGGACCGGGCCCCCAGATCGTGCCGAGTCTCGCCCGGGAGCGGGCCCTGTGGGCGGAGGGCCTGGAGGTCGTGGTGGGTGTCGACGAGGTCGGACGCGGCTCCTGGGCCGGGCCCATCTCGGTTGGCGCCGCCGTCCTGCCCCAGGACCGACGAGTCTACGGCGTGCGCGACTCCAAGATGCTGACCGAGCCGGAGCGCGAACGGCTCTTTCCGCGGCTGACGTCGTGGTGCACGGCCTGGGCCGTCGGCCACGCCAGCCAGCCGGAGTGCGACGACCTCGGCATGTCCGCGGCCCAGAAGCTCGCCGCCAGGCGGGCGATCGACGGCCTGGGCGTGATGCCGGACGCAATCCTCATCGACGGTCTGTGGGACTTCGTGACCTCCTCCGGCGTGTACAGCGGCAAGGTCACCCGCATCGTCAAGGGCGACGCCAAGTGCCTGTCGATAGCCACCGCCTCCATCCTGGCCAAAGTCACCCGCGACCGGATGATGCGGGCCGAGGCCGTGCACTTCCCGGCCTACGACTTCGACCTCAACAAGGGCTACCCGTGTCCGAGGCACAAGGCCGCGCTGGCTGCGTGGGGACCCACCTCGATCCACCGGCGGGCGTGGGTGTTCATGGACAACCAGCCTTGGGACGGCGTCCAGCGCCTGGTCCGCGACCTGCAGCCCACCCTGTGGTGAGTACGGTTGGAACGTGAGCGAACCGCAGGTGAGCGAACCGACAAGCACAGTGCCCCGGCTCAGCGGGGCAGCGGCCGTAGGCGGCGCCCGGTGAGCCGCACCGACGCCATCATCCTGCGGACGGCGGCCGCTTGGACGGTCTTCATCTGGGTCACCCGGATCCGCAACATCATCGGCGACGACTCCCGCTCCACCGGGTTCAAAGTGGTGCACTCGGTGCTGGCCCTGGTGTCGGTGGCCTTCGCCATCGCCATTCTCGGCGTGGCGTCGAGGAACCGCAGACGGGCCGCCGACAAATCCGCGACGCGCTCGTAGGCCACATCACCAGCGCCGGCTTCGCCTCCGGCGACCGGTTCGTGGTGGGAACGTGGCGGACGTCGCCCATCGGGCGTCTCGACGACCTCATGTGGGCCCGGCCCGACGGCCACCGGCTGTTGCTGGCGTCGACCGCCGATGCCACCGACTACGTCGGAGGGGTCTACGGCTTCGACGAAGTGGTGGTCGGGCCGTTGCGGGTGAACCTCGACGGTCGTTTCCTCCATCTCCACGCCCCCGGCCTCGGGCTCGAGCTGCACCTTCGCGGAGGCCGGGCCCTCTCGGTCCGCTGGCCGCGACCGGCCTGGTTCACCCGGTGGGTCGAGGGCCCGATCGCCCACCGGCTGCTCGGCGTGAACACCTACGGGGTCAGCCCGAGCGGGGTGCAGGAGTGGTACCGGGCGGTGTCGATCCGCCGGATCGTGGGCGGGTGGGCGTCGATCGAGGGGCGGGACCTCGGCCGGCTGGGTCCGATCGATCCTCCTACCGGTTTCGGCTTCAGCGAGCCGCCCCGGTTTCCGACGATGGTCGGGGTCCATCCGCTGCTGGAACAGCCACGTCGAGGGCGAGGGTGAGGCACCGGCAGCCGCCGCCCGCCTTGAGGAACTCGTCCACCGCGACGACGACGACGTCGAACCCCCACGCTTCCAGCTGACCGCCGACTCTCGGCGGGCACACGGGCATGACCACCGTCCGGCCGACCACCACCGAGTTGGCGCAGAAGGCCATCATCTCGTCGTCCTCGAGGACGAAGGGCTCGGGAACCAGCGCCTCGACGACCTTGCGGCCATAGCTGTCCCAGGCATGCGGGGCCACGAGCGCCCGCCGGTCGTCGAGGGGACAGAAGGTGAGGTCGAGGTGGTAGAGCCGCTCGTCGACCAGCTCGATCGGGCGGACCGGTGCGCCGAGAAGAGCCGACAGCGGACCATGGGCGCCGGCGTCGGAGCGGGAGCGGTAGCCGGAAAGGAACACGTTCCGGAACGGCAGGGCGTCACCCGCCCCCTCGTGGCCGATCCCCTCGGGGAGGCTGACCACGTCGAAGCCGTGGGCCGCGAACCAGGCGACGTCGTGGTCGACCTCGGGCTGGCGGTTCGGATGGCGGAAGCGACTGGGCACGTACCGTCCGTTGTTGACCGTGCCGGCGTTGGCGGTGAAGACGAGGTCGGGGAGGCCGGGTTGGGGTTCGAGAAGCTCGACCTCGGCGCCGGCCTCGACCAGCGTGGCCACCAGCTCGCCCCACTGGTCGCGGGCCCGGTCGAGGTCGACAGCCACCTCGCGATGCATCCACGGGTTGATCTCATAGAGCACCCCGAAGTGCTCGGGCGGGCACATGAGGAAGCGCCGCCCCCATCCAAGTTCACTCACAGCTTCTCCGGGTCGATTCGCCCGCCGGCTCACACCAGATGCCGGGCCAGGGTGGAGAGGAACAGGCCGACGTCGGTGACGATGCCGAGGGCCTGGTGGCTTCCCCGGTCGGCCAGCTTGGTGACCACCGCCTGGTTGATGTCCACGCAGTACGTCTCCACGCCTGCGGGCAGGACGTTGCCGGTGGCGATCGCGTGCAGGGTCGAGGCGAGCATGAGCGCCACCGTCACGCCGGGAAGCTGGGCCCGCATGGCGTCGGCCGCCTCCACCACATCGGTGATCACGTCGGGGAGGGGACCGTCGTCGCGCACCGACCCACCGAGCACGAATGGCACGTCGTGCTGGACGCACTCGAACATCACCCCGCCCGTGAGGTAGCCGTCGGCCACTGCGCCGGCGATCGACCCCCGCCGGCGGATCTCATTGATCACCCGCAGATGGTTGCTGTGGCCGCCCTCCGGGGGGAGGTCGTCGCCCAGGGGCACACCGAGCGACGTGCCCAGGACGTTGGACTCGATGTCGTGGGTGGCGAAGCCGTTCCCTGCGAACAGGACGTCGATCACGCCCGCCCGCACGAGATCGGCAACATCGGGCCCGGCGCCGGTGTGGATGACCGCCGGGCCGCAGACCGCGAGCACTTTTCCGCCGGCCGCCTTGGCCGCCTTGATCCGCTCGGCCACCCGGGCCACGAGCTGCTCCTTGGGCTTCTCCGACGACACCTCCGAGCTCATGAACTCGAACGGGTTTGCCCCCCGGGGCCGGTCGAGGGGCTGCACGCGGACCCCGTCGCGGCCGACGACGATGGGGTCGCCGGCGTGGACCCGGTGCATCGGGGCGGTGCGGACACGCCCGTCGGGCCGGACCACCAGGGCGCAATCCATCTCGGGGTTGTCGACGTCGACCCAGTGGCCGCCCATCCGCACCTGGGTGGGCAGGTTGGTGGTGGCGTAGAACCCTTCGGGCAGGACCCCGTCGACCTCAGCGGCCGCTGTCACCGCGTCGACCTGCTCCACCCGGTTGGCCCCGTGGATCTGCAACTCGGCGACGAGTGCGGCGAGGGCGTCGTCGTCGGGCGCGGTGACCTCCAGCCGGGCCCGGCTGGGGTCCACGTTGGTCCGCCCGATGGACACGTCGAACATCCGGTACTCGGCCCCGGCGTCGACGATCACGTCGAGCACCTTGGCCAGGATGAGGGAGTCGATGATGTGCCCCTCGACCTCGACGACCTCGGAAGCGCTCACTGTGTTCCCTGGTCGCTGCGTACGCCGAGCCCTGATGGCGGCCCGGCTAGGGCCTCCGCTCCGCTTCGGAAGGGCCGGTCGGCCAGCTCGGCGTGCTCGCTCACTCGGACACGGTGACCGGGCGCTCCGGGGTATCGCCCTCGTGCTTCACGGCCTCGTGCTTCACGGCCTCCTGCTTCTCGGCCGCCTGCTTCTCGGCCTCCTGCTTCTCGGCCGCCTGCTTCTCGGCCTCCTGCTTCTCGGCCTCCTGCTTCTCGGCCTCCTGCTTCTCGGCCACGATGTCGGACATCGGTATCTCCGCAGTGCCGATCGTCGGCTCCTCCTTGAACTTGCCGGCCCGGTGGTCCCAGAGGTCGCGGGCGATGACCTGAATGACACCGGCGGCGGGAATGGCCAGGAGCGCACCCAGGATTCCAAGGAGCTCGACCCCCACGAGCACGCTCACCAGGACGAAGAGCTGGTTGATCTGCACCGTCTTCGACATGATCACCACCTGCAGCACGTGGTTCTCGAACTGCTGGTAGATGACGTAGAAGACGAGCATCCCGATGCCCGCGGCGGTGGAGTGCAGAAAGGCCACGCCGATGGTGGGGATGGCCCCGAGGGTGGCACCCACGAGGGGGATGAGGTCGGCGAACGCCGTCCAGAGGGCCAGGACGGCGGCGAACGGCACGCCGAAGACGAGGAGGGCGATGAAGGTCAGCGTCCCGGCCACGATGCTGATCAGCAGGTTGCCCATGACGTACCCGGTGAGGGCGCGCGCGCAGTCGGATGCCACCGCCTTCACCCGCTGCTGGCGTTGCGGCTCCAGGATCTTCAAGCCGCCCTTGAGGATGTCGGGGCCGTACAGCAGCATCATCAGCGAGAGCACCAGGATGGTGAGGATCGACACGACCCCGCCGAGCACCCTGCCCGCCACCTTGAGGGCACTGCCGCCGGCGTTGGCGACGCTGTCCTCGATGCTGGCCTGGGCGTCCCGCAGCCGCTCGTCCAGGTTGTACCGCTTGACAAGGTCGCCGGCGGGCCCCCGTCCCTCACGGGCCTCGCTGACGTAGGAGGGGAAGTTGTCGGCGAACTCGCGGCCCTGGTCCACGAGGGGTCGGATGAAGGCGTACATGAGGCCGCCGAAGAGCCCGAGGCCGACGATGAAGACGACGGCCGTGGACAGGCCCCGGCTGATGCCCAGCTTGCGGCGGAGCAGGTCGACCGCGGGGGTCAGGACCACGGCGAAGAAGGCGGCCACCACCAGCAGGGTCTCGATGTGGGCCAGCAGCACGATGGCCCGCAACGTCAGGTAGGTGGCCACCACCAGGGCGATGCCGACGAGCATGGTGCGCACGGGCACCGGCTGCCGCTCATCTGCCACGGCCCGGACTCTACCTAGAGGCTAACGTTCCCAACCTCATGGGACAGCTCATCACCGTTTCCCGGAAACCGTCGATTCGCCCCGACGTGGCCATCTTCGAGCTCAACCGCAGCCTCACGGGGATGGGTCACGAGCGCTACAAGTCGGTCGCCGACATCGTGCGCGCCCGCCCGGTCGACGAGCTGGCCAGGCGGCTGTTCGAGCCCGGAGGCGTCGAGGGTGTCCACATCTACTCCAACATGGTCACCGTCAACCTCGCCCCTGGGGCGAGCGCCGACGGCATGGAGGAGATCATCCACGGCCTGTTCACCTACTACCGCGAAGGCGTCGAGGTCGTCGAGCCAACGGCATAGTACGTAGTTGTACGCCCATGTACAATTGGTCCATGTCGATGTCTGTAACGGTGAGCGAAGCCCGAGCCTCGTTGCCCCAACTGCTCGATCGCGTCCTTGGCGGCGAGGAGGTGACGATCACCCGTCACGGGCAGCCGGTTGCCGTGGTGGTAAGGCCTGACGCGCTTCGGGTTCGCCGTGCCGAGCAGGCGTTCGCGGCGGCGAGCGAAGTTGGAGACCTGCTCGAACATGGTCGACGGGCTCCTTTGGCTCCGGCCACCCTGAGTCCGGAGCGAGCCGAGGACCTGATTTCGGAGGTGCGAGCAGAACGCGCGAGACGGTAGGCAACGCTGTGGACGCATTCGATGCCGACGTGCTCATCTACGCGGCCGTGCCGGGCCACCCCCTGGGCCGACGGGTTCGCGCCCTGTTTCGGTCGCTGGAGGAGAGCATCGGCGCGGTCGCCGGCACAGGGTCAGTGCTGCTCGTACCCGAGGTGCTCATCAAGCCATCGCGGATGCGCTCCCAGGAGGAGCTCGTGGCCCTCGGTTCACTCCTCAGCCGCGTGGAACTGCGCCCGACCGACCACGCGACGGCGGCGTTGGCCACTGCCCTGGGTGCCTCGTACGGACTGGGGGCCGCCAACGCCATTCACTTGGCTACGGCAGTTTCGGCGGGCGCTGACCGGTTCCTCACGAACAACAAGACTGACTTTCCGAAGTCGATCGCAGAGATCGATGTGACGTATCCGGAAGATCTTCCCGACGTGGAGGCCGAACACACGTTCGTCTAGACTGGGCCTGTGGCAGTCGCAGCGGCAGCATTTCCCGAGCTGACCACGGCGCAGGCCGGCATCCCCGCTCAAGGGGCCGCTCG
>Ga0136633_1002686_pt1 | contig 12110 bp, 12 predicted proteins | sample AntDrymeUQ832206_2_FD_105494 | JGI IMG/M metagenome (GOLD analysis project Ga0136633, IMG submission 105494) | Polar desert sand microbial communities from Dry Valleys, Antarctica - metaG UQ83 (22.06) | ecosystem: Environmental > Terrestrial > Soil > Desert | place: Antarctica: Dry Valley... | reverse complement strand
GAGCAGTGGCGCCTCGACGCGGCACGGTCCACACCACGATGCCCAGATGTTGACCACCACGGGTTGTCCCCTGGCGCCGACGAGCATCCCCTCGAACTGCTCGACGGTGGCCGAGCGCAACGCGCCGCCCGGTGGCAGCGGGCGAGCGGGACCGCGGGCCACGAAGTCGGACGGGCTACCCGTCGCAGCACAAGCGCCGAGCAGGACCACAAAGCCAACGGCAGCAGCGCGATGGACGATGCGGCTACGACAGAGTGTCGTATATTCCATGGATGATGACCGATCGTAGTAGGAAGCGGTGCATCGACGTGCGGCCGCTCGGGCGTGGAGACCTCGCGTTCGCCGCCGATCTGCACACTCGGGCCCTTCCGCACGGCTTCTTCCCGAAGCTGGGGACCGCATTCATGCGGCGGTACTACGCCACGTTCCTCCGTAGCCCCTGGGCCGCCGCCCTCGTGGCTACGACCGAGGAGGGCCGGGTCGGGGTGCTTGTCGGCACCTTCGACGACGGCGCCCACTATCGATTCGTGGCCCGGCGCTTCTGGTTTCCCTTGGTTGTGTCGGGCTCGTCAGCACTCGCCCGGCGGCCCGCCGTCGCTTGGTGGTTCCTGCGGACCAGAGGCCGCAGGTACGCTCGCGGCCTGGTGCGTCTGGCCGCCTGACGGACAGCGGCGCCGGAGGTGGCGCACCGGCAGCTGTGGCCGGGGTGGGCGTGCTTGCCCACCTGGCCGTGGTGGAAGCTGCTCGAGGCAACGGAGCGGGAGGAGAGTTGGTGGCGGCGTTCGTGGAGCAGGCCAGACGGCGGGGCAGTTCCCACCTGCGCCTTGTCACCCATTCGAGCGCGGGCGCAGCCCAGTTCTACGAGCGCCTGGGCTGGGCGCTGGTCGGCGAGCGCGCCGGATTGGATGGCACCGCCTGGACCGAGTTCCGCCTCGACCTGACGTGAGCCGCTGGGTCGCCACTGCAGCTGTCGCCGCCCTTGCACTTGCCGGTTGTCAGTCTTCCGGGCAAGGCGAGCCCGGGAGGCGCAGCCCGTCGACGGCTTCGTCGACGACGACCGCACAGGTCCGCCTCCAGCCCGCCGTCCGCTACCAGCCGCTACCCGGCGAACCCGAGCCCGGAGCCAAGCAGGCGGCAGCCGATGCGGTGCAGGCACTCACCTCGTACGAGGCGTCGTCCGACCCCGCACCCGCCGTCGGCGCCGCCCTCGGCCGGCTGGGGGCGCCGATCGGGTTGGTGGACCAGACCCGACCGCTGCTCGTGGCCGGCGCCTCGTCGACGGGGGACATCGTCTATCCCCAGCTCGGCGGCCTGACCAGCCGGTCGGCGTCGGTGATGGTGATCGTCCGCCAGCGCCTCCTCAAGGGAGGCACTGAGCGTACGGTCATGCGCAGCATCGACGTCCGGCTGACTCGCGCCGGCGTGAACTGGGCGGTGACCAGCATCGAATCCGCCGGTGGTGACGAGGTGGTTCCCGGCCCGGCGACCTCGGCTGCTGCCGCAGCGGTGCTTGCAGACGGCAATCTGGAAATGGCCGATTCCGCCCGGTGGGACATCGCTGGCGGCGGGATCGACGAACGAATCCTGACGTTGCTCAGCAAGCTCGGGACGGATCACCGCCTCGGCATCACCGTCCTCGCCACCGGGCATCCGCACAACGTGTTCGCGTCGGAAAGTGTGAGCAATCACACCGAGGGGCGGGCCGTCGACATCTGGTCGGTCGACGGTCGGGCGGTGGTGGAACAGCGCGAGTTGGCAGGCCCACTAGCTGACCTCGCCCGAAGCCTTCTGGCGGGCGGTGTCACCGAGTTGGGCGGTCCCTGGGACCTTGACGGACCGGGTGGAGCCTCGTTCACGAATGTGGTTCATCAGGACCATCTCCATGTCGGCTTCGACCGCTAGGTTCGGGTTCCTGCGCCGTTCGACCATCCGGTGAGGCGGGCAACCGGGGTGCTGCGCCGCCCGGCTGTCGCCATGGCTGCTGGGACCACGCTCAGCCGGGCCACCGGGCTCGTTCGGACAATGGCCCTGGCCTCGGCCGTTGGGGTGACCGCGCTCGGGGACGCCTACAACACCGCCAACACCGCACCGAACATGATCTTCCAGCTGGCCGCCGGGGGGCTCCTCAGCTCGGCCGTCGTTCCCCTTCTCGCAGGCGCCCCCGACGACCGGAGGAGAAGCGAGATCGCCTCGGTGCTGCTGGGGGTCGTGGTGACAGCCGGCGTCGTCGTTTCACTGCTGCTCGCGGTGGCGGCGCCCGCTGTGATGCGGGTCCTGACCCTCGGAGCCCGCGGCCGCGCCGGCTACGCGGAATTCTTGGCGGTCGGAACGTCGTGGCTACGGATGTTCGCACCTCAGGTGGGCTTGTACGCCGTCAGCGTCCTTGCGGTGGGGGTCCTCCAGGCACGGGGTCGGCTCGCAATCGCCAGCCTGGCGCCGGTCGTGACCAACATCATCACCACGGCCGCCGCTGTGGTGTTCATCGCCAACGCGGGCTCCCGGGCGACGTCGCCCGGGACGGTAGAGAGCGGCCAGGTCGCTCTTCTCGGCTGGGGCACGACGCTCGGCGTGGCCGCCATGGGCGCTCTCCACCTGTGGGGAGCGCGTCGGGCTGAGACCGGCCTGCGCCTCCGTTTCGCCTTCCGCGACCCGGCGGTCGGCGAGCTTCGCCGCCTGGGCACGTGGATCCTCGTCTACGTCGTGGTCAACCAGATCGGCTATGCCGTCGTGGTCGCCTTGGCCAACTCGGTCGACGGAGGTGTCACCGCCTACCAATGGGCGTTCACCTTGATGCAGCTTCCCTATGCGGTGATCGCTGTCTCGATCCACTCGGCCGCCTTCCCCCGGATGGCCAGGGCAGCGGTCGCCGGAACCGACATGGCCGAGCAGGTCGTGCGCCCAGCGCGAGTCTGCGTGGTACTCCTCGTGCCGGCCGCGGTCGGGCTCGCCCTCCTCGCCCTACCGGTCGCCACCGCCGTCGTGGGGCAGGCCGGAGCGGCGTTGGTCGCCTCCGCGCTGGCGGGCTTCGCCGCCTCGCTCGTCCCCTTCGCCCTCTTTCAACTTTTCTCCCGGGCCTTCTACGCCCGCCGCGACGCTCGCACGCCGGCGATCGTCAACATCGGTGTCAACACGGTGAATGTGGCCGTCAATCTCGCTGTGGTGGCGACCACGGACTCCGCCCTTCTGCGGGTAGCCGGGTTCGCCGCTGGTCACGCCGCCTCCTACGTGGTGGGGTGTCTTCTCCTGTCGAGGGCCCTTCATCGCGACAGCGCCATTGGCCCTCTGTCGATGTTCACGGGCTTGGCGCGCATCCTCGCCGCCAGCTCGATCATGGCAGTCGTGGTTGCCGGCGCAGTCGTGCTTCTTCCCGACTCAGGCTCACGCCCCACGGCAGCGGCCGCGGCCTTCGTGGTGGCGATCCTCGGTGCAGCGGTGTACGCACTGGTTGCTTGGAAAGTCGCTCTTCAAGCGGTCCTGCGAGCGTAGGCCGTCCGGCGACCAACCGGACTCATGTGATACTACACCGTGTCGTAGTGGAACTTTCCACGGCGTCAGGCGTCGAACCCACCGAGGCGCATGACCGCTGCCGACCGATATGACAGCGTGTAATAGTTGCTTCGAACTCCTGAGGAGTCAAGCATCAAAGACGGCAGACATGGGCTACGAATGAAAGCACGTGGTGCAACTGGACGGTGGAGCTCACCATGGTGGCGACGAGGGCGAGCACCGCTGCTGCCAGCGTCGTCTCCATCACAGGTGAGGAGACCGGCTCGGCCAGGAGCTCCTCGACCCGGGCGGCAACCCCGAGCCCGGCCAGGGACAGGGCGACCGATCCCGGCCGGGGGGACGTCCCGAGGGCGGCCCTGGCGATCGTGTGTGCCACCAGACGACGGTCACCGACGGCTGCGGCCGCGTCCTCATCGGCCCATCGCTCGGTGGCGAAGCGAACCTGGGCGCAGAGCGGGCGCAGCACAGGCACGGCTGTGGCTGCGAGGTCGGCCAGTTGGAGGTAGCGGTGGTGGCGGTGGCGCAAGTGCGAGCCCTCGTGGGCGAAGAGCACACGCCGCTCCTCGGCATTCAGGAGCAGGAGCATTCCCGACGAGACCACGATGTGCCCAGGCCGACCGGGAACGGCGAAAGCCACCGCCTGCTCGGTGGGCAGCACTTCGAGGGGGCCGTCGTGCGCAAGGCTCGTCACCATGCGCCGGCGGCGAACGAGTTTCCCCGCCGACGCAGCGACCATCACCACGAGGCTCAGGCATGCCGTCAATCCCAGCAGTTGGGGCACCGCGTCGTGGGAGCGGGCAAGGCTGCGGCACCATCCGACTCGCTCGGCCAGCCAGGGCACCTGGGCCAGGTACGCGATGGCGAGTATCGCGACCGCTCCCGCCGCCGCCAGGCTCACCAGCACCGCCAGGCTCGTCAGGATTGGCACCGCCGCCTGGGGCCGGAGACGGCGCTGCACGAGACCGCCGCCCATCCCCAAGGCGATGGCCGCCACTGCCGGAAGGATGAGCGCCCAGCTCATCTCGGACGGGTAGCGTCGCCCAGGATCCGCCGCAAGGCCCGCTCGTCGCGCCTGGTGAGCGTCCCGACGAACTGGCTCAGGGCAGCTTCCCGGTCGTGCGTGCGGTCGAGGGTGGCACGCATCCGCGATGCGGTGAGTTCGGCCTCCGACATCACTGGTCGGTACACGTACGCCCTCCCTCGCCGTTCACGATCAGCAAGGCCCTTCTTCCAGAGGCGCACGAGGATCGTCATCACGCTGCTGTAGGCCAGCTCGCCGCCCATGGCCTCCAGCACCTCTCCGGGCGAGGCCGGCGCACCGATCGCCCACAGGTGGCCCAGCACCTCCGCCTCCAGCGCTCCCATTCCGCGTCGCTCCGCCATGCTTCTCCTCCTTGCGACACGATGATTGCACGCGGCGGGCAGAAACCTGGCTCCTGCCGTGACGACGCCGAAGGCGTCGACCGAGACCTTCGAGCCGGTGGTGACGGCGGTCCTCGTCTCGGCGCTGGCCTTCTCCAGGCCGGCGGTGACGGCCTCGATCTGGGCCTTGGCCGGTGGTGGGTGCGTTCATGAAGAGAGCGGCGGAGCCGGTCCCGCCGAGGGCGGTGGCGGTGGCGGTGGATGGGCGGCGCGCCCGGACGGGTGTCATCCGTTCCGACGCGCGGGCGGCAAGCGGAGAAATCGGGCAAGAGGGCTTGAGTTCCGGGCGTTGCGGACCGAAGGACCTCTTTAACCCCCGAATCCGAAGGAATGTCCGATGAGCCCTGCCGACGACACCCAGCTGCTGACACGCCCCGACCGCAGCTCGTCCATCGAGTCGCTGATCGCCCTACACGACCGCGACGTGCGCTCGGCCCTGCGCCGGGTCCTCGGGCGGTCGCAGGAGGAGGACGACCTGGTGCAGGAGGTGTTCACCCGCCTGGTGGTGCGGGTGCGCCAGCCCGGCGACCTGTGCGTGGGGGCGTGGGTCCGGGGCGTGGCCCACAACCTGGCCGTGGACGAGATCCGCCGGCGCCGGCCGGTGCCGGTAGAGGAGACCCGCCTCGACCGGGCCTTCGCCAGCCCTGCCGACGACGGCGTGGCCGGTGCCGAGCTGTACTCGTGCCTGGTGGAGGGCGCCCAGCGCCTGCCCGAGCGCCAGCGCGCTGCGCTGGCCGCGTCCCTGTGCGGGAAGGGCCCGGCCGGGGGCGCCGCCGTGGCCTCGGCCCTGGGTGTGTCGGTGCACGCGGCAGAGAGCCTGCTGAGCCGGGCCCGCCTCGGGCTGCGTAGCCACCTGGCCGGCGCCGGCGCCGGCGCCTATGGCGACCGGGGCTCGATGCGGGTGTCGATCGCCACCACCCTGACGGCCGTGGTGGCCACCGTGGCCTGGCTGGCCCGGCGCTGGCGGGCGGCGACGATGGTCGCCCTGGCCGGCGGGGCTCTGACCCTGTCGTCGGCGATCCTGCTGCCGGCCGTGGGCGACTCGCCGGACCCGGTGCTGCCCGCTCAGTCAGCCGGCCCCGCGGCCGGCCCCGCGGCCGGTGCCGGGGTCCCGGCGCCGGCTGCCGCCGGCGCCACCGTCCCGTCTGCTGCCGCCGATCCATCCGGCGCCGGCGCCACCGTGACCACGGAGGCCGGACCGACCACGGGCGGCGACGCCGGCGAGGTGGCCCCGGTGGCCCTCATCGCCGGCCTGCTCCTGCCCGCCGGCCTGTCCGCCGCCGTCCCGATCCCCGTGCCGAACGCCTGCTCGTCGCTGGACTCGGCCCCCTCCCTCCCCATCGCCACCGGGCTGGTCGACCCCCTCACCGGCCTGGTCGACGACAAAACCGCCACGGCCCCGATCTGCTGACCGGCGGACGTCCGCCACGCTCAATTCGGCGTCCTGCGTCAGCGCGTCGAAGCCCTCGAGGCCGTGAGCCTCCAAGAGGATTGCGTCGCCCTCCAAGACGTTACGACCCGAACAAAGTGCGTCAGCGTCCACACTGCCAGATCCGCAGAAAAGTCGGCCGGCTCGCTTCTCGTGCACTCCACCGAGGCGGGGGGCCGTTCTGCGCGATCTTGTCGATTGACACACTTGGGGCGTGGCGCGACGCTGAATGCGCCATAGGTCCTCTCACAAGGAGGTGCGCGGGTGCCAGTGACAAGCCCCGATCCCGGGGAGAGCGGTCCGCCCGACTAGGGGCGTAGGGCGCCATCCTTCGACAGCTCGCCGTCCGACTGTCGCTCAGCCGCCACTGCAGTTCGGTCCACTCCCGGTGAGTCTCGCCGGGAGAACTCGCCGTGCCGCAGCGATGGGCGGCCCCGATGCATGTCGCGGACCGGAGCAGTTGTCATGAGCAGACGCACGAGGCGCCGAGCGGCCGGCGCCTCGTGCGCCCTGCTGGTTCGCCAGCGCGGCGATGACGTCCACTCTTGTAGTGAGTTCACCGACCAGACCGATGTCGCGGCTCCGCGCGCCCGTGGAAGGACAGACACTGCTTTTCTTCGAAGACCTCGACATCTCCAGGAGGATCGACATTGAGAGTCGGTCGAACCGACCGTGGCACAAACGTCTGGGGTATCCGACCGAACTCGTCGGACAGGTCGCCGTAGGCGCCGGAGCATTGCGCCCGAGGGATCGCCCATAGCCTTGGTGACCGTGACCGTGCACGTTCCCGATGAGCTGGCCCGGCGACTCGCCGACGAGGCAGCGCAGCGAGGCAAGGGGGTCGACGAGGTCGCATCCGAGATCCTCGCCGCAGGACTCCCTCCCTTGGGTCCGCAGCGGCCGGAGGCCCAGCGCCTCAGCTTCATCGGCGTGGGAGCATCGGATGCGGGCGGTGATGCAGGGACCGATGCCGACGGCCTCGGTCGCGTCCGAGGGACGCTGGGGGGCATCGAGTCAGGGCAGACGTCGTGGGATGGCGTGTGCATGGCATGCGCCGACGCTCTGTCGATCACCGGCGCTGGGATCATCCTGTTGGCCGGCGGCGAGGACCGCACATCGCTCGGGATCTCCGACGAGATCGAAGGCGTCATCGAAGAGGCCCAGTTCACCCTGGGCGAGGGACCATGCGTGGACGCCGCTCGTTCCGCCGTCCCCGTGCACGCGCCGGACCTTGCCGGTCCGGGTCAGACGCTGTGGCCGACATTCTCCGCCCGGGCGGTCGACGTTGGCGTGGCCGCCATCTTCGCTCTGCCGCTGCAGGTCGGGTCTGCCCAAGTGGGCGCCATGAACCTTTACCGCGACCGTCCTGGCCCGCTCTCGCACGAGCAGCTGGCCACCGCCTTGGCGATGGCGGACCTGGTGACCCACACCATCCTCGCCTTACAGGCCAACGCCCCGGCCGAGGCGCTGGCCGCGGGGCTGGCAGACGTACCCTTCCGCGCCGCGGTGCACCAGGCAACGGGCAGGATCAGCGCCCAGCTCGGCGTCGGCGTCGCCGAGGCGCTGGTCCGTTTACGAGCCTTCGCCTACGCCCAGGATCGTCCAATCGACGAGGTGGCCGCTCTGGTGGCGACCGGCAAACTGCGCTTCGACCACGAGCCGGGTTGAGCGAGAACAGGGGGGGGAAAGTCAAACCGTGGCCAAGGTCAGTCCTCGCGGCCACCGTGACCCGAGTGCAACCGAAGTAGAGGATGGTGCCATGACAAGAGAAGCGTTGCTCTCCGAGACCTTCGTGGCCTTGGCCGACACCCTCGTCGTTGACTTCGACGTCGTCGAGTTCCTGTCGTTGCTGACCGAGCGCTGTGTCGAGCTGTTCGATGCCGAGGCGGCCGGGGTCATGCTGGCCGCCCCTGGGGATGTCCTGCAGCTGATGGCCTCGTCGAGTGAGCGGATGCGCCTGATCGAGCTGTTCGAGCTCCAAGGTGACGAGGGCCCCTGCCCGGAGTGCTACCGCAGCGGTGAGGCGGTAGGAGAGCCGGATCTGACGACGACCGGCGGACGGTGGCCGGGGTTCACCGCCGAGGCGATGGAAGCGGGTTTCCGGGCCGTCTATGCAGTGCCCATGCGGGTGCGCGGAAACGTCATCGGGGCGCTCAACCTTTTTCGCAACCATGCCGGGGCACTGCCCGAGGCCGACCTACGCGCCGCTCAGGCCCTGGCCGACGTGGCCACCCTCGGCATCCTCCAGCACCGCATCCAAAGCGACTCCCGGTCCCTGAGCGAGCAGCTGCATCACGCCCTCAACAGCCGGGTCGTGATCGAACAGGCCAAGGGGATGTTGGCGGAACGGTCCAAGGTCGGCGTGGACGAGGCCTTCTCGGTGCTGCGTGGCTACGCCCGCCGTCACAGGCGTCACCTGAGCGAGGTCGCCCGGGAGGTTACCGACGGGACGCTATCTGCCGACGCGTTGGCGTACGCAGGCGCTCAGCCGGGAGCCGGGCCCTGAATGACGGCTCGGGCCCTGGCGCGGTGATCGGGTCCCAGGAGCAGAAGGACCATTCGAAGTTCGACTCCCAGCCGCACGGATCGGTGCTCCGGCGATGATCTCGATGCAAGGCCCGGGCGGTCTTTCGGGGATCACCGAGGAGGACCTGAGTGGCGGCAAGCTGTTCTCTGCGGGCGCCTCGTCACCCAACCGCCGAGTACCGAACGAAAAGGAGGGCAGCCGTGGCCTACAGCCAGACCTGTCCGCGATGTGGAGATGAGTTCGCCGGTGACGACATGGAGGCCGTTGCCGATGAGGTCGTCGCACACGCCCGCGTCGAGCACCACCACGGCCTCGACCGCGAAATCGTCCTGGCCCACATCGAGGGCGTGCATCCCTACGAGCGGGACGCCTGAGACGGGTCGACTCGATCCCCATCACCGATCCGCCCGAGTGCAGAGATGCTTTTCAGGCCACACCCGTAGGTAGCGGACGCCAGGCCCAGGCCGCATGAGCGGAGCCCTTCCCCCGGGCGAGGGGCCGGCCCGCACGCGGGTGCTCGGTCATCGGGCCGTCACCCCCGCCAGGGCGGCGTCAAGGCGGTGTAGAGCTCGACGGGAACGGTCCCCGAGTCACGGGGGTTGAAGCTCCAGTCCCATTGTTTCTTGCGGTGACGCTCATCGAGGTAGGCCCTGCCGCCTCGTATGTCGAGCAGTTCGGCGATGAGCTCGGGCGCAACCGGCGCGGCCGAGCTGGCGGCATGGGCGGCCAGCTCGTCGCCGAAGTGGCGCAGGATGCTCCCGATCACGAGCTGCTGCTGGGTGGCCAGATAGCACCGGGACCGGTCGGCGATGGTGTCCAGCCGTTTGCGCACGACGCCGTAGCCGTGCTCACCGCCGTTGGAACTGCTCAACTCGCCCAGCGCGTCGGACAGGGCGATGCCATCGAGCTTGCACGGCGAGCACTGCCCGCAGGACTCCACGGCCAGGAACCGGGCCACGCCGGCGGCCACTGCGGCCATGTCCACGGTGTCGTCGAGGACGATGAACGCTCCCGACCCCAGGCCGCTGCCGATGGCAGACATGCCCTCGTAGCTCACCGGGGCGTCGAGCATGTCGGCGGTGATCACCGCGTTGGCCACCCCGGACAGCACCGCCTTGATGGTCCGCCCGGGTCGTGGCCCGCCCCCGATGTCCTCGATCACCTCACGCAGCGGCGTGCCCATCTGGACCTCGCCGACCCCATGGCGTTGGGTGCGGCCCGTCACCGTGCACACCATCGTGCCGGGCGACTGCTCGGTGCCGAGGTTCCGGAACCACGTGGGGCCGCGGGCGATGATGCGGGCCACGTTGGCGATCGTCTCGGTGTTGTTCACCAGCGCCGGCGCGGACGGGGCGTCGGCCGTCGCCTCGGTCTCGATTCCCCGACGGAAGGTGGGCACGATCCGGGGGAACGGCCACCGTCCGTCGATCGTCTCGAGCAGGGCGCTCTCCTCGCCGTAGAGGTACTCGTCCGGCCCCTCGAACACGACGAGCTTGACCCCTTCACTCCACCCGGCGTCCTCGACCTCCTCGATGGCGGCACGGGTGCGGTCGACCTCGCCGGCGAAGGACCGCTTCATGGCGAAGATTACCAGGTCGGCCCCGACCGCCCGGGCTGCCACCAGCGCCCCCTCCACCACCACGTAAGGGTTCCTGCGCAGGATGGTGCGGTCCTTGAACGTCCCGGGCTCGCCCTCGGCCGCGTTGACGATGACCGTGGTCGGCGTGTCGGGCAACCGGTTCTCGGCGACCGTCCTCCACTTCACCCCGGTCGGGAACCCGGCACCGCCGCGCCCGCGCAGACCGGACTCGGCGATCGTGCGGATAATCGCATCCGGTTCCATCCGCATCGCTGCTTCGATTCCTTGACCGCCTCTACGCCTGAGGAAATCCTCCAGGGAGATGATGGGTTGGGGATACAGGACCCGGTGCACGAGCGTCATGGCGAGGCCTCCGACCTTGCGATTGTGTTCACATTCACAAGCGCACAATTTTACCCCAGCGCTTTCTGCGCGAGCCAGATCGGGGGCGGTTGGCTGCCGGCGCCTGACAGTCCCGTCCCTCCTCGTCCGGCGCCGGGGATTCCCAGGCGAGACGCCGATTGTGTTCGCCCGGTAGAGTCCCGATCGCCCGGGCCGCGAGCTGCGTCCGGCGAGCAGCAGAGGGGAAACCGATGGAGATCGCATCACTCATCACCCGTGCGGTCCTCACCGTCGAGGCGGGCGACACCCTGCGCGACGCGGCCACAGGGATGATGGAGCGCGGTGTCGGCTCGGCGGTCGTTGTCACCGACGACCAGCCGGTCGGGCTCATCACCGACCGTGATGCCCTCCGGGTGATCGCCCGAGGCGAGAACCCTGACGTTGTCACTGCCGGCGAGTGCGTGCTCAAGAAGCTGAAGACCGTCACCCCCTCGCTCGAGGTCGTCGAGGCGGCGCGGATCATGCGGGAGCAGGGTTTTCGTCATCTGGTGGTGGTCGATGAGGACGGAGCGCTCGATGGGGTCTTCTCCATGCGCGACCTGGTGGTGGGTCTGCTGCAGGAGCGTTCCGCTCCGGCCTGAAGGCATCGGGTCGACGGGCGCCATCCGGCTGAACCGGCCGATCGTCGCCTAGAGTGATCGGGTTGTGCTCCTTGGGGATGCAGCGCTCCAAGGTCCTGTGGTGCAGTTTGGAGTGCACGCCGGCCTGTCAAGCCGGAGGTCGCGGGTTCAAATCCCGTCAGGACCGCGGTCGGGTAGCTCAGTTGGTAGAGCGCGCGCCTGAAAAGCGCGAGGTCACCGGATCGACGCCGGTCCCGACCACCACAAAACCGCTGGTCAGCGGGGGTGCGGGGTCACCGGCGGGGGCGGCGGGACGCCCGGCGTGCCAGATCCGTGCCAGAAGGAAGCGGTCACTTCTGGCACGTGCCAGATCCTCACGGTCCCTTCCGGTCGTTCGGAGGCCGGCTCGGCGTCGGCCGCTGGGAGGCCCCGGTACTATGGCCACCGTGTCCAGGACGGTCGCACAGGACCGGGTCGCCACCCGGGCCGAGGTACTGAGCCAGCGCCGCCGACTGGCCGAGCTGGCCGTCAGGCACGGCCTGGCCCGGCCGAGGGTGGACGGCAGAGGGACGGTCATCGTCCACTGCGAGGACCCCGGGTACCGGCTGGTGGCCCGCTACGCGACCGAGGCGGCCAGGGTGGTGGACGCGTGGGTGAACGTGATCACCGACGACGTCCCCGCCG
>Ga0136633_1002685_pt1 | contig 12112 bp, 8 predicted proteins | sample AntDrymeUQ832206_2_FD_105494 | JGI IMG/M metagenome (GOLD analysis project Ga0136633, IMG submission 105494) | Polar desert sand microbial communities from Dry Valleys, Antarctica - metaG UQ83 (22.06) | ecosystem: Environmental > Terrestrial > Soil > Desert | place: Antarctica: Dry Valley... | reverse complement strand
GGAGGGGTGAGCGACGGGACTCGAACCCGCGACCGCCTGGACCACAACCAGGAGCTCTACCAACTGAGCTACGCCCACCAAGGCGCACGTGAGTCTAGTCGCGTTCCCTTTGCGCGCGAATGGGTAGCACGCCACTCATGGCTTCTACAAAGACCCCTGCGCGCGACGCCGTCCTCGTCAAGTACCTCAACGAGGCATACGGCAAGGAGAAGCAGCTCGAGACGAACCTCACTGCTCTCATCGGTCGCGCCCAAAACCACAAGACCCTCAAGAAGGGACTGCAGGATCACCTCAAGGTGACTAAGGCACAGGCCCGTGACATCGAGCGTCGCGTCAAGGCGCTGGGCGGCAAGGCCGACGCCGGCCCCGTCCTGCCCGGCCCCGACGCGGCGGGAGCCGCCGTCGGCGCCCTCGCCAACGTCGCCAACCGCGCGGTCGCCGCATCCAAGGGCCCGGTGCAGATGCTGCGCGGCACTGGTGAGGCCGACAACATGCTGCGCAACGTCCGCGACGCCTACTGGAACGAGGGCGAGGAGATCGCGCACTACAGCGTGATCGAGGCCGTCGCCACGAAGCTCAACGACAAGGAGACCGCGCAGCTCGCCAAGCGCTTCCGCAAGGAAGAGGAGCGGATGCAGAAGTTCCTCGAGCGCCAGATCAAGGCGCTGGTCGGCGAGGTCGTCAAGGAAGAGGTCCCGGCCTCCGAGCGTCGTACCAGCACGACCCGCAGGCGTGCGAGCAGCTCGCGCTCGACGTCCTCATCGCGCAGCAGCGCGTCTTCGCGCAGCAAGCCAGCATCGTCGCGCAGCAAGTCGGCGTCGTCGCGGAGCGCCTCGTCACGCAAGGCCGCGGGCCAGAAGGCCGCCGCCACGCGCACGCGCAAGGCGGCCACCAGCTCGGCCAAGAGCACCGCGAAGTCCGCGCGGACGACGGCCAAGAAGGCGGGCACGACCGCCAAGAAGGCCGGCAGCGCCGCCCGCTCGACCGCCAAGCGCGCGAGCTCCTAGCCACGCGGCGGTCGCGAACGTCCAGACTGGTGGGTCATGGCCCACCACGATGGGCGTTCGCGACATCGCCGTGGCCCCGCGCTTCGTGAAAGGCTGTCGCGCATGAGCACCGTGCGCGACGCCACCTTCGAGCTGTTCCGCCGTCACGGGATGACGACGATGTTCGGCAACCCGGGATCGACCGAGCTGCCGATGCTCGCTGAGTTCCCCTCAGACTTCCGTTACATACTGGGCCTGCAGGAGGCGGTGGTGGTCGGCATGGCGGACGGCTTCGCCCAGGCGTCCGGGTCGGTCACCCACGTCAACCTGCACACCGCGCCCGGCGTCGGCAACGCGATGGGCGCGCTGTTCAACGCGCAGGCCAACCACTCGCCGCTGCTCGTCACCGCCGGTCAGCAGGTCCGCGCACAGATCACGATGCAGGCGAACCTGACCAACCGCGACGCGACGCGCGTCGTGCACCCGTACGTCAAGTGGGCGTTCGAGCCCCCTCGCGCAGCCGACGTCCCGGCGGCGATCGCCCAGGGCATCCATCGCGCATCGCTGCCGCCCAAGGGTCCGGCGTTCGTCTCGATCCCGATGGACGACTGGACCGAGGAGATCGCCGACGACGACGTCAAGTGGGTGACTACCCGCAGTGTCACCGGCCGCGCCGGCGCCGACCCCGAGGTGATCGCCGACCTGGCGCGGCGCCTGGAGTCCGCGCGCAAGCCGGTGATGGTCGCCGGCCCTGACGTTGACGCGAGCGGCGCGTGGGATCTCGCCATCGCGCTAGCCGAGAAGCAGCGGCTCGGCGTCTGGGCGCCACCGGCCACCGGCGGCGGGCGGCTCGGCTTCCCCGAGCGCCATCCCAACTTCATGGGCACGCTGCCACCCGGCATCGGCGCGATCGCCTCGACGGTCGAGGGCGCCGACCTCGTCCTCGTCGTCGGCTCGTCGGTGTTCGCGTACTACCCCTACATCCCGGGCCCACCGCTGCCCGAGGGCTGCGAGCTCGTGGCCATCACCTCCGACCCCGACGAGGCGGCGCGCGCTCCGATGGGCGATGCGATCGTCGCCGACGTCAAGGTCACGCTCGCGGCGCTGCTCGCCGAGGTCGGCGAGAGCGACCGCGAGGCGCCGGCCGGAGTCGGCGAGGCGCCGCCCGCAGAGGACTCCGACCCGCTCGGCGCGGGCACCGTGCACGCCACACTCAACGAGGTGCTGCCCGACGACGGCATCGTGGTGCTCGAGTCGCCGACCAGCACGATGGCGCTGCGCAACCGGCTGCGGATCTCCAAGCCCGGTAGCTACTACTTCTGCGCCGGCGGCGGCCTCGGCTACGGGCTGAGCGCCGGCATCGGCGTGCAGCTCGCTCAGCCGGACCGACCGGTGGTCTGCGTGCTCGGCGAGGGCTCGGTGCAGTACGCGGTATCCGGGTTCTGGACGGCGGTCGCCTACCAGGTGCCGATCACCTTCCTCATCTTGCGCAACAACGAGTACGGGATCCTCAAGTGGTTCGCCGAGTTCGAGCAGGTCTCGGGCGCTCCGGGCCTGGACCTCCCCGCGTTGGAGACCGCGGAGATCGCTCGCGGTTACGGCGTCGACGTCCAGCGGGTGCGGGCACGCGACGAGCTGCGCGAGGCGCTGACCGCAGCCATCGCGTCCAGCGGGCCGTCGCTCGTCGAGGTCGACGTGGCCCCGGGGATGTCTCTCTTCTAACCATGGCGATTGCTACGCCGCTGCCGCCGGCCGTCGATGCCGAGGACCGGCTGCCCGACGCGCTCGCGAGCGGCACCCCCGCGGAGTTGCGGGACAAGCTCGTCGCCCTGCTCGGGTCAGAGCGCGTACTAGCGCGCGCCATCGATCTGGTCCGCTACGCCTCTGACGCCAGCGCCTACCGCCTGATCCCTCAGGCCGTCGTGATGGCCCACGACGCCGCCGACGTCGCGAAGGTCTTCGCGTTCGCCCGCCGCGAGGGCATCCCGGTCACGCTGCGCGCCGGCGGCACGAGCCTCAACGGCCAGGGCCAGACCAACGGCATCCTCGTCGACGTTCGGCGCCACTTCAGCCGCGTCGAGGTGCTCGATGGCGGCGCGCGCGTTCGCTGCCGGCCGGGGATCGTGCTGGGCCGCGTCAACCGCGTTCTGGCCAAGCACCAGCGGCGGATCGGGCCGGACCCGGCATCTACCGACATCGCGACGGTCGGCGGAGTGATCGCCAACAACTCTGGCGGCATGCGCTGCGGCGTCAAGCACGACGCATACCAGACGCTGCGCTCGATGACGTTCGTGCTGCCGTCCGGGACCACGATCGACACTGCTGCGCCCGATGCTGCCGAGCGCTTCGCGCGCGAGGAGCCCGAGCTGGCCGCCGGCCTCGCGGCGATCCGCGACGAGCTGCGCGCCGACACCGAGCTTGCCTCGCGGGTGCGCCGCAAGTTCGAGATCAAGAACACGATGGGCTACCGGCTGTGCGCGTTCCTCGACGCGGACGAGCCAGTCGAGATCTTCCGCCGCCTGCTGGTGGGCAGCGAGGGCACGTTGGCGTTCATCGCCGAGGCGGAGCTCGACACGGTTCCCCACGGCCGCCACACCTCCACCGCGCTGCTGTTCTTCGACGGCGTCGACAATGCCATCGATCCCGTCCCGCGCCTCGTGGAAGCGGGCGCGACTGCCGTCGAGATGATGGTCAACCCGACCCTTATCGCGGCCGCCTGGAACCTGCCGGGCGTTCCCGCCGAATGGAAGGAGCTGTCGCCCGACGGCGCCGTCCTGCTTGTCGAGTTGCGCACGACAGATGAGGGCGAGCTCGACGGCATGGAGTCGGCCGCGCTGGCCGCGCTCGACGGCCTGCCGCTCGAGCAGCCCGCGCGCTTCACCCGCGACCGTCACGAGACCGAGATCTTCTGGATGGTCCGCGAAGGGATGATGGGCATCATCGGCGCGATGCGGCCCCAGGGCTCTGCGCTGCTGATCGAGGACGTCTGCGTCCCGCCCGCGCGCATCGGGGAGGCGACGCACGACATCCGCGCGCTGCTCGGCGAGCACGGCTTCCTCCCCGGCGCCGCCGGCCACGCCAGCGCGGGCAACCTGCACTTCCTGCTGACCCCCGCGCTCGCCGACCCAGCCGATCGCGATCGCTACGAGGCGTTCATGGCCGGCCTGGTGACGTTGGTCGTCGACAAGTACGACGGCTCGCTGAAGGCCGAACACGGCACCGGGCGCAACATGGCGCCCTACGTCGAGCACGAGTGGGGCGCCAAGGCCACGGAGATGATGTGGCGGATCAAGCGGCTGGCCGATCCTGACGGCGTGCTGAACCCCGACTCGGTGCTCAGCCGTGATCCGGGCATCCACCTGCGCCACCTCAAGTCGACGCCGCCGATCGAGGACGTCGCCAACGCCAACGCATGCATCGAGTGCGGCTTCTGCGAGCCGGTCTGCCCCAGTCGCCACCTGACGACGACCCCGCGCCAGCGGATAGTGGTGCGCCGCGAGATGGCCCGCCAGCCCGAGGACTCGCCCGTACGCGCTGCGCTCGCCGAGCAGTTCGTTTACGACGGCGACGAGACGTGCGCGACCGACGGCTCGTGCCGGCTGGTATGCCCGGTGGCGATCGACACCGGGGCGCTCATCAAGTCGCTACGAATGCAGGAGCACGCTCCGCGCAAGGAACGCTCGATGGCGCGCGCGGCTCGGCGCTGGGCGACCGTGGAGAAGGCAGCGCGCGGCGGGCTGCGGACGGGCTCGGTGCTCGGGAGCGCTCCGATGCGCGCTCTCACGGGCGGCGCGCGCAAGCTGCTGGGTGAGGAGGTCGTCCCCGCTTGGTCGCCCGCCCTCCCCGGTCCCGCTCCGTCGGCGCTTCCCCGCACGTCTCGCGACGGCGCTGTCGCCGTCTATCTCCCCTCCTGTTTGAACCGGATGATGGGTCCGCCCGCGGGAGGACACTGGCTGCCCGAGGCGCTGGTCGCGGTCTCGGCACGGGCGGGCATGCCCGTATGGATCCCCGACGACGTCGCGGGCCACTGCTGCTCGATGCCCTGGAGCTCCAAGGGCTTCACGGACGGTCAGGCGTTCATGGGCGCGAAGCTCGCAGCATCTCTGAAGCGGTGGACGAACAACGGCGCGCTGCCGGTCGTCATCGACGCGGCGTCATGCACGCACGGAGCGCTGGAGGTCGAGGGGCTCGAAGGCGTCGAGATCGTCGACGGGGTGGCGTGGGCGAAGCGGCTGCTGCCGGCGCTGACCGTGTCGTCGAAGATCGCTTCGGCCACCGTCCACCCCACGTGCTCGACACGTCACCTCGGTCTCGCCGAAGATCTCGCAGTGGTCGCGGGCGCGCTTGCCGACCACGTCCACGTCCCCGTCGTCGCCACGTGCTGCGGGATGGCCGGCGACCGCGGACTGCTGCACCCCGAGCTGACCGAGGCCGCGACGCGCGACGAGGCCACCGAGGTGACCCAGCGCGACTTCGACGCTCACGTGTCGGCCAACCGCACCTGCGAGATCGCGCTCGAGTCGGCGACGGGGCGACCCTACGAGCACGTGATCACCCTGCTCGAGCGCGCGACTCGCGCCTGACCGCCTAGGCGTCCCACCCCGCGCGCGGGTCGGGCAGGGGCGTGAGCGCCTGCTCGATCCGTTCGCGGTGGGGCTCGAACTTCGGCGGCAGGATGACCTCCGTGCCGAACTGCTCCTCGGGCACGTCGACCGCGAAGCCCGGGCCGTCGTCGGCGATCTCGTAGAGCACGCCGCTGGGCTCGCGGAAGTAGATCGAGTGGAAGTAGTGGCGGTCGATCACCGGAGTGACCTGCACGCCGGCCGCCGCGAGGTGCTGCTGCCAGCGGGGATGCTCGGCCTGGGTCGTCCCGAACGCAACGTGATGGACCGTGCCGCCGCTCTGGCGACCGGGCCCAGGCGCCGGTTCGAAGGCGATGGCGCCGCCGCGGCGCTCGCCCCGCAGCTCCCACGTGGTGTCCCCCACGGCGCGCGCGCCCATCAGCCGCTCGAGCAGATCGCGCGAACGCTCGGGGTCCTCGGCGTAGGCGCGCACGCCGTCGAAGCCGCCGAGCGCATGCTCGGCCGGAATGTCGGGATGCCGGGCCTGGAGCAGCTCGTCTCCGTCGGCGACCACCACCAGCTCATGAGCCAGCCCCTCGGGGTCGGCGAAGCGCAGCCGGCCGTCGAGGCGCTCGGCGGGCACGTCGAGCGCGGCGAGCCGCTCCTCCCAGAAGTCCAGCGAAGCCTCCCCCGCGACGCGGGAGACGATCGTGTGCACCATCCCGGCGCCCGGGGTTCCGGGCACGGCGCCGGGGTACTCGAAGAACGTCAGGTCCGAGCCCGCGCGGCCGTGCTCGTCGGCGTAAAAGAGGTGATAGACGCTCGGATCGTCCTGGTTGACCGTTTTGGCGACCAGCCGCAGGCCGAGAACCCGGGTGTAGAAGTCGAGGTTCTGCCGGGCGTCGCCGGTGATCGCCGTGATGTGGTGAATGCCCTCGAGCCGCACCCGCTGAGCGTATTCGCGTGCCGCCGAGCGCGAACGTCGGTGAGACCACCACTCAGTGGTGGTCTCACCGACGTTCGGCCGGACAGCGGCGGGCGAGCCGGCCCATTCGACACCGCGGCGAAGAACGGGGGCCAAATTTGCTCCACCGGTCCAGCCGCCGCGCGAGCCCCCCGACCCACAATGGGTGCGCTGCCATGACCATTCCCACCCAGCTGGTCGAGCGCCTGCGCGATGTCCACGCCAGCATGGTCGACGCCGTGCTCAGCGGCGAGCGGATGCAGGACGTCGCCGCGATAGCCGCTCGCCGCATCGGCAAGGCCGTCGCGGTGAACATCCCCGACCTGGGCTATGACCTCGTCGTTCCCGAGGACGCGACGGACACCGCGGTGGCCTGCGAGGTCATCGTCCGCAACGGCGGCGCGCCGATCGGCACGATCCGGCTGCTGGCCGACGAGGCGCCCGACGACCTCGAGGAGGCACAGGCGGTGCTGCACCTCGCGGCGATGGCCGCCATGACCGACCTCGCGCTGGTCGAGAGCCGTCAGCAGGTCGAGGACCAGCTGCGCGGCACGTTCCTCGAGGAGCTGCGAGCCGGGGATCAGCTCGAGGCGTCGGAGGTCATCCGCCGTGGGGAGCGGCTCGGCTGCGACCTGTCGGCGGGAGCGCTGATCCTCGCCGGCGACCCCGAGCCCGATCGCATCCACCGCTTCATGGCCGCGGTCAAAGCCGAGTGCCCCGCCGCGTTCGTCCAGCGCCTCGATGGTCGTGTGTACGCGGTGATCGGCGCCGGCGAGGGCGCGGATGCCGAGGATCGCGCCGTCGCCGCCGCCAGCGTGCTGGCCAAGCGGCTGCAGGCCCACGCTCCGGTGGGGTTGTCGGCGTTTCATCGCAATGCCGCAGAGCTCGGTCGCGCCATCGAGGAGGCCGACCTCATCGTCACCGTGCTCGGATCCTCCGACCTCTCGCCAGACTCCCTGGCCGACGGCACCTACCGGCTGCTCGTGCGGCTGCTCGCTTCCGATCCCGACCAGCTCGACGCCTTCTACGAGGAGTCTGTCGCGCCCCTCGCCCGCTACGACGAGCAGTACCGCACCGACCTGATCGGGACCCTCGCCGCCTACCTCGACCACGACGGGAAACTGGGCGCTGCGGCAACCGCCCTCTTTGCGCATCGCCACACGGTCGCCTACCGCCTCGAGCGCATCAAGGAGCTCACGAGCCTCGATCCAGCGCGCTACGAGGACCGCGAGCGGCTGTCGCTCGGTCTGAAGATCCATCGCCTGACGAGCCGCCCCTCGCTCTAGCGTGTGGGCCATCGACTACGCAGCGGAAATAGCCAAGATCCTTCCCGCGCAGCTTCCCGCGCGCCTCGTCGAGCTGGCCGAGCGGGTTACGGACGCGCCCGTCGGCCTCTATGTGGTCGACATCGAGGGCCTTCGCATCGTGTCGCTCGCCGGACCCGCGGGGTTCCCGGCCGAGATCGACATCCGATCGGGGATCGGGCCCGAGGTCGGCGCCCTGGGGCTCGCCGAGATCGCCGCCGAGGTCGAGCGGGCGATGCCCGGGAGCGTCGTCGCCCCGATGTGGGTGCGCTGCCGGGCTACCGCGGTCCTGGTCGCCAATCAGGACCCGGACGGCGTGCTGGCCGGGTTCGCCGAGGCGGTCGCTCCGAGCTTCGAGCTGGCGGCGGGCTATACCGACATCGTCGACCGCGCCCGCCGCGTGCGCCGGACCAGCGCCGCGGCGGAAGTCCAGCAGGACCTGCTCGCCCCGCGCCTGGCGCCCGTCATGGGCGGTCAGGTCGCCGGCAGCCTGTTGCCCGCCTACGACGTCGGTGGCGATTGGTTCGATCACGCCGACAACCCGGAGGGCGCCTGGCTCTCGGTCGCTGACGCGATGGGCAAGGGACCGCGCGCCGCCGCGGTCTCAGTGCTGGCGCTGGCTGCGTTGCGGGGCGCGAGGCGCTCGGGTGACAGCCTCGAGGACTGCTGCCAGGCGGTCCACGACGTCGTCGAGGACTTGGGCGGGGGGTCAGCGACGTTCCTGACGGCCGTCGTCGCGACCTGGGACGCGCCGTCGGCCACGTTGTCTTGGGTCTGCTGCGGCCACCCGGCCCCGCTGCTCGTCACCGCCGCGGGGCAGATCGAGCATCTCGAGGGCCACCGAACCCATCCACTGGGCCTGACGCTCGACGGACCGCGGACGTTCGCGCGCAACCAGCGCAGCCTCGCCCCAGGCGACCGCGTGGTCTTCTACTCCGACGGCATCACTGAGCGCCGGACGGCCGGCGGCCGCTTCGGGACCGAGGGCCTGGCGGCGGCCCTGCGCAGCGCCGCCGACCAGTCAGCGGCCGCAGCCATCATCGCCGTGGAGCGGGCGGTTCTGAGCGCCTCGGCCGACCCGATCTCAGACGACGCCACCCAGCTGATCCTCTGCGTGGACTGAGGGCAGCTGGTCGACGACGTGCGCCGCGATCGCCAGGGAGGCGGTCGCCGCCGGCGATGGGGCGTTGATCACGTGCAGGACGCCCGGGGCCTGCTCGATGACGAAGTCGTCCACCATGGAGCCGGTGCGGTCCACGACCTGGGCGCGGACGCCGGACGGCCCGCGGCGCAGGTCGTCGAGCCCCAGGTCAGGCAGGTAGCGCCGCATCCCGGCCAGCGCCGCGCGCTTGTTGGCGGCCCGCCACAGCTCGCCGGCGCCGGTGCGCCAGTAGCGACGCATCAGCTTGCGCATCTCCGGTGAGGCGATCCGCCGCCCGAACACCGGAACGGCGTTGGGACCCGCCCAGACCTCGCCGTCGATGCGGCGGGTGAAGTGCACCCCGAGGAAGGGAAAGCGCGGGTCGGGGACCGGGTAGACGCAGCCACGGATGCGCTCCGCGGCCGCGGGAGACAGGACGAAGAAGTCGCCGCGGAACGGACTGATGCGGTAGCGCGGCGTCCCGGTCAGCGCGGCGAGTCGGTCGGACTGGAGACCGGCGCAGGTGATGACCTGGCCGGCGCCGAGGTCGCGCAGGTCGGTGACCTCCGTTCCCAGCCGCAGCTCGGCCCCGCGGGCCTGCACGTCTGCGGCCAGCGCACGCGTGACGGCGGCGAAGTCGATCACGGCTGTCTCGGGGACGTGTAGCGCGCGGATCCCGCGGACCTCGGGCTCGTACTCGGCGAACTCCGCGGGCTCGAGCTCGCGCAGCCCCTGCAGGCCGTTGGCGATCCCGCGGCGGCGCAGCTCGGCGAGCCCCGCCAGCTCGCGCTCGTGGATGGCCACCACCAGCTTGCCGTCCATCCGGTAAGGGATCCCCTGCTCGGCGGCGTAGGCGAGCATCGCCTCCCGTCCCGCGCGGCACAGCCGGGCCTTCAGCGAGCCCGGCGTGTAATAGAGCCCGGAGTGCAGGACGCCGGAGTTGCGCCCGCTCTGGTGACGGGCGAGCTCGCGCTCCTTGTCGACGACGAGCACGCGGGCGCCGGGCCGGCGCACGAGCAGCTCGCGAGCGACCGCGAGGCCCACGATGCCCGCGCCGACGACGGCGTAGTCGCGCTCAGGCACGGAGCTTCTTGCCGGGGTTCATGAGGTTCTCGGGATCGAACGCGCGTTTGACGGCCAGCTGCAGCGCGTGCTCGTGCTCGCTCCAACGCCGGCCGACATGCTCGCGCTTGAGCAGGCCGACGCCGTGCTCGCCGCTCACGCTGCCCCCGAGTCGGTCGGTCATCGCGAACACCTCCCCCGCCGCCTCCTCGGCCCGCTCGATCTCGGCGTGGTCATCAGGATCGATCATGAACGTCGCGTGCAGGTTGCCGTCTGCGGCGTGCCCCCAGCTGCAGGCAGGCAGCTGATAGCGCCGACCGATGTCGGTGATCCCGTCGACCGCCTCGGCCAGGTGCTCGACCGGCACGACGACGTCCTCGGACAGCTTGCCGCCGCGCTGCGCCGCGACCGCCAGCGACACCCCCTCCCGCCAGCGCCACAGCGCGTCCGGGTCGGGAAGGTGGACGTCGTGCGCATCCGGCTCGAGCGCTGCGAGCAGCGGCGCGCGCTGGCGCTCGACCTCCTCGGCCGAGCCGTCGAGCTCGGCCAGCAGGGCGAAGCCGTGCGGCGAGTCCACGGGCATCGCCGTCCCCGCCGCCGCGACGGTTGCAGTATCGAGGTAGTCCAGCGCCGCCGCGACGATGCCGCTACCGAGGACGCGCCGCACGGCGGCGGCGCCCTCGACCGCTCCCGGGTACAGGGCCACCACCGGGAGAGACTCCTCCGGCCGGGGCACGAACCGCAGCCACACCGCCGTGATCACGCCCAGCGTGCCCTCCGAGCCGATCAGCAGGCCGCGCAGGTCATAACCCGAGACGTCCTTGCGGTAAGGGCCGCCGAAGCGCACGACATCGCCGGGCGCCACGACCGCCTCGACGCCCGTCACCCACGAGCCGGTCGTCCCGTACTTCAGGGCGTGCGGCCCGCCGGCGTTCGTCGCGACGTTGCCGCCGATCTGTGACTCCTCGGCGGCGCCGGGATCGGGGCCGAACAGCAGCCCGTTCTCGCGGGCCAGCCGCTGGACGTCACGCGTGGTGAGCCCGGCCTCGGCCTCCATCCGCCACAGCAGCGGATCGAAGCTCCGCACTCGCGTCATCCGCTCCAGCGCGAGCACGACGCCGCCCGAGGTCGCGACGGCCCCACCGGCGAAACCGGTCCCTCCCCCACGCGGAACCACCGGCACGCCATGCCGGCAGCACGCGCGCACGACCTGCGCCACCTGCTCGGTCGTCTCCGGGCGCACGACGGCGTCGGGCTTCGCGCGCACGCCGCGGCTCAGCGAGGCGTCGTGCTCGTAGCGCCGCTCCGGCCCGAGCAGATGCTCGGGACCCACGATCGTCGCGAGCTGCTCGCGTAGTTGCGCCCCGATCACCCATCACATGGTGGCGCTCCGTCCTCGCCGGCGTCGTCGCGGGTCGCCTCAGCCGTCGCGGCGCGCGCGGCATCACCCCGGAGCCGCCTCGGAGCACCCGCGCGTGGAGCGCGCGGACCCAGCGCAGCCTGGGGGCCGCCCGCGAGGCCGCTCGCCGGCTGGCGCGCGCCTGAAGTTCTCCCCCGCTGCTGGGGACAACGTCAGCCGCGGCTGCGCGAGTCGGCGCGTCGGAGCCGCAGCGCGCGGTAGAGAAACCACGCGGTCTGCTCGTCGTAGCGCTCGCGGTAAACCTCATAGGCGACGTGCTGGCCGCGCGGGATGAGTTGGAGCGTGGCGCCGACGTCGGCGTCGCGGAGCGCTCGCGCGGCGTCCACCGACCACGAGAACGGAGTGGTGCGGTCGCTGGTCCCGTGGAAGAGCAGCCCCGGCGCGTCGCCCGGGCTTGGGTAGCCGCCACCGCTCGGGTAGCCGCCCGCGATCGACACGAACGCCCCGACCCGGGAGGAGAACCCCGCGTTGCCACTCGTTCCGAAATCCTCGGACCGGGTGGCGACCAGGTAGCTGAGGATCCCGCCGACCGACGTCCCGCCCACAGCGATCCGCGTCGGATCGATCCGGTAGCGAGCCGCGTGGCGGCGCAACCACCGCACCGCCGCCTGCACGTCGTGCTGGTCTTCGAACGCGACGTCCCGGCAGCCGTCCTGACTGACGTCGCAGCCCT
>Ga0136633_1002684_pt1 | contig 12112 bp, 11 predicted proteins | sample AntDrymeUQ832206_2_FD_105494 | JGI IMG/M metagenome (GOLD analysis project Ga0136633, IMG submission 105494) | Polar desert sand microbial communities from Dry Valleys, Antarctica - metaG UQ83 (22.06) | ecosystem: Environmental > Terrestrial > Soil > Desert | place: Antarctica: Dry Valley... | reverse complement strand
CTCCAGAGCAGCCAGCTCGACCAGCAACGCGCGCTGCCGATCCTCCACCGCCGCTATCGAACTCATAAGCCAAACCCTAGCCAGCACCACCGACAAAACAGGGCCCCAGAACAGATCTGTGGACAAGTATTTTCGCCCAGCCGGAAAGGCAGAGAGCAGTGGCCGTCAGGTGAGCGGGTTGCCGTGCGGATCGAGGTCAGCAAGGGCAGCCCGGAGCAGCTGCAGCCCGTTGCGGGTCAGCGCGTCGGCGTCGTCGACCTCAAGGCCGAGCTCCATCGCGGCGCCCACCGAGCCGCCGGCATAGGCGATCGCGGACACCACCGCCACCCGCTCGGGTTCGGGCAGAGCGGCCAGCGCCTGCTCGAGCCGGAGCACGAGGGCCGCCTCGTGCGAGCCCTCCAGCGCCGCGTGGGTGTCGACCTGGTGCGGCGGCATGGTCCGGGTCTTGGACGGCCGCTCGCCCACCAGTCCTCCCGAAAAGTTTGTGCACCAGCCCTCAGGTCGCCTCACGGCGGTGTGTCGCTCGGAGCGACGTGTTTGGGACCGGGGGCCATGTATGGGCTGGTGCGCTGCCCACGGTATCGCCCCCGGAGGCCCTGTGCGAGCACCTCTTAGAGTTGTGGACATGAGCACACCGCAGTTCGGCAGCAGCACCCTCATCGAGGAGCGCACCGAGGAGCGGGAGCTGCAGGACCCGGGTTCGGTCGCGCACATCGTGAAGGACAAGGGCAAGGTCACCGAGGCCTACATCATGGGTACGCCGGTCGAGGCGCTCTGCGGCCACGTCTTCACGCCCAGCAAGGACCCCAAGTCGCTCCCGGTCTGCGACACCTGCAAGGACATCGCCGACATCCGCACCGACGGCAAGAGCGGCGACATCAACTGACCACCGGTGGTTCCTGGCCGGTTCTGTTCGGTACGGCGGAACTGATCCGCGACCTGGACCGGCCCTCAGGCTGGATGTTGGTAGTCGACGGCACGCCGCAGTCCTACGTCGACGTCGAGGATCCGTCGTACCTGGAGTTCGAGTACGTCCGCCTGTTGGCTGACGTCATCGACGGCGTCGGCACCCCAAGTGAGCCGCTGTCGGTGGTGCACCTCGGTGGCGGCGGGTGCACGCTGCCCCGCTGGGTCGCGGCCACCCGCCCCGGCTCCACGCAGGTGGTGATCGAGGTGGACGAGCCGCTGGTCGAGGTGGTTCGCCGCGAGCTCGGCACCCAGGGCTTCCGGCTCCGCGTCGGCGATGCCCGCGAATCTCTGCAGCACCTCCACCGGGGAACCAGCGACGTCGTGGTCACGGACGTGTTCGCCGGCGCCCGCGTCCCCGCGCACCTCGCGACCCTCGAGCTGGTACAGGAGGTCCACCAGGTGCTCAGGCCGGGAGGGGTCTACGCGGTCAACGTGGCCGACACCGGCACCCTGCCGTTCGCGCGGCAGCAGGCCGCCACCCTCGCGGCAGTGTTCGAGCACGTGATCGTCCTGGCCGAGCCAGGCGTGCTGCGCGGCCGCCGCTTCGGCAACGTCGTGCTGGCCGGCTCGGACCAGCCGTTTCCCCTCGATGACCTGCGGCACGTCACCACCAGGTCGATCGGCCGGGCCAGGGTCGAGACCCACCACGCCTTCGTGCGGAGCGCGTCGCCGGCTACCGACGCCGACCCGCCAGAGCCGCCTACTCCTCCGCGAGCGGTATTCGGGCCAGCCTGAAGTCCGGCGCCCGCTTGGCCAGGAAGGCAGCGACCCCTTCGGCGTACTCCGGGCTGTGCAGGGAGTCGTGGTAGTGCCGGCGCACCTCGTCGTCCTCGGTGCGGATGCCCTCGGACACCTTGCGGATCAAGGCCTTTGCGCCGCGCAGTGAGACCTGCGCGCGCTGGGTGAGGGTGGCGGCCAGCTCGAGCGCCCGGGCCTCCACGTCTTCGCTGATCTCGTGGACCAGTCCGATGCGCAGGGCCGTCGGCGCGTCGATGAGGTCGCCGGTGAGCAGGATCCAGGACGCCCACGCCGAGCCAACGACGTCGACGAGGCGGGCGGTGGACGCGAGGCCGTAGACGATGCCGAGCTTGGCCGGCGTGATGCCGAAGCGCGACCCCGGCTCGCAGACCCGCAGGTCGCAGGCCAGGGCCAGTTGCGTACCACCGCCGATCGCGAACCCCTCGACCAGCGCGACCGTCGGCTTGGGAAAGCGCACCAGCGCGGCCTCCCCCGCCGCCACCGCCTCGCCGTAGGCCGCCGCGCTGTCAGCGGTCGAGCGCAGCGTGCGGAACTCCTCGACGTCGGCCCCAGCGCTGAACGGCCCGCCGGGGGTGCCGCGCAGCACCATGACCTCCACCGCGGGGTCGTCGGCGAGCTCCGGCATCAGCAGGGCGAGGGCCTGCCACATCCCCAGGTTGACGGCGTTGTGCTTGGCCGGGCGGTTGAGCCGAACTGTTGCGATCCCGTCGGCGACCTCGACGACGATGGCGTCACCGACGCCGGCCAGGGATGGCCTCACGTCTTGGCCGGAGACGTGCCCGCCAGCGATCGCTTGCCACCGCTGCGGCGAGGCCCGACCGGCGTGATCTCCTCAGCGGTCGCGTCGATCGCGCGCAACGAGGACAGCACGGCATCCAACGAACGGGCCGGGTAGAAGCCGGGCAGGGTGCGCAGCAGCACGTCGCCGTAGCGAGCGGTCGCGAGGCGCGGGTCCATGACCACCACCACCCCCCGATCGGTGGTCGAGCGGATCAGCCGGCCGGCACCCTGGGCGAGCAGGACGGCCGCAGGCGGCAGGGTCACGTCCATGAAGCCGTGGTCGCCCGCGGCCGCGAGCCGAGCCTTCATCAGCGGGTCGTCGACGTGCGGGAAGGGGATCCGGTCGAGGATGACCAGCTGACAGGCCGAACCGGCGACGTCGATGCCCTGCCAGAACGACCGCGTGCCGAACAGGCAGGTGCGGGCGTCCGAGGCGAACCGGTGGGTCAGCGCACCGGGGGTGTCCTCGCCCTGGAGCAGTACCGGGACATCGGTCTTCTCGCGTACGGCGGCTGCGGCGCGGGCAGCCGCCGCGGTCGAGGAGAACAGCGCGAGGGTACGGCCGCCAGCGGCCTCCACGAGCTGCACGCAGAGCGCGTCGACACCCGCCTGCCAGAGGGCCGACTGCTTGCCCGGGTCGGGCAGGTCGCGGGCGATGAAGAGCTGGCCCTGCCGGGCGTAGTCGAACGGGCTGCCGACGTCGAGGTGCTGCCAACGAGGAGGCGGTTCGTCCTGCTCGAGCACCTCATCGACCGCAGCCGGGTCACGGGGCGCGGGGGCGGACGGCTCGTCGAACGGGGTGCCGGCCATCCAGGTGAGGCCGAGCTCCCGTGCGGTGTGCCGGAAGGACCCGCCGACGGTCAACGTGGCGGAGGTGGCGATCACCGTCACCTCGCCGAACAGCCCGCTGGCAAGGGCCGGCCCCACCGACAGGGGCGAGACCCGCAGGACCCGGTCGCCCGTGACGTAGACGGCGCTGCGGGTGCTCGGTGCCCGGATCTCACCGGCTGCCTGTGCGATGTCGGCCAGCGACTGCTTGGCTCGTTCGCGGCGGGCGGCTTCCAGCTCGTCCCCTTCGCCCTTGACCTCAGCGGCGGCCGTGCCCGCGATCTGCTCGACCACAGCGAGCGCGTTCAGCAATGTCTCTGGCAGCACCTGGAGCCAGCCGGGGACCAGCGGTTGCGTGACGCTCTCAAGGACGGCGTGGGCGTCCTCCAGCCGCTCGTGGGTCGACGCGGAGAGGTGCTCCTTCGCTGCGGCGGCTGCCCGTCGTACAGCAGGTGCACTGAGCTCGTGACTGAGGGCATCGGTCGCACTGGACACGAACTCATGGGCCTCGTCGAGGATCACCGCCTGGTGCTCGGGCAGCACCTGCACGCCGGTGAAGGCGTCGAGCGCGAGCAGTGCGTGGTTGGCCACGACCAGGTCAGCCTCCTTGGCGTCCTCGCGGGCCCGCTCGGCGAAGCAGTCGACCCGGTCGGGGCACTTGCTGCCGAGGCACTCGCGGGCGCTGATCGACACCTGCCGCCAGGCCCGGTCGTTGACCGGGAACGGCACCTCGTCGCGGTCGCCGGTGATGGCGTCGGAGGCCCACTCGCGGAGCTGGACGACCTGGCTGCCGATCATCGACGTGGGCCCGTCCCAGAGCTCGTCCTGCTCCGGCTCGCGGGCACCGGGGCCGGCGTGCAGCTGCTGCAGGCACAGGTAGTTGCTGCGGCCCTTGGCCAGGGCGAACGTCGGCTTGTGTCCCAGCACCGGCTCGAGCGCCTCGACCAGCCGGGGCAAGTCCTTGTCGACCAGCTGGGCCTGCAGCGCCTTGGTGGCGGTCGCCACGACCACCTTCTTACCGGCGGCGAGGGCCGGGACCAGGTAGGCCAGCGACTTGCCGGTGCCGGTGCCGGCCTGGACGAGGAGGTGCTCGCCCGAGCGCAGGGCCTTGGCCACGGCGTCGACCATCAGGTGCTGGCCGGCCCGCGCCTGCGCGCCCGGCATGGCGGCCAGCGCCACGTCCAGGAGATCAGTAGCGCGGCTCACCCAGATCACGGTAGCCGTGGCCGCCACCTTTTGGCCGATGCCGCGTTAGGTGGGGAAAGCACCGCTTTCTCCTCGAGAGGCAACCCGTGACGTTGCTCAGCTGGCTCCCCGCCCGGCACGCCCCACTGCCCTCGCTGCCCGAACCCCGCTCGAGCCTGCGGAGCACCCCCAGCCGCCTCGTGCCTCTGGCCGTCAGCGGCCCTCGCTGGCACACCGCCGTCGTGCACCTCGAGGACACCTTGTCGGCCTGGTCACTGCCTGTTCAGCTGGCCCGCACCTGGATGCGGCCGACTCGCGCTCTGTTCGAGCAGGACATCGAGCTCGAGCTCTTCGTCCAGCACGACCCGGTGGACGGCACGGTCAGCGTCGAGCTGTGGGACGACCAGGGCGTCCGTCGCTTCGGCGTGGAGACTAGGGCGTCTTCGGCTTCACGGTGACCGTGACCGACAGCACGCGGGTCTCGTCCTTCGGCCCGTTGGGGCGGCAGTCCGCGTTGAGCGAGGCCACCCGGAAGGTGATCTTGTAGTCGCCCGGCGCCAGGTAGCGGTGGTTGAACGTGTAGGTCTTGCTGTCCGGGTCGGGCTGATAGGGACCCGGCGGTGAGGTCAGCGGCGGGTAGCTCTTGCACTTCCTGGGTGAGCTCTGCCTCGGCTCGCTGGCGCCGTCGCCCCAGGTCATGCCGGTGAAGTAGATGGTCCCGTCACCGTCGGTGGCCTTGCCGACCACCGTGTAGATGTCGCCGACCTCCTCGTTGTGGTCCGCAGTGAGGGTCAGCTCCAACTGGTCGTACTCCCGGGAGGGCTTGGGGTAGGCGTAGAACTGCGTGGAGGTCCTGGTCGGGCTGGCCGTGGCGCGTGGCCTCGAGGTGGCCGGCGACGTCGCCGACGGGGTGGCCGTGGCGGTGGGGGTCGGCGTGGGGGTCGGCGTCGGAGAGGGCGTCGGGGAGGGCGTCGGGCTCAGCGTCGGCGACGCGGTCGGCAGCGCGCTGAGCTTGGGGCCCGAGTCGTCGCCCGCGTTGGTGAGCGCCAGGGCGCCCCCCGCCGCGAGCAGCGCGGACACCAGGAGTGCGATGAGAAGGAACGTCCTGGAACGCAAAAGGGCCGCCATGAGCCAAGAGCATAGGGCTAGCGCCGGCGCATGGAAGGATGTGAGCCCCTTGGACGAAAGGCTCGATCCTGTGAGTGACATCAGCTTCGACGGCCGCGTGGCCATCGTGACCGGTGCCGGTGGGGGCATCGGGCGGACCTACGCCCTCGACCTGGCGCGTCGCGGCGCCCAAGTGGTCGTCAACGACCTCGGTGGCAGCGTCGACGGCACAGGGGGCGAGCACACCGCAGCGCAGCAGGTCGTCGACGAGATCACGGCCGCGGGCGGCGAGGCGGTGGCCAACTACGACAGCGTGTCGACCCCCGAGGGCGGGGCCAGCATCGTCAAGACCGCGGTCGACAGCTTCGGCAAGGTCGACATCGTCATCAACAACGCCGGCATCCTGCGCGACAAGAGCTTCCTCAAGCTCGAGTGGGCCGACCTCGACGCGGTGCTCGATGTGCACCTCAAGGGCGCGTTCTACGTCAGCCAGCCGGCCTTCGCCGTCATGAAGGACAACGGCTACGGCCGGTTCGTCTTCACCGCGTCCAACGCGACGTTCGGCAACTTCGGGCAGACCAACTACGGCGCGGCCAAGGCGGGCCTGATCGGGCTGTCCAACGTGCTCGCGGTCGAGGGCGCTCGCTCGGGGATCCTGTCCAACGTGATCATGCCGGTCGCCAAGACCCGCATGACCGAGGAGCTGCTCGGCGGCTTCGCCGACGTGCTCGACCCGTCCTACATCACCCCGATGGTGAGCTACCTGTGCAGCGAGGCCTGCACCACCACGCATGGCGCCTTCTCGGCCGCGGGTGGGCGCTACGCCAAGGTCTTCACCGGCCTGGCGCCGGGCTGGTTCGCCGGCAAGGGCGCCTCGGTCACGGCCGAGGACATCGCCTCGCACTTCGAGCAGATCACGGCCGAAGAGGGCTACATCGTGCCGCAGAGCACCACCGACGAGATCATGGCGATCGCCGGGCTGTTCAGCTGACCTTCTTGGCTTGTGGGTAGATCGCCCGTGCCCTGACCCAGGCGATCTACCTGCAACCGGCCGAGTCAGAGCCAGTCTGGGCCGAGCTGGGCAAGCTTCAGGTCCGTGAGGACCGCTTCGCCGGCCTCGTCGGAGGCCGCCAGGTCGACGGTCGCGGTGATCGCCCAGTCGTGGTCGCCGTCGGGGTCCTTCAGCACCTGGGTGACGCTCGTGCCCTCGAAGCGGAAGAACTCCGGCCCACGGGCGTCGGCGCCGGTCTCGACGTGCATGAACCGGCACGCGGGGTCCAGCTCCGATCGGCCCTGCGCCAGCAGCCTGATCTGCTGCCACATCGCGTTGCGAACCAGCACCCGGAACGCCCTGGTATTGCGGGTCAGCACCGGTGGCGCCTCCGGCGCTAGATCGCCTCCGGCGGTGAGCGCCGCCCACTCGTCCAGCAGGCTGCTGTCGACCTGGCGCACCGTCTCCCCCAGCCACACCGTCAGGTCCTCGACCTCCTCGGTGCGCAGCGCCTCGGGCACCGACCGCTTCAGCGCCTTGTAGGCGTCGGCGAACGCCCGCAGCACCAGCCCCTCTGACCGCCCGAGCCCGTAGAACCCGACGTACTCGTTGAAGGTCATGGCGTTCTCGTAGAGGTCGCGTGCGACCGATTTCGGCTTGAGCTCGTGGTCGAGGATCCACGGGTTGGTCTGCTGGTAGATCGCGTAGGCGGCGGTCAGCAGCTCCTCGAGCGGCTTCGGGTAGGTGACCTCCTCCAGCAGCTCCATCCGCTCGTCGTACTCGACCCCCTCCATCTTCATCTGCGCGATCGCGTCGCCCCTGGCCTTCTTGCGCTGAGCGGCCAGCACCTGCCGGGGGTCCTCCAGCGTCGCCTCGACGACAGACAGGACATCCAGCGCGTACGACGGGTCGTCACGGTCGAGCAACTCGAAGGCGGCCAAGGCAAAGAGCGCCAGGGGCTGGTCGAGCGCGAAGTCCTGCTGCAGGTCGACGGTGAGCCGGACACCGTCGTCAGTCCGCACCAGGACGCCGCCGCTCTCGAGGGCACGGAAGAGCCGGATCGCCTGCCGCACCAGGGATCGCTGCTTCACGCGTGGCTCGTGGTTGTCGAGCAGCAGCTGCTTCATATGGCCGAAGAAGTCGCCGCCCCGAGCCGCGACGTTGAGCATCATGGCGGCGGTGACCTTGACGTGGCTGGTCAGCGTCTCGGGCTGGGCGTTGACCAGCCGGGTGAACGTCTTGTCGTCCCACGAGACGAAGCCCTCGGGTGGCGATTTGCGCTTGTAACTGCGCCGGCGCTTCTGGTCGTCACCGAACTTGGCGAGCGCCTTCTCGTTCTCGATCACGTGGTCCGGGGCTTGTACGACGACCAGGCCGGCTGTGTCGAAGCCGGCGCGTCCGGCTCGGCCGGCGATCTGGTGGAACTCGCGGGCCCGCAGGTGCCGGTTGCTCGTGCCGTCGTACTTGGCCAGGGCGGTGAAGACGACAGTGCGGATCGGGACGTTGATGCCGACTCCGAGGGTGTCGGTGCCGCAGACGACCTTGAGCAGCCCGGCCTGCGCGAGCTGCTCGACCAACCGCCGGTACTTCGGGAGCATGCCGGCGTGGTGGACGCCGATCCCGTGCCGCACCAGCCGACTGAGGGTCTGGCCGAACCTGGTGGTGAACCGGAAGCCGCCGATCAGCTCGGCGATCCGGTCCTTTTCCGCACGGGTGCAGACGTTGATGCTCATCAAGGCCTGCGCGCGCTCGACGGCTGACTGCTGTGTGGTGTGCACGACGTAGACCGGCGCCTGGTGGGTCTGCAGCAGCTCGCCGAGCTTGTCGTGCAAGGGGTCGAGCGACCACTCGAACGACAGCGGCACCGGTCGCTCGGTGTTGGCGATTTCGGCGGTTTCGCGGCCCGTGCGCCGGCTGAGGTCCGTGCGGAGCGCCTGAGTGTCGCCGAGGGTCGCCGACATCAGCAGGAACTGGCTGCTCGTCATCTCGAGCAGCGGCACCTGCCAGGCCCAGCCGCGCTCGGGGTCGGCGTAGAAGTGGAACTCGTCCATGACGATCAGGTCGATGCCGGTGCCGGTGCCGTGGCGGAGCGCTCGATTGGCCAGCACCTCGGCGGTGCAGCACAGAATCGGCGCCTGGGGGTTGACGCTGGCGTCACCCGTCGCCATGCCGACGACGTCGGCGCCGAAGACGTCGCAGAGGGCGAAGAACTTCTCGCTCACCAGCGCCTTGATCGGGGCCGTGTAGACCGACCGCTGGCCGCTGCTGAGTGCCGCCAGGTGCGCTCCGACCGCGACCAGCGACTTGCCGCTGCCGGTCGGAGTGGCGAGCACGACGTTGCTGCCCGACAGCAGCTCGAGCAGCGCTTCTTCCTGCGCCGGGTAGAGCGAGACCGGGGCCCACGAGGTGAACGCCTCCAGGACCGCGTCCGGCCCACCTGGGGTGGGCTCGAGGACTATCGCGAGCGCCTAGTCGCGGGTTGCTGACCGGCCCGCGCGGCGAGCTCGGCCCGGGTCCTTGCCGGTCCCTGTGGAGCGCCGGCGCGGCGGGCGTTCTTGGGGCGCGCAGCGGGCGCCTTGCCGCCAGACGCTGCCGCCCGGGTGGCCTCGCGTGCCTCGGTCGAGGAGACGGCGTGCCCTGCCGGTGCCCGCCGAGCGCTGCCCTGAGCCGGCGCTGCAGCGGCAGCAGTCTGACCGCGACCGCGACCCCTGCCCTGGCCCTGGCCCTGCTTCGGGGAGCCCTGCCGCTGGCGAGGCGCACGCTGCACCTGCGCCGGCTCAACTGGGGCGGGCGTCACGTAGGGAGCCGCGGGTCCGGCGAGCTCGAGGATGGCTGCATCGCCGGGGCGCACTGTCCGGGTCGACGGGTTGATCCCGGCCTGCTTCGCCAGCGCCCGCACGTCGCGGGCCTGCTCGGGCAGGGCGAGGGTGACCACAGCACCACCGGCGCCAGCTCTCGCCGTACGGCCTGATCGGTGCAGGTATGCCTTGTGCTCGGTCGGCGGGTCGACGTGCACCACGAGGGCGACGTCATCGACGTGGATGCCGCGGGCCGCGATGTCGGTCGCGACGAGGACGCGGGTGCTGCCGTCGGTGAAGGCCGAGAGGTTGCGCTCGCGCACGCCCTGACTGAGATTGCCGTGCAGCTCGACGGCCGGCACACCAGCGGCGGTGAGCTGCTTGGCGAGCTTCTTGGCGGTGTGCTTGGTGCGCATGAACAGCAGCGCCCGGTCCTGGCCGCTGGCGAGCTGCGTCGCGACCGCGAGCTTGTCTGCGGCGGTGACCGCGAAGACGTGATGCGTCATGGTGCTGACCGGCGCCACCACCGGGTCGACCGAGTGCGTCGTCGGGTTGTGCAGGTAGCGCTTGACGAGCACGTCGACGCCGTTGTCGAGGGTGGCGGAGAACAGCATCCGCTGGCCCTTCTTAGGCGTCTTGTCGAGCAGCCGCTTCACCGCCGGCAGGAAGCCGAGATCAGCCATGTGATCGGCCTCGTCCAGGATGGTGATCTCGACGGCGGACAGGTCGACGTGACCCTGACCGATGAGGTCCTCGAGCCGCCCGGGGCAGGCGATCAGCACGTCGACGCCAGGTGCCAGCGCCTTGACCTGGGGGTTCTGCCCGACGCCACCGAACATCACCGCGGTCGTGAGGTGCGCTGCCTTGGCCAGCGGGGCGATGACGGCCAGCACCTGGTTGGCCAGCTCGCGGGTCGGGACCAGGATCAGGCTGCGTGCCTGCCTGGGCTTGCGGGCGCCGCCGGCCAGGTTGGCGACCAGCGGCAGGCTGAAGGCGAGGGTCTTGCCACTGCCGGTGCGGCCGCGGCCGAGCACGTCCTTGCCGGCGAGGGTGTCAGTCAGCGTGGCGGCCTGGATCGGGAATGGCGTCTCGATGCCCTGGGCCGTCAGGCAGTCGACGAGCCGGGACGGCACCCCGAGCTCAGCGAAAGTGGTCATCCGATCAGTCTCCCAGGCCGAGGGCTCCTGCGGTGGGTCCGACGGGGTGTCCTGCGACACTGCCGTGCATGGAGGTCGACGGGTTTCACGCGGTCAAGCACGCGCTGCGGTTCGCGCCTGACCTGGTCACCTCCATCACCGTCACCTCCGTCGAGGCCGCGGCCGCCCTGTGCCTCGCCCTGGCACCCGACGTCCTCGACGAGCTGCTCGCCCTCGCCGTCGTCGGCGATGTCGCTCACCCCACCGGCGTGACGGGTACGGCGGAACGCCCCGTCAGCGACCGGTCGGTGCTGTCCTCGCGCACCAGCCCGCTGGTCCTGCTCGACCACCCCAAGCACCCCGGCAACGCCGGCGCGGTGATCCGGGTGGCCGCCGCCGCGGGGGCGAGCGGGGTTGCCGTGCTCGGGCCCCTCGACGTCTGGCACCCGGCCGTCATCCGGGGCGCGGCCGGCCTGCAGTTCGCGCTGCCGGTGATGCCCTGCTGGCTCGAGGACGTCGCAGGACCCATCTTCGCCCTGCACGCAGGCGGGGAGCCGTTCTCGACGCTGCCCGACGACGCGGTCCTGGCGGTCGGCAGCGAGCGGGAAGGACTGTCGCCTGCGGTGCTCGCCCGCGCGGATGCGGTGGTCAGCCTGCCGATGCGCGACGGCGTGAGCTCGCTCAACTTAGCGACGGCCGCCAGCGCGGCGCTCTACGCCTGGCGGTTGTCGAAGGGCTGATCCCCGGCCTTCAGCTGCCGCGGCGCCACCTGGGCGAGGACCGCTTGGTGGAGCAGCTGCGCCAGCCGGTAGTCGGGGTCGGTGGTCAGCGCCCGCTCCAACGCGATGCTGACCACCGCGCCACCGCCGGCCTGGTAGGCCAGCCATGCGTAGAGCGTGCAGACCGGGGCGTCGAAGGGTGCCGGGGTGCGGCGGCACAGCTCCTCCACCAGCGGCAGCAGTCGTTCGGGGTCGTCCCGCATCCCGAGCTCGTCGCGCAACCACCGGTCGCTGAGGCTGGCCGCGAGGTCGGCGGCCTCATCGTCCGACAGTGCCGCCGGCGGGCTCGCCCAGCGCTCCCCCACCTCGTCCCAGCTGGTCGGGCAGCCCCGCTCGATCGCCGCCTCGAGGCGGGTCCGGGCGGCGGCCGCGGCGAGGAAGACGGGTCCGGCCAGGCTCGCCGCCAGCGCCTCGCGGTCGGGGAGCAGGGTCTTGCCCTCGAGCGCGCGCTCGGCCTTGAGCAGCAGCAGCGCAGAGGAGTCCACCGCAGCGTCGACCGGCGTGCCCTCGAGCGGGCAGCAGCTCGGGCGGTCGCAGAGGTAGGACCAGAACCGGCCGCCGCGCACCAGCACCAGCTCGGTCACGACCAGGTCGGCGAGGCCGCGCCGGAGCGCCGCGGCCATCGCGCTGCGGGCCCGCGTGAAGCTGTCCTCCTCGTCGGTGTAGATCGCAAGCACCACGCGGGTGGCCTCCGCGTGACGCACCCGGGCGACGACCTCGTCGACGAAGGCTCGCTCCTGCTCCACCGGCGGCAGATCGATCCGCATGGTCAGGCCGATG
>Ga0136633_1002683_pt1 | contig 12115 bp, 8 predicted proteins | sample AntDrymeUQ832206_2_FD_105494 | JGI IMG/M metagenome (GOLD analysis project Ga0136633, IMG submission 105494) | Polar desert sand microbial communities from Dry Valleys, Antarctica - metaG UQ83 (22.06) | ecosystem: Environmental > Terrestrial > Soil > Desert | place: Antarctica: Dry Valley... | reverse complement strand
GTACCCGCCTTCGTGCTCACTCTGCTGGTCAAGGAGATTCCGCTGCGCGCCCAGGGCGGGCTCGCCGCCGCCCACGCCGACGCGGGTGCGGCCGACTCTGCTGCGGACGCGCGGCTGTCAGGCTCCCGCACCGAGACCGCGGTGCTCTGACGCCTGACCCCCTTGCGACTTCCCCTGCAGGACGACACGCGCGGCGGCCTCAGGTGTGTCATTCGACAGGGGAAGTCGGGGTGGGGGAGTCGGGGCGGTGGGGGTGCTCTGACGCCTCGGCTCAGCGGTCGGGGCGCGCCGTCTCCGGCTCGTCCGCCGTCGGGGCGGCGTGCTCGCGCCACCGCGAGGTGATCGGCAGCCGGCGGTCCCGGCCGAAGGCCCGGCCGGTGATCTTGGGCCCGGGGGGGTACTGCCGCCGCTTGAACTCCGCCGCGTCCACCATCGCGATCACCCGGTCGACGGTCTCGGCGTCGAACCCTGCCTCGATCAGCTCGCAGCGCCCGAGATCGCGCTCCACGTAGGCGTCGAGAAGCGGGTCGAGCACGTCGTACGACGGGAGCCGGTCGCTGTCGAGCTGCCCCGGCGAGAGCTCTGCCGACGGCGGCTTGTCGATGCTGTTCTCCGGGATCGGCGGGTCCTCCCCGCGCGCGGCGGCGTCGGCGTTGCGCCAGCGGCACAGCTGCCACACCAGGGATTTCGGCACGTCCTTGATCGGCGCGAAGCCCCCCGCTGAGTCGCCGTAGAGGGTCGAGAAGCCGGTCGCGAGCTCGCTCTTGTTGCCCGTGGTCAGCGCCAGGTGGCCGTGCTCGTTGGACAGGGCCATCAGCGTGGTGCCACGCACCCGGGCCTGCAGGTTCTCGAGCGCCAGGCCGGTCAGCGTCACGGCGCCGAGCCAGGCGTCGACCATGGGCGCGATCTCGACGACCGACCAGTGCAACCCCTGCCGCTTCGCCAGGTCCTGCGCGTCGGTGATCGAGTGGTCGCTCGACCACTCGCTCGGCATGCCGACGACGTGCACCGCCTCCGGCCCGAGCGCGTCGCAGGCAAGCGTCGCCACCAGCGCGGAGTCGATGCCTCCGGACAGCCCCAGCACCACGGAGGAGAAGCGGTTCTTGCGTACGTAGCCACGCACCGCCGTCACCAGCGCGCCCCACACCGCCGCCTCGTCCCCGAGCGGCTCCACGATGCGCGCGAACGCCGGCTCGTAGGCCGGGAGCGCTCGCTCGGACAGCACCACCCGCTCGACCGTCATCGTCGTGCCGCCGGCTTCGACCGGCCCGATCACCTCGGCGGTGGCGGCCGGGAGGTCCAGGTCGACGACCAGCAGCTCCTGCTCCCACCTCGGCCCGCGGGCGAGAACGTTGCCCCCCGAGTCCACCACCAGTGAGTCGCCGTCGAAGACCAGCTCGTCCTGCCCGCCGACGGTGTTGACGTAGACCAGCGCGGCGCCGGACTCGACCGCCCGCCGCGCCGCGAGCGGCCCACGGACGTCGTTCTTGTCGCGCTCGTACGGCGAGCCGTTCAGGCAGACGACCAGCCCGACGCCCGCCGCGCAGGCGACCGACACCGGTCCGCCCTCCTGCCACAGGTCCTCGCAGATCACCGTGGTGACGTCGACACCGTGCAGCCGCACGACCGGCAGGCGGTCACCGCGTACGAAGTAGCGGAACTCGTCGAACACGCCGTAGTTCGGCAGGTGGTGCTTGGCGTAGCGGGCGACGACGCGGCCCCCGTGCAGCACGGCGGCCGAGTTCTGCGGCTCGCCGGCGGGCCGGCCGAGGGCCGGGGACGGCGACCCGCTGCGGCCGCAGTAGCCGACGAAGACGGCGATCTCACCACAGCCCTCGTCGGCCAACCGCCCGGCGAGCCCCTCCAGCGCGGAAAGACTCGCCTGCACGAACGACGAGCGAAGCACCAGGTCCTCCGGCGGATAGCCGGTGAGGATCATCTCCGGGAAGGCGACGAGGTGGCAGCCCTTCTCGACCGCCTGCCGCGTCCAGCTGCTGACGACGTCGACGTTGCCGGTCAGGTCGCCGACGATGCTGTCAACCTGGGCCAGGCCGACCCGAAGCTGCGCCATGGCCCGAGGTTACGGTCTGGCAATGGCAGACATGCTGCGAGCCCGTGACGCCGACCAGCTCGCCGCCTTCGCCCGGGCCGCCCGGCCGGTCGCGGCCAAGGCGGTGCAGCTCACCGCCGGGGGAGGCGCCGACGGGCATGCCGACCGGCTGGTGGAGCACTGGCGACGCGAGGCCGTGGTGCTCACCGGCCTGACCGGCCTGGGCGGCCGGCTCGCCGCGGCCGCGCAGGATGCGGTGAGCGCCGCGGTCCAGGGTTCGCTCGTGGTGTGCCTGTGCGAGGTCGCCGGGGTGCATGACCTGAGGGAGCGCACCCGGGTGCTGGCCGCGGCGGTCCTGGACCGCACGCTGAAGCCGGACTGGGCGCCGACCGGCAGCGAGGGGCAGCCCGAGGAGTCCGACGGCGACGAGGACGACGAGGGACGGCTGCGCCAGCTCATCGAGATGGGTCGTCGGCTGTGGGCCCTGCGGCGGGTCACGAAGAACCGTCAGGAGGGTCGGGCGTGGCACCGCGCCGCAGCGATGGTGCCGGTCGTGGGCGCGGCCGGCCTGCTGCTCGGGGAGCGCCACGCCCTGAAGGGGGTAGCGGCGCGGGCCTCGACCGAGCTGGGCCTCGTGGGGCTGACCGGCACCTGAGCCCTACCGCCCGGCGGCGGTGAGCGCGTCGTACTCCTCGTCGGTGAGCTCGACGCCCGCAGCCGCGCAGTTCTCCTCGAGGTGCTCGACCGAGCCGGTCCCCGGGATCGGCAGCAGAACCGGTGACCGGCGCAGCAGCCACGCCAGCGCCAGTTGGGCGTGCGTCGCGTCATGATCTCGGGCGATCTCGTCGAGCAGCCCGCCCGGCCGGGCCAGCTCGCCGGCGGCGACGGGGAACCACGGGATGAAGCCGATCCCCTCCCGCTCGCAGTAGTCGAGCACGTCCTCGCTCTGCCGGTTGCCGAGGTTGTAGAGGTTCTGCACAGAGACGACGTCGACGATCTTGCGGGCCTGCTCGATCTCGGCGACGGTCACCTCCGAGAGGCCGACGTGCCGGATCTTGCCGGCGTCCTGCAGCTCCTTCACGGCGCCGAGTGACTCCTCGACCGGCACCTGTCCGTCGATCCGGTGCAGCTGCCACAGGTCGAGTCTTTCGACCCCGAGCCGGCGCAGGGACATCTCGACGCACTGTCGCAGGTACTCCGGGCGGCCGACCTGCTCCCACACCCCCGGCCCGGAGCGGGTGAGGCCGCCCTTGGTGGCGACGACGACCCCGTCGTACGGATGGAGCGCCTCGCGGATGAGATCCTCGGACACGTACGGTCCGTAGCTGTCGGCGGTGTCGAGAAAGTCGACGCCGAGCTCGACGGCGCGACGGAGCACCCGCTTGGCGTTGTCTGGATCAGCCGGCGGCCCCCAGATGCCCTCTCCGGTGATCCGCATGGCGCCGTAGCCGAGGCGGTGGACGGGCAGATCGCCGCCCAGGGCGAAGGTCCCGCTGGCGCGAACAGGTCGGGTGGCGGTGGTCATGACGTACCTCCGGGGGCGAGGGAAGTGGCTCGGCCAGGGTAGTTGCCTGCTTGCGCACCGCGCCGAAATGTCGGCAATGTACGGTGGCCGAGCCCGCCGCTCCGGGGGGCTCTGCCGCGCTCCCGCCAAGTCCCGTCCGGCGTCGGCAGACCGCTTATCCGACGGACGGGACCGGGAAACCCAACGCACGCCGAGGACCGCGGTCCTCTCGGGGTGAAGTCGCACCGCGACCGGGCTCTCCAGCCCGAACCCGACAGCTAACCCCGGAGGCGTCTGGAGGGCTCTGTCTTGCGCGCTCGTGGTCGTCACGTCAAACCGTCCCGTCTGAAGCACGTCAGCTACACCGTCGGCCTGTCCACCGCGGTCGCCGTCCCGCTCGGCGGGTTCACCGCGGCCCCCGCTGCCGCCCACCCGGTGGCTCCGCGGGCTGTCAGCCCGGCGGCAGCACCTGCCGCGCCGGTCGCCGTTCGCGCCGCCAGCAGCAATGCCACGCTGCGTCAGGGCGCCCGGGGAGCCGCGGTGGTCGACCTCCAGCAACGGCTGGGCGGCCTGACTGCCGACGGCGTCTTCGGTCCGTTGACGCGCGGCGCGGTGGTGTCCTTCCAGTCCGGGCGGGGCCTCGTGCCCGACGGGGTCGTCGGACCACTGACCTGGGGCGCGCTCCAGGGCCAGCCGGCCGGCGCCCGCACGGTGGAGGTGCGCGCCTCGCGCGGGGGCGAGCGGACCGCGGTCGGCTCCTCGGTGGGGGCCGCAGCCGTCGCCGAGGCCGCGACGCACGCCGGCAAGCCGTACCGCTACGGCGCGACCGGGCCCGGCTCGTTCGACTGCTCAGGCTTCGTGCAGTACGTCTACGGGCAGCTGGGCATCTCCCTGCCGCGCACCTCTGCCCAGCAGGCGGCCGCAGCGCGGTCGGTGCCCCGGGGCAGCGAGCAGTTGGGCGACCTGATCATCTTCCGCAGCGGGGGGACGGTGACCCACCTCGGCATCTACGCCGGCGACGGCACCATGTGGGTGGCCCGGCGGACCGGCACGACCGTCACCCGGCAGACGATCTACACCAGCACCTACAGCGTCGGTCGGGTCGCGTAAGCCGGCGGCGGGGTGGTCATGCGTCGACCCCTTCCCGCAGGGGACCGCTTCGACGCAGCCGCCGTACAGCCAGAACGGCGAGGACACCGCACAGCACGCTCGTCGCGGCGGGCAGGCCGACCCACCATCCCCAGGCGACATGCGGGGTGTCGCGTTGCGGTCCGGGCCCGACGGGCTGCGCGCGCGCCCAGGCCAGGAAGGCGTCGGCCACCGGCAGCAGCCCGCCGGCGTAGCGGCGACCGTCCGTGCGGGTGGGGGTCCACGCCAGCTCTGCCTGTCGGTCCAGCGTCGCTGCGAACGGCAGGTCCCCCGCGCGCACCGCCGCAGCCAGCGTGACGGCCGTGGCACTGGCCGAGCAGCCGTCGACCAGTGGGCCGGAGTCGACATCGCCGCTGCCGCGGCGGCCCAGCGGGTACTCCCGGATACCCACCAGGCCGGCGCAGCGGTCCGCGAACTGCGCGAGGAACGCCGAGTACGAGTCGGCTGCGCCAAGCGGGTCGATGTCGGGCCAGAAGGTCTGGATGAGGGCCTGCGAGGAGCCGCGGGCACCGTCCAGAGCAGTGCCGTCGGCGCGGGTGCGGTGCGCAAGCAGCCCGGTCGGGTCAGCCAGCTCCGACGCGGCGCTCCGCCAGCGGTCCACCACCGACGATGCGCCCTCCACCCCGACCTCGGCATCGGCCTGCGCCAACGCCGCGACGAGCACCACGGTGTCCACCGGCCAGCTCTGGCCGGGGTAGGAGTCCAGGAACGGCGAGCCATCCCGGTCGAGACGGTTGCGCACCGAGTCCAGCGCCCTGCGCGACCGTGCCTGCACCGCGCCGGCGTCTGCCGCCTGCCCGCTCAGTCGGCTCACCTGGACGGCGAGCAGCAGCGACCAGCCGGCGTGGAAGGCGCCACTGGGCGGGTCGGCGACACCGAACCGCTCCGTCCCGGCCGGGGAGTCCACCGCGCGTAAGGCCGTCCGGGCGGCCGCCAGTGCCCGCTGGTCCCCCGGCAGGGCCGGCGTCGCGTGGGCAAGACCGGTGAGCGCGTGTTGGAAGACGAATCCCTCCGGGAAGATGCGCTGGCTCTGCTCGGCGGCCCCCGAGTCCAGTGCCCTGTCGAGGAAGGCCAGTTGCTGCTGGCGGCGCTGATCATCCAGTGGCTCGAGGGTGGCCGCCCGCAACATCCAGCCGGCCATCGCCGCGAAGCCGAGGCTGGCCAGGACCGCCACCGCGACGAGGGCCCTGGCGGCCAGCGGCCGGCGTCGGCGGGGACGTGGCGGGCCGCCTTCCGAGCCGGTTCGGCCTGCCCCGGTCATGGGCCCACCGTACGGCGGCATGCGGGCCCACCTGCGCCTCCAGCCGGAGTTCCCGCCCGGTGATGCGACGGCTGCGCTGCCACCCTGCGAAGATGCCGGCATGGATAAGCAGCAGGAGTTCGTCCTTCGCACTCTCGAAGAGCGTGACATCAGGTTCGTCCGGCTGTGGTTCACCGACGTGCTCGGCACGCTGAAGTCGGTGGCGGTCGCGCCGGCCGAGCTGGAGGGGGCGTTCGCCGAGGGGATCGGCTTCGACGGCAGCGCCATCGAGGGGTTCGCCCGGGTGCAGGAGAGCGACATGCTCGCCAGGCCCGATCCGTCGACCTTCCAGGTGCTGCCGTGGCGCACCGATGCGGCGGACGGCGTCGGCACCGCTCGGATGTTCTGCGACATCGCGATGCCGGACGGCACGCCGTCCTGGGCCGATCCCCGCCATGTCCTGCGCCGGGCGCTCGGAAAGGCCGCCGACGCCGGCTTCAGCTTCTACACCCACCCTGAGCTCGAGTTCTTCCTGCTCAAGAACCAGCCGGCGCCGGGCGAACTGCCGATCCCGGTGGATGTCTCCGGCTACTTCGACCTGACCCCGCACGGCGTGAGCCAGGACTTCCGGCGCGACGCCATCACGATGCTCGAGCGGATGGGCATCTCGGTGGAGTTCAGCCACCACGAGGTGGCTCCCGGCCAGCAGGAGATCGACCTGCGCTACGCCGATGCGCTCTCGACCGCCGACAACATCCTCACCACGCGGCACGTGATCAAGGAGGTGGCCCTGAGCCAAGGCGTCTACGCCACCTTCATGCCCAAGCCGTTCAGCGACCAGCCGGGCAGCGGGATGCACACCCATCTGTCGCTGTTCGAGGGCGACCAGAACGCCTTCTACGACGGCGCGGACCCGCTGCACCTGTCGGCCGTGGCGAAGCACTTCATCGCCGGTCTGCTCGAGCACGCCGCGGAGATCACCGCGGTGACCAACCAGTGGGTCAACTCCTACAAGCGGCTCGTGTCGGGCGGCGAGGCACCGCCGTACGTCTGCTGGGGTTCGAACAACCGCAGCGCGCTGGTGCGGGTCCCGTCCTACAAGCCACGCAAGAGCGCCTCCACCCGGATCGAGATGCGCAGCCCCGACAGCGCCGCGAACCCCTACCTCTGCTTCGCGGTGCTGCTCGCCGCGGGGATGAAGGGCATCGAGAAGGGCTACGAGCTGCCGCCCGGCGCCGAGGACGACGTGTGGACCCTGACCGACGGGGAGCGCCGGGCGATGGGCATGACGCCGCTGCCGGCCAGCCTCGCCGAGGCCATCGATGTGATGGAGCGCAGCGAGCTGGTGGCCGAGACGCTGGGGGAGCAGGTCTTCGACTTCTTCCTGCGCAACAAGCGCGCGGAGTGGCACGCCTACCGTTCGGAGGTCACGCCGTTCGAGCTGGCCCGCTACCTGCCGGCGCTGTGAGCGCTTCGGCCCTGGTCGTCACCCACTCGGCGAGCGAGGGGCCGGGCACCCTCGCCGACTGGCTGCCCGAGGCGGGTCTGGACCTCGAGGTCGTCGCGCCGTGGGACGGCGAGCAGCTGCCGACCGAGCTCGCCGCGTACGACGCCCTGATCGTGATGGGCGGACCGCAGCAGGCGTACGACGACGGCTCGGCGCACTGGCTGCGCGCCACCAAGGAGCTGCTGCGCCGGGCCGTCGCCGACAACGTCCCGACGCTCGCGATCTGCCTCGGCGCCCAGCTGCTCGCCGAGGCGACCGGCGGCCGGGTCGAGAAGGGTGCGGCCGGGGTGGAGGCCGGCGCCCGCCTGGTCGCCAAGCGCGACATCGCCTGGGACGACGACCTGTTCGCTGATGTGCCGTTCACCCCGATGGTCGTGCAGTGGCACGAGGACGCGGTCGTCGACCTCCCGCCCGGTGCGGTGCTGCTGGCCGGGAGCAGTCGCTACGCCCACCAGGCGTTCCGCGTGGGGAGCCGGGCCTGGGGACTGCAGTTCCACATCGAGACGCCGCCGGAGATGGTCCGGCAGTGGGGCCGGGAGTACGGCGGGGTGGTCCGTGCTGCCGGGCTCGACCCGGCGGAGCTGGCCGAGCGGGCGGTGAAGCAGCTGCCCGAGATCGAGCAGTGCTGGCGTCCGGTCGTGCAGCGCTTCGCCCAGATCGCCCAGGGCCGCGGCCGGACGGTCCTGCCGCTGGTCGCCTCCTGAGCCCGCTGTGGGGACGCGAGCTGTGAGCGTCTTCGACCAGCGGGGTACGGGCGGGCTCGGGCTGCTCGCCCGGCTCGGCTTCCAGGAGCCGGGCGCGAGCGGTCTGGCGCTGCAGCAGCTCGGCCTGTGGGTCGGCGGCCGGCCGGTCGACGAGTCGGCCGAGGCCGTGGTGGCCACCGCCGCGGATGTCGCGGACCCCGATCTCGCAGTGCGTGCGCTGGACCGGCTGCTCGACGCGGTCGACGACCCTGCGGCGCTTCGTGACGCCGTCTGCGGCCGGCCGGGACTGCGGTCCCGGCTGCTCGGCGTGCTGGGCACCAGCGTCGCCCTGGGCGACTACCTCGTGACGCACCCCGCCGACTGGACGTCGCTGCTGGACGATGCGCTGCTCACCACCCGGCCGAGCCGGCACGGGCTGGAGTCTGCCCTGCTCAGCGCGGTCGGTGCGCCGACCGGGAAGCCGCTGCCCTGGGGGTCCGGCGGCGCGCGGGCCGCGATGACGGGGGCCCCCGCGGTCGAGGCATTGCGTGCGGCCTACCGGCGGTGCCTGCTGCAGCTGGCCGCCCGGGACGTGGTCGGCGCGGTCTGCCTCGAGGACGTGGGGGCGGAGCTCGCGGACCTCGCCGGGGCGACGCTGTCCGCCGGCCTCGCCGTCGCCCTGGCCGGCCTGCCGGCGGACGCGGCCCCTTGCCGGCTCGCGGTCATCGCCATGGGCAAGTGCGGCGGTCACGAGCTCAACTACGTCAGCGACGTCGACGTGGTCTTCGTCGCCGAACCGCACGACGGAGCAGGTGACGACGCAGCGCTGCGGACGGCCGCTCGGCTCGCCTCCGGCATGATGCGGGTCTGCGGCGAGGTCGCCTGGCCGGTCGACGCTGCGCTGCGTCCGGAGGGCAGCTCCGGCCCGCTCGTACGCACCCTTGCCAGCCACGAGGCCTACTACCGCCGGTGGGCCAAGACGTGGGAGTTCCAGGCCCTGCTCAAGGCGCGGCCGGTCGCCGGCGACCTCGAGCTGGGGGAGCGCTACCTCGCGACCGTGATGCCGATGGTGTGGGCCGCCGGCGAGCGCAAGGGCTTCGTCGAGGACGTGCAGGCGATGCGCCGTCGGGTCGAGTCGACGCTGACGTCCGACCTCGTCGACCGGGAGGTCAAGCTCGGCCCCGGTGGCCTGCGCGACATCGAGTTCGCCGTGCAGCTGCTGCAGTTGGTGCACGGACGTACGGATGACGCGGTCCGCAGCGGCACGACCCTCACCGCGCTCGACCAGCTCGCGGCCGGGAGCTACATCGGACGCGAGGACGCCCGCCACCTGGCGGAGGCCTACCGGTGGTTGCGCACCGTCGAGCACCGCCTCCAGCTGCACCGGCTACGGCGTACGCACCTGCTGCCCGCCGCCGACGACGAGGCCGGACTGCACCGCGTGGCCCGGGCCGTGGGATACCGCAAGGACGCGCTGCAGACCTTCCGCCGCGAGCGCGCCGGCTACGGCCGCGAGGTGCGCCGGTTGCACGAGAAGCTCTTCTACCGCCCGCTGCTGTCCGCTGTGGCCCGGCTGCCGAGCGACCAGGCGCGGCTCACCCCGGCCGCCGCGAAGGCGCGGCTCGAGGCGCTCGGGTTCGCCGAGCCGGCGATCGCGCTGCGCCACCTCGAGGCGCTCACCGAGGGCGTGTCCCGCCGGGCCGCGATCCAGCAGACGCTGCTGCCGGCAATGCTCGGCTGGTTCGCCGACGCCGCCGATCCGGACGCGGGACTGCTCGCCTTCCGACAGGTCTCGGACCGGCTGGGCTCGACACCGTGGTATCTGCGGCTGCTCCGGGACGAGGGCCAGGCAGCGGAGCGCCTCGCCCACCTGCTCGCCTCCTCGCGTCTGGTGACCGACCTGCTCGGTCGGGCACCGGAGGCGATCCGGCTGCTCGCCTCCGACGTCGAGCTGGCCCCTCGGCCCCGCGCGGCGCTGGAGAGCGCCTTCGTCGCGACGGCGCGCCGCCAGCAGGACTGGGAGGGCGCCGTCGTCGCGGTGCGTGGCCTGCGCCGCACCGAGCTGCTGCGGGTGGCGTGCGCCGACCTGCTCGGGCTGGTCGACCAGGAGCAGGTCGGCGCCGCCCTGTCCGACGTTGCCGCCGCCGTTCTCGCCGCGGCGCTGTCGACCGCGTCCGCCAAGGTGTCGACCGAGCGGCGGGCGCCGCTGCCGATCCGGTTCGCGATCCTTGCCATGGGCCGGCTGGGGGGCGCCGAGCAGGGCTACGGGAGCGACGCCGACGTCTTGTTCGTCCACGAGGCGCTGCCGGGCGTCCCGGACAGCGAGGCGGCGACGGTGGCGAACGACCTGGCCCACGAGGTACGCCGCCTGCTGGCCCTGCCGGCCGCTGACCCTCCCCTGCAGCTCGACGCCGACCTGCGGCCAGAGGGCAAGCAGGGACCGCTGTGCCGCAGCCTCGGCTCCTACGCCGCCTACTACGACCGCTGGTCTCACGTCTGGGAGTCCCAGGCGTTGCTGCGGGCGGCCCCCATCGCCGGTGACGCTGGGCTCCACGACCGGTTCGTGGAGCTGATCGCGCCCCTCCGCTATCCGCCGAAAGGGTTGTCGGAGAATCAGGTTCGCGAGATCCGCCGCATCAAGGCGCGGATGGAGGCCGAACGCCTGCCGCGGGGCGTCGACCCCAAGCTGGTCCTCAAGCTGGGCCCCGGCGGGCTCTCCGACGTCGAGTGGGTGGCCCAGCTGCTGCAGCTCCAGCAGGCCTTCGAGGTGCCGGGCCTGCGTACGACCTCGACCCTTGCCGCCCTCCTTGCCGCGGAGCAGGCCGGGCTGCTCGAGGCCGACGACGCGGAGGTGCTGCGGGCGGCCTGGACGCTCAGCGCCCACGTCCGCAACGCGCTGATGCTGGTGCTGGGCAAGGCGGCGGTGAGCCTGCCCTCGAGCGGCCGTGCGCTCGACGGCGTGGCCCGGGCGCTCGGTTATCCTGCGGGCTCGCAGGGTGACTTCCTTGACGACTACCGGCGGGCCACCCGCCGCGCCAGGGCCGTGGTCGAGAGGGTGTTCTACGCGTGAGCGACGAGTCGCAGGTGCGTACGGTCCGGGCCGGGCAGACCAGCTTCCTGCTGCGGGAGCACGACACCGGGCCGGCCGGTTCCACGCCGGTCCTGCTGCTGCACGGCGTTCCCGAGACCTCCTCCTGCTGGGGTGATGTCGCGCCGGAGCTGGCCGCCGGTCGCCGGGTGCTCGCCCCGGACCTGCCCGGCCTTGGCGGGTCGGTCTACGCCGGGCCGTACGACGTGGCCTCGGTTGTCGCCCAGCTGGCCGCCCTGATCGAGGCGGAGGTGCCCGGTGGGCGGGTCGACGTGGTCGGTCACGACTGGGGCGGCTCACTCGCCCTCGGGCTCGCCGGTGGCCGCGCCGACCTGGTGCGTCGGCTCGTGGTGGTCAACGCGCCGTACCGCAGTGTGCCGCTCCTGCGGGCGCCGCACATCCCGTTCTTCGCCCTGCCGGTCGTCCCCGAGCTGCTGTTCCGGGTGGGTGGGCGGCGGGTCGTGGATGCGATGTTCAGCGTGGCCTGGAAGGCGCCGCGCGCGCTCGATGCCGAACGGCGGGCGGAGTACGCCGCGGCCTACACCGTGCCGGCGAAGGTGAGCGCGATGCTCGGCCTCTACCGGGCGGCAGTCCGTCCGCGGCTGGCAGCGCTGGTGGGTCGCGGGTCGGTGCCGGGCTTTCCCCGGGTCCGCGCAGAGAAGGCCCTGGTGCTCTGGGGAGCGGCCGATCCGGTCCTGCCGATCTCGGTCGGTGAAGGGGTCGTTCGCGACCTGGGCGCCGACTGCGTCATGGTGACCGTGCCGGGCGCCGGCCACTTCGTGGTCGAGGAGGCGCCGGAGGTGGTGACCTCGGTGCTGCTGGACTTCCTCGCCGACGACACGACGCCGCCACCGCCCGTCCCGGCGGCGCCGCCGGAGAAGCCCGGGGAGGAGT
>Ga0136633_1002682_pt1 | contig 12116 bp, 16 predicted proteins | sample AntDrymeUQ832206_2_FD_105494 | JGI IMG/M metagenome (GOLD analysis project Ga0136633, IMG submission 105494) | Polar desert sand microbial communities from Dry Valleys, Antarctica - metaG UQ83 (22.06) | ecosystem: Environmental > Terrestrial > Soil > Desert | place: Antarctica: Dry Valley... | reverse complement strand
GTGTGAAGCGTGGAGCGCGCGCACGGGCATCCCGACCATCGTCCTGCGCCCGGTGATGATCCTGACCGAAGAGGGCTTGGAACGGACCGACCCGAAGACGGCGGAGTTCGGGGCCTACGTGCACCTGGACGACGTGGTGGACGCGGTGGTGAAGTCCTTGAGCGTTCCGGTGCCGCCGCATGCCCGGATGACGTTGTGCGGCCCCGGGGACTTCGACACCACAGTCGCCCGCAACGTGCTCGGCTGGCAGGCGCGGCGGGGCTGGCCTACTGCCTAAGGCTCGGCCCCCCGAGGAGTCATCGGTGGAGGCGGTGATGGGCGATTACCTGATCGATCACGCCGTGCGCGTCCCACCTCCAGCCGAATAGGGCGCCGGTGCGGCCTGGGTCATCAATCGGTCGCCCGGGAATCGAGATGAGTGCTTTCCACAGGGCCCAGCCGCGCGCCCGCGCCCATGTGCCTGGGTCGAACTGGAGCGCTGCCCTGAAGGCCTCACGACTGGTGAGCTCGAATGTCGTCCATGCAGGAGTGAGATCACAGGCAGGGTCGCCGACTGCCGAGCACCCGAAGTCGATTACGCCGCACAGTCGGTCCTCGGCAAGCAGCAGATTCGACCCGGTGACATCGCCGTGCACCCAGACGTCCGAGCCGGCCCACTCCGCACTGAGCGCGGAGTCCCACACGGCGTTGGCACCGGTGGCATCGATCTCATCCCCAAGCAGTTCGATCGTCGCTCGAGTCTGTTCGTCCAAAGCGCTGACGGGACCGCCACGACTGAAGCTGTGCGCCCCGGCTGGCGGCCCGCCCGCGGTGGGGATCCGTTGGAGTGCAGCCAGGAACCCGCCGAGGTCCACGGCGAGGCGGTCGAGGTCGGTGATGCCGACAATCGCGGCCGGCTCTCCCGGCAGCCAGCGGTAGACGGACCAGGCCGTCGGGAATCCGCATCCCGGCGCCCCCTTGGCCAACGGCTCAGGAATAGGTAGCGGGAGATGCGCCGCGAGCGCGGGCAGCCAGCGATGCTCCTTCTCGATCTGCGGCACGTAGGCCTTGTCGCTGGGTAGGCGCACCAACATCCCATCGCCGAGGCGGAAGGTCGAGTTGTCCGACCCGTCGAGCTCGACCCGTCGAACGCCGAGGTCGGCCCACTGCGGGAACTGTTCGGCGATGAGGCACGAGACGACTTCGATCGTGATCTCCGCTTTCCGCATCGCCGATCATCTTCGTCGCCGAGCGAGCAAACCGTCCCCGCATTTTCATCGCCGTCCGAACCGCTTCCCGCGCGGGAGCTACCAATCTCAGCTGCCCACAGGCGGTGGTGGGCTTCGGGACTCGCGCTGTCGCCGTGCGCGATCGAGGTCGTCTGCGAGTTCGTCCATCCGGTCACGGAGCTCGGGGGGCTCGACGACGTCGAACGGCGCGCCGAGCGCGACAAGGTGCCCGGCGAGCGCGTCGATCGAGTCCGAGCCGACGGTCAGCACGCTCCGCTGGCCGTCGCCCGGCAGCTCGCCCACGACACCGACGGCGGGTGGGATAAGGGCGCGCAGCCCCGGTGCTGGCAGATTGACGATGACCTTCGCCCAGAACCGGTAGGGCGTCGTTGTGATCGACTCATTGAGCCTCGTGTCGAGGTCCGTGCCGTCGGACGGTGGCGACGGCTCGAACCGATGGCCGGTACGGCGGGCGTCCTGGACGCGGTCGAGTCGGAACGTCCGCCATACGTCGCGTTCGACGTCGCGGGCGACGAGGTACCAGCGTCGTCCGGTCGTCGCTAGACGATAGGGGTCCACCCTCCGTTCGGACTCGCTGCCCTCGCGACTGCGGTATTGCACGACGAGCCTCTCGCGGGTTTCGATTGCTTGGGCGATCGCGACGAGGATCTCCGGGTCCGCTGGGTCGCCCTCGGGTGCAAGGTTCAGAGTGACGTTGCGCAGCGCTCGCACCTGATCGCGCAGGTGCGCCGGAAGGAGCCGATCGATCTTCGCCAGCGCGGCGAGCGCGGACTGCTCCAGCCCGTGCACCGCGCCGCTGGTGGAGGCACCGAGCGACACCGCGACGGCAACGGCCTCGTCATTGTCCAGCAGGAGCGGGGGCAACCTCCCGCCGATCCCCAGCTGGTAGCCGCCGTCGACGCCGGCCGCGGCGTCGACCGGATAGCCGAGAGAGCGGAGACGGCCGACATCACGCCGAACCGTGCGGTCGGTCACGCCGAGTCGCTCGGCCAACTCCGACCCTGACCATCGTGGCCGTGCTTGGAGCAGTGACAGCAGGCGGAGCAGCCGCCCAGCGGAATCGCCCATCAGGGCAGACTCTGCACCATTGCGGACTGTTTCTGTCCGCAATGGTGTCTACGGTCTCGAGCCATGACAACTGTCTCGATTTCTGACGTCACCCGCGAACTCGTCGAGCAGCTCGAGTTCCACTGGAGGTTCCACCTCCGCCCGAAGCTGGACGGCCTCACCGATGACGAGTACTTCTGGGAGCCCGTAGACGGGTGCTGGAACGTACGGCCCCGTGCCGAAGCGTCCGCTCCTACAGCCAACTACGTGGGCACCCACGTCGCGGACTTCGCGTTCCCCGAGCCCGACCCTGCGCCGGTCACAACGATCGCATGGCGTCTCGCTCACGTGATCGTCGGCGTGTTCGGCGCCCGGAACGCCGCCCACTTCGGAGGGCCACTGGTCGACTACGAGACGCACACTTACGCTCCGGACGCAGCCAAAGCGCTCGCCCAACTCGACGACGCCTATGAGTTGTGGATCGCCGGCGTCCGCTCACTCGACGAGCGGCTCATCACCCCAATCGGGGCGGCCGAAGGCCCATACGCCGATCGCCACTACATCACGCTGGTGCTCCACATCCACCGCGAAGCCATCCACCACGGAGCGGAGATCCTCCTCCTACGCGATCTCTACCGCAACCGCTGAGTACCTGACCTGTAGTTGCCCTTGGAGGCGGCGACCGGAATCGAACCGGTGTACGGGGCTTTGCAGGCCCCTGCCTAAACCACTCGGCCACGCCGCCCTGGCCCGACACGAGGACGGGACAGTGGAGTGTAGGAGCGTCCCACTGCGGGGCCTCCCGAATCCGCCCCTACTCCCCCGGCGGCGCGGCCCCCAGCGCGGCGAGGACTTCCTCGATCGGAGCATGGTCGGCGACGTCCGAGTCCATGTGCGCGTAGATCACCTCACCGCCGGGCCCTATCACCAGGGTCGCGCCGAGCTGCATGGGCCGGTCCCCCAGGCCCTTCTGACTGTGCCCCGCCGCGCCGGCCCGCCGCCGCCCGGAGATGACGCTCGGCTTGATCAGGGCGAAGGCAGATGTCCGCCCGAGCTCGATTGCCTCTGCGGCTTTTGCCCGGTCATCGATCAGTACCGGAAAGGGGATCGCCTCGTCACGAACAAAAGCGGCGGCGAACTGCTGGTTGCCGGTTCCGATGGCGACGATTCCGGCTCCGGCCCTTTCGAAATCCGGTTGATGGCGACGCAACTGCGCCGCAGCCTCTCGACAGAAGATTCAGCCGAAGTGGCGCAAAAAGTTCAACACGACGGGCTGGTCCGCCCAGAAGTCGCCGATTCGGTGGGGCACGCCCTCGTGGTCCTCCAGCGTCACCTCGCCCAGCGCCGCCGCGTCCATCGCGATCAGCTTAGGGGTGTCGATTGGGGTGCCAAAGGCGAGGCGAGCCAGCGATCACGGAGCAGCGCGAGGACGGCGACGGAGACGGCGAGCAGCACGATGGACAGCGCAATGGCCGCCTCGGGCCGGCTATCGAGCGCCAGATAGACGGCGAGCGGGAGGGTCCGGGTCCGGCCGGGCAGGCTTCCGGCGAACGTCACCGTCGCGCCGAACTCGCCAAGCGCGCGCGCCCACGCGACCACGACGCCCGCGGACAGCGCGGGTCGAGCCATGGCCAAGGTGACGCGGGCGAAGTTCGCGGCTCCGCTCACACCGAGAACGCGCCCCGCCTCGATGTAGCGCGGGTCCACGGCCCGTAACCCCGACTGCGCCGCCAGAACGAAGAACGGAAGCGCCACGAATGTCGCGGCCATGACCGCACCGGCGGTAGTGAAGGCAAGACTCACGCCGAACCAGGTGTCGAGGAGCCGGCCGAGAATCCCTCGCCGTCCGAAGGCGAGCAGTAGCGCCACTCCTCCCACCACCGGCGGGAGCACCATCGGAAGCAGCGCAAGCCCCAGCAGGCCGCGGCGCAGGATCCCGTTGCGCATACGAACCAGCGCCCAGGCCAGAGGAAGGCCGAGAACCACCGCGAGCACCGTCGCCGACAGCGACGTCACCAATGACAACCTCAGGCTGGTTGCCAGCTCCTTGGACCCGAGCAACGTGCTCATCGAGGACCACGGGGCGCGGAAGAGCAGGCCGAGCAACGGCAGTCCCAGGAACAGGACCGCGGCCACCAGCCCGAGGGCGACCAGGAACCGTTTCATGGGGCGAGGAAGCCGGCGCGTACGAACACGGCGGTACCTTCGGGCGAGACGAGCAGTTCAATGAGTCGTTGCGCCGCGGCGCGTTGGCGGCCCCTGGTCACCACCCCGGCCGGGTACACCGCTTCCAACTCCCGATCTTCCGCCTCGGGCAGCGGTACCGCCGCGAGATCCTTCCGACGGGTATGCACGTCGGAGCCGTAGGCGATGGTCGCGTCGGCTTCCCCGAGCTCCACCTTCGCCACTGCGGCGGACACGTTCTCCTCGAGCGAAACCGGATTCACGGCGACCCCGGCCTTCGCCAGCAGCGCCGCTGCGAGCCGCCCGCAGGGCACGTCGGGGTCGCACAGCACCACCTTCAAATCACGGCGAGCCAGCTCTTGAACGGATTCGATCCGATCCGGGTTGCCGGACTGAACGACCAGCGCGAGCCGGTTCCGGGCGACCACCGAACGCGGGCCTACCGCCGCGGCTTGCGTCGCGATCTGCATGCTGCGGCGATCGGCGGTGATGAGGACGTCAGCCGGTGCGCCCTCCACGACCTGTCGGGCGACTACCGGCGACGATCCGAACGACAAGCTCAGCTGCACCCCGAGCTTTGCTTCGAGGCGCGGCGTCCAATCAGTCAGCACGCGCTCCAAGGAAGACGCGGCAAACACATGCAGATCCGGCCGAGCGTCATCCGGCGCGCAAGCCCCGGCGAAAGTCAGGCCGAGCACGCACGCAAGGACCCCGGCACAACGCATGACCCTGATGCGCAGCACGTCCCGGGCACCCCGCACGAGTCAGGGCGCCGGGAGGGCGCGCAGGGCGAGTGCCCCCGCGATCGCCGCACCGCCCGCCGAGCCCAGGACCAGCAGTCGGCCCCGCCGCGGGAGGTCCCGAAAGGCCCCCACCGTGACGAACGCATCCAACCCGTCGGCCACCGCGCCGGCGGCCACCCAGCCACGGGAGTTCGATCCGATGGCGCCGAGCCCCAGAACCAGATCCCGTGCCCCGAGCGCCCGGGCGAGAACCTTCCCGCCGGCGGTACCCGCCACGGCCCCGCCGACCCAGGGCCGGCTGGGAAGCTCAGGAGCAGCCAGCGCGACCAGACCGAGAATCGTCCGACCCACCCCGATGAGCCTGGCCACGTCCCGAGCGTCCACCTGTCGGACCGTAGTGAACTGCGTGCCGCCCCGCCGTCCCATCCCCCGGCGCGAACGTCATACCTGCGGACGACGAAGAGATAGTCGTCTGGACCGAGGTCTCGGCGATGTCGATCCGTCAGGATGGCCTCATGCTTCCCAGCCGGCGCCGCACGGGCGCTCTCCAAGTAGCCGACAACGCTCTGCTCGTCGTCGGCGCAGTCGTAGTCGGGCTCATCGTTCTCAAGCTGCTCGGATTTCTGGTCACAACGCTGTTCCTTCTGGTGAAGGTTGCGCTGGTGGCCTTCGTCATCGCCGCGGCGGTGCGCTTCGCCCTCAGCGGCAAGAAGTAGCCCGCCCACATCCCCAGTCCCATCGGGGGCTCCCCAGGTACTCCACAACCCGGCCACAGGTAGCAGGCGTCCATCCCCAGTTGACGCCGGGCCTGTGGACAGGCAAGGCTGCTCCGCCCGGCCCGCTTGGACCCGGGACCCATGGAGTGGGAGACCGCAGCATTTCTCGTCTAGTAGCGCTAGTGCTTCTCATGCTGGCGGCGTCCGCGCAGTTGGACGCTCGCATCAGCTTCGACCCGGCCCCGGATCTGGCGCGCCCGGACATATCGGCCTCAGCCACATCTGCTTCAGGGGCCGAAGCTGATTTGCGTGAGTCGGGAGGTCCGCCTCCTACGGTCGTGCCCCCGCCCGTACCCCGAGTCACTTTCCGCGGCGTCTGGGGTCGTCTGTCGCACTGCGAGTCGAGCGGAAACCCGAAGGCCGTCAGTCGCGACCGCCGCTATTTCGGTCTCTTCCAGTTCTCGTTGGAGACCTGGCACTTCCTGGGCTACGAGGGCAATCCAGCCGACGCTTCTCCGGCCATTCAACTGGAGGCCGCCCGCCGCCTCCAGGAGATGAGGGGCTGGGACCAGTGGCCCCGCTGCGCCCGGCGACTCGGCCTGCTCTGATCCGCCACACTGCGGCGGTTACCGCCCGGTAGCAGAGGCATTGCCGGCGTTACCGACCGGTAGTCATGCACTCTGGTGTGAATCAGCACTCGCGGTGTAACTCGGCCAGTGGGGCTGGAGTCCTAACCCGAGGTGGGGGGTTCACAGGTCTTGGCGCAAGCCGTCATATTTCCCGGACAGGGAGCGCAATCCCCCGCGATGGGCGCGCCCTGGCGTGACCACCCTTCCTGGTCCGTCGTGGAGCGAGCCGAGAAGGTGCTCGACCAACCGTTGGCCGATTTGCTGACGGGCGACACACACGACCTATCCCGCACCGCCAACTCTCAGATGTCAGTTCTGCTGACCTCGCTCATGTGCTGGGACGCGCTGCGTCCGACCATCGACAAGCCGGTGGCATTCGCCGGTCACTCGTTGGGACAGATCACGGCACTGATCGCGGCTGAGGCTTTGTCCTTCGACGACGGGATTCGCCTCGCATCTGAGCGCGCCACCCTCACTCAGCGCGACGCGGACCAGCGCCCGGGCCGCATGGCTGCGCTACTCGGCGCTACTCCCGAACAAGCCGAGCAGGTTTGTGCAGCCGTCGACGGCTGTTGGGTGGCCAATGACAACACGACAGGCCAGGTCGTCATTGCCGGTACCCCCGAAGGAGTCGAGGCGGGCACCCAAGCCGCCAAGCAGGCCGGGGTGCGCAAGGTCATGGCGCTCGACGTGGGCGGCGCCTTCCACACTCCGCTTTTCGAGGCGGCCGCGTCGGACCTGAACCGCCATCTGGCCCAACTCGAATGGCGCGACACGGAGACACCGATCATCAGCAACGGCGACGGGTCTGCAGCACACGACGCCGCCGGATGGGCCGAGCGCCTCACCCTTCACCTCGTGCAGCCCGTCCGCTGGCGAGCCTGCATGCAAACGCTGGCAGATCTGTCCACCACCTGGATCGAAGCCGGACCCGGATCGACCCTGGCGGCCTTCGCCAAGCGGGCCCAGCCAGACGTACGAGTAATCGGCGTCAGCACACCCGCTGACGTGGACCAGCTTCCAAAGCAAGGAGCTCACACTTCATGACGCCGAATCAGCAGCCGACCGCCGCCGAGCACTTCGACGTGCCCAATGCCGATTTGGACGAGCTCGAGCCGGGTGAGGGGCTCGACGTCGAGGAGCGCCTGATCGTCGCTCCCGCGCTCGGTATCTTCCGGCCCCTCGAGCTGCGCAACGCCGAGGTCACCTGCGGCCAGGCCATCGGGGTGGTCGAGTCAGCCGGCGCGGAGCCCCGCACGGTGCGCAGCCCACACGCGGGTTGGCTCAAGGGACTGCTCGCCAAGGGTGGCGAGAGAGTCCGCGTCGGGCAGCCCGTGGCCTGGCTCCGCGCCGTCGCCTGAGCCGCGCCCTTCCAGCTGAACCATCTTTCCGGCTGAACCATCCTTCCGGCTGAACCATCCTTCCGGCTGATCATGTCCCCTCTGGCGTACGGTGAACTGGTGAACGCGGCCACCATTGCGTCCACTGGTATCGCCATCCCCGAGCAGCGGCTCACCAACGCCGACCTCGAAGCGCGGCTCGACACCACCGACGAGTGGATCACCGACCGCACCGGCATCAAGGAACGCCGCATAGCTGGGCCCAACGAAACCACGGCGACGTTGGCGACAGATGCCTGCGCAGATGCCATCAAAGCCGCGGGCCTCACGCCGCTCGACGTCGAGCTCCTGGTCGTGGCGACCGCCACGCCCGAGGCCAGCCTCCCCGCCACTGCGGTGTTCGTTCAGGACGCGCTGGGCCTGCGCTGCGGAGCGTTCGACCTCGGCGCGGCCTGCTCGGGCTTCGCCTACTCGCTCGTGATGGTGTCGGGCCTGATCTCGTCCGGCCAGATCGGTAACGCGCTCATCGTGGGCTCGGAAACTCTCAGCCGCATTGTCGACCCGGACGACCGCGGCACTGCGGTGCTCTTCGGTGACGGCGCAGGCGCCGCCGTGGTGGTCCCGGCCGAGCCCGGGTATGGGTTGGTCGCCTGGGACCTGGGTGCCGACGGCTCTGCCGCCAACATCCTGCACATTCCGGGCGGCGGCAGTCGTAATCCCACCTCTGCCGCGACGGTGGCGAACCGCGAGCACTTCGTTCAGATGGAGGGCCGCGAGGTCTTCAAGCGGGCCGTGCGTGCCGTGGTCGAGTCCGCGGGGGCGACTCTCGAGAAGGCCGGCATCGCTGCGTCGGAGATCGATGTGTTCGTCCCACACCAGGCCAACGCGCGGATCGTCACGGCGGTCGTCGAGCGGCTCGACATCGATCCGGCCAAGGCGTTCATGAACATCGAGCGCTACGGCAACACCTCCGCGGCATCGATTCCCGTTGCCCTGGCGGAAGCGGTTGCCTCTGACCGGATAAAGGACGGCGATCTGGTGATGCTCTCCGGCTTCGGCGCGGGAATGACGTGGGGCACGGTGCTCCTCCGCTGGGGAGGCGCTAAGTCATGACGGGCACATCATGAGTGGCAAATCGATTGGGCGGGTCGCCTTGGTGACCGGCGCTTCTCGAGGCATCGGCGCCGCGACTGTTTCGGCGCTGGCCTCGGCCGGCCACCGCGTAGCTCTCACCTATTCGTCGGATTCCACCGGAGCGGAACGGACGGTCAAAGACGTCGAAGCGGCCGGGGGCGAGGCGCTCGCCATTCAGGCCGACGCGTCAGATCGGTCGGCTGTCGAAGCTGCCTTCACCCAGATAGAGGAGAGCTTCGGTCCCGTCGAGATCCTGGTTTCGAACGCGGGCATAACGCGCGACGGCCTTCTCATGCGCATGAGCGACGAGGACTGGGACACAGTGCGCGCCACCAATCTCGATGGCGCCTTCTACGCCGTTCGACGGGCCACCCCGAAGATGCTGCGGGCCCGATGGGGCCGAATTGTCACCGTGGCCTCGGTAGTCGCGGCGATGGGCTCCGCGGGTCAGGTCAACTACGCCGCGGCCAAAGCAGGCCTCATCGGCCTCACCCGCTCGGTCGCCCGGGAGCTCGCATCCCGGGGCATCACGGCCAACGTCGTCCTGCCTGGGCCTATCTCGACCGCCATGACCGACGAGCTGGATGATGACCGTAAGGCCCTGCTCACTGCGGCCGTCCCACTCGGCCGCTTCGGCGGCCCCGAAGAGGTCGCGTCTGTCATAGCCTTTCTTTGCTCCGAGGTCGCTGGGTATGTAACCGGCGCCGTCGTCCCCGTGGACGGCGGGCTCTCCATGGGCCTCTGACTCGATTCCCCCAACAACACGCCAATCAAGACCCCAAAATCAAGACAACCAAATCCAGACAAAGGAAGGCCCAACATGGATCGCGCAAAAGTCTTCGAGGTTCTCAAGGAAGCCGCCGTCGAGGTGCTCGGAGTAAGTGCCGAGCAGATCACGCCTGACGCCCGTTTCAAGGAAGACCTCGAGGCCGACAGCCTCGACCTGGTCGAGCTCGTGATGGCGCTCGAGGAGCGGTTGGACATCACCGTCCCGGAGGAGGACCTCGGCGAGGTCACCACCGTCGGCAACGCCTGGGACCTCGTGGCCGGCAAGGTCGAAGCCAACTCGTGAGCCCCTCCGGCGGAGAGCGGGTGGCGCGTCGCCGCGTCGCCATAACCGGCATGGGGGTGAAGACCCCGGCGGGCTGCGACTTGGAGACCTTCTGGGACAATCTCGTGGCCGGACGCTCCCCCGCCGCGCCAATCAAGCGCTTTGAGATGCATCCGGAGCTGGGTGTGCGTTTCGCCTGCGAGGTCAGCGACTTCGACCCGGTCCCGTACCTCGGGCAGAAAGAGGTGCGGCGAACCGATCGAGTGACGCACCTCGGGATGGCGGCGGCCGCGGACGCGATCGCGCAGGCCGGCAGTGTCAAGGCCGATCCGGCTCGCTGCGCTGTAGTGATGGGGACGGGTATCGGAGGTGTAGAGACCCTCGAGACCCAGGTCGTGGTGCACCACCTGCGCGGTCCGAGCCGGGTATCTCCGTTTTTCGTGCCGATGATGATGCCCAACGCCACCGCTGCGCTGGTCGGGATGGCGCAGGGATGGACCGGGCCGAACCTCACGGTGGTGACCGCGTGCGCCGCGGGAACTAACGCGTTGGGCGAAGCGCTCCGGTTGATCCAGCACGGAGAGTGCGACGTCATCCTCGCGGGAGGCGCGGAAGCCTCGGTTACGCCCGCAACCATGGCCGCCTTCGGACGGATGGGGGCGCTGAGCACGCGCGGTGACGAGCCATCCGCCGCGTCGCGCCCGTTCGACAAGGACCGCGACGGGTTCGTGATGGGTGAAGGGGCGGCCTTCATGGTGCTGGAGGAGTGGTCGGCGGCTGAATCCCGCGGCGCCACGATCTTCGGAGAGATCCTGGGTTACGGCCGCAACAGCGACGCGCACCACATCACCGCCCCCTCGCCCGGAGGGGCCGGCGCGGCGGCGTGCATGCAGCTCGCGCTGGAAGATGCGGCGCTGTCGCCCGCCGACATCGGCCACGTGAACGCCCACGGAACGTCGACTCCGCTGAACGACGCCTCGGAGGCCGAGGCAGTAACGAAGGTGTTCGGCGACTCTGGCCCGGCGATTACTTCCACCAAGGGTGTGACCGGTCACTTGATCGGAGCGGCCGGAGTTGCAGAAGCCGTCGCGACAGTCCTCGCCTTGTCGAAGTCCACGCTGCCGCCGACGGCTAACCACGAGACGCCCGACGAGGACATGACGATCGACGTCGTTTCCGGATCCGCCCGCGCCATCGATGGCACCAAGCCCGCGATCTCCAACTCCTTCGGCTTCGGCGGCCACAACGCCAGCATCATCTTGGGCCCGGCGCCGGCAGCCTGAACTTGGGCCTACTGGAGGGCAAGAAGGTCCTCGTCACCGGCGTCCTAAACCACGAGTCAATCGCCTTCGCTATTGCGAGAATCGCCCAGGAGGAAGGCGCGGAGATCGTGCTGACCTCGTTCGGGCGGATCAAGTCCATCACTGAGCGAGCTGCCCGGAGGCTGCCGGACCCGCCGGAGACTCTCGAGCTGGATGTGTCGAACGATGCTGACTTCGAAGCGCTGACCGCGGAGCTCAAGAGTCGTTGGGGCCGCGTCGACGGCGTGGTGCACGCCATTGCCAATGTCGACAAGAGCTGCCTCGATGGAAACTTCCTCACTGGCCCGTGGGAGGACGTCGCGGCCGGGATCCGCGTTTCGACCTACTCATTGGTCGCGCTGGCCAACGCGACCGCTCCGCTGATGCCCGACGGGGGCTCGATCGTCGGCCTTGATTTCGACGCGACCGTGGCGTGGCCGTCGTACGACTGGATGGGCGTGGCCAAGGCCGGGTTGGAGTCGGCGGCGCGTTACCTGGCGCGGTACCTCGGGCCGCAGCAGATCCGGGTGAACCTCGTGGCCGCCGGACCGTTGAGCACGGTGGCGGCTCGAGGGGTCGGGGCGATCAAGATGTTCGACGAGGTCTGGTCCGAGCGAGCTCCACTGGGGTGGAACGGCAAGGACACCGACCCGGCGGCCAAGGCAGCCATCGTGCTGCTGTCGGACTGGTTCCCCGCCACCACCGGCGAGATCGTCCACGTCGACGGCGGCTACCACGCGAT
>Ga0136633_1002681_pt1 | contig 12120 bp, 9 predicted proteins | sample AntDrymeUQ832206_2_FD_105494 | JGI IMG/M metagenome (GOLD analysis project Ga0136633, IMG submission 105494) | Polar desert sand microbial communities from Dry Valleys, Antarctica - metaG UQ83 (22.06) | ecosystem: Environmental > Terrestrial > Soil > Desert | place: Antarctica: Dry Valley... | reverse complement strand
GTACGTGCCGCTGGCGCTGATCGCCGGCTGGGTGCACGACGTCGCCCGCTACAACCCGGTGACGGCGCTGCTCGAGGCCTCGCGGGGGTTCATCGCCGGGGAGCCCACGAAGGTCGGGATCGCCGCCGCATGCCTGGCGGGCATGTTCGCGCTCGCGGCGTACTGGGCGCGCGGCGGGCTGCGCTCCGCGGAGGCGGCCGGGTAGGGCGCGGTTGGTCGTGGCCGGTGTGTGGGCAGTCTCACACCGCGCTGCCGTCGTGCGGCGTAGCGTGGCGAGCGACCGTTCCTGGACCGTTGGCGGATTGACGGCGGATGCGAAGGGGGCGAGTCTCGACGCAGCAGACCCGGATCCACGACCGACGTCTTCGTGCGCGACCTGCAGGCGAACACCACGACGTTGGTCAGCCGCGCGAGCGGTGCGACAGGCGCTGTCGCCGACAGCTTCGCCGGGGCCCCGTCGATCTCCGCCGACGGCCGCTACGTCTCGTTCGTCTCGTCCGCCAACGCCCTGAGCGCCGCGGACAACGACGCGGTCTTCAACATCTTCGTCCGCGACCTGCAGACGAATACGACGACCCTCGTCAGCCGGACGGGCGGCACGTCAGGAGTAGCCGCCAACGGCCACTCCGACAGGGGCGGGATCTCCGCCGACGGCCGGTCGGTCGTGTTCTCCTCCGAGGCCGCGAACCTCAGCGCGGAGGACGCCGATCCGACGACGGACGTCTTTGTGCGCAACCTGGTGACGAACACGCTGACGCTCGTAAGCCGCGCCGGCGGCGCGGGCGGAGCGGCCAGCAACGGCTTCTCTGCCGGCAAATCGATCTCGGGCGACGGGAGCCGCGTCGCGTTCGACTCGATCGCCACGAACCTCAGCAGCGAGGACAACGACATCCAGAGCTCTTTCGTGCGCGACCTGCAGACGAACGTCCTGACCTACGTCAGTCGCGCCGACGGCCCGGCCGGCGCCGCGAGCGACGTCGGCGCCGGTGGCGCCGAGATCTCTGCCGACGGGCGCTATGTCGTCTTTGAGTCGGGTTCGGCGAACCTCAGCGCGGAGGACGACGACGCGGTCTCCGACATCTTCGTGCGCGACCTGCAGACGAGCACGACGACCTTCGTCAGCCGGGCCGCCGGCGCCGCCGGCGCGCCAGGAAACGGGAACTCCAGCGGCAGCTCGCTGTCCGGCGACGGGCGCTATGCCGCCTTTGAGTCGGCTGCCGGCAACCTGACCGCCGACGCCAGCGCCGCGCCGAACGACGTCTTCGTGCGCGACGTGCTGGGCGCCCCGCCGGTCGCGCCGCCGCCTCCGCCGCCGGTCGCGCCACCGCCACCACCGGCCGTGGTGGCGCCGCCGGTCGTCGCACCCGCGCCTGCGCCGCTTGCGGCCCCGCTGCAGGTCCCGACCGCCGGCGACCGCGATGGCGACGGGATCCCGGACGCCTCGGACAGCTCGGATGCGTCCGCCGGCCCGACGCTCGCGAGGACCGTCGTCGCGCGCGTCGTGCGCGGCAAGGTGTTCGTGCGCCGGCCGCCGGGCGGGCCCGCGGCGCCGAGCGTCGCAGGTGCGCCCAGGGGCTACGTGCCGCTGGAGGGCGCGGAGATCGTCGCAGTGGGCTCGGTCCTGCACACGCTGCGCGGACGCGTCGCGCTGACGTCGGTGGCGCGGATCGTCAACGGCCGCGCGGTGACGCAGGAAGCGCAGTTCTACGACGGGATCTTCCAGGTCAGGCAGGCGCGCGCCCGGGAGCCGGTGACCGAGCTCGTGCTGCGCGGAGGCCGGGTCAAGGCGTGCGCCCCGAAGGCCTCAGCGCGTGCCGCTCGCGGCCCGATCGCGTCCGCGGCCGCCAAGAGCAAGCGCGGACCGCGCCTGTGGGGCGACGGCCGCGGCAAGTTCCGCACCAGTGGTCGCAGGAGCTCGGCCACCGTGCGCGGGACTGTCTGGCTCGTGGAGGAGCGCTGCGACGGCACGCTGACGCGCGTGCGTCGGGGAAGCGTGACCGTGCGCGACCGCGTCGCGCGGCGGACGGTCGTCGTGCGCGCCGGCCGCAGCTACCTCGCTCGCGCCTCGCGCTCGCGACGGCCAGGCTGAGGGTCAGGCTGCGGGATCGAAGTGCGAGCGCCGCCGTGGGGGGCGCGGGCCGCCCGCCGCAGCGAGATCGATGCCGCGTCGTCATCATGCGCGCCTTCGCCGAACCGGAGCCGAGGAGCGATCGAGATCTTCAAGGACAGCGGCGAGCAGGCGCGATGACGACGTGGCCGGCGCCAAGGCCGCATCCAAGCGCTTCGCGGCCTATGACTCCAACCCCGAGGCGGTCATCGGCAAGGGGGCCTGCTCGGTGTAGCGGGGGCCGCGGGGTCGCGCTCACCGGACCACCGCGGCCGCGTTCGCGCGAGGATGCCGGGATGGCCGTTGCCCGCAACCTCGTGAACCTCAAGGACGTCGCCAAGGGCTACGGCAGCCGATCGGTCCTGCGGGACATCACGCTCGGCGTCGCCGCCGGCGACCGCATCGGCGTCGTCGGGACCAACGGCGACGGCAAGTCGACGCTGCTGGCGCTCATCGGGGGTACGGAGGCGCCGGACGAGGGGACGATCACGCGCGGCGGCGACCTGCGCCTGGCGATGCTCGGCCAGGGCGACGAGCTCGACGACGCGCGCACGATCCGCGAGGAGCTTGTCGGCGGCCGCGCCGATCACGAATGGGCCGCCGACGCGACGTTTCGCTCCGTGCTCGACGGCCTGCTCGGCGGCGTCTCGCTGAGCCGCTTCGCGCACGGCATGGACACACCGGTCGCGCCGTTGTCGGGCGGCGAGCGTCGCCGGGTCGCGCTCGCCAGGCTGCTGCTCGACAGCCCTCAGCTGCTACTGCTCGACGAGCCGACGAACCACCTCGACGTCGAGGCGGTCGACTGGCTCGCCCGGCACCTCGCCGCGCGCCGCGGCGCGATGCTCGTCGTGACCCACGACCGCTGGTTTCTGGACGCGGTCTGCACCGCGACGTGGGAGGTGGCCGCCGGCGCGATCCACCAGTACGAGGGCGGCTACGCCGCGTACGTGCTCGCGCGCGCCGAGCGCGACCGCCAGCAGTCCGCGCGCGACGCCCGTCGTGAGGGGCTGCTGCGCAAGGAGCTCGCGTGGCTGCGGCGCGGCCCGCCGGCGCGCACGGCGAAGCCGAAGTTCCGCATCGAGGCGGCGAACGCGCTGATCGCCGACGAGCCCGAGCCGCGCGACCGCACGGAGCTGCTGCGCTTCGCCACGCGGCGCCTGGGCACGAAGGTGCTCGAGGTCGAGAGCGCGTCCGTGGCGTTCGGCGCCAAGCAGGTGCTGCGGGACGTCACGTGGCGGCTGGGCCCTGGCGACCGCGTCGCGCTCGTCGGCGTCAACGGGTCGGGCAAGACGACGCTGCTGAAGCTGCTCGCCGGTGAGCTCGAGTCGTCATCGGGCCGCGTCGAGCGGGGGACGACCGTGCGCCTCGCGCACCTCTCGCAGGACACGACGGAGATCCCCGGCCACGAGCGCGTGCTCGAGTCGCTCGAGTCGGTGAAGAGCGTCGCGACGCTCAGCGACGGCGTGCAGATCACCGCCACGCTGCTGTGCGACCGCTTCGGCTTTCGCGGCGACAAGGCGCGGACGCTCGTGCGCGACCTGTCCGGCGGTGAGCGCCGGCGGCTGGGGCTCATGCGCCTGCTGATGGCCGAGCCGAACGTCCTGCTGCTCGACGAGCCGACGAACGATCTCGACATCGACACGCTGACGGCGCTCGAGGACCTGCTCGACGGCTGGCCGGGAACACTCGTCGCCGTCAGCCACGACCGCTACTTCGTCGAGCGCGTGTGCGACAACGTCCACGCGCTCACGCCGGAGGGCGAGATCCGCCACCTGCCGGGCGGCATCGAGCAGTACCTGCGCGCCCGCACGGACGAGAGCGCCGGGCGGACGGCGGTGTCAGCGCCGGACGTGCAGCGAACGGCCACGGTCCCCGCGGGCGCGGCGCTGCGCGCGGCGCGCAAGGAGGTCGCGCGCCTGGAGCGCTCGATCGAGAAGCTCGCGCAGCGCGAGACCGCGCTCGGGGAGCAGATGGCGGACGCGGCGAGCGACCACTTGCGCCTGCGCGCGCTGCAGGCCGAGCGGGCGACGGTCGCCGGCGAGCGCGAGCAGCTCGAGGCGACCTGGATGGAGGCGGCGCAGACACTGGAGGGGTGAGCGGCAGGCTTTGCGGCCCACGAACAAGCGCCTCCGCAGAGGCGCTCTCGATCTGGGAGCGCCAGACGCCGCTACTCGGAGGAGCCGCGGCGAACGCGCGAGGCGCGCGACTTCTTGCGGGCGCCGTTGTTCTTGTGCACGGCGCCGCGCTTGACGGCCTTGTCGATCGTGCTGAGCAGCGTCAGGTACTCCGTGTCGGCGAGCGTGTCGTCGCCGGCGGCGACGGCGGCCTCGAGGCGACGGAAGTACGTGCGGATCGCCGAGGTGTAGTGCCGGTTCTCGAGGCGCTCGCGCTCGGAGCGCAGAATCCGCTTCTTCTGTGAATGAATGTTGGCCATGGCGTACAAGCGCCGCGGGCTGATGCCGCGGCTGCGTCGTAGAGTAGCGCACCGATGGCGGCCGAGACACGCCCCACGGCCGAGACACCCGCCAAGCCCGGGCGGATCGCCCGCAACACCGCGATCTTCTCGATCCTGACCGGCCTGTCGCGCATCGCGGGGCTGATTCGGGAGATCGTGGCGTCGAGCTACTTCGGCACGAGCGGCGCCTTTTCGGCGTTCACGCTCGCCTTTCAGGTGCCCAACCTCGTGCGCAACCTGTTTGCGGACGCGGCGCTCAGCGCCGCCTTCGTGCCGGTCTTCACCGAGCTCCTGGAGAAGGGCCGCCGGCGCGAGGCATTCCAGCTCGCCTCGACGTTCGTCGTGCTGATCGTCGCGGCGCTGACGGCGATCAGCGTGTTCTTCGTGCTGGTCGCGCCGCTGCTCATGCCGCTGCTGACGGCCGACAAGTTCACGCCCGAGCTCGACGGCCTGACGGTCGGCCTGGCGCAGGTGCTGTTTCCGATCGTCCTGCTGCTCGGCCTCAACGGCCTGCTGATCGGGATCCTCAACGCCTACGACCACTTCTCGATCCAGGCGCTCGCGCCGCTCGTGTGGAACTTCGTGATCATCGGCCTGCTCGTCGTGCTGCGGCCGCTGTTCGACGGCGACGAGCAGCTCTACGCGTACGCGATCGCCGTGCTGGCCGCCACGGTCGTGCAGCTCGTGATGTGCGTGCCGGTGCTGCGCCGCCTGGACTTCGAGTTCGAGCGCCGAATCGATCTGCGCGACCCGCGCGTCAAGCAGGTGCTCGCGCTGATGCTGCCCGTGACGCTGAGCCTCGGCCTGATCAACTTCAACATGCTGATCAACTCGTCGCTCGGCTCGGCGGTCACGGAGGGCGCACCGCGCGCGATCGATGCCGCGTTTCGCGTGTACATGCTCCCGCAGGGGATGTTCAGCGTCGCCGTCGCGACCGTCCTGTTTCCGGCCCTGTCGCGCCTGGCCACGCGCCGCGACCTCGACGGCCTGCGGGCGCTGACCGGCACCGGAACACGGCAGATCTTCCTGCTGCTGATCCCGGCCGCCGCCTGCACGCTCGTGCTCGCCGAGCCGATCACGCGCCTGGTCTACGAGCGTGGCGAGTTCGACGCCGACTCGACGAGGCTCGTCTCCGAGGCGCTCTTCTGGTTCTCCTTCAGCCTGCCGTTCGCCGGCGCGAACCTCCTGCTGACGCGCACGTTCTTCTCGCTGCAGCGCCCGTGGCTGCCGACCGCGATCGGCGGCGCGACGCTGCTCGTCAACGCCGCCGTCGCGCTCGCGCTCTATGAGCGGTTCGGTGTCGGCGGGATCGTCTTCGGCACCGCGGTCGCGAGCGCCGCGATGACGTTCGGACAGGCGTGGTACCTGCGGCGCGAGCTCGGCGGCCGGCTCGAGGGCCGCGCGACGCTCGACGCCGTCGCCCGCGTGCTCGTCGCCTCGGCCGTCCTCGGCGCGGTCACCTTCGGCCTGTATCGCGTGCTCGACGAGCTCGTCGGCCGCTCGCTGCCGGGGCAGATCGTCTCCGTCGGGGTCTCCCTGGTGGCGGGGCTCGTCGTCTACGCCTTCGCCGTGCTCGCGCTGCGCGTGCCGGAGGCCAGGCAGATTCGCGACGCGGTCGCCGGCCGGCTGCGCCGCCGGCCTTGATCGGTCTGTGGCGCATGTCACAATGGCGCGAGGTCGGCTCGTGAAGCATTGCGCGGGACTCACATGGCCCTGACGACGACATCGCCATCGGTGTTCATCAGCTACCGCCGCGCGGACTCGGGTGGCTGGGCAGGACGACTGCACGCCGAGCTCGTCCGCGTCTTCGGCGAGGAGCGCGTCTTCTTGGACGAGCGGATGCGTCCGGGCATCGACTTCGAGGAGCACATCGAGACCGTGCTCGACGCCTGCAGCGTCGTCTACGTCGTGATCGGCCCCGACTGGGCGAGGATGTTGGGTCCCGACGGGACGCTGCGCCTGTCCGAGCCCGACGACGTGCTCTGCCACGAGATCGCCAGGGCCCTGTCGCGCCCCGACGTCGAGGTCGTCCCGCTGCTCGTCGGCGGCGCGAAGCTCCCGGAGGCGGCCGCGCTTCCGCCCGCGATCCAGAAGCTCACGCGCATCCACGCCGCCGAGCTGTCGAGCTCGCGCTGGGACTACGACATGGAGCGGCTGATCACGCATCTGAAGTCCAAGCTCGGCGACGTCACGCATGTGCTGTCGCCGACGCCCCAGACGGGCGACTCCGGCTCGTGGCCGCACGGTGCAGGCGGCGGCTCCACGCCCAGCACCGCCGGGCATGCGAGCGGTGGCGGCGCGGTCTCGCAGACCGGGCATGCGTCGGGCGGCGGCTCGCAGGCCGGCGACGGGCGCGCCGCACGCGACCCTGCCGCGCTCACGAGCGCCGAGCGGGGCACCGCGGCGGCGGCGATGGTCGTCGCGGCCGCGCTCGGCGTGCTGATCTCGTCGCTGTTCAATTCCGGGCTGGCCGATCGCCGGCAGCCGGGCGCGCCCGAGATCGACCGGCTGATCTACTTCGCCGCCGAGCGGGCGGTGCTGTGGGCGATCGTCAGCGCGCTCGTGCTCGCCGCCATCGCGGTGACGATGCGCCGCGACCGGGCGGGCGCCATCGGCGCCGCGATCGTCGGCCTCGGCGCCGGAGCGATCGGGGGCGCGCTGAGCGGCGCCGCCTACATGGCGCTCAAGGATCAGGAGATCCTCAGCTCGCCGCAGCTGCTTCGCGGCGTGGCGGTCGCGATCGCGGCGGTCGTGATTGCGCCGGCGATCGCCCGGCTCGTGTCCGGCGCGCGCTCGATCTACATGCTGGCCGGGCTTGCCGGCGGCCTGCTCGCCGGGATCCTCGCGCACGAGCTGCTGCACGATCCAAGCCAGACGCGCGGGATCGGCATGATCCTGTTCGAGTCGGTCGTGGTGACCGCGGCCTTCGCCGCGGTCGCGACGACGGCGTCGCCGGGGTTCGCCGGTCGCGGGCGCGGCGCCACGAGGAGCTGACCAGCCGCCACACCGGGCACGCGTGCGCCTGGGCGCGGGGTGGCGATGCGCGCGCCCTACCCTGTAGCGACCCGTGGTCGACCAGGCGCACATCCGGAATTTCTCGATCATCGCCCACATCGACCATGGGAAGTCGACGCTGGCCGATCGCATCCTCGAGATGACGCAGACCGTCGACCCGCGCTCGATGCGCGCGCAGGTGCTCGACTCGATGGACCTCGAGCGCGAGCGCGGGATCACGATCAAGGCGCAGGCCGTGCGCGTCCTGTACGAGGCCCGCGACGGGGAGACCTACCAGCTGCACCTCATCGACACGCCCGGGCACGTCGACTTCACCTACGAGGTCAGCCGCTCGCTCGCCGCCTGCGAGGGGGCGCTGCTCGTCGTCGACGCGTCGCAGGGCGTCGAGGCGCAGACGCTCGCCAACACGTACCTCGCGATCGAGGGCGGCCTCGAGCTGATCCCCGTGCTCAACAAGATCGACCTTCCCGGCGCCGAGCCCGAACGCGTCGCCGAGCAGGTCGCCGATCTGCTCGGCGAGCCGACGGACGACATCCTGCACATCTCCGGAAAGACCGGCGAGGGCGTGATCGACGTGCTCGAGCAGCTCGTCGCGCAGGTGCCGCCGCCCTCGGGCGATCCGGATGCCCCGCCGCGCGCGCTGATCTTCGACTCCGAGTTCGACCAGTACCGCGGCGTGATCGCCTACATCCGCGTCGTCGACGGGACGTTTCGCAAGGGCGACGCGATCCGCTCGATGGTCGGCGGGACGGAGGCCGACATCGACGACATCGGCTTCTTCACGCCGGCGATGGTCGTCACGGAGGAGCTCGGACCGGGCGAGGTCGGTTTCATCATCACCGGCATCAAGGAGGTCTCGGCGCTCGCCGTCGGCGACACCCTGACGACGCGGCGCAACCCCGCAATCGAGCCGCTGCCGGGCTATCGCGACGTCCAGCCCGTCGTCTTCTGCGGCCTGTTTCCGATCGACTCCGACGAATACCCCGACCTGCGCGACGCACTCGAGAAGCTCGAGCTCAACGACGCGGCGCTGTCGTGGGAGCCCGAGGTCTCCGAGGCACTGGGCTTCGGCTTCCGCTGCGGCTTCCTCGGCCTGCTGCACATGGACATCGTGCGCGAGCGCCTGGAGCGCGAGTACGACATCGAGCTCATGGCGACGATGCCGTCCGTGCGCTTCGACGTGACGTTGACGGATGCCTCGGAGATCGAGGTCCACATCCCTTCGGACTTTCCCGATCCGGGGCGCATCCAGGAGATCCGTGAGCCGATGATCGCCGCCTCGATCCTGACGCCGAAGGAGTACATCGGGCCGATCATGGAGCTCTGCCAGCAGCGTCGCGGGACGACGAAGGGCATGCATTTCCTGACGGCCGACCGCGTGCAGCTCTCCTACGAGCTGCCGCTCGCCGAGATCGTGATCGACTTCTTCGACGCGCTGAAGTCGCGCACGCGCGGCTACGCGTCGCTGGACTACGAGCTCGGCGAGATGCAGGCATCGGACATGGTCAAGCTCGACATCCTGCTCGGCGGCGAGCAGGTCGACGCCCTGTCGATGGTCGTGCATCGCGAGAAGGCCTACGACGTCGGACGCAACATGGTCGAGAAGCTCAAGGCGAAGATCCCGCGCCAGCAGTACGACGTCCCGATCCAGGCCGCGATCGGCGCGCACATCATCGCCCGCGAGACCGTCAAGGCCTATCGCAAGGACGTCATCGCCGGCTGCTACGGCGGCGACATCTCGCGCAAGCGCAAGCTGCTCGAGAAGCAGAAGGAGGGCAAGAAGCGCATGAAGCAGGTCGGCCGCATCGAGGTGCCGCAGGAGGCCTTCCTCGCGGTGCTCGAGCTCGGCGACTGAGCCTGCGCGTGCCGCTGGCCCGAAGCGGCTGAGCTTTAGCCCGGCAGTCAGGCCTCGGCGGGAACGCCGTGGCGCTCGACGGCGCGGTCGTAGTTCAGGCGCATGAGCGCGATGACGTCGCGGACGTCCTCGTCGCTTTGCAGCCCGCGCGCCGCCCAGCCGGGCTTGTCGATCGGGTGGCGGACGACCCGTCCGTCGGCCATGAGCTGCGTCCACTGCTCGCGCGGAAAGGCGAAGTGCGCGACGCGGTCGCCGTGCAGGTGGCCGATCTGGCGGCGGCCGACGCTGAAGCCGAACTCCCCGCGCGATCCGAGACCGGCCTGCACACCCGGCCACGACGTGACCTCTTCGGTGATCTGCTCGCTCGCTGTCTGACCGGTGCTCATGACGTGCCTCCAGGGTGTACGGGGACTGAGTGCGGCGAAGCTACAACCTCAACCACACTTGAGGTCAAGCGTGCGGCGTGATGTCATGTCGCGCATGGCGGCTGCGCTCAGTATCGGCGAGGTCGCGCGGCGCAGCGGCGTTGCGCACTCCGCGCTGCGCTTCTATGAGCAGCGCGGCCTGATCGTTTCCGAGCGCGCGGGGTCCGGCCACCGGCGCTACCCCCGCGCCGTGCTGCGGCGGATCGCGTTCATCGTGTTCGCCCAGCGCGTCGGCCTGTCGCTCGAGGAGATCGGTGTCGAGCTCGCCAAGCTGCCGGCAGACCGCGTGCCCGACCGCGCGGACTGGTCGCGCCTGTCGGCGGGCTGGACGCAGCGCATCGACGCGCGCATCGCCGAGCTCGAGCGCCTGAAGCTCGGCCTCACCGAGTGCATCGGCTGCGGCTGCCTGTCGCTCGAGCGCTGCCCGCTGGCGAACCCCGACGACCGTGCGGGCGTGCGCGGGCCGGGGCCGCGCTATTGGCTCGGCGACCGCCCGCTCGGCGGCTGACGCGCGCCGCTGACGCGGAGCACGAAAAAAGGCGGAAGCTGTGACGGACGTCACACCGTCGCCAGGGGGATGGGACGAGGCTGGCGCCCGAACCTGCGTCCCCCTGGTCCGCACAGCATCGACCCGGCAGGGCGCGCAAACCTCTCACAGGGGAGAGAAGTTCCAACATGCGTCCATGCATCTCAGGTCGCGGGCGGCTGCTCGCGCTCGCAACACTCGTCGCCGGCGCGCTCGCCGTCGTCGCGCCCGCGGCAAGCGCCGGCACGACCAACGGCAACCTGCCCGGCGGAACGTCGATCTCCGTCGGGATCGGCTCACCGGCGGCGGGAGCGCTGATCGCGTCGCCGCCCGGCGACGTCAGCGTCAGCGTCAGCGCGTCGATCGGCCAGGGCCAGCCGGTCTCGAACACGACGCTCGTCTACGTCGTCGACACCTCCGGAAGCACCTCGACCGGCGGCGGCTGCGGTGGCAACCAGAACGGCGACGGCAGCTCGAACACGATCCTGGACTGCGAGATCGCCGCCGGCAGGGCGCTCAACCAGCAGGCGATCACGAGTGGCACGGTCGGGCAGGTCGGCGCCGTCTTCTTCAACAGCGGCGCAGCGATCCAGGACGTCGATCCGGTCACCGGAGGAACGCAGGGGCTGACCGCTCCGGCGACGGATGCCAACGGCAACTCGCTGCCGGACATCGAGGACAGGCTGCGCACCGCCGCGGCTGGCGGCGCGACGGATTTCGAGGCGGCGATCCAGCAGGCCTGCGGACTCGTGCAGCAGAGCACGAACCCGAACAACATCGTCGTCTTCCTGTCCGACGGCTTCGCCACCGACGGCGGAAACGCGATCAACGACCTGCCCTGCTCGCCGAAGGCGGCCACGTTCTACACGTTCGCGGTCGGCAGCGGATCGAGCTGCTCGGACACCGGCGGCGGGCGCGGCAGCCTCACGCAGATCGCGTCGGCGACCGGCGGGACGTGCACGAACGTCACGGACGTGGCGTCGCTGCCAGGCGTCGTCCCGGGCATCATCGCCTCGAAGCTCACGAAGCTGTCGCTGAGCGTCGACGGCGGCGCCCCGACCGACATCTCGAGCACGGCATCGCCGGGGCTGCCGCAGAACGGACCCGCGTCGGTGACCTACAGCACGACCGTTCCCGGCCTGGCTCCCGGCAATCACACGCTGTGCGTCCGCGCGACCGGCACGGACGGCGGAGGCGAGGGCTCCGTCGCTGACTGCCACTCGATCGTCGTCGCCGACATCACGCTGTCGCCGGCCGAGGCCACCAACGAGCTCGGGACCCCCGGGCAGACGCACACGGTGACCGCGACCGTGGCGGCCGGCACCGACGGCGGCGTCAGCGGCGTCGACGTGAGCTTCGAGATCGGGTCGGGCCCGAACACCGGTGCCACCGCGACGGACACGACGGACGCGGCCGGCGAGGCGACGTTCACCTACGCGGCGACGCAGGGGCTCGCGGGCCTCGGAACCGACGCGATCGAGGGTTGCTTCACCGACGACCAGGGCACCGAGGCGTGCGACCAGGCGGTCAAGCACTGGGTCGACACGACGCCGCCGCAGCTCGCCTGCACGCCCACGACCAACCCGTCCGGCGACAACGTGCCGCCCGCGGGCCAGAACCCGAAGAGCGGGCAGAACCCGGACGGGTTCTACGAGCTGACGGCGACCGACGCCGTCGACCCGAACCCCGTGCTGACGCTGGCGGACTCGGGCAGCAGCGCCACGTTCGGGCCGTTTG
>Ga0136633_1002680_pt1 | contig 12124 bp, 9 predicted proteins | sample AntDrymeUQ832206_2_FD_105494 | JGI IMG/M metagenome (GOLD analysis project Ga0136633, IMG submission 105494) | Polar desert sand microbial communities from Dry Valleys, Antarctica - metaG UQ83 (22.06) | ecosystem: Environmental > Terrestrial > Soil > Desert | place: Antarctica: Dry Valley... | reverse complement strand
GTCGTCGTACTTGAGGACGTTCTTGCGCGCGACGAAGTTCTGCTCCTCGACCTTCTTCTGGGCGTTCTCGATCTGCTTCGAGAGGATCCCGGCTTCCATCGGCTGGTCGTCGGGGATCTTGAAGCGGTTCATGATCCCGTGGATCCGGTCGCCTGCGAAGAGCCGAACGAGGTCGTCCTGCGCCGAGAGGTAGAACCGCGACTCGCCCGGGTCGCCCTGGCGACCTGAGCGCCCGCGGAGCTGATTGTCGATCCGGCGCGCCTCGTGCCGCTCGGTGCCGAGCACGTACAGGCCACCGACGTCGACGACGCCCTCGCCGAGCTTGATGTCGACGCCGCGGCCGGCCATGTTCGTCGCGATCGTGACCGCGCCTGGCTGGCCCGCGTCTTTGATGATCTCGCTCTCGCGCTCGTGCTCCTTCGCGTTCAGGACGTTGTGCGGAATGCCCTTTCGCTTGAGCAGCTCCGCCAGGAACTCCGATGTCTCGACGGCGATCGTGCCCACCAGGACTGGCTGTCCCTCCTCGTGACGCTCGACGATGTCGTCGAGCACGGCCTGCCACTTCGCCTCGACCGTCTTGAAGATGAAGTCGTTCTCGTCCGCTCGCGCCACCGGCTCGTTCGTCGGGATCTCGACCACGTGGAGGTTGTAGATCTCGACGAACTCCTTCTCCTCCGTCTTCGCCGTACCCGTCATCCCCCCGAGCGTCTCGTACAGTCGGAAGTAGTTCTGGAGCGTGATCGTCGCAAGCGTGACGTTCTCCTCACGGATGCGAACGCCCTCCTTCGCCTCGATCGCCTGGTGCAGTCCTTCGCTCCAGCGCCGGCCTTCCATGATGCGGCCGGTGAACTCGTCGACGATCTTGACCTCGCCCTCCTGCACGACGTAGTCGACATCGCGCTTGTACAGCGATTGAGCCTTGAGCGCCTGGGTCAGATGGTTGACGAGGAGAACGTGGCTCGGCTCGTACAGGTTGTCGATCCCGAGGGCGTCCTCGACCGCGGCGATGGCGGTCTGCGCGGGCGAGACGGTCTTGAACTTCTCGTCGTAGAGGTAGTCGGCGCCGGAGGTCTCGGTCTCGTCTTCCCCTTTTGCGGACTTGCGAGTCGCGGCCTTGCCGTCGAGGCTCAGGACCACGCGCGCGAACTGGTAGTACGTCGAGGCGGCCGTCTCCGGCTCGCCGGAGATGATGAGCGGCGTGCGCGCCTCATCGATCAAGATCGAGTCGACCTCGTCCACGATCGCGTACGCATGGCTGCGCTGGACGGTGCCATCCAGCGAGACCGCCATGTTGTCGCGCAGGTAGTCGAACCCGAACTCCGAGTTCGTCCCATAGACGACGTCGCAGGCGTAGGCCTCGCGACGCCCGGCGAACGGCATCATGTTCTGGATCGAGCCGACCGACGAGCCGAGGAGCTCGTACACCGGGCGCGTCCACTCCGAGTCGCGCTTGGCGAGGTAATCGTTGGTCGTTACGAGATGGACCCCGTGACCCATGAGCCCGTTCAGATAGAGCGCCTGGACAGCCACGAAGGTCTTCCCCTCGCCCGTCTTCATCTCGGCGATATCGCCCTCGTGGAGCACGATCCCGCCCATCAGCTGCACGTCGAACAGGCGGACCCCGATCGTGCGCTTGAACGCCTCCCGCACTGCGGCGAACGCCTCGAAGATGATGTCTTCGAGCGTCTCTCCGTTCTCGAGCCGCTGCTTGAACTCGGCGGTCTTCCCGGTCAGCTCGGCGTCCGAGAGCGCTTCGAACTCAGGCTCGAGCGTGCCGATGTAGACGGCCTGCTCTTGGAGACGCTTGAGGCGCCGCCCCTCGCCCATACGGAGGACGCGCTCGAACTTCCCGAACGACTGGGTGGACACGAGCCTAGGGTACCGGCTCGGGTTCCGGGTGGTCCGCCTCCTGAGGCCCTCGACGGCGGGCGTGGCCGTCTCCTACACTCCCGACAACGCCGATCGACCAAGGAGCGGGAGATGCGCAGAGCGTTCATATCCATCCAGATGGCAATCGCCACCTATTCAAAGGATATGACGCGTAATGCGAACGTTGAACTTGGGGATTTTGGCGCATGTAGACGCCGGTAAGACAAGCCTGACCGAGCGACTGCTCTACATCGCCGGTGTCATCGACGAGATCGGCAGAGTCGATCACGGCACGACTCAGACCGATTCCTTGGAACTGGAACGGCAACGCGGTATCACGATCAAGTCCGCAGTTGTGTCGTTCGTCATCGACGACGTCACGGTCAATCTGATCGACACGCCCGGCCACCCGGATTTCATCGCCGAGGTGGACCGGGTGTTGAGCGTGCTCGACGGCGCCGTGCTGGTGATCTCCGCTGTGAAAGGCGTGCAGGCGCAGACCCGTGTGTTGATGCGGACGCTGCAGCGGCTCCGCATTCCCACCCTCATCTTCGTGAACAAGATCGACCGCGGCGGCGCGAACGGTGACCGCGTCCTGCAGGGCATCTCCGAGAAGCTGACGCCGGCGATCGTCCCGACGGGATCGGCGTGCGACCTCGGCATGCGCAGTGCTGGTTTCACCCCCTACGGTGCGGCCGACGTCGCGTTCATAGCCTGCCTGGCCGATCTCCTCTCCGACAACGACGAGGCGATCCTCGCCGCGTACGTCGACGACGAGACGACAGTTTCGTACCGCCGACTCCGCGACGAGCTTGCGGCGCAGACCAAGCAGGCTCTGGTGCATCCAGTGTTCTTCGGCTCGGCAATCACGGGCGCGGGCGTGGACTCGCTGATCGCCGGCATCACCGAGTTGCTGCCCGCCGCCGAAGGCGATGTCGATGGCCTCGTTTCGGGCACCGTCTTCAAGGTCGAACGCGGTCCAAACGGGGAGAAGATCGCCTACGTTCGCATGTTCTCGGGAGAAGTACGAATGCGCGATCAGCTGCGATTCGGACGGGACGAGGGAAAGGTCACCGCGATCAGGGTTTTCGAGCGCGGCTCGGCCGTCCAGCGTGCGTCGGTTGCCGCAGGGCAGATTGCGAAGCTCTGGGGTCTCGGCGATGTCCAGATCGGCGACGCGATCGGCACATCGGGGACGAGTCCGGAGCGGCACTACTTTGCTCCGCCGACCCTGGAAACGGTCGTCGTTCCCGGCCGCGCCGACGACAAGGGTGCGCTCCATCTCGCGCTCACCCGGCTCGCCGAGCAGGACCCGCTGATCAACCTACGGCAGGACGACATCCGGCAAGAGCTGTTCGTCTCTCTCTACGGCGAAGTGCAAAAAGAGGTTATCCAGGAGACGCTGGCGACAGAGTTCGACATCGACGTCGGCTTCCGCGAGACGACGACGATCTGCATCGAACGGCCCGTCGGCACCGGCGCAGCGGTCGAGATACTCGGCAAGGCGCCCAATCCGTTCCTCGCCGGGGTCGGGCTGCGCATCGATCCGGCCGCAGCCGATTCCGGCGTGGAGCTCCGGCTGGAGATCGAGGTCAGGTCGATCCCGCTCTACATCTACAAGGCGGTGGAGGACTTCCGCAAAGCGATCGAGGACACCGTGTTGAAGACGCTGAGCGAGGGCCTTTTCGGATGGCAGGTCACCGACTGCGTCGTCACCATGACCCACTCCGGCTATTCAGCGCCGGCGAGCACTGCTGGGGACTTCCGCAAATTGACGCCGCTGGTTCTGATGAGCGCGCTGAAGGAGGGTGGCACCAGGGTGTGCGAGCCGATCCACCGCTTCCACCTCGCGTTCCCCGCAGACACTCTCGGGGCGATCTTGCCCGTCCTGGCACGGCTGCACGCCGTTCCGGAGACACCGGCGATACACGGTTGGTCGGGGACGCTGGAGGGTGAGGTCCCGGCGGCTCGGATGCACGAGCTGCAGCAACAACTGCGGGGGCCAACGCGCGGCGAAGGAGTGCTGGAATGCGCCTTCGGCCGCTACCAACCGGTCAGCGGCACGATCCCGATCAGGCCGCGGACGGACCAGAACCCACTCAACCGCAAGGAATACCTGTTGCACGTCATGCGGCGGGTCTAGCTGGTTGATGCCTCCTAGGAGAATGCATGTCGATGAGGTGGGCACCGACGTATCTCTCGTCGTCCGGTTGCTCGCGGCGCAGTTCCCGCAATGGGCAGATCTTCCCATCGAGCCGGTCTCCTCCGCTGGGACCGACAATGCGCTCTATCGGCTCGGCGACGACATGGTCGTTCGGCTCCCCCGTATTCACTGGGCCAACGGGCAGGTGGACAAGGAGCACCGATGGCTGCCGAGACTTGCCCGGCACCTACCACTTGCCATCCCTGTTCCGCTCGCAAAGGGGACACCCGGTGAGGGCTACCCCTGGCAGTGGTCCGTCTACCGGTGGCTCGAAGGCGAGACCGCGACCCTCGAGCGCATCGCCGATCCACGCCAGCTGGCAATCGACCTGGCGCAGTTCATCACTGCCCTGCGCGACATCGACACGGCGGGCCAGCTGCCCGCCGGATCGCTCCGCTCCTACCGTGGCGAACCGCTGGCTTGCCGAGACGAGGAAACCGGGTCGCGATCGCCGCCTGCGACGGCCTGCTCGATGTCGAACTCGTGACCGAGGTTTGGGAAGCACATCTCCAGATTCCGGCGTGGAGCGGCCCGCCTGTCTGGATCCACGGTGATATCCAGCCCGGGAACCTGCTGGCCATATAGGGCCGCCTCAGCGCCGTCATCGACTTCGGAACTCTGGCCATCGGCGATCCCGCGGTCGACCAGATAGTCGCCTGGAACCTCCTCCCGGCCGATTCCCGGGACACATTCCGGGAGTCGCTCGCGGTCGATAACGCCACCTGGGCACGAGGTCGCGGCTGGGCACTGTCCATCGGGCTGGTCGCCCTCCCCTACTACCAGAGCACCAACCCCGTACTCGCGGGCGTCTCTCGACGCGCAATCGATGAAGTTCTCGCCGATTACCAGCACGGCGCATGACAAAGATCACGAGCTAGAGCGGCTCGACCTCGACCTCGAAGAGCGAGTCGGTGAGCCTCTGGGCGCGCACGACGAACGAGACGAAGCGCGCAGCGCCCAACTCATCCAGCTCGGGGAGATGCACACCTGACGGCATGCCGTCGACTCGGATCAAGAGCCCGTCCGCGTTTCGCACCACCTCGAGCGCATCGCCCTGCGGAGCACGTGGCAACTCCAGGATCCCGATCGAGCACGCGCCCACCGCCCAGAGCTCTGGTCTTCGCCGAGCGACAGCGCGGTACGGACGCTCGATCGATCCTTCGAGCGCCGCCGCCAGCGGCGAGTGGTCGAAGCCGTCGGGCCCCGCCTCCAAGACGATGCGCCCATCCGGCAGCGCGACGAACTGCACCTCATCGCCTGTACTTCCGGGCGCCTCCACCAGCTTTACGGCATCCCATTCGCGCTGCCGCGGGATCCCTGTTATGCCGGCCGCGAGCCAGTGACGACCTGGATCGAGCGGCATCAGTAGTTCACGCGGCTGCCTCGTCCTGCTCGCCGCCGGTCTTCTCGACCACGACGTTCTCGATCGGCGGTGGGACGGCAGCCCGCTTCTGGGCCTCACGACGCGGCTCGTGGACGCGCTTGTCGCGGTACCGCTCGATCTGCCGCTCCAGCTTCTCGACGAGCAGGTCGATCGCCGCCTCGTAGGTGAGCGCGGACTCCCGCGCGACCAGGTTCGGACCCTTCGTGTAGACGATCGCCTCCGCCGAGTGATCGTCTCGAATGGACGGGTTGTGCTCCTTCCACAGGGTCACCTCGACCAGCGTCTGGTCGTAGAGCCGCTTGCCGAGCTTCCCGATGCGCTTCTCGACGTATGCCCTCACCGAGTCGTCGAGGTTGTCGTGTAGAGCCTTTATCTGGAGCCGCATGGGCGCCCCTTCCGGATCGACGTCGGAAACGAAGACCGCAGACTCAATCTAACGAACTGCTCTCGCGAAGGTCACCACCTCGATCCGGCGCGCCCCAACCCGGCGCAGCGCAGACGCGCAGGCGTCGGCGGTGGCACCGGAGGTGTAGACGTCGTCGACGAGACAGACGGAGCGCGGCACCACCCCATCGGCGACGACACTGCCCCGCACGTTCCGGCGCCGCTCGGCGAGAGCAAGCCCACGCTGGCGCGGGAGCGAACGACTACGGCGAAGCGGCTCGCACGTGGGCAGATCCCACAGGTCGCCGAGCGCGACCGCCAGCCCTCTCGGGGGAACGACTCCGCGCTTCCAAGCGCGCTCCGGGTCGCCAGGAACGTGCGTGAGCGCGTCCACCTCGGGACGGGCGACCACCTCCGCGACGAGCGCGGCTGCCTCGGCGGCCAGCCGCCTGCGCCCGTGCTCCTTCCACGAGCGGACGAACTCCTTGGCGCGACTGTCGTAAACAACCGCCGCGCGCGCTCGGGCGAAGGCGAGGCGGCGGCCCGAGCATTCGGCACACCGCCGCACCGGCCAGGCGCTTGGCGAGCCGCAGCGCTCACAGACGGGCGGGCTCAGGCGGACGAACTCGCCGCGACAGTGTTGACAGAGAGCACGACCGGGACTCGCGCACACCGCGCAGCGCTCAGGGAGCAGCAGATCGAGCACGACCTCATTGTCGGCGGCTACTCGTCACGACTCTGCGAAAAAATGCGATCGGCTTCCTGGAGTGTCTCCGCCGAGCCGATGTCGTACCAGGCGCCCGGAAGCTGCCAGGTGTAGACCGACGTGCGCGGATACAGCCACTCGATCAGCCGGCCCGGCTGATCGGGATTGTTGCCCTCTGCCAGGTACTGCCGGATCAGCGGAAGGGTGTGGCGCGGGTAGAAGTAGAGCGCGACGCCGGCGAGAGTCGTCCGCGCGTCCTCCGGCTTTTCTTCGAAGAAGACGATGCGCCCTTCCTCGTCGACCTCGATCTGGTTGTACTCGCGCATCCGGCTCAGGTCGCCGACGTCGTGGACGGCGAGGACGGGAGCGTCGACCTCCTGCCCGTAGGCAGAGAAGCCGTAAACGTCCTCTCCGAAGAGGTTGTCTCCGGCGACGACCACGAGGTCGTCGTCGAGCCCCGTCTCGTCGAGCACGAAGGCGGTGTCTCCGATTGCGCCGAGACGGTCGTCGTTCGAGGTCGTCCCGTCGTTCACGATCGTGACGCACTCTTTCTCCGCTGCCCACTCCTCGAAGTGCGGGGTGAACTTCGCGTTCGTAACGACGATCGTCTCGTCGACTCCCATCGCCTGCAGCCGGTCGAGCACGTGGTCGAGCATCGGCCTGCCTCCCACCTCGAGCAGGGCTTTGGGCCGATCGAGGGTGAGGGGATAGAGCCGGGTTGCGTAGCCGGCCGCAAGGACGAGGGCCTTCATGCGTGCACCGCCCGCGGCAGCGAGACAGCGTACGGAGAGCGGTGAGCGCCTTCCTCCGTCACGATTGCGACGACCCGCTCGGGCGACGTCACGTCGAATGCAGGAGTCCCCGCCGGGTATCGGGTCGAGACTTCCGACGGATCGCGGATCCCGTGATGCCGAGCGGCCACTGCGAGACCATACGTGCCGACCTTAGTGACACAGTGTCACAAGGCATTCAGGGCGCCGACGTGCCCTCGCGTCCGTAGCGGTCTTCGATGCGGACGACATCGTCGAGGTGCGGTGTCGAGACTTCGACGATGAGTGTGTCCTCGAGCGCCGTCAAGCGGTGCACGGTGCCGGGCGGGCATCGCAGCGCCTCCCCCGGCCCGACCTCCACTACGTCCAGCTCGTCATCTCCCCTCCGGCCGAGCTCTAGCCGCGCTCGCCCCTCGTGGACGAGCCAGGACTCGTCCTTCACCTCGTGGTACTGGAGGCTCAGCGCCTCACCGGCGCGGATGAAGAGGAGCTTCCCCACGTACTGCTCTGCCTCCGCCCAGATCAGCTCCCAGCCCCACGGCTTCTCGACCCGCCGGGGCGAGAAGCCGTACGCGGCGCCCGGGTCCTTGCTCACGAGAATCGAAGCGCCTTGTCGGGGATCCGCTGGTCGGCGCCGACGCGGAGGCCGTGGTCGAGCTCGTTGCCCGCGCCGAGCACGGCACCCGGTCCGATCACGGCGAGGTTTCGCACCTCGCACCCGTCGCCGAGCTCTGCAGCGTCGCCGACCACGGAGCCCACGACCACCGAGCCGGCGCCGACGGTGGCACGCGCGCCCACGACCGCGTTCTCGACGATGGCTGCCTCGCCCAAGCGGGTCCCCTCGCCCACAACCGCAAGGCTGCCCACCCGTGCACGCGCCTCGACGACCGCGCCCGGGCCGACGTAGACGGGGGGCACAAGTCGCGCCCCCGGATGAACCTCGGCGCTGGGGTCGATGAGCGTGAAGTCAGAGCCGAGAGCTTCCCCCACCTCCGTCCTGAAGGTGCGCTCGAGGACGTCGCGGTGAGCCTGCAGGTACGACTCCGGCGTTCCGACATCGAGCCAATACCCGGGAAGGGCAACGCCGAACACCGTTCCGGCCTCGGCCAGCCGTGGGAAGACCTCGCGCTCGATCGAGACAGCACGGCCTTCGGGTACGAGCTCCAGCACCTCCGGCTCGAGGACGTACAGCCCGGCGTTGATCAGATCGGTGTCGATGTCCTCGGGGCGAGGCTTCTCGAGGAAGCTCTCGACCCGGCCGTCCGCGGCGATCCGCACGAGCCCGTACCGGCTCGGGTCGGACACGGGAGTGAGCAGGATCGTCGCCTTCGCGCCCGTCGAGCGGTGGAAGCGAACAAGCTCGGTGAGATCGGCTTCGCGAAGCGAGTCGCCGTTCAGAGCAAAGAAGCTGCTCTCGAGCTCGCGCGCGGCAAACCCGATGGCGCCGCCGGTTCCGAGCGGCTCCGGCTCGACGGCGTACTCGAGAGTGAGGCCGGCATATTCCTCTCCGAACGCGGCGCCGATCTGATCCGGCAGGTACCCGCACGAGACGATCCCCCGCTCGACGCCGTACCGGGCAAGATGCTCGAACGTATAGGCGAGTAGCGGCCGGTCGACCAGCGGAAGCATGTCCTTCCGCGTCCGGTCGGTGAGCGGGCGGAGGCGCGTCCCCTGTCCCCCGACGAGGACGACCGCCGGGAGGCTCAATTGACCGCCCGCCCGATGCCTTCGTACTCGAACCCGTGCGCGCGAAGCGTCGCCGGGTCGAGCATGTTGCGTCCGTCGACCACGAGCCGGTTCCGCATCCGCGCTCCTGCTTCCGCCCAGTCGAGATCACGGAGCTCCGGCCACTCGGTCACGATCACCGCCGCATCCGCTCCCTCCAACGCCTCGAGCGCGGAGCCGGCGATTGCGACTCCGTCGAGCTGGCCCGTGGGATCCGCCACCGGATCCCACGCGCTCACCTCGGCGCCCTCGGCTTGCAAGCGGCCTGCAAGTACGAGGCTGGGCGCCTCTCGCATGTCGTCGGTACCGGGTTTGAAGGCGAGCCCAAGCAGCGCGATCCGCTTGCCCCGGAGCGAGCCGAGCCGCCGTTCGAGCTTGCCGACCACGCGGCGCTTCTGGAGCTCGTTGACCTCGATGACGGCCGCGAGCAGCTGAAAGTGATAGCCGGAGTTCGAGGCGAGCTGCTTCAACGCCAGCGAGTCCTTCGGAAAGCAACTTCCCCCGTAGCCGATCCCAGCTCGCAAGAAGTGGGACCCCAGCCGGCGATCCAACCCGACCCCCTCTGCGACCTTCACCACGTCGGCGCCGGTTGCCTCGCAGACGTTCGCGATCTCGTTGATGAAGCTGATGCGCGTCATCAGGAACGCGTTCGCTGCAAGCTTGATCATCTCTGCGGAGTTGACATCGCTGCGAAGGATCGGCGCATCGATGTCTTTGTGCAGCTCGGCCACCACATCGCCGTCCGCGGGATCGAACGAGCCGATGACGATCCGGTCGGGGTTGAGGAAGTCGTTTACCGCGGTGCCTTCGGCCGTGAACTCCGGATTCGAGACGTAGCCGACGTTCTCGAGCCCACGCTCGCCGAGCCGGTGACGTACCGCACGACCGGTTCCGACCGGAACGGTGCTCTTCATGGCCAGAACGATTCTCCGAGCGACGCGCGGGAGTTCGTCTATGACTGTCCAGACCGCGGTCAGGTCCGCATCGCCCGAGTGGGTCGGAGGTGTGCCAACCGCGACGTACACGGCGTCGGCCTCGGAGAGCGCCTCCTCCACTTCGGTGGTGAAGCTCAACCGTTCGCGGTTCTTCTCGAGCAGCTCCGCGAGCCCCTTCTCGTGGATCGGCACCTCACCCTGTCTCAACGCGTCGATCTTCTCGGTGAGGACGTCACGGACGACGACGTGGTGCCCGAGCTCGGCAAAGCAGGCGCCGGTGACGAGGCCGACGTAGCCGGCGCCGAAGACCGCGACTCTCAATCTCTCACTTCCCTCTCGCCAGCGGCTTCAAGCCCTTGGCGATCGCAAGCATCGTCTCGTTCGAGAGACGGTCGAGGAGGGAGTTGATCACCCAGTAGCGCGCCGCCTTCGTCCGCAGGACGACCATGTGCAGCTTCGGACCGTCGTAGTAGAGGTCGTAGATGCGGCCCTTGATCCGGCGGGTGTGACTCCTGTCCGCGAGCACGGGGGCTTCGTCCCAGTCCGTCATCTGCACCCCCCAGTACTCATTCGAGCTCATGCTGTAGACGAGCCGCACGGCCTTGTGCTTCTCCTTGGGATCGATCCAGTACATACGCACGGGCATCGTCCGGTCGGTCCACGAGCTCCGTGCGATCACGGTCGGGATCATCAACGGGAAGGAGACGCGGGAACGGCGCTCGCGCAGCAGGTCGCGAGACGCGCTGGGGGCAAACACGACGTTCGGCCGCTCACGCCGTGGAGTCTGGTCGATCGCGGCCGAAGCGAGAGTCCCGTGGAAGGTCTGGCCGACAACGACAGTGAGCATCGCGCCGTTCGCGAGCTGGGAAATGTCCGCCGGTAGGCGCTTGATCTCCGCCGAGGCGAAGAGATTCGCGACTTTCGCAGCCGCCTGGCGGGCGCCGCGCGCTTTCGGAGCGTAGTAGACCTGGGTTCGGAAGTAGTCGAATCGCGGGGCGTTCGCGGGCAGGCCATTCGGCGGGGTCAGGATCTCGTAACCGCGCTCGCCGAGTTGGAAACCCGCGGTGGAGGCCGAGCCCGCGACCCCGTTCCCGTTCAGGATCGTCACGCGCGTATCGCGCGGCGCGGGCGCTCGGCGCTTCAACTTCTCGCCGAGCGCGACCGCGGTTGCCTTGTCCGACGAGTCGATGTCGGGATGGGTGAAGGTCCGAACGGCACGGATCACGTTCGTCGAATCCGTCGTCAGGTCGTTGATGCCCTCGAGCCCCTCGATCTTCGTCTGGAAGACGTGGCCACGCGGAAGCCCGTACGCGAAGAGCGCATAGGAGAGGACAGTGCCTCCGGGGACGTCGGCGCCACCACCCTGCGCGACCTGAACGTTATTCGTGATCGCGTTGACCACCTTCGGCAGCGCGAGCGCCCCGAAGCTCGACTGCACCTGAGTCTTGAACCCCTTTACGAACTGCTGCTGCCGCGCCACGCGGTAGAGGTCCGAGTCGGTGTGGCGGTAGCGGACGAAGTCGAGCGCCCGGCGTCCGGTGAGCTGCTGATAACCGGGACGGAGATTGATCGTCGCGTAGCCGAAGGGACCGCCACGGTCGTTGAAGTACCGTCGATCAACGTCGATCCAGACGCCGCCGAGACGGTCGACGATCTCACGGAAGCCCCGGAAGTTGACCGTGATCAGATAGTTGATCTGAAGGCCGGTGAGCCCTCTTACGGTTTGGAGCGATCCCTGGGGTCCGCACTCCTGATACGCCGAGTTGATCTTGCCGACGAACGACGCTCGGCCAGGGCAACGGACCTCGACTTGCAGGTCGCGCGGGAACGAGAGAAGCGAGATCGAGTCCGTCTCCGGATCGGCGCGCATGAGCATGAGCGTGTCCGAGCGCGACGGTGCTCCCTTGCCGTCCGTGAGGCGGTGGTCGTACCCGATCACGAGCGCCACGGCGGGCTGGCCTGGAAGCGGGACCTGGAGCTCGCGAGCTGCTCTCTTCACCGCGGGGTCCTTCGCCGCCACCGCTGCGACCGACTCGTGGAAGTAGAGGTAGGCGCCTCCCGCGGAGCCGGCTACGAGAACGAGCGTGGCGACTCCGAGCCAGAGCGCGAGCTGGCCGACCAGAGCCATCCGCGTACGGCGTTCTGGCG
>Ga0136633_1002679_pt1 | contig 12124 bp, 11 predicted proteins | sample AntDrymeUQ832206_2_FD_105494 | JGI IMG/M metagenome (GOLD analysis project Ga0136633, IMG submission 105494) | Polar desert sand microbial communities from Dry Valleys, Antarctica - metaG UQ83 (22.06) | ecosystem: Environmental > Terrestrial > Soil > Desert | place: Antarctica: Dry Valley... | reverse complement strand
AGTTCGTGCGCCAGCTGGTTCAGCGCGCGCTTGGTAATCGGCCGGTAACGGCGCAGTAAGCCGTCGTGTGCAAGCTGATAGAGATATGAGAACGCGGTCTCCCCCTTCGGGACGCTGAATCCGGGAAACCGATAGCGCTCGAAGCCGAGCTCCAGCCGACATGCCTCGCCGATGGCGGCGCTGCGCGCCAACCCCGCCGCCCAGGCGCGACGGCTGCGCTCGTCCGGCAGCCCGTCGCCGATGCGCGCCAGCTCTGCACCCGTCTTCAGCCGATACTCCGCGTTCGGCAGGAGCAGCTCGCGCGCTTCGGTGAGCGTCGCACCGTGGCGGATGCTGACGAGCACATCCTGGAGCCGATGCCCGTCGGGATCGGCGTAGTGGACCTCGTTGGTCACGACCGTCGGCAGGCCGGCCAGGCCGGCCAGCTCGGCCAGCTGCGCGACGAGCCAGTCGTCGTCGGGCTGCAGATGATGGCTCAGCTCTATGGCGAAGTCCCCTTCGGCGAAGTGGCCGGCCCAGCGGCGGGCGGCATCGAGCGCCGCGGCGCGCTCGCCGGCCAGCAGGTGCCGAGGCACTTCGCCGTTGCGGCAGCCGGAGAGACCGAAGAGGTGACCGTGCGCCTCGTCGAGCGCCGCGACCACAAGCTCGCGCTCGAAGATCGGAAACTGCTTCTCGCCGGCAAGGTGGCCGCGGCTCGCCAGCCTCGAGAGCGTGGTGTAGCCATCCACGTCGCGCGCCAGCAGGATGAGGTGGTCGCCGGGAATCGGGCCGGCGTGGTGCTCGCCGGGCCAGCCACGGCTGGCCTTCGCACCGCGCAGCGGGTCGTTCAGCTTCCGACCGCGGCGCGCCAGGCGCAGGTCGTCATCGGTGCGCGGGATGGTGATCTCGAGGCCGATGATCGGACGGACCGGGTGCAGGCCCGCCTCGCGGGCGGCATCGGTCTCGGTCTCCTGCGCCGCCTTCCAGGCTCGGACCGCCGCGTACAGGCCGCCGTGATCGGTGATCGCCAGGGCCGGGAGGCCGAGCTGGGCGGCGCGGGCGATCAGCTCCTCGGGGTGCGTGGCACCGTCGAGAAAGCTGAAGTTGGTGTGCGCGTGAAGCTCGCAGTAGTCGTCCAGCATGCCCATCGGACGACACTATAGAACGTTTGTTCTAGTTGGGAAGGCGCCCGTGCCGTGTCAGGGGAAGAGGTCGGCCACCCAGATGAGCGTCAGGCTGAGCAGGCCCGATCCGACCATTACGATCGCGATCGCCGACCTCGCGGTCCAGACATAGATCACGCCGAGCGCCGCGGTGAACACGATGATGCCGATGGGACTGGAGATCGCGACCGGAGCGAGCAGGACCGCCGAGGCGGCGATGAGACCAACCACGCCAGCGGTCACCCCGTCGAGGAACGCGTGCACGGGCCGTCGCTCGACCAGCCACTCGAGGTATCGGTGACCCAGGAGCGTGAAGGCGAAGGCTGGAAGGAAGACGCCGATCGTGATCGCCACGGCGCCGAGCGGGGTCCCCGCTACATAGCCGACGAAGGTCGAGAAAATGATGAGGGGCGCCGGCAGGGTCCCCGACAGAGCCACGCCGTCGAGGAACTGCCGGTTCGTCATCCAGCCATGGTCCGTTACGGCATCGTGCTGGAGGACCGGAATGGCCGTGTACGCCCCGCCGAACGTCAGGAGGCCCGCGCGGAGGCCGGATACCAGCAGCTCCCCCTCTCCCGCACGCACCCTCACGTCGTCGCCGACGACGTCGGATGTCACCGGTTCGCCGAACGGGAGCTCGACATCCTCGGCGACCACGGTGACGGCAAGGACCGCGGCCGTCACCACGAGCAGCATGGCTGCCGGCAACAGGAGCCTGCGAGATACGAGGAGATAGGTTGCCCCCGCCAGCCCGAGCGTGAGGACGAAGGGCAGCCCAAGCAGGGCGCAGACGAAAGCCACCAGCGCGATCGCCCACAGCCATCGATCGTGGAGCGCGTGGGCACCTATGCGGTGAATCGCCCGGACGATCAGAGCGAGAACTGCGGCCTGCAGCCCTGCAAAGACCGAGCGGTAGAGGGGAGACTCGATCCCGAAGCTCACGTAGAACCATGAAAGCGCGAACATGAGGACGAACCCCGGGAGCATGAACCCGAGGCCGGCCAGGAGACCGCCGGCGCGCCCGCGGGCGAGCATCCCGAAGTGGACGCACAGCTCGTGGGCCTCGGGGCCGGGCAGGGCCTGGTACACGGCGAGAACGCGATTGAATCGGCCCGAACTGAGCCATCGCTCCTCCTCCACGAGCTCACGCCGAATCATGGCGATCTGCGCGACCGGTCCGCCCCACGCCAGGAACCCGAACCGAAGGAAGCGGAGAAAGAGCCGGCCGAGGCCCTCGCGCGGCGGCGTCGCCTCCGCGTCGGCGCCCGGGGAGATGGGCGACCGCGCCATCAGGCGGTCACGGCATGGTCAATGGCGACGTCCCGCCGAGGCAGATCACATGGGCCGGGGTGTCGACCACTTCGGTCGACTAGCCTTCGACCGGCGTCAGGACCAGCTCAACGTCGACGAGTTCTCCGCATGGCACCGTCACCTCGCGGACGAGCTCGCGATAGTCGATGTCGGTGGTGCTGATCCGGAAGTCCCCGGACACGCCAGGCGCTGTGAACAGGCCCTCCTCACCCGTCCGGGTGTTGCCGCGGAACCCGCCCGGCGACTCGATCAGGACGAAGATGTCGTTCAGCGGATTGCCTTCGGAGTCGATGACGCTGCCGCTGATCCCACCGTCCGCGACCTCGTCCGGACCGCATGCCGTGCTGCTCGGCGAGCCAGCGGCGCTGGCCGATGGCGTACTGGACGGATCGCAGGCCGATAGCACGACGAGCAGGACGACCACGACCAGCAGAATGGTCGACCGGCGACGCGCAGCACGCCGACCGAGCGGCCTGGTAATTGGCATGCGCGCCAGTATGCAGAGGCCGATGCAATCACGCCAACGCGCCCGCTTCTCAGGCAGCCCGACCGATCGGGAGGGCATGGCGTCGTGCCAGCAGCAATGCCGCCGGCGCAATGAGGAGCGTCATACCCAGGAAGCCGAGCACCGTGTACGACGCGCCGGCCACGATGAGGCCGGACGACAGGCTCGCCAGCGCGGCCGAGGTCCAGATGATGCCGTCCGCCACGCCCTGGATGCGCGTCCGCTCGCCGAGTCGGAGCCCGCTGGTGAGCATGGAGGACCCCGCCACGAACCCGAGGTTCCAGCCGTAGCCGAGCAGGAAGAGGGCGAGGGTCAGCAGCGGCCCGCCGTCCGGCGGCGCACCGGCGGCGATGAGCGCCGCGATGGCCAGCGTGGTGAGGCCGGCGGCGATGATCCGGGGGCTGCCGAAGCGATCCGCCAGGCGCCCAGAGATCGGCGAGAGGGCGAACATGCCGAACGTGTGCGCCGACAGGACGAAGCCGACGGTCTCGAGCCCATGACCGTGATCGGTGAGATGAAGCGGGGTCATGGTCATGACGAGCGTCATGACGACCTGCCCGGCGGCGAGCGCGACGAGGGCCACGAGCACCGTGGGCGTGCGCAGCAGCACCGCGATCGATGACGGCACGGTGCCCTCGGGATGCGGGGCGACGGCGGAAGGGTCAGCGAGCGCATATGGCTCTGGTCGCAGGAAGATGAACGTGATCGCCCACGCCATGCCGATGAAGCCAAGGGTGAGCACGTACGTGCCCGCCAGCGGTGGCAGCCCGAACGACTCCGCCACGGCGCCGGCTGGGGCGACCAGGTTGGGCCCGCTCACCGCGCCGATCGTGGAGCCCCACACGACCGTGGCGATCGTCCGCGCGCGTCGCTCGGGCGCCACCAGGTCGGCGGCGATGTAGCGACCAAGCTGCCCCGCGCCATTGGCGAAGCCGACCATGGCGCTGCCGGCGAGGAGGAGCGGGATCGATGCGACCAGCACGCCAGCCAGCGCAACGGCACCGCCGAGCGTTCCGCCGAGGATGCCAAGCAGAAGGCCCGGACGCCTACCGACGCGAAGCATGAGGAAGGAGAGGAGGCTGGCGGCCACGGCCGTGCCAAGCGTGGTGGTCGCCGCGGGGAGCCCGCCCGGCGCGGCGCTTCCGGCGATCTCGGCGGCGGCCAGCGTCCCGGCCGTCAGCGCGGCAACGTAGCCGGTGGTGCCCAGGGCAGACACCGCGAACAGCGTCCAGACCATCCGTCGCCGCAGGCGCGGCAGCTGTTCCGGGTCAAGCTCGCGGCGCCCCAGGTTCAAGCGTCGGCCAGTCGCTGGAGGGTTGCCGCGTGCTCCGTTATCCCATCAGGCGCCACCGGAATGATGGCGACATGGTCGGCACCGGCCGCCAGCATGTCCCCGATCCGTTTGCCGATGAACTCGACCGAGCCGATCGCGACCATGGCATCCACGAGGCGGTCGCTGCCGGGCGGCTCCCAGTCGGACGGGGCGAAGCCCTGCAGCTCCCAGGAGGCCTGGTAGGTCGGCGTGCGCAGGTACGGTTTGAGATAGGCGCGGGCTGCCCCACGGTCGTCGGGCTCGCCGATGACCACCGGCAGGGCGACCGCCAGCAGGGGCCGTCCACCACCCGCGGCAGCGTTCAGGCGCCCACGCATCCATGCGACCCGCTCGGGCGTGACGAGATACGGAAGGGCGCCATCCGCATCGGTTGCGGCAAGGTCGGTCATCCGCTCGCGCAGCGCGGCGATCAGCACCGGCGGCTCGGGGGCGCCATCTGGCAGCGGACCACGGTAGATTGCGGCGCGATACGCGGCCAGGTAGTCGCGCATCCGGCTCAGCGGGCGCTCGAAGTTGTGCCCACGGAGCTTGGTGGCGAGGTGCGGGTGACTGACTCCCAGGCCAAGCACGAATCGGCCGCCGCTCGCCTCGGCGATGGTGAGCGCGGCCATGCGCGCAGCCTGCGCGTCACGACCCCAGATGTTGACGATGCTGGTGCCGAGGTTGATCGTGTCGGTCGTGCCGGCCAACAGCGACAGGAGCGCGATCGGCTCCCGCCCGACCGTCTCCGGCACCCAGAACGTGCCATAGCCCAGCTCCTCCGCCTGCCGGACATAGGCAATCGCTTCCGGAGCGGCGAGCGAATCGAGGTGGCCCCACACCCCGAGCCGCCCGAGATCGAGCTGCGTCATGGACCGATGCTACCCGGCCGCCCGAATCGGTAGCGAAGGAAGAGCTCGTCCTCATGGCGAAGCGCGCTGATCAGGCGACCCCGCCGGGGCTCGTGAGCGAACGGCGAGCCGGCCTCGATCGGCGCGATCATCCGCAGTGCATCGGTGCCGAGCAGGTGCGGGCCGACGGTCCAGTACACCTCGTCGATCAGCTCCTCGGCCAGGAAGGAGGCGTTCAGGCTGGGACCGCCCTCCAGCAGCAATGAGCCGATGCCGCGCTCGGCTAGCCGGCGAAGAACCCAGCGCGGCTCGGGCAGCTCGTCCGGGCTGCGCAGCAGCTCTGTGCCGCGAGGTACCTCGGTCACTGGATTGCCCGAGCCGACGACGAGGATGCGCGTCTCGTCGCCGGTGAACCATGGAGAATCGGTCTGCACCGGATCGGCACCCGCGAAAACGACCCCGATTGGATTGGGTGGACGCCCCTCCCGGGTCCGCCGCGCCGCGAGGTCCTCGCCGACACGGAGCCAGATGCCGGTCGCGCGCAAGGTCCCTGCGCCGCTTCCCACCGCATCGAACGCCGCGCGATACAGCCGCATGAGGCGCCGGTCGGCCCGGCTTCCCAGCCCTTCCGCGGTGCCGTCGATCTGGGCGCGTCCATCGATGCTGGTCACCATGTTGATCGCGACCAGCGGTCGATCAGCGGAATGGTCCGGCAGCGTGAAGCTCACCATGGCCTCATCGAGGGTCAGATCCGGCGCCGGATCGGGCCAGAGGCGGTCCACGAGAAACGGTCCGTCGATCACAGGATCAGCGCCGGGCCGGATGCGGATCTCGCTGCCGTCGCCGTCATCGGCCGATCGTACTCGACCTCACGAGTGAACCGATCGGGCCGCGCATCCGCCATACCATGCAGACGCGACCGCGATGGGTGCGCGCAGGAGGTCTGGTGCCAGACAAAGTATTGATCCGGGAGGCAGCCCGTGGAGATCGCGACGCGTTCGCCGCGCTCGCAGCCCCGCGGCTCGACCAACTGTTTGCGACTGCGACGCTGATCCTGCGCGATCGCGGTCGGGCGGAGGATGCGGTGCAGGAGGCGCTCGTTCGGGCGTGGCGGGACCTGCGCTCAGTGCGCGACCCCCAACGACTGGACGCCTGGCTGCGTCGCCTGCTCGTCAACGCCTGCCGCGACGAATCGCGGCGCGGCCGCCGTCACGATTCCAACATCCGGCTGCTGCCAGATCACGATCGGCCGACCTCGGACTCCAGCGGCGACCTGGCCGACCGCGACGCCATCGGCCGAGGGCTGCGCATGCTCTCGGCGGACCATCGCGCCGTCATCGTTCATCAGTACTATCTCGGCCTCTCGCTCCGCGAGATCGCCGATGCGCTCGACATCCCCGTCGGCACGGCCAAGTCACGGCTCCATCACGCGCGCCTGGCGCTGCGTGCGGCGATCGGCCCCGACGCCCAGCGTTCGGAGGGACACATCGCATGAACACCCAGGACCGTTTCGACGAACAACTCACCGAGCGCCTGCGGGCCGATGCTCCGCGCGAGGCTCCCAGCCGACTGCTCTACGCGGCCATGGACCGTATTGCCAATACGCCGCAGCGCGCCACTGGTTGGCTGGGACGCCCGGTCGTCAGGCTCCTCGCGGCCGCCGCGGTGCTGCTGCTGGCGGTTGCAGCGGGCACGCAGTTCGCGGGCCTGATCGGCCCGCCGACCGGGAACGAGCCCTCCGCCAGCTCTACCCTCGTGCCGAGCGAGAGCGCGGTGGAAAGCGCCGCGGTCACTCCGAGCGCCTCGTCCGCCACGCCGCAGCCCACCGAGTCCCCGACTGCGGGCGATGGCCTGCCCCTTCGGGTCGTCAATCTTGGCGGCGGGCCGACCTATCCGACCCACCTCCTGCCGTGGCTGACCTTGATGGCCGACGGCACCCTGATCTGGCAGCCCATCCCGCCCGAAACCGAGACCACGAGCCTCGTCACACGCACGCTGACAACCGAGGGTCTTGCCGATCTTCGAGAACGTATCTTCGAGACCGGCCTCCTCGACGCGAGCGCCGCATACGAGCTCGAACCGCAGCCGGGTGCGGAGCCGCCCGGACACGGGGTCGGGGTGTATACCTTCACGGCCGGCGATGGTGCCGAGCAGGTGGTCGTGACCTCGGTGCAATGGCTCGGGGACGATGAGGAGTCGACCTATTACCAGCCTGCTCCGGAGCGGGAGCAGCTCGATGAGCTGACGCAGCAGCTGCGTGATCCTGAGTCAATGCTCGGAGCCGATGCCTGGGCCGGTCCGGCCGAGCCCTACGAGGGCGCCGACTATCAGCTCGTGCTGATTCCCTACAGGGACGCCGCGCGATATGACACGGCGGATGCGTCGGAGATCCCGTGGCCGTTCGACGGTCCGCTCGACGAGTTTGGCGTGGAGGCGGGAGATCCCCGGCCACCCACGACCCGCTGTGGCGTCATCAGCAGGGACGCAGCGTCGCAGATCGTCGATGCGTTGGTGGCGCTGAGCTTCGGCGAAATCGGCATGGATCGAGCCACGGCCGGGTCCCTCGACTGGGCGGAGGGCAACGGGACGGTGGACCTGTTCATGCTGCCGCGGATGCCAGATGGCTTCCCGGAATGCGAGGACCAGTTCTAGTGGACCGTGAGCGGGTGGTACTCCTCCGCCGCCGCCAGCTGATCGGCGTCGTAGGCGATCTCGATCTTCGCCGACGTCAGCCGGGTGACGGCGTCGGCGGGGACAACGCGGGTGGTGCCGTCCTCGTAGGGCGTGACCGCAACACCGTGGAAGATGCCCTCGATCTCCGTTCCGAGCATCGCGGCCACGCGACCGAGCTCCTCGCCGTTGGGTCCGACGACGAGCGTATCGGCCTCGACGTAGCTCCAGGCGACGGGATCGTCCGGGCCGGGAAGGTCGAGCTCGGCCGCCTCCGGTTCGCCAGGTCCGCCGGTGTCGTCGGCGGAGCTTCCCGGCGGCAGACTGTCCAGCTCCGGGTCAATCCCACCCTTCATTGCCGGGTCATCGATGGCTCCCGGCTGCCGGTCGAAGTCATTCATGTCGCTTGTCCACCGCACGAGCGGTGCCAGCGTCAGTCGAAGAGCCGCTCCAGGTGCCAGGTGCCGCGGATCTCGTCCAGAAAGACCGTGCACAGCAGACCCGATCGGGTGACGACCTTGTAGCAGGCGCGCGCGACCGGTTCGCGCCACCAGCCGTCGTCGACCCGCCATCGGTTGCAGATGCCGAGCTCGCCGTGATCGGTGCCGTCCATGCGCAGGCGGGTCGGCACCCCGGCCGCATCGGTCTCGACCTGGACGAGCGGATGGTCCGCGTAGCGCCGCGTCATTGACCGATATCCACCAGCCGTGACCGATGCTCGGGCAGCGCCGCGGTGGGCCGGTCGTTCACCGCCCGCCACAGGCGATCCTCCCCGAACCGATGCCGGATCCGCTCCAGCGACCAGCGCAGCTCCTCCCAGCGCCCGGCGCGTGCCTCGAAGGCGGGGAGCTGCCTGGTTGCCGGATCGCTCAGACGATCGAAGGCGAGCGTGACCGATGCGATCCTTGGCTCGTTGGGTTCCTCGTCCGGCGCCGCATCAACTTTCCATGTACCAATACCGTTGGCGTTAGACGGCTCGCTGGCGGACGAGACTCGCATGGACCTCACGGTATCCATAGATTTACTCAATCTCCGAACCTCCCTCTTCCGGGGATCCAAGGGTGGCTCACGCCTAACACCAACGTGGTTGGCATCTGGCAACTTCACGCGAAACCGGGCCCACGCGATGGCCTCCAGGCGGGAAAGGAGGAGCCGCGCGATCCAGTCCGGCTCGAGGGCCGGCTGCGGGAAGGGCTGTGCCACGTTCAGCGCCGGCGCATCCTCGAACGTCAGCGCCAGCGTCGCGCGACCCGGCGCCAGGTGACGCTCCCGAAGCCGATCGCAGAGCTCGGCGGCCAGTCGGCGCAGGGTGAGCCCCACGGCACCGATCCCGTCGAGCGGCGGTTCGAATGCCGCGCGTGCCTCCACGCGTTCGGGACGCCGGCGCGGGACGATCGGCCGTGGATCGTGGCCGCGAGCCAGCGCCTGGAGCCGTTCCCCGGATGCGCCGAACTGGGCCCCGACCGCGGAGCGCGGAAGATCAGCCAGCTGCGCCATGCGGGTGAGCCCGAAGAGCGTGAACCGCTGGCGCGTGGCCGGATCCGCCGGCAGGAGGCCCAGCGGCAGGTCGCGCAGCGCCTCGCGGTCATCGATCGCGTGGAACGCGGCCGGCGCATCGGACCGCTCGAAGCGTGCCAGCCGTGCGGCCAGCGTCGCCAGCCAGCGGTTGTCGCCGATCCCGCAACGAACGTTCAGCGGTCGAACGCCCCGGGCCAGCATCACGGCACGAGCCGCGATCCGACGCTCCGATCCCCACAGCGGGCCCAGGCCGGTCACGTCCACCAGCGCCACGCCCATGTCGACCGCCTCCACCCTCGGGGAGAGGTCGTCGAGCGCGTCGAGCATCCGTTCGAAGGGGCGCGTATCGGCATCCGGCATGCGCAGCTCGGGCCAGACGAGGGCAAGCAGACGGGTGGTCATGGCGCCGATATACCGACATTTTCTGGCATGGACCGATGCCCACGCGGGGTTCCACCGATCCATCGGCGGCCGGCCAGCATGACGTCCGCGCCGGCACGCGCTTCTTGCCGAGTCCTGACCAATATATCGGCGACAGCCCGCGCGGACGGGGGCTCAGCACGGCTTGCACCGATATATCGGTCCAGGAATGGCATACGGCTCCCCTTCGCGCACTCAGTGAGCGTGAGGACCATCGATATATCGGCGACAGCCCGCGCGAACGGGGGCTCAGGCCGGAATCGACCGATAGATCGGTCCATCAGGCGCTCACGACCCGAAGAGCCGGACGCTCCTCGAGCGGCTGCCGCTGGGCCAGCGTGGCCACGAACGGGTCGATGGGGCGTCCCTCCCCGAACCAGAGGTCGAGCTCCGTCGAGCTGCCGGCGAGGGACCAACGGTGGCGTTCGACGACCGCCTGCACCCGCTGGCCGACGAGGTCGCTGCCTATCCCCAGCCAGGCGGTCCGATGCAGCGCCACCCGCACGCCCGCGACGCTGCCCGCCACCACACGCCCGGCGGGTGCGAGCACGAGCGCCGACGTCGATCCGGACCGGGCGAGAAGCGCGGCGAGCCGATCCAGTGCGCGCCGCTCCGGCGCAGAACGCTCCCCCAGGTCGAGGACGAGGGCATCGATGAGACCTGATCGCCCGAGCCAGGCGGCCAGCTCGATCGCTTCGGCGGGGTCACGCGGGCGCACGACGAGCAGCCATTCGAGGCTCACTCCGAGGCACGCGGCCACGGCCGGATCGAGGGTGCCGTCGAGATCGAGCCATGCCGCCAGGCCACCCGCCACCTGCGTGGCGGCGAGCGTGCCGAGCGCCAGCGTGGTGGCGCCGCTCCCGGCGGGGGCATCGAGCAGCGCCAGTGCGCCGCGGGGCCAGCCAGCGGTGCCGAGTGCGGCATCGAGCGACGGATGGCCGGTCGGGACCGATGGGCGCGCCCGCTCCAGCGTGGGCGCCTCGCTCCCGCGACGCAGCCCCAGGCCACGTTCGCGGAGAGTTTCGAGAGCGCTCGCCAGGGACGGCGAAACGGCGGCATCGGTCCTCATCGGACCATGCATGATAGAACAGATGTTCTAGTTTGAGAAGGTGCAGATCGACCTTTTGCTATACTCGCCGCCGGCCACACAGATCCGTGGGGATGTAGCTCAGCTGGGAGAGCACCGCGTTCGCATCGCGGGGGTCAGGGGTTCGAGTCCCCTCATCTCCACCAAACACGAGTGGAGGGCGACGGTCTACGCGCGGACGCGAGGTAATGCCTGCCCCAGCACTTCGCGCAGGAGATCAGCAAGCGCACCAAGGCCGGCATCAAGAAGGACAAAGGTCAAGCTCGACGAGGCCGCCATCACTATTCGCGCTGGTTGGAACATCACTCGGCTCGGCTGCTTCGTCTGCCCGCCGGCCTCTTGGCAAGATCACTGCCGGGGCAGGATTCACCGCGGGCGGTGACGACTGCGGGGCGGGTCCCTCGATATCCCTGACCGCCCCGGTCGAGATCATCGTCGAGCCCTGACTCGCCCACATCCGGCGGGTGGCGAATGCGCGACGTTCGGATTCACGCCGAGCAAGGCCTGCTCGGCGGGTTCTGCCCGAATATCGGTGCGTCGTCGGCGCCAGAGCTACCTCGGCGCAGAACTCACGCTGATGAGCGGCCGATATATCGACGGTTTCCGGCCTGACTGAAGGTTCCTCGGGTTCTGGCCGATATTCCGGTGTGCCGCAGGCGAGGGATCTGCCCCGGCGCAGCCTTCACGCCGATAGGTCACCGAAATATCCATCGTTCCCTGCTTGGGCAGCCGTTCAGGCCCCGCTGTGCAATTGCCGGTCCAATGACGCTGGAAGCGTGACTGGTGTTGCGTGCAACACGTAGGATGGGCAATGGCCCGCCGGGCCGGCGGCCAATCGGGTCGTTCTGACAGGGAGGTTGCGTCCATGCCCAGATTCGGATTACCCATCATCGGCCTCGTGGTCCTCGCGCTGGTCGCGACGGCCTGCGGCGATACGCCGCCACCATCCACCAGCGGCCAGCCCGATACGAGCGAGGGTGCCGCGAGCCCCGCGGAATCGACCGCTGCCGAGAGCGACGCCCCATCGGAGGCCCCGCCGGAGGTTACGCCGGGCGAGGGTCGCCTGGCCGCCGTGCAGGATCGCGGAGAGCTGATCTGCGGCATCAACGGCTCGCTGCCAGGATTCAGCGTCCTGGCTGAAGACGGCACCGTGACCGGCTTCGACGCGGACTTCTGCCGCGCGGTAGCCGCTGCCGTGTTGGGAGATAGCGAAGCCGTCGAATTCCGCGCCCTTACGGCCGACCAGCGCGGCCCCGCCCTCCAGACCGGCGAAGTTGACCTCCTCATCCGCAACACCACCTGGACCGT
>Ga0136633_1002677_pt1 | contig 12135 bp, 8 predicted proteins | sample AntDrymeUQ832206_2_FD_105494 | JGI IMG/M metagenome (GOLD analysis project Ga0136633, IMG submission 105494) | Polar desert sand microbial communities from Dry Valleys, Antarctica - metaG UQ83 (22.06) | ecosystem: Environmental > Terrestrial > Soil > Desert | place: Antarctica: Dry Valley... | reverse complement strand
TCGAGGAGCGGATCTCGATCACCCGCCGCGTCTACAACGACACGGTCGAGACCTACAACACCGCGATCCAGGTCTTCCCCTCAAACCTCGTCGCCGGCGGCTTCGGCTTCAGCGCCCGCGAGTTCTTCGACGCGCCGGTGGCGGCCGAGACCGCCCCGGTCGTGAGCATGGAGACGCCGGCCCGGTGAGCTTCGTCAGCTGGCGAGCGCTCCGGGCCGTCGTCCTCGCCGGCCTCGTCGGCCTGATCGCATTGGCGATCGACGCCTGCGCAGACGGGCCGCTGCGCGCCGGCGATGCCGGCAAGTACTTCACGATCCCCGACGCCGACGTCCAGGTTCGCCTCAACGACGACGCCAGCCTCAGTGTCGTCGAGAACCTCAACTTCGACTTCCACGGGGACTTCCGCGGCGCCTACCGCGACATCCCCCTTCAGGGCGGAGCGGAGATCACCCACATCCGCGTCAGCGAAGGCGAGACCGTCTATGAGCCCGGCGCCAACACCACGCTCGGCTCCTTCGACCGAGCGGGCAGCTTCGGGACGACCGACTTCCCCGGCAGCTTCGAGACGCCGCAAGGCCTGCGGGTCGTCTGGCACTACAACGCCGGCAACGAGGAGCGGGTCTTCACGATCGCCTACAAGGTCGAGAACGCCGCGATCGCCTACGACGACGTGATCGACGTCGGCTGGTTTGTCTGGGGAGATCAGTGGGACTTCTGGCTCGATGACCTAAGCGCGGGAATGAGCGCGGAGTCCGGTGTCCCGCCCACTGATGGCTGGGTCGAGCCGCGGCGGCGCGGGATCCAGCCCTCGATCGGAGAGACGACCGCCGGCGTCGAGATCCGAGATCTACCCCAAGGCGAGCCAACCCTGCTGCGAGCCGTCTTCCCCCGCTCGGCGGTCGACTCGGTCGATGGCGCCCAGGTAAGAAGCGGCGAGGGCTTGCCCGCGATCCTCGCCGAGGAGGAGCAGCTCGACGACGACTACTCGCTGTTCGAGAAGGCGCGGAACTTCGTGACCAACAACATCCTCCTGCTCTGCGGGCTATGGACGGCGCTGATCCTGCTGGCTGCCGCCACGCTCTACTGGCGCGCTCGCGACCTGCCGACGAGCGTCGGCGAGCATCTCGCCGAGCCACCGGAGGACATCCCTCCCGCGCTCGCATACGCCTACGCCACCGAGGGTGAGTACGACGACAAGGTCGTCCTGGCGACGCTGTTGCGGGCGATCGACCGCGGCTACTACGACGCCAAGGCGACCTCCGGCGCGGGCGACGACGACCTCGACCTGGAGCTCAGCGTCGCGGCCGAGCGGCCGGCGGGAGAGCTCGAGAACTACGAAGTCGCGACGATCGATTTCTTCGACAAGCTGCTCGGCGATAAGACGGTCGCGATGAGCAAGCTCAAGGACGAGATCCCCAAGCATTCCTCGACCTGGCGCTCGCGCTGGGAGGACCTCAACGACTCGCTCAACACGGCCGAGGAGGGCAAGATCGGCTGGGATCGCGACCTGACCGGGGCCCGCGCCTTGCTCACCTTGATCGCCTTCCTGGGCTACGCCGCGATCCTCTTCTTCTACTTCGTGCGCACCCACGACTATGTAGTCCCGCTGACCGCGATGGCGCTCGGGATGTTCGGCATCTACGCGCTGCCGAGCACCTGGCTGAAGCGACTCGACGCGCCATCTCGCGAGCGCAACGCGCAGTGGTCTGCGTTCAGCAAGTGGACCGAGGACTTCCCCCGGCTCAAGGACGACCCGCCGGCGACGCTGAAGCTCTGGCGCGATGTGTTGGTCTATGCCGTTGCCTTCGGGACCGCGGAGAAGGTGCTGGAGTCGGGACGGATCCCTGAGAGCGTCTTCGGCGAGGCCTCGAGCTCGGGCATCGGCTGGGTCTATGTCGGCTCGCATTCGAACTTCAGCTCCGACATGAACGGCTTCTCCGGTGGATTCTCCAGCCAGGTCGCGCCGGAGAGCAGCAGCGGCTCCGGTGGTGGTGGTGGCTTCTCCGGCGGAGGTGGCGGCTCTTCCGGTGGTGGCGGCGGCGGGGCCTGGTGATCCCCCTCGGCAGTGACCTCGTCGCGCTGGTCACCGGCGCCTCCAGCGGGATCGGTGAGGCGACCGCGAGACGGCTCGCAGACGAGCCGGGGCACACACATCTGGTCCTGGTCGCTCGCCGCGAGGAGCGCTTGAAGGCGCTGGCCGCCGAGCTTGCGGTCCCAACCACCTACGTGGCCGCAGATCTGACCGACGACGACGCGCCCGCTCGAATCGCCGACCACGTCTCCGAGCGACACGGGCGGCTGAGCTTGCTGGTCAACAACGCCGGCGCCGCCTGGCGCGGCACCTTCGCCGACGAGGGCTACGCGAACGTGCGACGGACCATGGACTTGAACTTCGACGCCGTCGTGCGGCTGACCGAGGAGCTACTGCCGACTCTGCGCGAGTCGGCCCCGAGCGCGATCGTCAACATCGCCAGCACGGCCGGGCGAGTCGCCCGAGGTGGCAGCGGCGCCTACTCGGCGAGCAAGTTCGCGCTGGCGGGCTGGAGCGACGCGCTCTACGCCGAGGAGCGCGCCCACGGAGTCCATGTCGGATTGGTCCTGCCGGGCTTCATCGCGACCGAGGGCTTCCCGGCGGAAGAGCTGCGCGAGCGACGACTGACCCGCTGGATGGTCTCCACCCCGGAGCGCGTCGCCGAGGCGATCTTCGAGGCCGGACCCGGCGGCCAGGCGGAGCGCTACGTGCCGCGACCCTACGCACTGGCGGCAGCCGCGCGGGTGCTCACACCCTTCTTGGTTCGCCGGGCGCTGGGCGGCAAGGCTGCCGGGACCCTGGTGACGAAGACCGGCGCCGACGCGGCGGACGCGGAGCCGAAATAGCGCGCTTCCCCCGCAACTGTGTCGGATCGGCCCCGGAAAACGGGGGTGATCCGACACAGCCCTTCCCAGGCGGGGCGCAACTCGGAGCATTCTGCACCGCCTAGGGTGCAAAATCGGCCGAGTTGTGGAGGCTCAGGGTTAGTGGGTTCCTCAGCGCCTCAGCGGTTGAGAAACTCGATGACGGCCTCGACGCAGCGCTCGGGCTCCTGGTCGAAGACGAAGTGGCCGGCGTCTTCGATCGCGATCAGCTCGGCGCCGGGAATCTCCTTCTTGAAGCGATAGGCGCCGCCGATTGGGGCGAACTTGTCTTCGGCGCCCCAGAGCAGCAACGTCGGAGCGCCCAGCGCGGCGAGCTTGCCCTCGTAGCGAGCGAGCTTCTCGAAGTCCATCGAGCGATAGAACTCGGCCGTCGCCTCGCGGCCGCGACCTTCGGCGAACGGGCGCCAGTAGGCATTGACGTCCTCCCCGCTGAACTCGGCGCCGTCGGCTCCCAGCACCGCCGCGAAGCCGTTGCGGTCGAGCCCGTCGAGCACCGCCTCGCCCCCTTCGGCACGAATCGCCTCGGCCATGCCGTGCCAGCGGCCGTCGCTGAAGAAGCCGGCGTTGCTGATCACCAGCGCGGAGACCAGGTCGGGGTTCTGACAAGCCCAGGCCAGGCCGACGAAGCCGCCCCAGTCGTGGACCACGAGCGCAACACGGCCGAGATCGAGCTCGGCGTGCAAGCGCGTCAGAGCAGCGAGGTTCCGCTCGAATGTGGCGGGGCCGGGATCGGTGGAGTCGCCGAGGCAATAGAGATCCGGGGCGACGCAGCGCCGGCCCCGCTCGGCGAGCGCCTCCATCGCCGGCACCCACATCCGCGAGCTCTCGGGAAAGCCGTGGACGAGCAGGACCGGGTCAGCGGAGGCCGGGCCGGGATCGATCTCGCGGTAGGCGATCTCGCCTGCTCGCCTGGCCTCGACTTTGCTCATCGCCCGCTGACGACGCCGATCATCTGTCCTTCGGGGTCGTTGAAGAGCCCGATGTCGATCTCGAAGTGAACGACCGCGTTTCCGATGCTGACTCCCAGTTGCTTAGGGATCTTCGACAAGGACCGGATTGCGGCCGTCGCCGAAGTCGCCGAAGCGCGAGCCCGGGAACGGACTGCCGACGAAGCAGGCGGCGAAGCGGGCGTCGGGAGGGTTGTCCCTGTTGATTCCATCGACGCTCTCGCCGCGGGTGATCTCGTCCTCGTCGGGATCCTGGACTGCCGGGGTGTAGTCGGTGTTCTTGCAGTCGAAGTTCGGGAAGATCCCGTTCGAGGCCGCCTCGAAGCCGTTGAGGACGCCGTCGTCCACGTAGCCGTGGCCCCGGTTGGTCGACAGGCGCACCGGGTGGATCGAGGTCGACTCGGTTCCGCTGATCGTCAGCTGCCGGAGCATGTGGCGCGGCGCCGGGTCGCTGGGCAACCCGTCGGCGGCGCCCGAGAGCCCGACCGCGGGCCCGGCGAGGAAATCCGTCACGGTCGCCTTCTGGTACTCGAGGTAGCGGATGATCGGGTTCAGGTTGGCGAGGAAGGGGTCGAGCTCCTCGAGCACCGGCGCGAGCCCGTCGAGGACGTCGCGCAAGGCCGGCAGTCCGCGCAGCGAGACGTCGTAGAGCGGGCCGAGATCGCTGAACAGCTCGCGTAGATCGGGCGCCAGCTCCCTGACGCTTTCCAAGGTCGGGCTGAACTCGCGCGCAACGGGAATCAGATTGAGCATCAGTGGATTGGCGTCGACGCGGAACTGCTCCAGCCGCTCGAGCGTCGCCCGGGTCTCGCGCTGGAAGGTCGGCAGGATCTGGAAGGTCTCGGCCAGCGCCTCGTCCTCGGCGGCGAGGCCCTCGAAGGTATTGCGCTGTCCACGGATCGCCTCGGTCAGCTCCTCGCGGCGCTCGGAGACCGCCTCGAAGGTGATCCCCGCATCGCGGACCAGACCGCGCAGCGCTTCCTCCTGCTGGGCAAGGATCTCCAGCGTGTCGCCGGCGTCGGTCACGAACGGCGCCAAGTTGCCGAGCGCGTCGTTGAGGTCGAGCCCGCGATCGCGGATCGCGACCGCCGCGCTCTGCTGCCAGCGCTGGAAGTTTGCCCTGGTCTCCTCGTTAAAGAGCTCGAAGACCTCGTCGATCTGCGTCGCCTCCTGGGTGCGCTGGACCCCGAGGCTGCCGCCTTCGGGCAGCGATTCGCCGCTCGGCTCGACTCCCGGCGGCAGATCGACGCCCTCACCGTGGGAGATCGACGCCAGCAGCGCACCCTCATCCGAGTCGCGAACGCTGCCGGCGGTGAGCTCGATATAGGCCTCGCCGACGACTGTCTTCTGACGCAGGATCGCGTGCGCGTCCGCAGAGATCGGCGCGAACTCGGGCTTCAGCTCGATCTCCGCCGCGGCGACATCCTCGCCGTCGAGGCGAACGTCGGCCGGCGCAAGCTCGACCGACTTGACCTTGCCGACCGAGACGCCGCCGATCCGCACGTCCGACTCGCTCGCCAGCCGGGTCGCCTCGGGGAAGTAGGCGGTGAAGCGGTAGCTCTTGGCGCCGAGGGGCACCGGGCCGCCGAAGGCAATCCAGAGGAAGAGCAGCAGCCCGAAGCAGGAGAGCGTGAAGCCGGTGGCCATGAGGATCCGGGCGGTCGATGGGGCTTGCTTCTGCATCCTCGCCTACTCGCTGCAGATCTCGTCGAGGACGGGGTCGGTGAAACCGGTGGTCAGCTGGCGGAACTGCTCGACGACCGGGTTTGCGTTCTCGACCAGGCCGCTCGCCTGATCGCAGCCCATGGTCAGATAGACGCGGCGGTAGAAGCCGTTGCCGTCGCCGGAGGAGAAGAGGTTCGAGCTGTTGTGGGCCAGCCAGCTGACCCAGTAGAGGTAGCCCTCGTCTCGACCCGGCTCGCCCGTTGGCTCGGCCCCCTCGGGGTTGAAGGCGGCCATGTTGGCGAGCCGGTTGAGCTTCTCGAAGATCGTCGCCAGCCTTGGCGTCGTCGCCGCAAACTGGGTCGCGCCCTCGCGGATGTCGGGAATCCGCTCCCGGGCCTCGCGGACGAAGGGCCGGATCCTCTCGTCGAGCACCGGAGTGACGATCTCGGCGAACTGGCGGTTGGAGGCGTTGAAGCCCTCGAGGTTGCGGGCGAAGGGCCGCAGGTCGTCGAAGGTCGGGCCCATCACCGAGGCTAGGCCCCGCATCGAGATCAGGGCCTCGCGGCCCTCGACGAGCGTCTCGGGCAGAAGCCGGACCAGGCGGCTGACATCGGGGTCCTGCGAGGCGATCTCACCGAGGTACTGCGAAGAGGAGGAGACGAGCTTGACCAGCTCCTCCTCGGCCTCGCCGACGCGGGTGGTCAGCACGTTCATGTTATGCGTGAAGCGGGCCAGCTCCTCGCGGCGGCCGGCGACGGTCTTGTTGAGCTCGCCGAGGTTGCGGTTGATCGGCCCAAGCCGGCCCAAGAGCTTGCCGAGCTGCTCGTCGCGACCGTCGAGGCCCTTGCCGGCGCCGACGAGGAGCAGGCGCAGATACGCCTGTGTCTCGCCGTCGAGCGCCGCGAGGATGTCGTGGAAGTTGACGTCGGGAGCGGTGTTGGCCATCGGCACCACCTCCTCCTCCTCATAGGCCCCGGCCTCCCTCGTTCCGGGGTCGAGCTGGAAGAACATGTCCTTGAGGCCCGTCGAGGGCCGCATCAGGATCGTCGCGTCGCGATAGACCGGCAGGAACTCGCGATCGATCGCGAAGGTGACGACGCCGCGGCCGTCGACCAGCTCGACCTGCTCGACGTCGCCGACCCGCACGCCGGCCACCCGGATCGTCTGTCCCTGCCCCGGGACAACGGCCTGCGCCGTCTCAAACTCGGCCTTGAGCTCGAATGGCCGTTGCTCGAGGAGCGGGATCCGCAGGCGCTGCTCCTGGAGGATCAGGTAGCCGACCAGGCTGCCGACGATGACCATCCCGACGATCGCGATTACCTCGCGCAGCTGGCCTCTGAGCAGGCGCACCATCAGCCCGCAGCCTCCACCGCTGCGGCGACGTCGATCTCGGGGAAGCCGAGCTTGTCGACCAGCTCCTGGGTCCGTTCGATGATCTGATCGGCGGCGCGATCGTCGCCGGCTGCCCGGATCTCGTTGACCCGGTCGAGGTTGTCCATCATCTCGACGATCTCGCGCAGCCGATCGGCGGCGGGACCGGAGAGGGCGTCGAGACCGCCGCCGGCGGCCGTCGGAGCGGGCTCCTGCTCCGGCGGCGCTGCGATCCCGCCCTCGAGGTTCGGCGGCTCCTGCTGCTCGCAGGGCTCCTCGGGGCGGTAGGCACTCTTGGCCGAGTCGTCGACCCGCGGCATCGCGCCGAGGATCGGGAACGGCGTCAGCCCGAAGACCTCATCGCGCCCCGCCGAAGCCGGGAACTTGACCAGGTTCGTGCCGCCACCGCCGAGGACGCGCAGGTGCTGGCCGTTCGCATCTCCCGAACGGCTCTCCGAGGCGGCCCCGGCGAGGCTGTAGCCAGTCGACTCGAAGGTGCGACCACTCACCTCCAGCGGGTAGACACCCTGCGGATCGACCGGCACGACCGGCGAGTTGGACCAGGGGATGATCACTTCGTTGAAGCAGGAGGAGAAGGCGCGCTGCTGCTCGAACAGCTCGAAGTTCCCCTTGGCAAGTCCCGCCAGCTCAGGGACGGTGGGACGCAGGCGCGAAACGAGCCCGCGCAGCTCCGAGCGCGAAACGAGCCCGCGCAGCTGCTCGAGCAGTGGCAGCCCGGCGCGCAGCGTCTCCGGGCTGGTCCGGACGCCGGGCAGCGCCTCGCGTGCGAAGGCGCGCAGCGGCGGCAGCGCCTCGTTGATCGCCTGGAAGGTCGGCTCGCCCTCGGCCAGGAACTCCGGCAGAACCTTGATCGCGCGTGAAAGCGCCGCGTCCTCGGCGGCGAAGGAGCCGGTGACGACGCGCAGATTGGTGACCAGGTCGCTGAGCGCCTGCTCGTCTCGGCTAAGCCCGCCGAGGACCTTGCCGAGGCCGCGGATCACACCGCGAAGGTCGCCCCGCTCGGTGCCGAGCTGCGATTCCGCAACCTGCGCGGTGTAGCGGTAGGCCCGCGGCGCGCGACGGTAGAGATCCTGTAGCCCCTCGGCACCCTTGTGGCGGATCAGCGCGTTGCCGAACTGATCGAGCAGGGTCTTCAGGTCGGTGCGCACATCGCTCTGCAGGGTGGTCAGGATCTCGTCGAGCTGGACCGAGTGCGCGGTCTGCTCGAGCCCGAAGGTGTGACCGTCGTCGACCTTCTCCGCGCTCGGGCTGCCGGGCGAGACGTCGACGAAGTAGTTGCCGTCCAAAAACAGCCGTGGGCGAACCGTGAAGGTCGTGTCCTCTGCGAGCGGCAGGGCGTTGTCTTTGATCTCCATCGTCACCCTGACCGCGGGCTGGACCTCGCCGATCTCATTCGGGATCGGCTCGCCGAGCAACTCGACCTCCCTGACCTCGCCGACCTCGACGCCCGCGATCCGCACCGGTGTGGTCGTGCGAATCGTCTGCGGCGAGGAGAAGACCGCGTGGACTGTGAAGTTGTGAGTCCAGGGCAGCCGCTTCGTGTAGCCGAGCAGGCCGCCGATGCTGATCAGGATTACCAGGATCAGCCCGAGCAGCCAGTTCGGGAGGCGAGTTGTCTCGGCGATGCCTCTCATGGGCCGAGGTTCCTCCAGGTCTCAGGCTGGCGCGAGGGGACCCGGCTGTCGAAGAGGACGCGCTCGCGGTTGGCGTCCCAGAAGGCCGTCGTCGGGCCACGACTGCCGGGCAGGTCCGAGACCTTGTTGCCGGGGTCGAAAGCCGGCTGGCCCGGCACCCGCAGCTGGCCCAGGGGGTAGCCGAACTGGCCGGGCTGGCAGTCGGCGTCGCGCTGGCCGGTCGCGCCGTAGGGGTGCGTGTTGACCATCGGAATTTCGTAGGGCCGGAACTCGCCGCCACCCGCAGGGCCGGCCTTGCCGTTGGCCGCGATCCCCGAGTAGCCGCCGAGCCCGACCTCGGCGGCCGGCGAGGCCGGGAAGCGGGTCAGCATCTGGCGCAGGCTGTAGCCGACGTTGTCGCGCTCGCTCAAGCCCCCGGGCAGGAAGGTGAACCAGTAGTTCCAGTAGTTGCAGACCGTCTGTGCCGGAGCCACGTGGCGGACGAGCGGCTGCGCCATCCGGAAAGTCTCGCCGAGCCGCCCCAGGGTGACGCCCGTGCTCGGCTGGCTGACGAGCTCGTCGAGCTCACCGAACACTTCCTCGAGCCGCTGGTTGACGGGCGGCGACTCCTCGAGGACCGGCGCTCCGAACTCGACCGCGTCGTTGAGCACCGGCAGGGTGATGCTGAGATCCTCGGCCCCGGGTCGCATCAGCGTCGCGAAGGTCTCGACGTTGCCGAGGAACTCCCGCTGGCCGGGCAGCAAGCGAATCCCGGTCTCATATGTCTGTGGCGCCTCGGAGATCGCCTCCTTGAGCTTCTCCGGGTCCGAGGAGATTGCTGCCAAGGCGGTAGCCGCAAAGTCAAAGAACTGACCCTGCTCGGTGGCAGCCGGAGCGGTGAAACGGGCCGTCCGCGAGAGCCCGTTGAAGAAGCGGGCCAGGTCGACCTCGGGGTCGGCCAGAGCCCGGCCGACGGGGCGCAAGGCTCGAAACAGCGGGCCCAGCTGCGCGATCGTCTCATTCAGCGAGGTGCCTCGGCCGGCGAGGCCGCTGCCGAAGCCGACCAGATTCTCACGCTGGGCTCGGCGGGTCGGCGCGTCATAGGTGTCGTTGACGTCGTCGAACTCCATCTGCTCCTGGAAGCAGCCGTTCTTGGCGCTGGCGGAGCTCGAGGAGGCGAAGGTCTCCGGATCGGTCGGCAAGGAGCAGATCGCACCGTCGTCGGTGCCCTCGAAGATATGGCCTTCAGGTGCCGGCGGCCCGACGCCACGGACGATCTCGATGTACTTGAGGCCGAAGGTCGAGCGATAGCGGATCCGGAAGATCGAGTCCTGAGGAAGCGGCTCGGCCGTCTTGTCGAGCTTGAGGTTAAGCAGGGCGCCGACCTTCGGCAGCTCGCCCTCCCCCGTCTCGCCGGACGCGGCCTCGCCGTCGTCGGAGACGATCGGGTCCAGCGACTCGACGACGCCGACGCGGGCGCCGCCGATCCGGACCTCGTTGTTGTCGCCGACCCGGGCCGCGTTCGGGACCTCGATCGAGACGCGGTAGACCGGGACGAAGGGCAGGCCGCTGTTGGCGTTGTAGGAGAGGAACACGGCGATGACCACGATCAGCGTCGTGATCGCCCCGACCATGACCGGCGAGCTGACGATGACGGCTGTGACGTTGCGGGGTCTCATGGTCCAAACAGGTAGTCGAAGAGGTCTCGGTCGGGAGCCGAGCTCGGCCCCGCCTGGGGGCCGAGCGGGTCGAGCGCGCCTTCGGGCAGCTCGAGCAGGTCCTCGAGCTGATCGCGAACATCGCCGCCGCCGGGAGGCTCGACCGGCAGGCCCCCGGGAGCCTCGGGCGAGGGCTCACTGCCCTCGGGGGAATCCGGCTCAGCTCCCTCGCCGCCCGGGCCGCTCGGCCCGTCGGGACCGCCGCCGCTCGGCTTTCTCGTTTCGGTTTTCGTCGGCGTGTCGCCCGGATCGCAGAGGGCGATGCGGGCCTGCTCGGGCGCGGTCCCGTTCGGGCAGACGGAGGGGTCGTACTTGGGAAGGTTGAGCTCCTCGTTGATGCCGGGTTGATTGGGCCCAAGCCAGGTCGCGCAGCGGGCCAGCTCGGAGAACTCGGTCGTCGTCCCGCCGGCTTCGGCCGGGACGCCCGGCTCGCCCGTCGCCGGGTCACGACCGCTGGAGAAGCTGCCGCAGGGGCCGGTGAAGGCTTCGTAGAGGTTGATGTGCAGCGTGTGGCCGCCGCGGTCGAACTGGTTAAGGGCCAGCGCCTGGTAGTAGGGATAGTTGAGCAGCCCCTCGAAACCCGTGTAGCCCTTGGTATTCGCCGTTCCCGGCTCCTCCCCGGTCCGTCCCGTCGTCGCCTCGGCCAGGTCGTTGATCTCGACCGCGCGGCGCGGATCGTCGAGGTCGCGGAGCAGATCGGCGAGGATCTCGGTCGCCTCGGGCGCTTGACGGCCGGCCTCGGCGAGCAGCTCGAGCTCGTCGCGGCCTTCTCGCAGCGCCCGCTCGCCGACGACCGCGGCGGAGCCAAGCGAAGTCAGCGAGCCTTCGGAGGCGCGCTGGAAGGGCGGCAGGCTCTGCGTGAGCCGGTGCAGCTCCGGAGCAGCTTCGCCCAAAGCGGCGAGCAGCGGCGTCTGCCGGGTCGCTGTGTCGTCGAGCTGCGCGAGGGTCGGGCCAAGCTCGGCGATGTAGTCGTCGAAAAGGTCGAAGCCGCGGGAGACGTCCTCGCGGCGCTCGAGCGCCGTCGATGCGACGTCCTCGGCCTCATCGACGAAATCGACGATCTGCTCCTTGTAGCGGGCCAGCTCCCGCGAGACCTGCTCGGAGTTGACGTTGAGGCTGCGGATCGTCTCCTTCTGGCCGGCGAGGATCTCGGTCACCTCCTCGAGCTCGGTCAGCGCCGGGGCACCGAGCTTGACCGCCTCGCTGAGCGCCTCCGGGTTCCCGGCAAGGGCGGTCCCGAACTCGTTGACCAGCAGCGTCAGCCGCTCCCTGAACGGCTCCCGCATCGTGTTCGCGACGAGATCGGGCTGGACGGTCTGCCCGACTCGGCCGGCCGGGATCAAGCCGCCTTCGGGCAGCGGCTCGCCGGCGGGCTCGCAATCGATGAAGTACTCGGCAATCAGCGACTGCGGAGCGGATTCGCAGGTCGTCTCGTCGCCGAGCCGGGCGAGATCGCCGACGACCTCGATCGTGACCACCGCGCGCTTCAGCTCGTTCACGGTCAAGTCCTGGACCGTGCCGACATTGACTCCCGCGACCCGAACATCGGAGCCGGGGACGAGGCCGAAGGCGTTGTACATCTCGATCTCGTAGCTGTGCACGTCTTCGTCGGCGCTGGCCACGGTGGCGGCAACGCCGGCAGCGGCGAGCATCGAAGCGAGGATCAGGGTGATCCGCCTCATGGTCCCGGCTGCACCTTGGTGGGATCGCAGTCGCCGGCGATCCCGTCGATCAGCGCGCCGCCGTCGGTGAAGGGATCCGACTCATCGGCCGGGGCGACAGCGCCGAGCGGGCGCTCGTTGCCGCCGGGGCAGCGCCGCACGTTGCCGGTGCTGAGCGCGGAGAACTGCTCGATCGGAGAGTCCTGATCGGTCAGGTCGGGGA
>Ga0136633_1002676_pt1 | contig 12136 bp, 17 predicted proteins | sample AntDrymeUQ832206_2_FD_105494 | JGI IMG/M metagenome (GOLD analysis project Ga0136633, IMG submission 105494) | Polar desert sand microbial communities from Dry Valleys, Antarctica - metaG UQ83 (22.06) | ecosystem: Environmental > Terrestrial > Soil > Desert | place: Antarctica: Dry Valley... | reverse complement strand
TCTTATCACGGCGCGCCAGTTCGCCGCCGGCGAAGCGCTGCGCGGCGATTGGGAGCGCGCGCAGCTTTCGCCTGCGGTGACGATGCGCTGGGACGCCGCGCCGCTCGGGCGCACGGCGCGCGGGGCTCCCGATCCGGCGCAGGCCACCCATGCCCAGCTCGTCGCGAAAGGCCGCTTCGACGCCGCGGTGACCGCGGTCGGCGGCGGTATGTCCGATATCCTCTGGCGGATCGTCTGCGCCGGCGAAGGGATGCGCGATGCCGAGCGCGCGCTGGGCTGGCCCGCCCGTGCCGGCCGCCTAGTCCTCACCCTCGCCCTCGATCGTCTCGCCGATCACTATCGGATGCGCTGAGCCGTGCGGCTCAGCAGTGGCGGCCCTGCTGGACCAGATCGGCGTTGCCGCCGCGGTCCGAATCGGTGCAGTGCCGCGTGCTGGCAGGGGGGTAGCGCCGCGGTGGGGTCTGGCTGTTGCAGCGCACGCCACGGCCTCCCGGATCCGCTCCCGGCCCGCCGTCCGAATCTGAACATCCGGACGGATACTCGCCATAGCGACCCGTTCCAGTGATGGGGCCCTGCGGCCCCCGCCCGCCGAATTGCGGATCGGCGCCCGGCCCCGTGTCGCGGTCGGTGTAGCGGGTGCGCGTCCCCGTGCCATAGCCTGGTCGGTCGGCATGGCCCGCACCGGTGTCGGCGTCGGTGACTCCGGTATAGGTCTGGTTCGATTGCGCCCGCGCTCGTCCCGCGACCATGGCGACGGCACTGCCACCGACCAGGACGCCCCCGGCGACGCTTGCGAAAAACGAACGGCGATTGAGTTTTCGAGAGGTCTTCATCGCACCCTCCTTGCTCTTCAGCGGCTGCGAGCTTCTGCCTGAATCGTTACGGGTGCAAGCCTCAATTGGGTAACCACGGTAGCGCGAGGGTCAGCCGATGCGCTCGGTTGCCGCCTCCGGTTCCTCCGAAAAGAAGCCGATCCGCCGAAACCCGGCCGCTTGGACCAGCGCGACCGCTTCGTCCCAGCAACCGGGACTGGTCAGCGCCGGGCGTGGGCTCATCAATGCGCTCGCTTGTGGCCCCGCCAGCCCACGCAAGCGCCGCGCCAGCCCGGCCTCCTCGCCCGGCAATGCAAAGGCCCGCGCCGCGATCGTCACCACGCAAACATTGTCTCCGCCGACCTCGACATAGACGATCCGCTCGCCGCTCAGGGTCGCGCAGCCGCCGCTCGCCAGCGCGAGGCCGCCGATCAAAAGTGCACGGGCGAGAGGGGGCGCGCGGCGCATCGCCGCATTTGTCCCCGCCCCGCCGCCGCGGTCAAGCAGCCCACCCCTTGCGCCCGCATGTTTCCGGCGCGACAAGAATGTTTCGGGGGCGCATCGGGAGGGTGGCATGGCGGCGGTGGATCCGGGCGAGCAACCGACCATTTTCATGGCGTCGCCCTTGCCGCCCGCGCCGCCGCAACCTCGAGCCGAGCCCGCGCCGCCCGCCGCGGTCGCGCCCGCCTCTTACCGCATCGAGGCGCTCGATGTGGTTCGCGGCGTCGCCTTGTTCGGCATCCTGCTGATGAACATCACCGCCTTCGGCCTGCCCGACGCCTATACCAATCCGCAGAATGCCGGCGGCGCGACCGGCGCCAACCTGTGGGTCTGGATCGTCACCCAGATCGGCTTCGAAGGGACGCAGCGCGCGCTCTTCTCGATGCTTTTCGGCGCGAGCCTGATCCTCTTCACCAGCAAGCTCGAAAGCGCCGGTCGCCCCGACGCCGCCGATCTCTTCGTCCGCCGCAATCTCTGGCTGGTGGCACTCGGCCTGATCAACGCTTTCGTGCTAATCTGGTACGGCGACATCCTCTACGCCTACGGCCTGACCGCTCTGGTCCTCTACCCGTTCCGCAAGCTCGCCGCCGGCTGGCTGCTCATGCTCGGCCTCGCTGCGATGCTCGCCGGCGCGGCCTGGAATTACTGGGAGACGCGCACGCTGATCGGCCAGCACGAAGCCTCGTCCGTCGCGACCCGCGCCCTGGCCAGCGGCGCGGAACTGGCGCCGGAGCAGGAAGCCGCGATCTCGACCTGGGAGGGCGCCCGCACCGCCTTCAAGTCGACTCCCGAAAGTGTCGGCCAGTCCGCCGAGGCGATGCGCGCCGGCTACGCCACCGCCTTTATGCACCGCGCCCCGCTCAACGCCCATTGGCAAAGCTGGGGCCTCTACCGCTATTTCTTCGATATTTTCGGCATGATGCTGATCGGCATGGCGCTGTTCCGCCTCGGCGTCCTCACCCTCGCCCGCCATGCCATGCTCTATGTCGCGATGGTCATCGTCGGCTACGGCATTGGTCTGGCCATCAATTTCTACGAGACGCGCTGGATCATCGACAACAATTTCAGCGCCATCGCCTTCGCCCAGGCCAATATCAGCTACGATCTCGGCCGGCTGGCAATGACCATCGGCCATCTTGGCGCGCTCCTTCTCTTCGTCCGCTCCGGCCTGCTCTCGCCGCTGCGCCGCGCCCTCGCCGCCGTCGGCAAGATGGCGGTCACGAATTACCTGATGCACTCGGCGATCTGCCTCGTCCTTTTCGTCATCCTCGGCTGGTACAATCAGCTCGAACGCCACCAGCTTTATTATGTCGTCGCCGCGATTTGCGCCGCGCAGCTCGTGCTCAGCCCACTCTGGCTCGCCGCCTTCCGCTTCGGCCCGGTCGAATGGCTGTGGCGCAGCCTGACCTATGCGAAGCTGCAGCCGATGCGCCGCTGAGCTTGCCCGCGCCGCCGGATCGCCATAAACTACGGATCGTTACAAAAATCGGGAGGCCCCAATGATCGTCTACGGCTCAAGCCTATCCCCCTTCGTTCGGAAGGTGCTCGCCTTCGCCGCCGAGAAGGAGATCGAGGTGGAAAACAAGCCGCTCGCGCTTGGCGCCACTGATCCGGATTTCATCGAGGCCAGCCCGTTCCGCAAGATTCCGGCCTTCCGCCATTCCGGCGCCGGTGAAGATGGCGGCGATTTCACCATCTCGGATTCGACCGCGATCATCGCCTATCTCGACGCCGTGCGGCCCGAGCCGGCGCTCATCCCGACCGAAGCGAAAGCCCGCGCCCGGACAATCTGGTATGACGAATTCATGGACACGGTGCTGTTCGACTGTGGGCGCAAATTGTTCTTCAACCGCGTCGTCAAACCGAAGTTCCTCGGCCTTCCCTGCGACGAGGCGGAGGCCGACAAGGCCGAGCTGGAGGAGCTCCCGCCACTCTTGGCCTATCTCGAAGGTGCCATCCCGGAGAGCGGCTTTCTCGTCGAGGACCGGATCACGCTCGCCGACATCGCGGTGGCGAGCCCCTTCGTCAATTTCCACCACCTCGACATCGTCGTCGATCCGGCCCGCTATCCCAAGCTCAGCCGGTACGTCGCCGCGATCCTCGCCCGGCCCAGCTTCGCCCCCCTGATGGCGCGCGAAACCGCCTTCCTGGAACGCTTCGCCGCCTGACGAGTGCGGCACGCCTGGCCTAGCGGATGGACGACGGGGCCGCTAAGCCCCGCCGAAACTCCCTTATAGGCTTCCCATGTTCCGCCGCCTCTACGACTGGACCCTGCGTCTCGCCGGCCATCGCCATGCTGTGCGCTACATGGCCGGCGTCTCCTTCGCCGAATCCTCCTTCTTCCCGATCCCGCCCGATGTGATGCTGGTCCCGCTGATCCTGGCGCGGCGGGACGAAGCCTATAAGATTGCGACGATCTGCACGATCGCCTCGGTGCTGGGCGGTGTCGTCGGCTATGCAATCGGCTATTTCCTCTACGACAGCGTCGGCCTGTGGCTGATCAACCTGTACGGCGCGCATGACGGCGTCGCCGAAATGTCGCGCTGGTATGCCGATTGGGGCGCCGCGGTGATCCTGGTGAAGGGCCTCACCCCGATCCCCTTCAAGATCGTCACGATCGCCAGCGGCTTCTTCCAGTACAACTTCCTTCTCTTCGTCGTGCTGGCGGCGATCACCCGCGGCGCCCGCTTCTTCCTGATCGCCTGGCTGCTGAAGCGCTACGGCGCGCCGATGCAGGCGTTCATCGAGCGCCGCCTGAACCTGATCGGGTTCGCGGTGCTGGCGTTGCTCGTCGGTGGCGTTGCGGCGGTGGCTTGGCTCTAGCGGACGAGCCTCTCAATGATGCGGCTCGGCGCCGCACGTCACCCGCGCCGCGCTGATCCGGTTGTCGAAGACCTCACCCAGCCGGGCGAAAGCGCCGCCAAAGCTGGCGCGCGGGCCACCGAAATTGATGTGCTGATAAGCGAGGAAGCGGCAGCCGGGCGCACAGGCCACGGACGACAGGCGATTGTCCCACGCCCGCCCGACCCATTCGAGCGGCTGGCCGTCCTGCACCCGCAGCGCCGCGCCGCCATAATCCGGGTCGGCAAAGGCTGTGCATGAGCCCGCGCTGACCGGCGGCGGCGCTTGTTGCCCCGCGTCGCGTCTGCGGAGCGGCTCAGGCTCGGCCGGCGCGCCCCAGCGGCCGCCCGCCACGGGTTCCGTCACGAGCAGCATCGCAAGAATGAGTCCGGTCAAGTGCATCGCCGCCTCCTTCGTCAGGGTTTCGTCTCGCGCCTTGCGGCTGATGCCTCGGCGGCGCGGTGCCGCGCGCCCAGCGAGCGCGTCTCCCAGATCGCGACGCCGATCATCACCGAAGCGATGGCGATCGCCAACTGCCAGGGCTGGGTCCAGCGCGCGACCAAGGCCAAAGCCGCCAGCGCGCCCAGCCCCAGCTCATGCGAGAAGGGCAGGTTCGCCGCGCCGGTCGTCCGCTTGAAGACGGCCACCCCCGCCAGATACAAAGCCGGCCCGCCGAGCCCTGCCGCCACCACATAGATTTCCGCATGGCCGGTCGGGTGGGCGAGCACCCATTCCACCGCCGCCGCGCTGGTCACGATCCCCGCCCCGATCGGCGCGTGCCAATAGGTATAGGCATCACGGCCGATACGGCCGGGCGCCGCGCTCTCCTCGATCACCCGCTGCGCGCGTTCGGCGCCGATGTTGAAATAGATCCACCACATCGCGATCGTGCCGGCGAGGCCCGCCGCCGCCGCCGCCATTCCCTCCGCCGTCCAGGCAAGGCCGGCGAAGGTCGCACCGAGCACGAGGATCGATTCGCCGAGCGCGAGGATCACGAACAGGCTGCAGCGTTCGGCGAGGTGGTGCGGATCGATCGACCAATCGTGCGGGCTCGAGCGGGCGAGGCCCGGCACCCGGAAATAGGTGAGCGGCCCGATCGACCAGAGCGTTAGCGCCCCTGCCCAGAACCAGAGCCGCGCATCCGGCCCGGCAAGCCCGCCGGCGATCCACAAGGCCGCGCAAGGCAGTTGCCAGATCAGGATGCGCAGGAAATTTCTGAAATTGCCTCTATCATGTCCGCGCAATGCGTTGAGCATGAACAGGCTTCGGCCCACCTCCATCGCGACAAATCCGCCGGCGAAGGCCAGCCCGCGCTCGGCAAAAGCCTGGGGGATCGCGGTCGATGCCACCAGCCCCGCCCCCATCAGTGCAAAGAGCAGCAGCCGGACGCGGGTGCGCTTGGGATCGAGCCAGTTGGTTGCCCAGGCGCTGTTGATCCAGGTCCACCAGATCGCGAGGAAAAGCACCCCGGTCTCGGCCGCGCCGCGGGCGTTGGGATGTTCGATCAGGCGATGCGAAAGCTGCGTGATCGCAAAGACGAAGACGAGGTCAAAGAAGAGTTCGACCGGCTCGACCCGCGCTTCATAATCGTCCCCGCGCGCGCGCAGGAGATTGTGGCGGCCTTCATGCATCGCTCATCCTAGCGCCACGAAGCGCGGCTGTCAGCGCGTCCGCCTCATCCGCCGTTCGGCCAGCCATTGCCGGATCAGCGCGCCGGTGCAGCCGCTCTGCCCGCCGGAGCCGACCACCGAGCAGCTGTCGGGGCGCTGCGTGCGCGCATCTTCCTCCAGCGCCTCGTTTTGCGAGGCCCAGCTAATCTCCGCCGGCCGGTCGCGGCGCTCGCGCAAGGCCGGCGGGACGCGATAGCGTTCCTCCTCCGGCCGCCGCGCGCAGACCACGATCTCCTCCGCGTCACGCGGCCTTGGGCAGCGCTCTTCGCCATAAACTGTGAGATTGATCTGGCGGACCGGGCCCTCGCGCGCTCCCGCCGGCGTGGCGATCAGGAAGGCAAGCAGGAACAGGGAACGCACAAGCGCCATCGAAGCACCTCGATTTCGTCCCCTGAACTTCGACCTTGGCCGAAGATCGGGGCGAAATCGAGGCAATAAATCAGACAGTCTCCACGGCCGTAAGCTTCGCTGGCGGCAGCCCGCCGGCTTCCGCTTGGGCCATCAACTCCTCCTTGCGGGCGAGCATCGCATCACGCAGCGCGACAAGATCCACACCAGCCTCGCGGGCTTGCGCGAACATGCCTTCGACGCGCTTTTCCTCTTCCTCGACATGGTGCTCGATCTCCTCGGAGAGCACCTTGACCTTGGCGTCGTAAAATTCGTCGCTCGGCGTGCCTGCCTCGATATCGTTGATCAGCACTTTGGCGCCGTCATGCTCGACATAGGCTTCCTTGAGCAGATCATCCTCGATCTTGCCGTCAAGCGCGGGATAGAAAATCTCCTCCTCGATCATCGCGTGGATCTTGAGCTCGGTGCAGATCTGCTTCGCGAGCTTCTCCTTGCGCTCGGAATCCCGCGCCCCTTCATAGGAAGCGAAGAGATTCTCGACCGTGCGATGGTCCGCCTTCAGCAGCGCGATCGCGTCGGTATAGGTGTCGTCAGCCATGTCACTCTCCCAATTGTGGCCACGAAACAGACTTGCGGGCGGCAAAGTTCCCATCACGAATTTCCACGGCGACGACGGGTTTCCCAACCCTTCTTGGCGGCGGCGGAACGGCTCAAGGAGGTCGCGCCTCCCCTTCGGCCGCCCCGGCGGGCACCGGCATTGGTGTCGCGCTTGCCGCGTCCCGAGCCCGATTTGTTGCCGCCGCCCGAATCCGCGTTCACCGTGGCCCAGGCCCGCGACTTGGCTTCCTTCCCGGAAACGCCGCGATCCTCATAGCCCTCGGCGATATGCTCGGCCTTGCGCTTCTGCTTGTTGGTATAAGCGCCTTTGTCGCCACGCGGCATGACATCCTCCCTCGACATTCTCTCGCTCCGTTCAACGCACAACTGGCGCGTCGTATCCCTTTCGGATCGCTGACTAATCTAGATCAGGAGGACCACGGAACCGGCTCGCCCCACCGGCGGTTTTGGCATGGCGGGGCATCCAATCACCATGCAAGGACGGCAGACGTGAAGGCGGCGATCGACGACCTGATGTCAGAGGAGCGGGATTATTGGCTCGAGCGGGCCGAACATCATCTCGGCCTGGGCGAGGAGGCGGACGATTGCCGAGCGAGCTGGGTGCACTTTCAGCTGGCCGGCCGCTATCTCGATTGCGCTTATGGCGATGGCGAGCCGCACGAATGTTGGGAAAGTCGGGCAATGCCCATGAGCATTCTGCAGTAGAACGGAATTTGTTACCGTATCTGCACATTTAACTCTGAAAAGGCACGTCCCGTTCACCTAGCGGGCGCATCCCCAAGCCTCCGACGCAGCGATGACCGCTGCCGAAGGGGAAATGACCATGATTAGCAAATTCCTCAAAGCTCTTCGTCGTGACGAAAAGGGCGCGACCGCCATCGAATATGGTCTGATCGCCGCCCTGATCGCCGTGGCGGCCATCACCGCGATGCAGGGCATCGGCACCAGCCTCAATGAGACCTTCACCAACGTCTCGACCGCGATGAAGGGCACCACGCCCTAATCCGTCCGGGAATGCGCTGGCGGTGGGCTCGGGCTTAGTGTCCCGATCCCATCGCCTTCACGATCTCCTCGACCATCTTCTTGGCGTCGGCGAGCAGCATCATCGTGTTGTCGCGATAGAAGAGCTCATTATCGACGCCGGCATAGCCCACCCCGCCCATCGAGCGCTTCACGAACAGCACCGTCTTCGCCTTCTCGACGTCGAGCACCGGCATGCCGTAGATCGGCGATGATTTGTCGGTCTTCGCGGCTGGATTGGTGACGTCGTTGGCGCCGATCACGAAGGCGACATCGGCGCGGCTGAATTCGGCGTTGATGTCCTCCAGCTCGAAAATGTCGTCATAAGGCACGTTCGCTTCAGCGAGCAGCACGTTCATATGCCCCGGCATCCGTCCGGCCACCGGATGGATGGCGAACTTGACCTCGACGCCCTCCTTTTCGAGCAGCTCCGCCATTTCCCGGACGGCATGCTGCGCCTGCGCCACCGCCATGCCGTAGCCGGGCGCGACGATCACCAATTCGGCCTGCTTCATCAGGAACGCCGCATCTTCGGCGCTGCCCCGCTTCCACGGCCGGTCGATCGCCACCGCCCCCTCTGTCGCTCCCGCGTCGCCGCCGCCGAAGCCCCCGGCGATCACCGAGATGAAGCTGCGATTCATCGCGCGGCACATGATGTAGGAGAGGATCGCGCCCGATGAGCCGACCAGAGCGCCGGTGATGATCATCGCGCTGTTGTGCAATGTGAAGCCCATCGCCGCGGCCGCCCAGCCGGAATAGGAATTGAGCATCGAAACGACCACCGGCATGTCCGCGCCGCCGATCGGGATGATGAGCAGGAAACCGATTGCGAAGGAGAGGCCCACGATCGTCCAGAACACCCACTGGCTTTGGTCCTGGGTGAAGTAAGCGGTCAAACCGACGATCCCGGCGAGCGTGCCGAGATTGATGACGTGCCGGAGCGGCAGCATGATCGGCTTGCCCGACATATTGCCATTGAGCTTCAGGAAGGCGATCACCGAGCCTGAGAAGGTGATCGCGCCGATCGCGACGCCGAGCCCCATCTCGATCCGGCTGCTGATATGGATCAGGCCATTGGCCTCGGCGATGCCGAAGGCGAGCGGGTTCAGGAACGCCGCCGCGCCGACCAGCACCGCCGCCATGCCGACCAGGCTGTGAAAGGCGGCGACGAGCTGCGGCATCGCCGTCATCGCGATCCGGCGCGCGGTGACAATCCCGATCACCGCGCCGATGCCGATCGCCGCCGCAATCAGCAGGATCGCCTCGATGTTGAACGGCGCCGGCCCCACCACCGGCGTCGGCATGCGCGGCGCATAGTGGATCAGCGTCGTGACAACCGCGAGGGTCATCCCGAACATGCCGAATTGATTGCCCCGCCGCGAGCTGACCGGGCTCGACAGCCCCCTCAAAGCGAGGATGAAGCAGATCCCGGAAACGAGATAGGCGATCAGCACCCAGGCGGGCGTGGCGTTGGCATGCTCCACCCTAGCGCTCCTTCTTCTTATACATGGCGAGCATTCGCTGCGTCACCGCAAAGCCGCCGAAGATGTTAACGCTCGCCATCACCACCGCCGCGAGGCCAAGCCATTTCGCCCCGGGCGCCCCGGTGGCGGCGGCGGCGATCAGCGCCCCGACGATGATCACCGACGAGATCGCGTTGGTCACCGCCATCAACGGCGTGTGCAGCGCCGGCGTCACCGACCAGACAACGAAATAGCCTACGAAACAGGAGAGCACGAAAATCGACAGGATCGAGATGAAGTCCATGCGTCTATCCTTGATTCTTGGCTGTTGCGCCGATCATGCCAGGCCCATCCTGATCTCGAGCAGGCGCAACATCCGCGCATATTGGTGACGCCAGCTCAGGTCCGCGACGTCCGGGCAGGGCGTGCGCCGCGTCGGGGCAAGCTCGGCGCGCTCGACGGCTTCGACGCCATGGCGGGCCGTCAGTGCCGCGCGCACCGCATCGGCCCGAGCGCCGAAATCCCGCGCCCAGCGGTCGCGCACCACATCGGGGCGAAAGCCGCCGCAGAGCATCGATTGCTCGCGCGCGATGCCGCCATACATTTCCATCGCCGCATAGACGGTGAGATCAGGCGCCCGGCTCCAGCCCGCCTCGGCCTGTGTGACATTGGTGGTCGAGCAGGCGGAAAGCGCCAGCGACGCAGCCAAGATCAGCGGGGCGGCGCCCGCCCGCATCACGATGCCAGCAGCCGTTCGTTGACGACCTTGCCGCCGTGCGTCAGCCGCGCGCCCTTGACGATCTCGTCGTCGTCGGGAAGCGCCAGGGCCTTGGTCTCGGCGTTCCAGAAGGCGCTGAGCAGATTGTAGAGGTTGCGCGAATAAAGCGCCGAGGTGTCGGCTGCGAGCCGGCTCGGCACGTTGCGATGGCCGACGATCTTCACCCCATGCTTCACCACGACCTCGCCGGCGACCGCGCCCTCGACATTGCCGCCCGCCTCGACCGCGAGATCGACAATCACGCTGCCTGGCTTCATCGTCGCGATCTGCGCATCGCTGATCAGCCGCGGCGCTGGCCGCCCCGGAATAAGCGCGGTGGTGATGACGATGTCCTGCTTGGCGATATGGCTCGACACCAGCTCCGCCTGCGCGGCCTTATATTCGTCGGACATTTCGGTCGCGTAGCCGCCCGTCCCCTCGCCCTCGATCCCCTTCACCGCCTCGACGAAGATCGGCTTCGCGCCGAGCGACATGATCTGCTCTTTCGTGGCGGCGCGCACGTCGGTCGCGGAGACCTGCCCGCCCAGCCGCCGCGCCGTCGCGATCGCCTGCAGGCCCGCGACGCCGACGCCCATGATGAAGACCTTGGCCGCCGAGACCGTCCCGGCCGCCGTCATCATCATCGGGAAAGCGCGGCCGTACTCGCCGGCCGCGTCGAGCACCGCTTTGTAGCCGGCCAGATTGGCCTGGCTCGACAGCATGTCCATCGATTGCGCGCGGGTAATGCGCGGCAGGAATTCCATCGCGATGACGTCGAAGCCGGCGGCGGCATAAGCGTCCACCCGCTCGCGCTTGCCGAAGGGATTGAGTGCGCCGAGCAGCAAGGCGCCCTGCTTCGCCCCCGCCAGATCGGCGACCTCAGGCCCCTGCACCGCGAGGATGATGTCGGCGTCTTTCAGCACCTCGCCGCGCGGGCCGATCGTCGCTCCGGCCGCGACATAGGCGTCGTTCGAGATGCTGGCTCCTTCGCCCGCGCCGGCCTCGACCGCGATGCTGGCGCCCAAAGCGATGAATTTCTTCACCGTGTCGGGCGTGGCGGCGACCCGGCGCTCGCCGGCTTCGCTCTCTTTCAGAACCGCGATTTTCACCCCCCGCGGCTCCTTGCTAGGTCGCGATGATGAAGACGACCAGCATCCCGACGACGGCGGAGATGATCGTGCCCCATTTCATCAGACCGGTGAAAAAGCTGTAGGTGTCCGCGTGCCGCGCGAGTTCCTGCTCGGCTTCGCCCGTTGCCGCCATGATCGTCCTCGTCCTTCCGCTTGCTTGCGCACCCTTAACAAGCGCCGGGGCGCAAGGGCAAGGCGGGAAAGCGGAGGCTGCGCCACAGGCCCGCTCTTAAGCCCGCCTTTACCGCTCCCGGCGTAGACGGTCCCGCTTCTGGACGAAGGGGACACCATCTTGCGGCCCGATCCGACACGCTGCCTGCTGCTGATCGACGACGAACCCGCGCAGCGCCGGCTGATCGCGGCGATCGGCGCCCGCGCCGGCTGGTGGGTGCGCGGCGCGAACGACGTCGAGGCGGCGCGCGCGATGATCGCCGATCCGCAGGAGCCCAAGTGGGACGCGATCCTGCTCGATCACTGGCTGCCCGGCGAGGAAGGCGCGGCTCTGATTCGCGAAGTCCGCGCGCTGCGGCCCGAGCTTCCGCTGCTCGTCCTCACCGCCCAATCCACCGTGTCCTGCGCCGTCGATGCGATGCGCGCCGGCGCCTCTGATTTCCTCGTCAAGCCGATCGCGCCGGAGCGCTTGCTTGCAGCCCTCAACACCGCCACCGATCGCCGCAAGGCGTCGGGCGAGCTGCGGCCCTTGTCTGAAAAGATCGCCAAGAGCCTCGGCTTCGAAGAGATTGTCGGCTCCGCGCCCAGCTTCCGCGTCGCCCTCGCCGTCGCCGCCAAGGCCGCCCGCGCCCGTGTCTCCGTCCTGATCGAGGGCGAAAGCGGATCGGGCAAGGAGATCATCGCCCAGGCGATCCACGCCGCCTCGCCGCGCGGCAAGAAGCAGCTGCACATCGTCAATTGCGGCGCGATCCCCGAAAACCTCGTCGAGAGCGTGCTCTTCGGCCATGAGAAAGGCAGCTTCACC
>Ga0136633_1002675_pt1 | contig 12138 bp, 11 predicted proteins | sample AntDrymeUQ832206_2_FD_105494 | JGI IMG/M metagenome (GOLD analysis project Ga0136633, IMG submission 105494) | Polar desert sand microbial communities from Dry Valleys, Antarctica - metaG UQ83 (22.06) | ecosystem: Environmental > Terrestrial > Soil > Desert | place: Antarctica: Dry Valley... | reverse complement strand
GCTACGTCGACTCCGTCGCCCGAGACCGCCAAGCCGCCGCCGCCGCCAACCCCGCCCTCCGCCACCTCCGGACCCCACAGGGGTAGAGGCCCCTTCCAACACCAGACCCACAGCCATCAAGCCGACGCACCCGCGTGCGGATGCTCCCGGCCGCGAGCGCCCACGATCGGCACCACGGGGACGGTCAGCGGGTGGACCGAGATGTACCGCGTGGCTGCCCACGAGGATCTGGGCGTCCCATCATCTGGACTGCCCGTGCGCAGGCAGTGTGGCGAGGGCGGCGCACTCCACGTCACCTTCAGGGATCTAGAGACCGGCCCTACCGACCCCTACGCTGGACTCGTGAGCCTCCTGCCGGGCCAGCCCGCGCTCCCTACAAAGCTGATCCTCGCACTGCAGCGCTGCGTCGTTGCTACCATCGATGAGGCACGGCTAACGGAACTCGGCTATGCGACGAACACGGTGGACCTCATCGAAACAACGCATCGACTTCGCCGTAGCCTCCATTGGCGGGACCCTGACTTCGGCGATCACGTGTTTACTCTCTTGCGCCGGATTGGCGAGGAACTCGGAGAGGCCAAGCTTTACGAGGTTGCGGAGTTCCTGAAGTTGCCGACGTGGCTTGTAGAGAACCAACCTGTTCTGTTTAGTGAGGTGTACGCTGGCAACACACCTAGTACTCCGGTAGTACCTGCAACACACGTTCAGGCGGCGCTGTCGAACGTGCTGTCGATCCCGGTTGGTAGTGACGACGCCACGAACTACCACCGAGGAGTCTTCGATCTTCTGAAGCTGCTGTTTGCTTCCAGCTTGGCGGATATGGCCGTCGAAGAAGAGATCGCCTCGGGCACAAAACGGGTCGATATCGTTGGCACGAACATCGCTGCGGCTGGGTTCTTCTACTGGATTAAGGAGAACTACCCCCCGTGCGCGTTTATATTCATTGAATGCAAGAACTACACGGGCGAGGTGAGCAATCCGGAGATCGATCAGCTGCTGGGCAGGCTTTCCGACGCCCGGGGCAAGCTGGGATTGCTGATCTGCCGACAAGCGAAGGATCCGAACCGGCTCCAGCTTCGGTGTCGAGAGGCGAGCTTGCAAGGGCAAGGCCGGATCTTGGCGCTTACAGACGCGAATCTCGCCACCTTGGTCGGCGAGCATGGCCAGTCCGGACAAGAGTTTCCGTCGCTCCGACGGAAGTTCAAAGAACTTGTGATGTGAGTCCGAGCCGCCGCCTCGGCCGGTCGTGACGGGCCGCTGCTCCGTACTCCTCAGCGGTGTCCGCTGGCATCTGGCTTGCGAGCCCGGCCACCGTCGCCCGATGCCTGTCAACCCGTGGCCTTGTTCTACCGCTACGGCGAACAGGACGGCCTCCTCGACCGCTCTCAAGCCGTTCATGTCGGCAGGCCCCGCTTGGACTACGAGCCCCCACGCTACTGGATTTGAACCGCAACGAGATCGGCGCCCGGCGGGCGAGACGCCGCAGGACACGGGCGGCAGCGTACCGATCTACCGGAACTTAAGTGACGCCTTTAGCGGGTCAAGGCAATACGGTGCGGCGAACTCACGCCTTCGAAGGGCGTCCCCGCCGCTTGTTCACCCGCTTGGCCAGACGTGCGATCTCCTTGTCGGACGTGTCGTAGACGAGCTTCAGGGAATGCTCAAGCAAAGCTGCACCCTCAAGGACATCCTTGGTTGTTGGTGCTTCCGCATGGCTGCCAACATTACCGATCCACTTGACAGCTTCGAGGACATCAGCTACGTCGGGGCGCGTCGTTCGGAGAGCTTCGATCCGAGCGTGGGTTGTCATGCGCTTGCGGCCAGTAGTTGTCTTACGCACACCAAGGGCAGTCAGAAGGAGTTCGACGACCGTGCGGAGGCGGTTCGCGGTACTTCCGCTGTCGATCCACATCAGGCGTGACGCGTCGGCGATCGCATTCGACACGTCGTCGGGACAGCGGCTCGGCACTCTTACGAGGGCCAAGGGCGGGTCAACATACCGAATGCGATAAAAGGTGTCATGCTCCCCGTGCCAGTGACCCCGCTCGTCGACGTCGGCGTCAACTTTCATGTCGCCGAAAATGACTGCCACGCCCTGGCAGTCTCGGTTCGAGCACTCGGCCGACAACGTGAAGAAGCCGTGTATCCAGTCCGGTTCCCAGCCGGGATGGTCTCTGTACCGCGCGGCGACATCTATCTCGCTGGCCGTTCCGACGCGCAGCTCACCGACATCGCAGGAACCGCAAGGCAGGCGAGGCCAGTTGCCGTGCGGGAACCACGACGCTAGCGGCAATAGCGGGAGAGGCGCCGGCACCCGCGCGACTTTAGACCGGCCGGGACAGCACCTAAGGCGAGGCGTCAAGCGAGGCACGAACGTGTCGCGTCACTGGGCCCTACTCGATGGCTGCGGCGCGCGGAACTGTCGTCAGACCGACGCGCCGGCGACTGCCCCACAACGCCGGGTCGTGGCGCACGCCTGCGCCCGCTGGCGGCCCTCTTGCTCGCGGCTGCAGGCGCACTGAATCGGTTCGACGCACCTGCCTGGCGGGCGATCGAGCGGACAACCCCGCCAGAACGCTGACCCCGGAGGATGCGGCAGTGACGTCGGTTCAGCTGGTTCTGCGCGACAAGAGGCTTTGGCGGCGCTGTTTCGCGAGAACGGCCCTTCTCGCGAGACAGCACCACGGCGATTTCGCCGGGCACAGCCTCCGCCGGGGCCACGCCACCACTGCCGCCCGCAACGGCGCCAGCGAACGGACCATCATGCGCACCACGGGCCACACCTCCACCCAGACCGTCCGGGGCTACATCGAGGACGGCGAGCTGTTCTCCGATCCGGCGTCGAAGTACCTCGGCCTCTGAGGTCGGATGCCCGACCGGCTCCCGCTCAGCCTCGCTAGGCACCGGGGTGCCAGCGGCTGGCGCCCACGAGACGGCGCCAGCCGAAGCGGAAGGCAAGCGCACGTTCGAACCGCTTGATGTGGTCGTCCACTCCCTGCGGCCCCCACGCGCCAAGAGTCATAGTGGCCGCGCTGTGGACCGGTTCGGTGGCCCACGCTTCGTTGCACGCAGGGCCCAGGAGAGCGCTGAGCTCCCTTCTGGCATCGGTGAACACCGTGCCGACCCAGCGATTCTCAGACAGGATCCAGGTCTCTCGGTAGCGGAGAGCCTCTTGGTGGGTGTGGCCACGATCGGCCAGGGCGCCGAGCACGGCGGGATCGTCGGAGGTGCGCCGCCGGACTCGGTACGGGTACTCGGCCCACGCAACAAGCTCTCGGGTGGCCTGCGCATACCCCTCTCGGCGGGCCGCGCTCGTTGCGGTCCACCGGCCGAAGGCGAATGACAAGGCTGCGGCACCGGTGGTGGCCGCCAGCGCGATGAGCGCGACCAAGAGCGGGACGCCGACGTGCTCGGTGAACTCGGTGACCTCGCCAGTGGCAGCAAGCATGATGCCGGCCATCACAACAACTCCCAGGCGGCCAGGGCCTGCAGCGCAGGCGTTCGGATCGGGTGCCGCCCACTGCCGTGCGGCGCGTCCTCTGCCGGCCAGGTGCACTGGTTGCGGCGGGCGTACTCCTCGGCCTGGAGATGGCGGTGCACGATAGTGATGTAGGCGACGAAGCCATCGGGCCACTCCCAGCGAAGTGGCCGCGGGTCACCTGGGTACCACAGGCAGAGGTCGCCTAAAGCGTCCAACCTGCCCAGGACGAATGGGTAGCGGTGGCACCAGGGTCGCCTGCCGGCATCTCCGGTGACGGCCGTCACCCGACCGGCGGGCCACACAGTGATACTCACACGCTCGATGGGATAGCCGAGCTCGGCCATCGGGGCCCACGGCTCGAGAGTCAGCCAGAACACGACCATGCGGCGGTCCTTGGTGCGGACCTCCATGTTGGCCAGGCCGTAAACGGCGCCTGGCCGGAGGAGGTGCTGGGTGACCTCTTTGGGACGCCGCATGACCTCGTCAAGGCCGATGACGGCACCCAGTGGCCTGTTCAAGCGGTGCGCCACGATCTACCTGGGCGCGAGGGCTGCCCGGTGGTGCGGGCGGTCGTCACCGTCCCGCTGGATGTGACGGAGCCTCCTTGGAAGCTGCGCTGGAGGGCCTCGGCGTCGTCCTGGGGTGCGGCTTCGGGGAAGCAGTCACCGAGGAGCTCGTGCCAGATCCGGATCGCCTCGTTGTGGTCGCCGGCATCGGCCAGTTGGCGAGCCTGGCGGGCCTGGCGGGCAGCGTCGGTGAGCACCGGCTTGGCGGTCCATATGACGTTAAGCTTCAGGCGGGCAGAGATCACATCGACCCCCGTTGGCTCGGTGTAGCGGCCCCCGAGCATGTCCGCACCCGCCTCCAGGATGCGAGTGAGCGCCTCGTCGTGTGGGAGTGGCTTCTCGATGGCCCGGTAAGCCCAGGACTCGACGTGGAGCCCGGGCACGATGCCGTCGAGCCGGTGCTTGGCCACCTGCTTGCCCATGCGAACCTGGTGGATGAACCGACCGTCGGTGGCGGCGTTGCGCTCGGCAACAACTCGGATGAGCTCGCGGGTGTTCGACCGCTTCCAGGATCCGCTGTCCCGGTTGGCGATGAGGACGTCGTCGTCGTCCGTGGTGGTCTCCCACGCTGGCACAGTGTCGAAGTAGAAGCTGTGCGGGCCGAAGTCGATCTTGAGGGCGTGCCTGCTCCGCTCGAAGGTGACGCCCGGGTACCCAACGGCAACGGCCGCCTGGATCCGGTCCATGACCTGGTCGGCGCTGAGGCCGGCCATCGCAGGGTCCAGGACGACGACCTTGTCGATGTCCCGGAGCGGGGCGAGCATGGTTTTGCGGGCGAAAGAGCCTTGGAGGAACGCCGTCACGATGAGGCCCAAGCGGAGCAGCAACTCGGTGATGGCGTTGTGGCAGTCCTCGGCGGCCCTGCGATCGTTCGGGTCGAGCTTGAGGTTGTCATCAAGTTCGTCGAAGGCTTCGGCGGTGGTCCTCACGGTGCTCCTCTCTGGCGGGGGACTTCCCCCTGCCGGAGAGCGTAGTTGCTTCGGCGCTGTCATCCTGACTTGATTTGCGCACATCGCTCTCAGTCGAATGCTCGCGATCGCGAGCGCCCCCGGGGTAGAACTTGGGCGTGCCTTCCACGGACCTGCCTCCGACCGCCGACCTAGCCCGGCTCGAGCAGCTCCGCAAAGCCTTCGACGGCGATCAGCTCCGCGTCGCCCGTGAGCTCAAGCGCATGACCCAGGCGGCGCTCGCCCGGGCAGCCGGCGAGGCCGGCCGGGCGAAGCTCACCGCGGCCGCCGTCAGCCAGTTCGAGCTCGGGCTCGCGGTCCCCACGACAATGACGCTCGCTGCGCTCGCCACGGCGTTAGAGGTCGACGCCGAGTTCTTGACGACGGCTGCAGTCGATGCTGAAGCCGAGCTGCCCGCCTTCTTTCGAAGCCTGCGCGCCACGTCGGCCCAGGAACGGAAACGAGCCCGTCACCAAGTGCAGTTCGTCCACCGCCTCGCCCAAGTCCTCAATGACATCGTTGGCCTGCCCGCCCGCTCGCTGCCGTGCATCCCGACGGATCCATACGCCGAACCCCGCGAACGTGCGGCTGCAGCCGAGGACGCGGCTGCCAAGGTCCGGAAGATGCTCAAGCTTGAGCGAGGGCCGGTGCTCGACGTCATCGGCTGCTTGGAGGCCCACGGCGTCGTCTGCGCCCGGCTCGAGTTCCAGGAGGCGAAGGTCGACGCCTTCTCGGTCAACTTCAGCGATCACCCGGTGGCTGTGCTGGCCACCGACAAGGCCAAGTGGGACCGGTCGCGGTTCGACGCCGCCCATGAGCTTGCCCACCTCGTGATGCATGAGGACGCGGCCGGCGTCGCCGAGGCCGAAAAGCAGGCGGACGAGTTCGCCGCCGCCTTCCTCATGCCGGCCAGCGACATCCGCGCGGAACTGCCCGCCAGCGCCGACTGGCGGCACCTCAAGGCACTGAAAGCCGAGTGGGGCGTCTCCATCGCTGCCCTCCTCCGCAGGGCGAAGACCCTCGAGGTGATGAGCGACGGCGCCTACGTGAGCGCCACCAAGGTCATGTCTGCACGGGGGTGGCGCCGCCACGAACCGGTCAACCGGCACCCTGAGGTGCCGACGCTGCTCCGGGCGGCGTTTCACAAGGCCCAGCGCCAGGGCACCACGGCCGAGAACCTCCGCCGCCAAGCCATGATCCCGCAGTCGCTCTTCGATGAGATCTGCCCGTTCATCGACGCCTGACCGGAAGCCGTGACCGCCGGGGGGATCCGGAGCTCACGCCCAGTTGCTCGCCGGAGCCTCTTGATCAATCTTGGACCCAGGCTGGGTCATGACCACCCTCGGGCACCTGGGCCAATTCGCGACGTCGAGGGCGACGAGCGGTCCTGGCGCCTCATATCTGGGCGGCGGCGAGGGCGTGGGTCCGCCGGACCCGGCGACCCCGGGCACGCGGCTTGGCGGGCGTCGGGCCGCACCGTCGTCGGCGTCGCCCTCTCGGCCCAGCCGCCCGCCAAGCCTCGTGGGCGGACCCGCCTTCCCGTCATCGACCATCGCCCGGTCCGCAAGGACCTCGACCGGCCCAAAGGCGGCCACCTGTGGCCACGCCCACGCCCTGGTCGACGAGACCAGCGAGGGAGGCGATCTACGCCGCCATGAGCCGAGGCCGGCAGCGCAACGACCTCGACCTCGCCAACGACACCGGCCGAGCCGGCATCGCGCGCAGCGCCGCCCAGCAGATGGCGGTCGACAGGGTTTGGTCTCTCTGATTAGGCGAGACCTGCTGCCAGCCCGTCTGCCAAGTCACTCGCAGCCGTCTCTTTGAATCGGAGAGCTGCGATAGCAGCGTCGCACAACGAGAGCAGGTTCTCCACTTGGTAAACGATCCTTCGTTGGTCCTTCAGCGGAGGTAGCTTGACGTGAATCGAACTCAATGTGGCATGGCTCAGGGATGGCATGGATGTCCCAGATTGATAGGCCGTGAGGTCGATAGAAGACATGAGAATGTAGAGCCACATTTGGTCGATGTCGTCTCTTGGGATCAATCCCAAGCAGTTGTTGTCGATGACTGTCGGCCTCACGAGAAGCCGTCGCTTGTTGGTAGCAATAGCTCCGCCGATCTTTGGAAAGATCACAGTCCCTGGGGGTTGCGCCCGAGCCTTAAGCTGCTTCAGCATATAGGCATCAACGGTATGAACTGTTGTATGGATCTCGCGCTCGTTCCCTGGAAGGTTCATATCGCTGACCTTGCAGAAGAGTATGTCCAAATCAGCATGACCCTGATAGCGCTTCGGAAACCCGTATCCGGTGGCCCAGGTTGCGATGTCCGGAAGGGTCACCGTCGGCCAGCTCTCCTGCTCTGAAGCCTCGAGGCCAGTGGACTCGAGAGGCTCGCCTTGATCTACAGAAGAAGCCCCGCTGCCAAGAAGATGGCCACGAGCAGCCAGTTGCAGGATGCGGCCTTTCAGACCGGGAACGCTGTCGGCTTGACCCAATAGTGTGGGCCAGTTGGCGCTGGCGCGTTGCAGGGCGTGGCGGAGGTCGTGGGGGGTCTCGGCTTCGGTGAGGGCGTGGAGGGCGGATCCTCGGAACCGGGTGGTGGCGAGGTGACGGCGCTCCTGGCGGGCTTCGAGCTCATGGCACAGCCCCATCAGCTCGTCCACCTTCGCCACGATCTTCTCCTGCTCGGCGAGCGGCGGGAGGGCGACTACGTAGGAGAGGAACGGCCCTCGGTTGATATGTTTCATGACGAGGCCGTGAGCGGCCTCGCTCTCTGCCATCGCCCGGATGCTGTGCCGCAGCAGGTGGAAGAGGAAGTCAGCTGTCACGACCCGATGATCAGGGACGACCTTGAAGATGTGCTGGTTCACCGCTGCGTCGCCGCGGTTCCACCGGAAGGCGTTCAACGTTGCGGACCAGGACACGAGGATGTCGCCGTCATGAGCCATCCGATCCTCGGGCAACGGTCCGTCGGCGTAGTTGAACGGCACCGACGGATTCGTCAAGTTCTGGATGCGAATGATCGGTATCCCCGACGGCTTCCAGTCCGAGTTCTTGAACGCGAGTCCGTTGACGTACTCACCGGTGTCATCGAGGCGAGCCCACTCCCACCCTCGGGGAACCTCGTCCCCATGCTCGTCGGGGCCGGGGATGCGAGGTACGGAACCGCCCCGGCGGATGCTGTTGGTCAGGGTCGTACCCTTCTCGGCCCTGGTTGCCACTAGGCCGGTACTGGCTGAATGTTCCTCGACCACCTGCTCCACAAGGCGCCCACGTACGGCCAGTTCAAGCACTAGGTCCCGTAGGCGTTGAACGCCGCCCGGCGCGTCGGCGACCGTGGCGAAGTTGTCGAGGAAGGTCTGGGCGTCCATCAGTCGCGGAGCAGGGCTTCGGCCAGTGCCGACCGGAGCGCCTCTCGTGCCGTCTCGACGTCGGCGGTGGCTTCGGCGTAGCGGGCGAGGAGGACGTCTGGGTCCTCGTGGCCGTCGTCGACCGCGGTGGGGTTGGAGATGTCGAGGTTGTAGCCACCGGCGGCGATATCCTTCGCGGTGACCTTCCACGCCCGCTCGGTCTCCCCCCGGTTCTCCCACCAGGCCTTCTCGGGCTCGAACTCCTCGATCCGAATCGGCTTAGTCTTCGAGTAGCTCTTGTAGCCCTCGGGATAGGGGTGCTCGTAGAACCAGACGTCCTTGGTGGGCTCGCCCTTGGTGAAGAACAGGATGTTGGTCTTGATCGTCGTGTACGGGGCGAACACGCCCTTGGGGAGCCGGACGATCGTGTGAAGGTTGCATTCCTCGAGCAGCCGCTTTTTGATCCGGGTCTTGATGCCTTCGCCGAACAAGGTCCCGTCGGGCAGCACGATGGCAGCTCGGCCACCATCGCGGAGCAGCTCCATGACGAGGACGAGAAACAGGTCGGCGGTCTCGCGGGTGCGGAACTCGGCCGGGAAGTTGTTCTCGATCCCGTCCTCCTCCATCCCGCCGAAGGGGGGGTTGGTGACGATCACGTCGACCTGGTCCTTGGGGCCGTAGTCGCGCAGCGGCCGGGCGAGGGTGTTGCCGTGGCGGACCTTGGGCACCTCGATGCCGTGGACCATGAGGTTGGTCACGCACAGCAGGTGAGGGAGGGCCTTCTTCTCGACGCCGTGGATGTTGGCCTTCAACTCGGCGAGCTTGGCGGAGGTTTCGGCATGCGGGCGCATGTTCTCGAAGGCGGCGGTGAGGAAGCCGCCGGTGCCGCAGGCCGGGTCGAGGACGACTTCGCCGAGTTGGGGGTTCACCATGTCGACGGCGAAGTGGGTGGCGGCCCGGGGCGTGTAGAACTCGCCGGCGTTGCCGGCGCTCTGGAGGTCTTTGAGGATCTGCTCGTAGATGTCGCCGAAGGTGTGGCGGGTCGTGGACTCGTTGAAGTCGATCTCGTGGTTGATCTTGTTGATCACCTGGCGCATCAAGGTGCCGGACTTCATGTAGTTGTAGGCGTCCTCGAACACGCTGCGCAGCAGCTCGGCCCGTCGGCGAGCCTTGCCGGTGAACTGGACGACGTTGAGGTCCTTGAAGACCGGGAACAGCGAGTTGTCGACTAGGTCGCGGAGCTTCTCGCCAGTGGGTGCGTCGGTGCCGACGAGGTCCTCGTTGGCCCAGGCGTTCCACCGCAGGTGCGGCGGGACCGGTGACTCGTAGGCGTCGTCTTCGAGCTCGGTCTCGATTTCGAGGTCGCTGAAGATCTTGAAGAACACCATCCAGGCGAGCTGGCCGATGCGCTGGGCGTCGCCGTCGACGCCGGCGTCCTTGCGCATGATGTCCTGGATGGACTTGATGGTGGTCGAGAGGGACACGTCGGCTCCGGGTCAGGCGGGTTCGTAGAGGGCGGTGTCGATCTCGCGCACGGCGGTGAGGTACTGGTCGCGTCCTCCGAACCTTCGTACTAACTCGATCGGGGTGCCAAGTTCGGGGAACGGGTCGAGCTTGAGCACCTCAATCTCCCCCAGTGAGCTGAGCCCCTGGTCGGCGTACTTCTCGAGCAGGGCGGCGAGGACCTCGCGGCCCTGGTCGCCGTACTTGGTGAACACGTCGCGCTTGCGGACGTTCTCGGCCCGTTCCTGGCGGGTCAGCGCGGGCTGGTCGAAGGCGACGTGGCAGATCAGGTCGAACGGGTCGAGGTCGCCGTCGGTCGAGTCGGCCAGGGCCTCGAGCAGCACGCCGCGCTCCTGCAGCTCGTCGACTATGGCCTGCTTGCGGTCGGACGCCTTCCACCGCTTGAGGAACTCGTCCAGGGTGGCGAACTCCTCCTGCACGGTGCGGCGGGTGTAGTCCTTGAGCGACTCGGTGATGAGCTTGCCGTCACGGTCGTAGTACTGGACCCGCTCGGCCACCACCGTGAACTTCACGCCGCTGACGATGTAGACGTGTCTGTCGTCCTCGTCGGTTTCGGCGTCGTCGTAGATGTGGTCGGGATCTTCGAGGATGTTGTCGATCTCGTCGGTGATCGACTCGTCGTCGAGCGTCGGCTCCGGAGGAGCGACGTCGCCGCCGCCCTCGGGCACCTCGTAGACCTGGATCGGCGGCCCATCCCAGTCCGGGTCGGCGAACAGCTCGGTGGCCTTGCGGAAGTCGAGGATGGTGAAGAAGTACTTGCCGTAATCGGGCCGCAGCCGGGTGCCCCGGCCGATGATCTGCTTGAACTCCGTGAGCGACCGGATGCGCTGATCGAGAGCGATCACATGGCAGGTCTGGGCGTCGACACCGGTGGTCATCAGCTTCGAGGTGGTGGCGATCACCGGGTAGGCGCGCTTGGGGTCGATGAAGTTGTCGAGCTGGGCCTTGCCCTCGTCGTTGTCGCCGGTGATGCGCATCACGTAGCGGTGGTCGGCCTGGACGAGCGACGCGTTCTCTGGCACGTTCACAAGCGCCTGGCGCATCCGCTCGGCGTGATCGATGCTCTGACAGAACACGATCGTCTTGTTCATCGGGTCGGTGCCGTGCAGGAACGACGAGATCCGCTCGGCCACGAGCTTGTCCCGCTGGGGGAACACGATGTCGCGGTCGAAGTCCTTCGGATTGTAGATCCGGTCCTCGATCAGCTCGCCGGCATCGTCGACCTGGCCCTCCTCGGGCCGCCAGCCGAGCAGATCGTGGTCGAGGTCGACGCGCGCCACCTTGTAGGGAGCAAGGAACCCGTCCTCGATGCCCTGCTTCAGCGAGTACGTGTAGACGGGCTCACCGAAGTAGTGGATGTTCGAGACGTACTTCGTCTCCTTCGGGGTGGCGGTCATGCCGAGCTGGATGGCCGAGTCGAAGTAGTCGAGCACCTCGCGCCACGCCGAGTCTTCCGCGGCGCTGCCCCGGTGGCACTCGTCGATCACGATGAGGTCGAAGAAGTCCTTGGGGAACTTGTCGTAGATCGGTTCCTTGTCCTCGGTGCCCATGATCGCCTGGTAGAGCCCGAGGTAGATCTCGTAGGACGTGTCGACGCGGCTGTGCTCGTCGACCAAGCCCCGGTTGAGCTTCTTCATGACCCCGCCGAAGGGGCGGAAGTCGTTCTGGATGGTCTGGTCCACGAGGATGTTGCGGTCGGCCAGGAACAGGGCCCGCTTGGCCGTCTTGTTCTTCCAGAGCCGCCAGATGATGTTGAAGGCCGTATAGGTCTTGCCCGTCCCGGTGGCCATCACCAGCAGCAGGCGCTTCTGATCCCGGGCGACCGCCTCGACCGCGCGGTTGATGGCGAGCTGCTGGTAGTAGCGGGCCTCCTTGCCGCCGGCCTCGACGTGGTTCGGGCTGGTGATGAGCTCCTCGTCGGCCCCGTCGAGCCCCCGCCACGTCTTGTAGTGCGCCCACAAGGTGTCGGGGGTGGGGAACTCGTCGAGCGTGAGCGCCTGCTCGATGACCGGGAGCGTGCCCGTGCGGTCGTGGAACAGGAAGCCGTCGCCATTCGAGCTGAACACGAACGGGACATCGAGCGTTTCGGCGTAGGCGATGGCCTGCTGCATGCCCGCGCCCACCGAGTGACTGTTGTCCTTGGCCTCGATCAGGGCGATCGGCAGGTCAGCATCGCAGAGCACCTTGGGTGCTCGCCGGGGCGAGCGAAGATGTGGTCGCCTCGGCCGGCGCGGTGGCTGAGCGGGATCTGCGCCTCGCGGGGCAGACTGG
>Ga0136633_1002674_pt1 | contig 12138 bp, 15 predicted proteins | sample AntDrymeUQ832206_2_FD_105494 | JGI IMG/M metagenome (GOLD analysis project Ga0136633, IMG submission 105494) | Polar desert sand microbial communities from Dry Valleys, Antarctica - metaG UQ83 (22.06) | ecosystem: Environmental > Terrestrial > Soil > Desert | place: Antarctica: Dry Valley... | reverse complement strand
GTGGATCCTCGCGATGCTCGATCGACAGGGGATCGCCGGCGAGCTCGTCGTCCGCGATCTCCACCAGGGCCGGGCCGAGGTCGTGCAGATGTGGGGACGTCCCGAGAGCGTCCGCCGGGAGTATCGCCAACGCCGCAGTCTCTAGCGTGGCCGGGGCGGGCGAAGGTATGGCTCAGGTGCTGGCGATCGTCGCGGACCTGATGCTCGGTAGCAAAGTCGAGGCGATGCTGGCATCTGCCGGCCACGAGGTCGAGTGGGTGCACTCGGTCCCCGCGTCAACCGAGGCGGATGTGATCGTCGCCGACCTCCACGCCGTCGATGCCGCCGCGGTGATCGCCCTCGGAGTGCCCGCGCTCGGCTTCTACGCCCACACGGATGTCGAGGTGAAACGGCAGGCAGAGAAGGGGGGGTTTGCAGTGGTAGTCCCGCGCTCGCGGATGGCGAGGGAACTACCGGAGCTGGTCGCGAAGCTCTTGGGCGAGTGAAGCAGAGGAACTTTTTGCGGCTCTGAACCGTAAAACGTTCCTCTGCCTCAGCCACTCGGGTGAGAGGCGATGTCGAAGTCGAAGGCCGCACCCACGTCCGGCACCGCCTCGGTGATGGCGTTCTCCGCCGCCCACGCTGCCCAATCGCGCAGTACTGCCTCGTCGAGCTCGAGCGGCGGCGAGAACGAGCCTTCGAGAGCCTCCATCTGCCCGAGCTGCGCGTCGCACTCGAGGCCGGGGACTCCAGCAACCAGATCGTCGAGCGCCGCGTCAGGATCCGCCTCGACTGCGGCATAGCCTTCGGCGAGAGCCGTAACCGTTGCCTGAATCGCATCGCGGTCGCTCCCGAGCAGCTCCCGGGTCGTCGCCAGGATCAGCTCCGGATAGCGGGGGGCGCCGTATTCATCGACGCGGAACTCCCGAGTCGCGACGCCCAGCTCGCGTAGCTGAACGCCTTCCGCGTTCCAGAAGGCCGTCGCTGCGTCCACCTCGCCACCGGACAGCGCGGCGACGGCGTTGAAGCCGATCGTGACCTTTTCAACGCCGGGCGGTTCGATGCCGCCGGAGGCCAGGACCGTGTTGAGAATCGCTTCGTCGGAGGGGAGCCCCGGCACTCCGACAGTCGCCCCGGCGAGGTCTTCCGGCTGTCCGACGCGCTCGCGATCCGCCGCGATCACCGCCGCCAGCGGTCGTTGCACGATCGCCCCGATCCCGACTAGATCCAGCCCTCGCTCCCGCGCGATTGCGAGATCCTGGATGTCGAGGATCGCCAAGTCGGCCCTGCCGGCCTCGAGCAGCCGTGGCGAGTCGGTTGCTGCGCCGGGCTCGCGGATCTCGAGCTCGATGCCCTGATCGGCAAGCAGGCCTCGTTCGCTTGCGACGTAGATTCCGGCGTGGACCGGATTGGGCGTGAAGTCGAGGATCAGCGTCAATCCGCGCGCCGCCGTCGCGCCGCCAGAGGGCGCGCCCGGTTCAGCGCCGTCACCGCAAGCCGCGATCGACGCGGCGAGCAGGACGGCCGCCAGCGACGCGACAGTCCGTCTCATTGACGACAGCCTAATCGGAAAGCGCGCTCAATGGTTAGACTGCCGCCGTCAATGCGCTGCCCACGTACGGGGCGCTGGAAATTAAGACAACTAGCCGCCGGAACGGCACCGGACGGCATTGGAGGTTTGACAAGTGCAGGATCGGAGCCTTGCTTCGTACATCGCAGAGCTGGTTGGGACGTTCTTCCTCGTCCTCATCGTCGGGACGGTCGTAACGCTCTTCGTGGCGCCCGCCGGTCAGACGACGTTCGGCAGCGACTTCGCGGTCATCGGCCTTGTCCACGCACTCGGGCTCTTCGTCCTGGTCGCGTTCCTCGGCGGTGTCAGCGGCGGCCACTTCAACCCCGCTGTGACCGTCGCCGCGACGATCCTCAAAAAGATCAACCCGGTCGATGCGGTCGTCTACATCCTCGCCCAGCTGACCGGCGGCTTGCTCGGCGCATTGACCGTCAAGGGTCTGCTCAAGGACGAGGGTGCCCTGACCAACTACGGAGCCGTCGATGTCAGCGACCTGCTCGGCACGGACTTTCAGGGCATGATCGTCGAGATGATCGGCACCTTCCTGCTGGTCGGCGTGATCGTCGCGGTTGCGATGAGCATCAAGGGCTCCAACGACTACGCGCCATTCGCAATCGGATCCGCGCTCGGCGTGCTTGTGATGATCTTCGGCCCGCTTACCGGCGGCTCGTTTAACCCGGCGCGCTGGTTCGGCCCGGCGCTGATCGGCGAGGAGTGGGGCGGTGTCTGGCCCTACCTCGTTGGCCCGGCGGCCGGCGCGATCCTCGCCGCCCTGTTCTTCAGGTTCGTGATCGAGGCGGGACCGCTGGATGAACCGGCGGAGAAGCTGAAGCCGCGGGCCGGTGGCGTGACCGAGATTGATCTGACGGAGTCCAAGCGGAGCAAGAAGCCGAAGGACTGAGCGGCGCGAGGGCCGACGTGGCCCCCGGAGGCTAACGGTGTTTGGGGAGGCCTCCGGGGACCACGGCGACCCCCGCTCGGCCGCTGCCGGCGCTCGCTTGCCGGGTGTCGCGCGCGATCGTGAGCGCCTCGTGCAACCACGATTGCCGAAGTGAGGGAATAACGTTCGGGCGAGATGCGGCGCGTCACCTTTTCCAGGAACTACACGCTCTCGCTCTCGCGGACTTGCCGCTGCTATTGCAAGTACTGCGCCTTTGCGACCCACAAGGCGCATCTCTATTCGCCCGAGGAGGTCGAGCAGCGGCTCGAGGAGGCTGTTCGCCGCAACACCAAGGAGCTGCTCGTCCTGACCGGCGAGATGCCCGAGGTCAATCCACTCGTCGCCGAGCGCCTGCGCTCCTACGGCCACGAGGATTTCACCTCCTACGTTGCCTGGGCGTGCGAGCGGGGGCTTGAGCGGGGGTTACTGCCGCACACCAACATCGGTGTTCTTCGCCGCGAGGAGCTCGCCCGTCTGCGCGAAGTCACGGCCTCCCAGGGCCTGATGCTGGAGTCGATCTCCGAGCGCCTGATGGAGACGGTCCACGCCGGTTCGCCGACCAAGCATCCGGTGGTGCGCATGGAGACGATCGAGACCGCGGGGGAGCTGAAGATCCCGTTCACGAGCGGGATCCTGATCGGGATCGGCGAGAGCGAGGAGGAGCGCTTCGCCTCGCTGCAGGCGCTGGCTGATTGCCATGCCCGGCATGGCCACATCCAGGAGCTGATCATCCAGAACTTCGTTCCCCACCCCGACTATTACGGCCGCGAGCCGGCCGAGATCGCCGACGCGGCTTCAAGGCTGCGCTGGGAGACGGAGGCCGATGGCGGCGAGGCGAGCCCGGCCACGGCGCTCGCGCCGCCGAGCTGGGCCGGCGAAGTCACTCTCGAGGAGATCAGACGGCTGGTCGTGGAGTGCAGGCGCCTGATGCCTGATGTCGGCGTCCAGATCCCGCCCAACCTCTCAGACTCGTGGATCGACCTGGTCGATGCCGGCGCCACCGACCTCGGCGGGCTCTCCGCCAACGGCGATCACATCTCCCCCGAGCACGCCTTCCCCAGCCCGCACAAGATCCGCAAGGAGCTGGCCCCGCGCGGCTATGCGCTGAGCGAGCGGCTCTGCGTCTATCCCCAGTACCTCAACAGCGAATGGCTCGAGCAGGGGGTGTTGGACGTCGTCAAGCTCAAGTATTGGAGCTTCATCCCGAAGCGCGGCTCCGGCCGTCGAGAGGAACGCCTGATCGATCCCGCGCTCGCCGGCCGGGCGATCTCGAAGGGACGAGACGGCGAAGCGCTGAGCGAGGATGAGTTGACCGCGCTGTTCTCCGAGCGCCGCCCTGAGGTGATCGAGGAGATGCGGCAGGCAGCCGACGAGCTCCGCGCCGAGCTGGCCGGCGATCTCGCCACCTTCGTCGTCAACCGCAACATCAACTTCACCAACATCTGCACGGTCGGCTGCGCCTTTTGCGGCTTCGGACAGGGTCGGCGCTCCCCGGACGCCCACGAGTCCGAGGAGGGAGAGTTCGTCGAGCGGATCAACGAGGCCGTCGCCTTCGGCGCGACCGAGCTCTGCATGCAGGGGGGGATCCATCCCGACTACACCCTGGATCACTACGTCCGCTGGCTGAAGCTGGCGAAGGAGTCCGCGCCGCAGCTTCACCTCCACGCTTACTCGCCGATGGAGATCCATTTCATGTGCGAGCGATCGGGCAAACAGCCGGCCGAGGTCTTCGAGCGCCTGATCGAGGCAGGGCTCGGCTCGACCCCCGGGACCGCCGCCGAGGTCCTCGACGACGGCGTCCGGGCGCGAATCTCCCCCAACAAGCTGCCGGCATCGCGCTGGGTCGAGATCATCGAAGCCTCCCATGCGGCGGGACTGCGGTCGACGTCAACGGTCATGTTTGGCCACATCGAGGAGCCGTGGGAGCTGGCAGAGCACATGCGGGTGGTCCGCGAGCTTCAGGAGCGGACCGGTGGGATCACCGAGTTCGTTCCGCTCAGCTTCATCCCCTTCCAGACGATGCTGGGCAGGACGCATGGGATCGAGGAGATCGATGCAGGGGAGAACCTCAAGCACACGGCGGTCTTCCGCCTCGCGCTTGGAAAGAGCGTTCGGAACCTTCAGGCGAGCTGGGTCAAGATGGGCCTCGAGGCGGCGACCGAGTCGCTGCGCTGGGGAGTCAACGACCTCGGTGGGACCTTGATGGAGGAGAACATCTCGCGGATGGCCGGCTCCCGGCATGGGGTCCGGCTGGAGCCCGAGGACCTGATCGCCGCCGCGCGCCGCGCGGGAAGAACCCCGGCGCAGCGAACGACGCTGTATGAGGTGATCGAGACTTACTGAACGCCGAGTGCACGGTTGAACACCTCTAGCGGTGTACAGACGTGCACTCGGCGGTCGGGCTCGGCTAACCGCGTGGTCCGAACCCGGTTAGTCCAGTGGGCTCGGTGGGGTCAGCCGACGGGGCCGACGCCCGCCCGCGTGGCGACGGAGCGCCCCGCCAGCACGACTGCGTCGCTGGCGCTCTTTGCTGCCGAGCCGACCTTCGAGACGGCGGTCTCGACTTCGCTGCGGGCCCGCTTCGCGTTATCGATCGCCTCATTGCGCTGGCGTGTAGCGGCGGCCTTACGGCCGGCTTCGCTGGAGCTCGCGCGGGTCTCGTTGCGCTTGCGAGTTGCGGCGGCCTTCTTGCCGGCCGCTTCTCGGTCTGCTTTGGTCTGGGTGGCCATGTTTGTGCCTCCTGCGTGGGTCTGTTGGATTTAGGGCGAAGGACCATCATTCCCGGTAGCGGCCTGCGCAAACGTCACTCGCTTGTGAACATTGACGCGATCTGGGAGGCGCTGGAGGCCTAGCGAAACAGGTCTTCAGCGGCGTCACGCCTCAGCGCGCTCGCCCCCGGGCCATCCCTATCGCTGACGTGACGCCCGAGCCCCCTGATGATCACTACAGGGACGCCGGCGGCCTTGTCGCGGACGAGATCAGCCGCGGCGGCGACCTGATCGGCGACTGCGATCGCGGTCGCCGCGAGCTCGCGACCATCACGATCGCTGCGGCCCCGCCAGTCGTCGAGCGGTCGCAGCCCCGCACAGCCGATCGCTACTTCGCTCTGGCCGATTCGCCAGGGCCGCCCGAAGCTGTCGGCGATCACGACCGCGAGGGGCTCGATCGCCGCCGCGGCGCTGATCTCGGCGCGAAGCCTCCGGGCCGAGGTGTCGGGGTCGACGGGCAGCAGGGCGACGGTGCCCTCGGAGCCGACGTTGGAGCTGTCGATGCCCGCGTTGGCGCAGACGAGGCCCGAGTTCGTCTCGACGATCAGGACAGCGTCGGTTGCGCGGACGATCCGCGCCGACTCGCCGAGGATCAGTTCCACTAAAGCGGGGTCCTTGCCGAGCTTCTGCGCCAGCTCGGTCGCCTTTGTGCCGGGGACTACTTCCGCGAGCGCGCGCAAGCGGCCTTCGGCCTTGGAGACGACCTTCTGGGAGATGACCACGACATCGTTGCGCACGAGCGCTGCCGCCGATGCGATCAATCCACCGAGCCGATCGCCCTCGTGAATCTCGGGTAGGCCCTCGACTCCAATCAGCTCGAGCGCGCTCAATCCCTCATCCCGATGCGTTGAGGACGGAGGCTGTCTGCGGTGCGGCCGCTGGATCAGCCTTGAGGAGGGCGCGCAGCGCGGCCAAATCCTCCGGGGTGTCAAGGTCGAGGCCCATCGAAGGAACCCGGTCGCTGACCGCCGCCGCGATCCCGGCGGCGGCGGCGAGATCGAGATGGCGCCGGCAGCTGCCGGGTCCGAACGAAGGTCGAATCGAGTCCGGAGGTGCGAGCAGGAGGCCATTGGTGCCCGTCCCATGACGGTCGGGTACTACTGCCAGGCCCGGGGAGCTGAGCGCCGCCAGCGCTGCGTCGAGCTCGGCGGGTGCGAGCAGCGGGCAATCGCCGGGCAGCAAGGCCGCGCAGCCGGCGCCGCTGGCCAGCGCCACCGTGATCCCCGCCGAAGCCGCCTCGGAGTGCCCGGCGTCGGCGGGATCCGCGATCACCTCCGCACCGGCGGTCTCGGCGAGGGAGACGGCTCGCGGCTCGCTGCTGACGACGAGCAGCCGCTCCAGCTCACGACTGCGGCCGAGTGCCCCGAGCACGTCGGCCAGCATTGCCTCGGCGAGATCGGCGCGCAACACGGACTCCGTGGCGGGCCCGAGCCGTTGCTTCGCCGCCGCGAAGCGCTTGACCGGGATCACAGCCGTCGCCTTCATCGCCGGCCGATCGGTCGTGAGATCACGTTTGAGGGCGATAGTCGCTCGCAAACGTGATCTCGGCGGAGAGGCTCGCCGCAAGCTCGAGTACCGCGGCCGCAAGCTTGCGGCGGGCGTCGGTGCCGTCCATCAGCGTCTGCACGCCGAGTGCGGGCAGCTGCCATCGAGGAGTGCCGGGGTCTGCCGAGTCGAAGACGAAGCCGTCGATCAGCTCGCCGTAAAGCTCTGTCACGGCGAAGGCCGAGGGCTCCAGGCCCGCTGCGCGCATGAACTTCGCGGTCGGCCCCTTGACGACCTCGCCGGCGACGAACGGACTCACCGCGATGACCGGCGCGGAGAGCGTCGCGAGCAGCTCACGCATCCCGGGCACGGCCAGAATCGGGCCGATCGAGATGATCGGGTTGGAGGGTCCGATAACGATGGCATCCGCCCCCCGGAGTGCCGCCTCGACCTCGGGCCCGACCGAGGCAGCCTCAATCCCGTCGAGGCGGATCTCGAGAAGCTCCGGCTCCGATCGCTCCTTGATCAGGTACTCCTGCAGCCCACACCAGCCCCCGGCGATACGGACGTGGGTGCGGACGGGTTGATCGCACATCGGCAGGACCGCGGCGCGCACCCCGAGCGCCCGGCTCAGCTCGAGCTGGACCTCGCTCAGGCGGCGGCCGTCCTCGAGCAGCGACTTTCGCCTCAGACAGAGGGCCAGGTCCCGATCGGAGAGCCCGAACCAGTCGGGCGCGCCGAGTGCGACCAGCCGCTCGAAAGCGTGGAAGCTATCGCCGGCGAGTCCCCAGCCGCGCGCCTCGTCGATCTCCCCCGACAGCCAGTAGGTGCAGAGGTCGGGATCGGGGCAGACGTGGACGCCGAGCGCCTCGGTGTCATCACCGCTGTTGGCGATCACCGTCAGTTCGTCGCCGAGTAGCTCCTGCATCCCCGCGGCGAGCTTGGCGCCGCCGGTCCCGCCGGCGAGGACGACCGCCTTCACGGACCCCAAGCGTCAGAGTCTGGAAGGTCGACAAGCTTGAAGCCGGCGTGGGCTTTGTAGCGGACGTTGATCGAGATCAGCAAGGGGGTCAGCTGTTCGGCCAGGCGGGCCGTCTCGAGCGCTCCGGCGTTGATCGCGCGAAGACCCTCGATTCGCTCGATCAGCCTCGCGACCGGCGCCTTGGCGACTTTCTTGTCGCCGCAAACGAAGACGTCCTCATCGAGTTGACGATCGAGGTCAGCCAGCTTCGGGGCGCCGACCGAGTGCAACGCCGCGATCACGGTGACGCCGTCGGGGACCATCTCCTGGGCCTGCTCGGCTGCCGATCCCTGCCAGACGCCCAGGGTCCGGGTCGCTTTGCCGCTCACCGCTGCGGCCAGGGGAACCGTGCAGTCGACCAGCGTCTGACCCTCCGAGAGGACCGGACGAAGGTTGTTGAGCGTCTCCGATTGCGCGCGGAAGGGAACAGTCAGGAAGACGATAGGCCCGCGCTTCGCCGCCTCCTCGTTGCCGAGCCCCTCGATGTCGGCTTCCGAAATGACGCCCCTGACCTTCTCGGCGGCCTCGACGGCACGCTCGGCCTCGCGCGATCCGATCGTGACCGGGAGGCCGGCTTCGGCCCAGCGGAGCGCGAGCCCGAAGCCGAGGGCACCGGTGCCGCCGAGGATCGGGATCCGCTCAACGCTCGCGCTCTCGGTCTCGGTCTCGGCAGGGTCGGAGGTCATCGGCGGCTGAGTCTAAGGTCTCCAACCTCGCATTGGACCGACCCTCTAACGTCCCGGCGATGAGCCCGAACGATCCACCCGGAGTTCCCCGCCCTGAGCGACCCGAGACGCCTCCGGGCCCGCTCGAGGGAGGGGTGGAGCGGAGCGACGAGTTCACGGTCGAGGGACCGCTGTTGACCGATGTCGGTGGCACCCTGGGCGGCGCCGTCCTCTCGACCCCGGGGATGATCGCGATGATGGAGCGGACCTCCGCGATCCTCGCCTACGAGCGTCTCCCAGAGGGGTCGGCGACGGTCGGCTTCGAGGTCTGCATCAAGCACGTCGCCGGCGTGATCGAAGGCGCCGTCTGCACCTCACACGCCCGCCTTGTCGAGGTCGTCGAGGATCGCAAGCTCTACTTCGAGGTCGAGGTTCGCGAGGGCGAGCGGACGATCGGAGTCGGCACCCATCAGCGGCGGGTGATCGGCGTGCCCGCGGCCGAGCCGGCCGAGCCGGCCGAGCCGGCCGAGAGCGCCGATGGTCTCTGAGTACCCGGACTCCGTCCGGATCCGCGAGGTCGGTCCTCGCGACGGCTTCCAGAACGAGCCGGAGGTGATCGCGACCGCCGAGAAGATCCGCCTGATCGAGATGCTCGCGGAGAGCGGGCTGCGGCGAATCGAGCTGACGTCCTTCGTCCGGCCTGATGTGATCCCCCAGCTCGCCGATGGCGCCGAGGTTCTCGACGGCGTCGATCGCCGCGACGCTGTCGCCTATTCGGTCCTAATCCCGAACGAGCGTGGCCTCGACCGTGCGCTGGAGCAGCGCGATCGCTTCGACGAGATCAGCGTCTTTCTCTCCGCTTCCGAGACCCACAACAAGCGCAACGTCAACCGCTCGATCGACGACTCGCTGACAGGCCTCGAGCGAGTCCTCGAGCGGGCGCGAGCCGAGGGGATCCGCTGTCAAGGCGTGATCGCGACCAGCTTTGGATGTCCCTACGAGGGCCGGGTTCCAAGCGGGCGTGTCTTCGAGATTGCCGAGCGGCTCGCGGCCTCAGGCTGCGCCGAGGTCGGCTTTGGCGACACGACCGGCATGGCGAATCCCCGCCAGGTCGGCGAGTTCTACGCGGAGGCGCGCGAGCGGCTGGCCGGCGTCGAGCTGACGGCCCATTTCCACAACACCCGCGGTCAGGGACTCGCGAACGTCCTGGCCGCGCTCGAGCAGGGCATCGATTCCTTCGAGGCGAGCTTCGGCGAGCTCGGCGGTTGCCCGGTGCCCCCAGGCTCGACCGGAAACATCTCGACCGAGGATCTCGCCTCGATGCTCGAGGAGATGGGGATCGAGACGGGCATCGACCTCTCGAGGCTGATCGAGGCGTCCCGCTCGGTCCAGGAGCTCCTCGGCCGCCCCCTCGGCGCCCACGTGCTCAAGGCCGGCCCGGTTGAGTGGAGTGGCGAACGGGCATAGGATCACCAGCATGAGCGAGCAGACACCTTCTTCACCCGCGCCCGGTTGGTACCCGAACCCCGACGGCGAGGGATTGCGATGGTGGGATGGCTCGACCTGGACGGAGCACCTTCACGCCGAGACGCCGCCGACGCCCGAGCCTGCGCCGACGCCCGAGCCCGAGCCTGCGCCCGAGCCCGAGCCCGAGTCGAGCGCCGGCCCCCCGGGCTCCGCTCCTCCGGGGTCCGCTCCCACCGTATCGGCCATTCCGACCCCGGCCGGCACTTCGACCGGCGCCGCTGCGACGGGCTTGCCGGCGGCGAGTGGTGGCGATGGGCCGAGGCGGATCTTCGGCGTTCGCATCTGGGTCTTGCTCGCCTTGGCGGTGCTCGTGGCTGTGGCGCTCTTGCTGCCGATGGTCATCTTCGACGATGACGAGGAGCCCGAGGCGGCGCCCGCCAGGCAGGACGGTTCCGGGAAGAAGTCCGGCGATGCCGAGCCGAAATCGGGAATCTCTCTGCTGGCCGTTTCCGATCCCTCGGGCGGCTACACGATCACGGTCGCCTGAGCGCGGCTCCCGAACACGACCAAGGAGACACAGATGGCAGAGCGCACCGCGAACGCAGAATGGCAGGGCTCTCTAAAGGAGGGCGAAGGCACGCTCGCGCTCGGAAGTGGCGCCTTCGAAGGCGCCTACTCGTTCAAATCGCGTTTCGAGGAAGGCACAGGGACAAACCCCGAGGAGTTGATTGGCGCCGCGCACGCCGCCTGCTATTCGATGCAGCTTTCGCTGGAATTGGCCGAGGCGGGCCATGATCCCGAGTCGGTCCGGACCGAGGCCAAGGTGCACCTGACTTCCGCCGAGGGCGGCGGTTTCGAGATCAGCCGGATCGAGCTGATCACCCGCGGCACGGTCCCCGGGATCGACGACGACGACTTCCGTAAGCACGCGGAGGTCGCCAAGGAGAACTGCCTGATCTCGAAGGCGCTGGGCGCCGTCGGCGAGATCACCCTCGACGCTCAGTTCGGCGAGTAGCTCGCCGTGCGCTCGGAGCGCTTCAGAGCCGCTGTCGAGTCAGGAGACTCCGAGTCGATGACGGCGGCGCTTTCGCCTGACGTCGTCTTCAACAGCCCCGCTGTCCACAAGCCATACGAGGGTCGTGAGGCGACGATGGTCGTCCTCGAAGCGATGGGCCGGGCTCTGGCGGCGGCGGGCGGCTAGGCTGCGCCTCCTTTCACCGCGATCTGGAGGCTTGAAGCGAAATGGCGATCAGCAAGGTTGGAGTTCTTGGAGCGGGCCTGATGGGCCACGGGATCGCGCAGATCTGCGCGCAGGCTGGATGGGATGTGGTCCTCCGTGAGGTCTCCGACGAGAAGCTCGAAGGCGGGCTCGCCAAGATCTCCAAGCAGCTCTCGCGTGCCGTCGAGAAGGGCAAGCTCGAGCAGAGCGACGCCGATGCCGTCCTCGGCCGAATCCAGGGCACCACCGACTACAGCGATCTCGCCGACTGCGATCTCGTCATCGAGGCGATCAGCGAGGACCTCGAGGCGAAGCTCGAGATGTGGCGTGAGGTCAACGGGATCGTCAAGGAGGACGCCTTCTTCGCGACCAACACCTCCTCGCTCGCGGTGATTGACCAGGCGGCGGCGACGAGCCGCCCGGACCGCTTCCTCGGTCTTCATTTCTTCAACCCTGCCCAGGTGATGCCGCTGCTCGAGGTCGTCCAGACGGTGACCACCTCCGAGGAGGCGCTCAAGGTCGGCTTCGAGGTGGGGGAGAAGCTCAAGAAGACGGTCGTCCACGCCAAGGACAAGACCGGCTTCATCGTCAACCGCCTGCTCGTTCCCTACATGCTCGATGCGATCCGCGCCTACGAAGAAGGAGTCGGCTCGATCGAGGAGATCGACACGGCAATGATGGCCGGCGCCAACCATCCGATGGGCCCGCTCACGCTCGCCGACTTCGTCGGCCTCGACACGCTCGCCTCGATCGGCAGCGCGATGTTCGACGAGTTCCGCGAGAAGCGCTTCGCCGCTCCGCCGACCCTCCGCAAGATGGTTTCGGCCGGCTGGTATGGCCGCAAGTCCGGCAAGGGCTTCTACGACTACTCCGGCGAGAAGCCGGTTCCGACCGAGCTGGGGTTGTAGCGCCAGGGCGTTCTCGGGCGCCCGCTTGCAAGCTGAGGAAGCCAGGCCACTCCGTCGAAGGGGGTCGCCATGGAGGCACACACTCATCAGTTAGAGCCCGTCGCCCAACATCCCAG
>Ga0136633_1002673_pt1 | contig 12138 bp, 12 predicted proteins | sample AntDrymeUQ832206_2_FD_105494 | JGI IMG/M metagenome (GOLD analysis project Ga0136633, IMG submission 105494) | Polar desert sand microbial communities from Dry Valleys, Antarctica - metaG UQ83 (22.06) | ecosystem: Environmental > Terrestrial > Soil > Desert | place: Antarctica: Dry Valley... | reverse complement strand
TGCCAAGGACGGTCTCGCCGAGCACATCGGCGAGAGGGAGATGCTGCTTCTCCTCGACAACCTGGAGCAGGTGATCGAGGCGGCGCCTGAGCTCTCATCGCTCCTGCAGGCCTGTCCGAAGCTCACCCTGCTCGTTACGAGCCGCGAGCTCCTCCGTGTGCAAGGCGAGGTCGAGTACCCGGTGCCCCCGCTCGCCGAGCCCGAGGCCGTCGCCCTCTTCTGCGAGCGGGCGCAGCTCGAGGCGAGCGAGGAGATCGCCGAGCTCTGCGCCCGCCTCGACTCCCTCCCGCTCGCCGTCGAGCTCGCCGCCGCCCGCACGAAGGCGCTCTCCCCGGCGCAGATCCTGGCACGCCTCTCGCAGCGCCTCGACCTGCTCAAGGGCGGCCGCGACTCCGATCCCCGCCAGCAGACGCTCCGGGCGACGATCGAGTGGTCCTACGACCTGCTCTCGGAGCCGGAGCAGGAGCTCTTCGCCCGCCTCTCCGTCTTCGCCGGCGGCTGCACGCTCGAGGCGGCAGAGGAGGTCTGTGACGCTGACCTCGACACCCTGCAGTCGCTCGTCGAGAAGAGCCTCCTCCGCTTCTCGAACGAGCGCTTCTGGATGCTGGAGACGATTCGCGGATTCGCACTCGAGAAGCTGGCCGAATCGGGCGCGGGCGAAGAAGTGGGAGCTCGGCATACGGCCCGGCACACCCACCTTGCGGTCGAACTCGCACCCTCGCTGCGTGCCTACTCCGCTGAGACGATCGAGATTCTTCGTGAAGAACAGAGCAACATGCGCGCTGCGCTCGAGTTCGCGTTACAGCGAGACGACGCCGCAGTCGCCAGCGATCTCATCTACGGCTTGTGGTTCTACTGGCTTACGGGGGGATTCGGCGCCGAGGCTGTTGGATGGGTGCGTCGTTATCTCGAGTCCTCCCGCAAGCAGCTCTCTCCGCTGCAGAGGTTTCAGGGAGATGCGGGCGCCGCCGAGATCTTGCGCTTCACTGGCGACTCCAACGCGGCGATGGAGTTGAAGCGCGAGCTCGTCGCGACCGGGCGCGCCCATCCGGACGCGGTCGTCCACGGGTATGTCACGGCGCGATCCACGGCCGCGACGCTGAGTGACCTGGCGTACATGGAGCTGGAGGCGGGGCACCTCCCGGAGGCGAGAGCGTGCGGTGAGGAGGCACTGGCTCTTCGGCGAGAGCTGGGTCGGCCGGGCGGTATTGCGCATGCGCTCCTTGCATTAGCGGCTGTCGCGTACGCCGAACGCGATTTCATGCGGGCCCGCGAGCTGTATGTGGAGGCTATCGCCGGGTTCGTGGCCGCTGAGTCCTACGGAGACATCCTTGGAGCGAGAATCGCGATGGCCGAGTGTGAGCTTCTGCTCGGGCGGCTCGACGAGACGGCGGCGCTGCTTCGCGAAGCGATTCCAATGCTGTCCGAGTTTCCCGACCAGACATTGGACGTCCAGGCACTTCGAGTGGCCGCGATGCTTGCGTCCGCCCAGGGAGGTGCTGAGCGGTGCGCGGCATTGTCTGGCGCGGCAGATTGCAAGCTGTCGGAAAGCGGATTGATGACGCTCTTCAGCACGTTCGAGGAAGAGATCTATCGCACCTACATCCAACGCGCACGCACCGAACTCGGCGACATTGCCTTCGACGCCGCACATGAACAAGGGGCGCAAGCCTTGGACGAGACGGCACTCGAACTCGCACGGCCAATAGACTGACCCGCGCCGTGGCGGCGCCTCCTCGAGACCTGCGCGCGTGGATCGCGCTCCTCGAGCGCGAGGGCGAGTTGCAACGCATCTTTGCCGAGGTCGACCCCGACCTCGAGATCACCGAGATCGTGGATCGGGTAGTCAAGTCGGGTGGGCCGGCGCTGCTGTTCGAGAAACCGAAGGGCTCGAAGCATCCGCTTCTCATCAACCAGTTCGGCACCGAGCGGCGGATGTGCCTCGCGCTCGGGGTCGAGAAGCTCGACGACGCGGCGGCCAAGCTCGGCGACATTCTCGACTTGCAGCCGCCGCAGGGAATCGTGGAGAAGGTGAAGGGTCTGCTGAAGCTGAAGTCGGTCGCGGACTCCCTGCCGAAGACGGTTTCCAAGGGGCCTTGCCATGAGGTCGTGCTCGAAGGCGACGACGTCGACCTCTCGCTGCTTCCGATCCAGCGCTGCTGGCCAGGGGATCCCGCGCCGTTCATCACCCTGCCCGCGGTGATCACGAAGGATCCGAAGACGGGCGTGCGCAACGTCGGCATGTACCGGATGCAGGTCGTCGACAAGAGCTCGACCTTCATGCACTGGCAAATGCACAAGGACGGCCGAGCGGATCTGCTCGCGTCCGAGGATGGACGCATCCCGGTCGCCGTCGCGATCGGGCTCGACCCCGTGTCCGCCTACGCCGCAAGTGCCCCGCTTCCGCACCACCTCGACGAGCTCATGCTCGCGGGCTTCCTGCGCGGAGAGCCGGTCGAGCTCGTCCGTTGCAAGACCGTCGATCTCGAGGTTCCCGCGAACGCCGAGATCGTCCTCGAGGGACACGTCTCCAAGGACGACGTCGGCATCGAGGGCCCCTTCGGCGACCACACGGGCTACTACTCGCACGCCGAGCCCTTTCCGATCTTCCGCATCTCGGCGATGACGATGCGGCGCGACGCGATCTACGCCTCCATCGTCGTCGGCAAGCCGCCCGCCGAGGATGCCTGGCTCGGCAAGGCGACCGAACGGATCTTCTTGCCTGCCGTGCGGATGACGCTGCCCGAGATCGTGGACTACGACCTCCCCGTCGCCGGCGCGTTCCACAACTGCGTCATCGTCTCGATCCGCAAGGCGTTCCCCGGCCACGCCCAGAAGGTCATGCACGCGCTTTGGGGGCTCGGGATGCTTTCTCTGTCGAAGTCGATCGTCGTCGTGGACGAGCACGTGAACGTGCACGACTACGCCGACGTGTTCTTCCGGGTGACGGCGAACGTCGACCCGAAGCGCGACGTCTTGATCACAGAGGGCCCGCTCGACCACCTCGATCATGCGCCCGGACGACAGTTCTACGGAGGGAAGCTCGGCATCGATGCGACGCACAAGCTCCCCGAGGAGGATGCACGACTCTGGCCGGAGGAGATCGAGATGTCGAAGGAGATCCGGGATCTCGTAACACGGCGCTGGGAGGAGTACTCCATCGGTGGACGGGGTCAGACCCGTGGGGTCTGACCCCCAACTGCAACGCGTGTCGGCCCAACCAGTCAGAATCCCCAGCGTTGCGACAGCCGATACGTCGTTGACAGCGGCAGTGGCGGAGAGATTGAATCCAGCGAAGGTCAGCGTTGAGCACTAACGGTCCTGACACCCCACACGTTCCCGGGCCGAGCCTCTGGCCGATCGGCTTCGCGATCGGGGTGGCATGTCTTCTCCTCGGCCTCGTCATCACCTGGGTGGTGGCCGCGATCGGTGCGGTGCTCGCCGTGACGTTCGGCCTCCTCTGGGCACGTGACGTCACCCGCGACGTTCGCGGCGAGGTGCCTGAGATCCGACCCGAGACGCGCGCGGTCTCCGATCGAGCGGCACCCGCAGTCGTCGCCGCAGAGGAGCCGCTTCCCGCCTACACCCGCTCGAGGTTCCTCGAAGCGTCGCTGATCGGGCTGTCCGGCGCGATGGGCGCCGTCCTGACGCTCCCCGTGCTCGGCTTCATGGTGCTTCCCTCCTTCACGGGTGTCGAGGAGGACGAGGTCTCACTCGGCCCGCTCGACAACTTCCCCGAAGGCGAGTACGTGATCGCGACCTATCTGTCGCACCCCGAGCAGGGCGAGGTGAGCCGCCGCACCGCCTTCGTGCGGAACAACGGTGAGTCGGAGGCGGGCGAGCAGAGCTTCACGATCCTCTACAGCCGTTGTGTCCACCTCGGCTGCCCGGTTCAGCCGAACGGGCCGATCGACGAGGACAACGTGAAGAAGATCAAGAACGTCGAGCTCCGACCTGTTCTCGCGCAGTCGTTCGGTTGCCCGTGCCACGGCGGGCAGTACAACTCCGAGGGGAACCGAACAGCGGGGCCGCCCGTGCGGTCGCTCGATCGCTACTCCTTCTCGATCCGGAACGGCAACCTCGTCCTCGGCGAGCTGTACGCGGTCGGCAATGTGAATGGCACGGGCGCGAAAGCGACGATCTCGAAGTACCCGTGGTCGGTCCCGGGAACGCATGTCGACGGGCTCGAGTCCTGGCTCTATCCGATCGTTCCGACCCAGGTGACGGGGTAGCGCGTGGCCAGGAGGAAGACGAAGCGCGACCAGATCGTCGAGCTGGCGGTTCTCGCACCGCTCGACTGGGTCGACGAGCGGACGGGCGCCGTGCGCGGGGCGAAGTGGTTCCTCTTCCGGAACGTGCCGCGAGACATCAGCTGGGCGCAAACGCTCGGCTTCGCGACGCTCATCGCCTTCGCTACGCAAACGCTGACGGGCGCGATCCTCGCTATGTACTACAAGCCTGGCTCCGAGATCGACCCGACCACGGGCAAGCCGCTCGCGTATGCGTCGATCGAGCACATCACGAACGACCTCACGCTCGGCTGGCTCGTACGCGGGATGCACCGTTGGGGAGCGAGCGTCTTCGTGATCCTCCTCTTCATGCATATGGGGCGCGTCTTCCTCTTCGGGGCCTACAAGTACCCGCGCGAGCTGCTCTGGATCACCGGCGTCCTGATCCTGGCGATGGGAATGCTGATGGGCTTCACCGGCTACCTGCTGCCGTGGGATCAGACCGCGTACTGGGCGACTGTCGTCGGCATCAACCTGAACGGGACGGCGCCGTTCGCAGGACCGTGGCTCGCGCAGTTCCTCGCGGGGGGCGCAGAGATCGGCTCCGACACGCTCGCGAAGTGGTATGCGCTTCACATGCTGCTGATTCCCGGCGCGTTGATCGCGCTCATCGGCATCCACCTCTATCTCGTCGCCCGCCTGGGCATCACGTCGCCGCCGTGGTCGAAGGAGGCGGCGGGACGCGAGCGGGCCGCGGTCGCGCAGCCGACCGGAACGCGCGCCGGGCTCGTGCGCGGCTCCGGAGATGGGAAGTAATGGCCCGCGACGTCGGAGAGCAGAACCGCGAGTGGCACGCCCGTTACAAGGACGACGTCAAGAAGGAAGGGAAGGCGTTCTTCCCTCGGGCAATGCTGCACGACACGGTGATGGGGCTCGTCGTCGTGCTCGTGATCATCGGCCTCACGATCATCTGGTACTACGACGCCGAAGGCACGGAGGCTGGGATTCTCGGCCCGTTGTACACGGATCCGGCCGAGCCGGGGACGACGGATTTCGTCCCGCGCCCGGACTGGTACTTCTACTTCCTCTTCTATCTCCTCCGGATCTTCGAATGGCCGGAGACGGTGGTCATCGCGACGGTCGGGATCCCGACGATCCTGCTCGTCCTCCTCCTCGGGCTTCCGTTCTACGACCGCCGCCGCGAGCGCCGCCCGTCGCGCCGCCCGGTCGCGATGGTCGCCGCGGTGCTCACCGTTCTGTCGATGGGGGTGCTCACCTACAAGGGCGCGACCGCGGAGGAATCGCTCGGTTCCCAGCTCATCGCCGACCGGGTTCCGAACGAGTGGGCCGAGAAGCAGGGCTTCGTCGGCAACCGGCGGGCCGAGGCGGGCGCCGAGCTCTTCGCCGAGACGGGGTGTCTGCAATGCCACACGTACATGGGCTTCGGTGCCGGCAACCTGGGCGCTCCCGAGCTCTCCGAGATCGGGCAGACGAACGATGCCGCGTACTTCGTCCAGTACCTGACGAACCCGGCCGCTTTCGGGAACACCGTGATGGGCTCGTACGCCTATCTCGGACAGGAGAACCTGGCAGCTCTCGGCGCGTTCCTCGAGGCCTCCAAGGGCGGCGAGTCGCCGTAGGGGCGAGGCTTGCCTCGCCCTCAGACTGCCGGGCGGCTTGCGTCACCCCGAGGGAGACGCCAGGGATACCCTTGACGCGTGCGCGTCTTCCTCGGCGTAACCGGCGCTTCCGGCGCCCCGTACGCCGAGCGTCTGCTCCGCGCGCTCGTTGCCGCGGACTGTGAGGTAGGACTCGCGGCGTCTCGTTCCGGGATCGAGGTGATCGCGACCGAGCTGTACGGCGATCCGTCCATCCGGCGGGAGGAGGTGCTCGAGCGCTTCGTCGGGGATTCCGCTTCGAACGTGACGGTGTACGGAGAGAGCGACTTCGGGAGCCCCTACGCGAGCGGCTCGGCCAAGGTCGACGCATACGTGATCTGTCCCTGCTCGATGGCGACCGTGGGAACGCTCGCCTCCGGGGCGATGCAGAACCTCATCCACCGCGCCGCCTCGGTCGCGCTCAAAGAGCGACGGAAGCTCGTCCTCGTCCCGCGCGAGACACCGCTCTCGTCGATCCATCTGCGAGGACTTGCGACGCTGAACGAGGCGGGAGCGGTCATCCTCTTCGCCGCGCCGGGCTTCTACCACGCTCCGGAGACGATCGACGATCTCGTCGACTTCCTGGTCGCACGCTGTCTCGACCAGATCGGGATCGACAACACGCTTGCGAAGCGCTGGGGCGACTCGTGACGCACGAGTCGGGAACCCTCGCGCCGGACGAGGTCCGCGGGATGTTCGACCGCATTGCGCCGTTCTACGACCTGATGAACCGGGTGATGACGGCCGGGCTCGACGGGCGCTGGCGGCGTCTCGCCGCGAGCCAGGTCGTCTGGCCTGGCGACCGCGTCCTCGATGCCTGCTGCGGTACGGGTGATCTGGCGATCGAAGCCGAGCGGCGCGGCGGGCGCGTGACCGGCCTCGACTTCTCGGAGCGCATGCTCGAGCGGGCTCGGCCCAAATCGGGAGCGATCGAGTGGGTACAGGGTGACGCGCTGGCGCTGCCGTTCGCCGACGGCGAGTTCGATGCCGCGACGGTGGGCTTCGGCGTACGGAACCTCGCCGACCTCGAGGGCGGGTTGCGCGAGCTCGGTCGCGTCCTACGTCCCGGCGGCAAGATCGCGGTGCTCGAGATCACGCGCCCACGCGGCTTTCTGCGCCCCTTCTTCCGGCTGTGGTTCGACGTGCTCGTCCCGGCTGCGGGGAAGGTGCTGCCCGGCGGGAAGGCGTACACGTATCTCCCGGCGAGCGTCAGGCGCTTTCCCGGCCCCGAGGATCTCGCCGCGCTCTTCGTACGGGCGGGCTTCGAGGGGGTTCGTTACCGACTTCTCGGCGGAGGAAGCGTGGCCCTCCATACGGCGCTGAAGCCTCAATGAGCACCGTTCGCCTTCGGCTCACGGTCGCCAGCGAAAGGACAAACGGAAACCATGTTTCCCCCGCGTGCCCCCTTCTTCCTGAGAGCGTGGGGAACCTCCCGGTTCCCCACACCCCTCCCCGCTCATAGGACTGATGGCCCATGAGCGCCCAGGCTGTTCTCCAGCAGGCGGCGCCGTACCTCGACGAGCTCGAGGAGCGGCTCGAGCTCGCCGTCGAGCGCTACCCGGGGCTCGTCGCCTCGGTCGGCCGGAACGCGGTCGGCGCCGGCGGCAAGCGGCTGCGGCCGCTGCTCGTCCACCTGACGGCTCCCGACCGGGAGCGTGCGCTGCGAGGAGGAGTAGCGGTCGAGCTCGCACATGTGGCCACGCTCGTCCACGACGACCTGATCGACGGCGCCGAGCTCCGTCGCGGGCGCTCGTCGGCCTGGCACGAGCACGGCGAGCTCGTTGCACGGGCGGGAGGCGACTACCTGTTCTCGCGCGCCTTCGCCGAGCTTGCGACGAGTGGCGACCTCGAGGGCGTCGAGATCCTCGCACGCGCATGCCTTGCGATTGCCCGCGGCGAGGCGATGCAGCAGCGCCAGGCGCACGATCCCGACACGCCGGTCGACGCGTATCTCGCGCGCATCTCGCTCAAGACGGGGAAGCTGTTCGAAGCTTCGTGTCTGCTCGGCTCGCGTAATCCTCGCCTCGGCTCGTTCGGTCTCGCCCTCGGTATCGCGTTTCAGATCGCCGACGACATCCTCGACTGCGTCGGCGACACGATCGAGACCGGAAAGATCCCGGGCGCGGACCTTCGCGAGGGAGTGCCCACGCTGCCGCTGATCCTCGCCGCACGTGAGGATGACGTCGTCCGGCAGGCGCTCGCAGGCGGGCCGCAGGAGGGCGCCCTCGTCCGGGTCGCGGCGACGAGCGCGCTCGACCGGTCCAGGGCGATGGCGCTCAACTACGCTAGGAAGGCACGCGGGTTCCTTCGGGACGAGCCTGAGCTGGAGGCACTCACGCACATCGTCATCGACCGGGAGCGTTGAGCAATCGCCGTCGTTGAGCTGAGGACGCTGGAGCGGATCCGGGAGAAGGTCGAGTCCGGAGATCGGCTCGACTTCGAGGACGGTCTCGCGCTCCTCGAGTCGGACGACCTCCTCGCGATCGGTGAGCTCGCGGATCTCGCGCGGCGACTGCGAGGCGGGACGGAAGAGGTCTACTTCGTCCAGAACCTGTACGTGAACCAGACGAACGTCTGTCGCGTGAAGTGCAAGTTCTGTGCTTTCGCGGCGACGCAGAAGCAGCCGCAGGCGTACACGATCACGGCTGAGGAGCTCGTCGAGGACGTTCTTCGCCAGCGCCAGATCACGGGCTTCACCGAGATCCACATGGTCAACGGGGAGAACCCGCACGTCGATTTCGCGTTCTACCGCGACACGATCGCGTCTCTCCACGAGGCGCTCCCGGACGTGCACCTCAAGTGCTACACGGCCTCGGAGATCCACCACATGACGACGCTCTCGGGGCTGACGCACGAAGAGGTGCTCCGCGAGCTCCAGGACGCCGGACTCGGGTCGCTTCCGGGCGGCGGTGCAGAGGTCTTCGCCGATCGAGTGCGACGACTCGTAGCTCCGGGGAAAGAGAGCCCGGAGATCTGGTTCCACGTGCACGACACGGCTCACTCGCTCGGCATCCCGACGCACTGCACGATGCTCTATGGACACGTCGAGACTTACGAGGAGCGGGTCGACCACATCCTCCGGCTACGTGCGCAGCAGGATCGCAGCGGCGGCTTCCTCGCCTTCATCCCGCTCGCGTTCCATCCGGAGAACACCGTCTTCGAGCGCCGCGGCTGGCGCCACACGACCGGCACCGACGACCTGAAGATGCTCGCGTTCTCGCGTCTGATGCTCGACAACGTGCCGAACATCAAGGCCTACTGGATCATGATGGGGATGCCGCTCGCTGCGGTTGCGCTCCACTTCGGGGCGAACGACGTGCAGGGGACAGTCGTGCGCGAGGAGATCTTTCATGCGGCGGGAGCGCGCACCGAGACCGAGCAGAAGATCGACGAGCTCGTCCGCTTCGTGCGCGAGGCCGGTCGCATCCCGGTTCAGCGGGACACGCTCTATCGGGAGCTCGCGCGATGGTGACCATGAGCCAAACGCTTCCCGCGATGCCGGTACGGAACATGACGGTCGCCGTCGACTTCTATCGCGACCGCCTCGGCTTCGAGGTTCGCCATCAGGACGGAGGCTTCGCGGTCCTGTCTCGCGACGAGGCGGTCGTTCATCTGTGGGCGGCGAGCGACGAGAGCTGGCGGGAGCGCGGCGACGCGACCGAGAAGCCCGTCTGCTCGGGCGCTGAGTCGTTCATCGCCGGCACGGCGAGCTTCCGCGTCCAGGTCGAGGGTGTCGACGAGCTGTACGACGAGCTGCGGCGGAGCGATGTGCTCCACCCGGTGTCGAAGGACGGTGTCGACGACACCGACTTCGGAACACGCGAGTTCGCGACCCTCGACCTCGACGGCAACCTGGTCACGTTCTTCGAGTGGAGATCCTCGTGAGCCGTACGGCCCGGACACGGGTCGACCCTGAGGTGAGGCCGCGAAGACGTCCCGTTCTCGTCTGGATCGCGTATGCGCTGGGCATCCTCGCGGCGGCGGTGCTGGTTCTGTCCGCCCTCTTCAGCGCGGGCGGCTACTTCGGCTCGAACGACACCGTGGTCAACGTCTCCCCACTCGCACTCGCGTTCTGGGGCGGGTTGGTCCTCGTCGCCGCCGGCACCTGGCTCTGGCGGAAGCGGCGGTCGCGGCGATGATTCGTCTCGGTCGGATCTCGTATGTGAACATGGCGCCGGTCTTCTACGGGCTCGAGGCCGAGGTCGAGGAGATCCCGGGTGTTCCGACCGAGCTCAACCAGATGCTGCTCGACGGCGACCTCGATATCGCGCCTATTCCGTCGATCGAGTACGCGCGGAACGCGGATCGCCTCCGGATTCTGCCTCGCCTCTGCGTCTCCTCGGAAGGCGCGATCGACTCGATCCAGCTCGTGACGCGACTGGCGTTCGGCCAGGTGCGCTCCGTCGCGGTGACCCCGGAGAGCGCGACCTCGGTCGTCCTCGTCCGCATCCTCTTGCCGAAGGTCGAGATCGTGCCGTTCGGGATGGACGCGGATGCGACGCTGCTGATCGGCGACGCGGCGCTCCGGAGCGCGTTCGAGGATCCCACGCCGCACTTCGACCTCGGCCGGCTGTGGCTCGAGCGCACGGGGCTGCCGATGGTGTTCGCCGTCTGGGCTGCTCCCGAGCCGCTCGCGGACGGGTTGATCGAGCTCGAGCACTCGCTCGTCGCCTCCGTCCGGCTGGCCCGCTCCGAGCCCGAGCGTCTTGCCCAGCTGGCGAGCGAGACGTACGGGTACCCGGCCGGCTTCCTCGCACGCTACTTCGAGAAGCTTCGCTACAGCTTCGGGCCCCGCGAGCGTGCGGGTCTCTACACCTTCCTCGAGATGGCGCGTGACGTCGGTGAGCTTCCGCACGTCCCCGAGCTCCGTTTCGTCCGTGAGGAGGTTCCGGCGTGAAAGGTACGGCGTGAGCGTCCCGACCCAGAGGCGGAGACCGCCAAGTAACAGTCTGTTACAAGGCGCTATGAGCGCGGCGGTTGGGGGAGCGCTCGAGAAGGCGCGCAACGGTGAGCGGATCTCGGACGAGGATGCGATCGCGCTCCTCCGCTCACGCGATCTCGTTGCGGTAGGGCGGGTCGCGAACGAGGTGCGGAATCGCCAGAACGACTCGTCTCGCGTGACGTTCATCATCGACCGGAACCTGAACTACACGAACGTCTGCGTCACCGACTGCGACTTCTGCGCGTTCTACCGTCGCCCCGGCGATCAGCGGGAGGGCTACCTCCTGCCGAAGCCGGTGATCTACAGGAAGATCGAGGAGACGCTGGCGCTCGGCGGCACGGGCCTGCTCATGCAGGGCGGCCACCACCCCGACCTCGGCATCGACTACTACGAGGATCTCTTCCGCTCGATCAAGGCGCGCTACAAGATCCACCTGCACGCGCTCTCCCCGCCGGAGGTGCAGCACATCGCGCGGCGCTCGAAGCTCACGATCCCGGAGACGCTCACCCGGCTCCGCGACGCGGGACTCGATTCGGTCCCGGGCGGGGGCGCGGAGATCCTCGTCGACCGGGTGCGCGCGATCATCGCGCCGAAGAAGACGAAGTCGGACGAATGGCTCGACGTCATGCGCCAGGCGCATCGGCTCGGGATGTCGACCACCGCGACGATGATGTACGGCCACGTCGAGACGCTCGAGGAGCGTGTCGAGCACATGCGGCGAGTGCGCGAGCTGCAAGACGAGACTCGGGGCTTTCGCGCGTTCATCTCCTGGACGTTCCAGCGGGACGGCAACCGCCTTGACGACCTGGTCGCCGAGGACACGCGGCCGACCTCGTTCGACTACCTCCTGACGCAGGCAGTGTCGCGGATCTACCTCGACAACGTGCCCCACATCCAGTCCTCGTGGGTGACCCAGGGGTTGAAGATCGGTCAGGTCGCGCTCGGTTTCGGCGCCGACGACATGGGCTCCGTGATGATCGAGGAGAACGTCGTCTCGGCGGCCGGTACGACCTACCGGACGACGACCGACGAGCTCGTGCACCTCATCCGCTCCGCGGGAAAGATCCCGGTCCAGCGGGACACGCTCTACCGCGAGGTAAAGGTCTTCGCATAGTGCTCCCCGCCGCAAATACGCCCGCGTTTCGCGCTCCTCGCGAGCAGTTCGCATGCCTTCGTCCTCAGTCGCGCCAATGTTCACCAACATTGGCGCTCCCTTGCGTCTTAGAGCTCGAATCACAAGTGGGCTATGCACTTGACGTCCCTTGGTGCTGGTCGTAGCCTTGTGGCGTGTCGGTCCACCCGCTGGTTG
>Ga0136633_1002672_pt1 | contig 12138 bp, 14 predicted proteins | sample AntDrymeUQ832206_2_FD_105494 | JGI IMG/M metagenome (GOLD analysis project Ga0136633, IMG submission 105494) | Polar desert sand microbial communities from Dry Valleys, Antarctica - metaG UQ83 (22.06) | ecosystem: Environmental > Terrestrial > Soil > Desert | place: Antarctica: Dry Valley... | reverse complement strand
GTCTCGAGGTTATCGATGTGCGGGCCCGAGCCGTGGAGATCACGCGGGTCGATCGAGTGGCCGGTGCGGTGCGTGAAAAACTCCCCGTATCCCCGCTTCACGATCACCGCGCGTGCAGCATCGTCCACCTCGCCACCGCGCACCGTCTTCCCGGCGCCAAGGCGCTCCCTCAGCAGACCGATTGCGGCGTCGCGCGCGTCCCGCACCGCCAGCCAGATCGAATTGTCGCGCTCCGCTGGTTCACCGAGCGATCCCATCCAGGTCTGATCGGCGAAGACACCTTCTTTTTCTTTCGCCCAGAGATCGATCAGCAGTATGTCGCCGCGGTTGATCGTGGCGGAGCGTTCCGCCGAGGGCTCATAGTGTGGATTGGCCGCGTTAGGGCCGATCGCGACGATCGGACCGTGATCCGTAAACAGGCCTCCACCTTCGAAGCGATCGCGTATCCAGGTGGCCAGCGCAAACTCGGTGAGAGGCGCGGCGCTCCCGGCGCGGCTGCCGGCGAGCCTGATCGCTTGCTGCCCGATCGTCGAGACCGCGCGCGCAGCCCGCTCGTGAGAGGCGCGCTGCTCGTCGCTCCAGACCGCGTAGAACATCGAGATGAGGTTAGCTGACGACTCGACCGTCGCGCCCGCGGTCCGCACCATCTCGATGACTCCGGCGGGAACCCGGTCGACGTACGGCACCGCATCACCGGGCGAATACTCCATTGCTATCCGCTTTCCCTTCACCGTCGCGGAAAGAAGCGCCTCCAGCGTGCGCCACCCGCTGTATTTCTCCTTTTTCCAATCGGGCGGCCAATCCTCCCATGGACCCTGCTCGATGGCGTGAGTGAGCGCAACGGGTACTCCGGTGCGGGGGATGTAGACGAAAAACCGGCGGGTGGTCATTCCCCGGAGCTGGAGCATCCCGCGGGCGACAGGATTCAACCCGTGGAAATCGTAGAGGAGCCACCCGTCCAGACGGGCGCCGGCAAGCGCCGACTGAAGGTCAGGCAGCATCTCGCGCTTCAGCATGTGCGAGCTACTTCGTGGCTTTCACCGCGCGCCATTCGGCGCGCCACTCACAGACATCCTCGCCGCGATCGAGGCAGTGCACATGATCGACCATCCCGCCGCCGTTCACGAGCAATCGCAGCATTTCACGAACCGCCGACTCGTAGTAGACGCACCCCGATCCCTTCGGGGTTCCCCCGGCAGTGACCGACTCCCTGACGGCGACGACGATCGATGCGCCAACGCGCCTGACATCGGCGCCGAAGTACTTCGCACCGGCCTTCCTCAGCTGGCGGAACGCCAGCGGCCGCACGACGAACCCCGGCAGAAGGTGTATCACCTGCCGCGTGGACGAGGGAATCATCCTGTACATTCGGGTCGCGAGAAACGTCCCGGCTCGCACGAAGATTTCGTTTGCGTCGGCGCGTCGCGCGATCAGACGGGCGATTCCCGCCGGCTCGTTGACCGCGATCGGCTGACCGCGCTTCATCGCCTCCTTGTAGCGTCCGATCTGGGCGATGACCGTCTCGCTCAGTCCGAATCGCTTGTTCCGGTGCTCCTGCACATATTCGACCTCGACATCGTCTCCCTCGGGAATGTCGACGCTGCGGACTGCCTCGAGGAGGCTGAGCGGAACCAGTGCATTGACGAAGCCGGACATTTATCTCGTAGACGGAGAGGGCAAGCTAACCGCCGCCGGAATGGCCTTCAAGCGCCGGCGACCCCGGTTTTGACTCCCGTGGATAACGCCACCCTCGCTAATTTTAACTTGGAACGACACAGATCCGAGCGAAGAGAAGCGCAGATTCGAGTTGCGAGAAGTTCTCGCAACTCCCGGCTGTGCCTCTGTCCACTCGGATCTGTGTCGTTCTAACTTTGCACGAAACTGGGATCTCACTGCCGTCAGAGCCGCTTTTCCGAGCGATAATCGGTGCGCTGCTTTCAGGCGCCATCTCCGTTGTGGCGTACCGAACGCGCGCGCTGTCACGCAGCGGGGCGATAGCGGCCGCGCTCGTCGGGACCATCGCGGTGAGCGCCGGCTGGAGCTGGGGAATTCTGCTTGTCGCGTTTTTTCTCTCCAGCACTGCGTTGTCCACGATCGGCGCGCAGCGCAAAGCTCAGCTCGTGGATCCGATTCTCGTGAAGAGCGGTCCACGGGATGCGTGGCAGGTCCTGGCGAACGGCGGTGTATTCGCCGCCGCCGCCGCCGCGTTCATCGTGACACCGTCCGCGATCTGGCCGGCGGTCGGCATCGGCGCGCTCGCGGCATCGACTGCCGACACCTGGGCCACCGAAGTTGGCACTCTTCTGGGTGGCGAGCCGCGCTCGATCGTCTCGGGCGAGCGCGTTCCCCCTGGAACCTCAGGCGGGATCTCCGTCGCCGGCTCAGCGGCCTCCCTCGGAGGGGCGGTCTTCATCGCGATTATGGCGCCGCTCACCGGGTGGGATGCGCCTTTCCACGCGATCGCATCTGGCGGCGTTGCCGGCAGTGTTGCCGATTCCCTCCTCGGCGCGACGGCTCAGGAGCGGTACTGGTGCGACGCGTGCGGCGCTCCGACCGAACAACCCGTTCACCGCTGCGGGGAGCGCGCGAGACGCGCCGGCGGAATCCGCGGATTGAACAATGACGTCGTCAACCTGCTCTGCTCGTTTGTGGGCGCTCTTGTAGCTTTAGTCATGTCGTAAGGCCGGGAGCACGAACGCGGACACGGAGCTAGGGATGGGCGGGGCACGGGTATTACTTGTCAGCACCAATCGGGAGCGACAGCCGTATCCGGTCGTGCCGAACGGTCTCGCCTGCGTTGCTTCAGCGCTCGATGGAGTGGGCCACGAGGTTCGATTTGCGGACCTGTGCTTCTCGCGTGATCCCGTTGCATCGGCGACAGAGGCCGCGCGCGCGTTCGATCCGGACATCGTAGGCGTCTCGGTCCGCAACATCGACAACAGCGATGCGATCGCGCTCCGCCACTATACGCCGGAGGCGCGCTCGATTCTTCAGGCCCTGCGCCGCGCCGCGCCGCGGGCGAAGGTCATCGCCGGTGGCGCGGCGTTCGGAGTAGCGCCTGAGGCGTTGTTCCGGGACCTTGGCGTCGACTACGCGGTGGCCGGGGACGGTGAGCGGGCGAGCATCGCGCTCGTCGACGCGATCACGGCTGGGAGGCCGGTTGAATCCCTCCCCGGCGTCGTACGCGATCGTCACGGCACGGTCGTGTTCAGTCCCCCGGGCGAGGAGGCCGATCTCGATTCGCTGCCCCCGCCGGCGCTTCATCGCTGGATCGACCTCGCGCGTTATCAGCGGCATGGCGCGACCGTTCCGATTCAGACCAAGCGCGGCTGCGTCTACAAGTGCGTGTACTGCACCTACAGGAACGTCGAGGGCTGGGGATACCGCACTCGCGACCCCGAGCTCGTCGCGGACGAGATCGAAGAGCTCCACCGACAAGCCCGCGTCCGCCACTTCGACTTCGTCGATTCGACTTTCAACTCTCCGCCAGGCCACGCGCTTCAGGTCTGCGAGGCGATCGGGCGAAGGAAGCTCGGTATCCAGCTCGATACCACCAACTTCACTCCGGCGGTCGCGCCAGCCGAGCTGTTGTCGGCGATGAGAGCGGCCGGCTTCCGATCCCTCGGGATCACGGCGGAGAGCGCGAGCGATGTGGTTCTTGAAAGGCTGGAAAAAGGGTTCAGCGCGGCCAAGGTCCGCGAGGTCGCCGAAAGAGTGGAGAAACACGGGCTGAGGACACTGTGGATTTTTCTGGTCGGCGGACCCGGCGAGACGGTGCAGACGGTCGAGGAGACACTGGAGTTCGCGCGCTGGCGGCTCGGCCGCGGCGACGCTGTGTACGTAACGGTCGGCTTGCGCATCTACCCGGGGACGACCTTGCACCGCATCGCGGTGGCGGAGGAGGTCGTGCCCGCCGAAAGCTCGCTGCTGGACCCCGCCTTCTACTTCTCGCGCGAGATCCCGTTCGACGCGACCGTCGAGCGCCTCAAACGGTTCGCGGCCGATCATCCCCGCTTCATGTTCTCCGCCGATTCGCGTTCGGTCGTGCTTCCCTATCTGACCCGCGCGGCATCGGTCCTCAACCTGCCCCGCCCTCACTGGCGCTACATGGGCCTGTTTCAGCGCGTTTCGCGAGCGGTCGGTTGACTTACCCTGAAAGCAGGGACGCCGACGTCATCGTCGTCGGCGGCGGGCCCGCGGGAGCGGCAACCGCGTGGTCGCTCGCCAAAGAGGGGGTCGACGTTCTGGTTCTCGATCGCGCGCACTTTCCGCGCGACAAGGTGTGCGCGGAGTATCTGAGCCCCCAGGCGTCGCGGATATTCTCCGACATGGGTGTGCTCGAAGAAATCGAGGAAGCAGGCGCTGCCCAGCTGGCGGGGATGACTCTGCGCGCGCCGAACGGTGAGACCGTCGACGCCGAGTTCGCGGGCGTAAAGGGCTTCGCGGCTTTCAGAAACCGGGGCCTCGCTCTGCGGAGAACTGTCCTCGACGAGATCCTGCTCCGGCGGGCCCGACACGCCGGAGCGCGTGTCGAGGAAGGCGCGCGGGTTACCGACCTTACGCGTGATCATCGAGGCAGCGTAAACGGTGTGGTGGTGCACGCCGCCAACGACACGCGGCGCAAGCTTCAGAGCCGCGTCGTTGTCGGAGCTGACGGCCTTCGCTCGGTGGTTGGCCGGCGTCTCGGGCTGGTCCGCACCAGAGCCTGGCCTCGGCGCATCGGACTCGTATCTCATTACCGGGGCGTTGCGGGAATGCGCGGCATGGGCGAGATGCACGTCGATGCCCAGGGGTATCTGGGCCTGGCGGAAGTCGGACATGGAATCACCAACGTCGCAGTCGTGCTATCCGCATCCCGATCGTCCGAGATCTCGGGCGACCGCGAGGCGTTCTTCAGAGGCTGGATCGCATCACGTCCGCATCTCGCCGCGCGCTTCGAAGGTGCCGAACAAGTTTCTACCGTGCGCGCGACGGGACCTTTCAACTCGGTGGCCCGACGAGCGTATGCGGCCGGAGCCGCGCTGGTAGGCGACGCAGCCGATTTCTTCGATCCTTTCACGGGCGAGGGAGTCTACGCCGCTCTACGCGGCGGAGAGATCCTCGCGCCGTTCGTGATGGAGGCGGTCAGGGCCAACGGCAATGCCGGTCTCGAGGCGCTCCGAGGCTACGAAGCCGCGCGGCGCAAGGAATTCAGCGGGAAATGGAAGCTCGAGCGCATCGTGGGCATGGCTATCGCGTTCACACCCCTCATCAACCACGCCGCTCGTGCGCTCTCGACTCGAAAGGAAATGGCCGACCTTCTCATGGGTGTCGTCGGCGACTTCGTGCCCGCCGAGACTGTGCTCAAACCACGCTTCCTCTTCGATCTGTTTCTCTCGCCGGCGATCCGCAATTGAGCGTCACCGAAGACGAGTTCCGGAATGTGCTGGGACGATTTCCCTCCGGAGTGACGGTCGTCACCACCGTCGGCGCCGATGGCCGGGACTTCGGCATTACCGTCAGCGCTTTCTCCTCGGTGAGCCTCGTTCCTCCGCTCGTGCTCATCTGCATCGAGCGCACTGCCTCCGCCCACGAGCCCCTGACGATGGCGGAGGGTTTCGTGGTCAACATCCTGTCCGCCGAGCAGGAACAGGTTGCCCGCCGCTTCTCGATCGTAGACATCGACAGGTTCGAGGGGGTGGGTTACAGCCGGGCGCGGAGCGGCGTCGCGGTGCTCGACGACGTCGTCGCGGTCATCGAATGCCGGCGCACCACACTGTATGATGGCGGCGATCACACCATCATCGTGGGCCGCGTGGAAGCCGCCCGCGCCGAAAACGACAAGCCTCTGCTTTACTACCGCGGCGGGTACTCCCAGCTGGAGCGATAGGTGATGCGCTCGCTCCTTACGCCCCCCCGCTCGGACCGAAGCGAGCTCCTCGATGCGCCCGATGTCGATCCCGATGTCGTTACCCGATCGCTCAGGGATGTCGCCCGGTCCAACACGCTGTTCGGAGGCAGAAGCGCCGCGATCGAGGAGTTCAGGGCTGTGCTCAGGGAGCTGCCGCGCCGCGCGTCTCTGCTCGACGTCGGCACCGGACTGGGGGACATCCCGAGCCGCGCGCGCGAGGTCGCCGATGAGAACGGCATCGAGTTGCACGCCATCGGCCTCGACGCCGCCGAGGAGCTCGCGCGCGCCAGCAGGCAGGCCGTGGATTTCGCCGTATGCGGGAACGCGCTCGAGCTCCCGTTCGCGGACAGGAGCGTCGATGTCGTGATGTGCTCGCAGGTGCTGCACCACTTCTCGCGGCCGCATGCGGTGACGCTGCTGCGAGAGATGGATCGCGTCGCCCGTATCCGCGTGATCGTGAGCGACCTGCGCCGCAGCAGAATCGCGGCGGCAGGACTCTGGCTCGCCTCGTTTCCCCTTCGATTTCATGCCGTTAGCCGTCACGACGGCGTTGTCTCCGTGATGCGGGGGTTCACTCCCGAGGAGCTGCTCGATACAGTGAGAGAGGCGGTTACGCGCCCGGCGAAAGTGAGGCAGCGCCGGATCTTCAGGGTGACGGCGAGCTGGGCTCCGAAACTCCGATGACGAACCAGGCACCGGCGGCATTCGATCTGGGCGCCATGCCAACTGGCGCGCCGATGCAGACGGTGGACGAGCGGCTGGTTCGCGCACCCGGGGAAGTCATGTTCCGGCTGGCGAGCCGGGTAGAACAGTGGCCGGAACACCTCGCCCACTATCGTTATGTGAGGTTCCGCGAGCGCAAGGCAGATGGTGGAGGGGTTGTCGAGATGTCCGCTCACCGCCCATTCCATCTCGGCTCGGCGGGAGTGGCCGTCGTGAACTGGCCTACGTGGTGGCTCTCGCTGATGTCCGTCGATCATTCCCGTCCCTCGATCCGATTTCGTCACATCGGGGGTATAACCAAAGGCATGGAAGTCGAGTGGGAGTTTCACCGCCGGCCCGAGGGCACGCACGTACGCATAGTGCACGCGTGGGATGGGCCGCGGTGGCCGGGGATAGGAGTTCTGGCCGCGACCCTGATGATAGGTCCGGTGTTCGTTCACGGAATAGCGTCGCGCACACTCGCCGGACTGGCGAAGGTCGCCGAGCGGGAAGGAGGAAGTTAGGATGGCGGTGAAGGAGCGCAGGGTAGTGATCACCGGAATCGGCGCCATCACGCCGATCGGAACCACACAGGAGGGACTCTGGTCCGGGCTACAGCGACAGCGCTCCGCCGTCACCTCCATCACCCGCTTCGATCCATCTCCCTTTCGCAGCCACAACGCGGCGGAGATCAACGACTTCCATCCGGCGGATCATCTCGACCACCGGAAGGCGAAGCGCCTCGACCGCTTCTCGCAGTTTTCCGTCGTAGGAGCGCAAATGGCGCTGGCGGACGCCGATCTGGATCTCGCGCGCGAGGATCGCGAACGGGTCGGCGCGAACATGGGAACCGCACTTGGCGGAATCGGCTACGCGGAGGGACAGCTCGGCGTTTTTCTCGACCGCGGTCTCAGAGAAGTGGATGCGACGCTAGCCCTGTCGGTGTTCGGCGGGGCGTCGAGCTGCAACATCGCGATCGAGCTCGGCGTGATGGGACCGAACTCCACCAATGCGATGAGCTGCGCTTCGGGGACGATCGCCATTGGCGATGCGTTCCGGCAGATCCGCGACGGCTACGCCGATGTGATGGTCGCCGGCGGTGCGGAAGCGCCGCTCGCGCCTCTCTGCTTCGGCGCGTTCTCGCTGATCCGGGCGATGTCGACGAGAAACGAAGAGCCCGAGATTGCCTCGCGCCCGTTCGACAAGGACCGCGACGGGTTCGTGATGGGCGAAGGCGCGGCGGTTCTCATTCTCGAGGAGCATGGCCGGGCGCAGGCGCGTGGCGCGAAGATCTACGCCGAGGTGGCCGGCTATGGAACGACCAACGATGCCCACCACATGACCGCACCCCTGCCCGATGGCTCCCAGGCAGCGAGGTCGATGCGGCTCGCGCTCGCTGACGCCAAGGTGTCTCCGGGAGAGATCGGATACGTGAACGCGCACGGAAGCTCTACGCCTCTCAACGACTCGACGGAAACAAAAGCGATCAAGAGCGTGATGGGAGAGCGGGCGTACCGGGTGCCGGTAAGCGGAACCAAGGGCTACTACGGTCACGCGCTCGGGGCTTCGGGCGCGATCGAGACCGCGATCTGCGCGCTCGCGCTCGAGCGCGAATGGCTTCCTCCCACCGTCAACCTTCAGGTTGCGGACGCGGCCTGCGATCTTAACTTTCTGCCCGGAACGGGGCGGACCGAGAGGGTGGAGCACATCCTCACCAACTCGTTCGGCTTCGGCGGCATCAACGCGGCGCTGGTGCTGCGCAGGGTGAACTAGAGATAGTTCCTTCCCCGTCCCGCCGTCCCAACACTCACTTCGGGAGCGGGTCAATGCGGGATGCCTGGCGTCATTTCATCGCTGAGTTCATCGGCACCTTCGCTCTGGTGTTCGTGGGAAGCGGAGCGATCATGTCGGCGAAGATTTCGGGAAGCCCGGCGGCGCTGGTGGAGGTCGCGCTTGCGCACGGTCTCATCCTGGCGGTGATGGTCAGCGCGCTGATGCGCATCTCGGGTCACTTCAACCCCGCGGTAACGCTGGCATTTCTGGCGACACGCCGCATCGAGGCGATGATGGCGGGGCTTTACATCATCGCGCAGATCCTTGGCGCCGTCGCGGCTGCCTACGCGCTCAGGGCGACTTTTCCGGAAGCGATATTCATGGCGACGCGGGGCGGTGGCCAATCGATCGCGCTCGATACCACCGGCGGACAGGCCTTTCTGCTCGAAGCGATCGCCACGTTTCTGCTGATGTTCGTGATCTACGGCACCGTGGTCGATCTGCGCGGGCCGAAGATCGGCGGGCTTGGCATCGGGTTCGTCGTGGCGGCCGACATTCTGGCCATCGGGTCACGCACAGGGGCGTCGATGAACCCGGCCCGCTCATTCGGGCCGGCTGTCGCGAGCGGTGTTTTCGAGGCGCAGTTCCTCTACTGGACCGCCCCGGTGGTCGGGGCGCTCGTGGCAGCGGTCCTCTACGAGTTTCTTTTCATGCGGCGCGGCCGCGAGCCGGTCGATCACGGAGAGCTGAGGCCGTAGAGAAGTTTTCGCCGGACGGCTGGCGGTCGCGTAATCGTTCCAGGCTGGGTCTCTTCAGAATCGTTCTCGGCTGGGGTCTTCAGCCCGCACCCCTGGCTTCGTCGCCCTACTGCTGCGAGATCTTCACTCCACCATTGGTAGTGACAACCCGTACGAGCGGCCCGCCCGATCCGAGCTGCGTCTCGAGGTGCTTGCCGATTCGGCCCTGTACCGTGACCGGGAAATCAACGCTCATGCCACCGTTGACCGTGCCCGTCTCCAGCCGCGCGTTGTAGCCCCGCGGAATCGACAGGGAGACACCGCCGTTGGTGGTGGCGAGATCGAGCCCGCGTCCATTCCACGTGCTGCCGGTGAGACGCGCATTCACTCCGCCATTGGTCGTTTCGGCGCGGACGTCACCACCGACGCGGTCGAGGCTGATGCCGCCATTCGTGGCTCGGAACTCCATCGTCCCTTGGACCAGCTGTGCCGACACTCCTCCGTTCTTCGTGATAGCCTGGAGGTTGGACCGGCGCGGGACGTAGACGTGATAGCTCACCGACCAGGAATTGCGTCCCCACGAGGACGGGCCTGCCGCCCGCACGCGACCGCCTCCGGTCTCCACTCTGATCTCCTTCGCCATCGCCGCTGCTTCGGCATCGTTGTCGGCACTGGTTTGAATCATCGCCACGACCTTCACTTCGTCGCGGTCCCAGCCGAAGAAAGAAACGCCGCCGTTGTCACCGCCGTCCACGACCAATCTGGAAGACGGGCGGATGGTATGGTGCCGCAGCTCGCAGAAGCGGGCACGGTCTGGGGTCCGGTCGTTGTCGCAGCTCTGGAGGAAGCGCTGCGCTCGATCCTCGCCCTGGGCCCCGACGCTGGTGGAGAGAGCGATGGCCAGGACAAAATTCGAAAGAAATACGTTCCGCATCATGGACGGGTCCTTCAAAGGGGAGGGAAAGGTGTCGGCCACCTTTAGATACCCCGACCCTAAAAATGGTTGGAGGCCCGGATCAGGAAGAGCCCTCGGTCATGCGGGTTCTCTTACCCTGAACGTCTCGTTCCGCGCGGCGTAGGTAAGGCCGATGACGGCATGTGTCGCGAAGAGAGCCGCGGCCATCAGGGGACCGAACTCCTGGTCGCCATTTATTGGATGGAGATTGTAAAGGATTCCCTGGAGCGTCCCCAGAATGCCGACGAGCGCGGCCGCGGATTCGCCGGCGACGAAAAGCTGCGCGGCCCGTTCGCCAAACCGGGCCCACCAGCGGCGCAGGTGGCCCACCGTAAACGCGCCCTGAGCGAACAGTGAAAGTGCGATCAGGAGAACGACGAACGGTACGCCTCCCCCGCTCCGTGTCCGCAGATATACACCGGTCAGCCCGGCGCCGGCGGCGATGTTGGCAGCCGAGACGACGAAAAGTGAAATGCGCAGCATTGTCTCTCCCGAGAGGCAGGTATCAGTAATATACGCCTTTACTTTGCGTGGTCAAGTACTTTGCGTTCGAGGGACGTCGCTGCCCGGCTTCGCCTCAACCCGGCTCGTCGGCACCGCCCCGCGGGCGCGGTATGGAAGTAGCAAATCCAGCTGGAATGAGAATCCATAACTCCAGCGCTCTTCTCGGAGCCAACCTCGCCAGCACCGTGGCGCTGGCCGGTCTCGGGTCGCTCGTCCTGCGCGGCGATACCAAGTCACTCGACAACCGGGTCCGCGGGTATTTCCCGCGATACCGACGCTCCCGCACCAAGCGAACGACCGAAACCCTCGGGCCGATCGGCAAGACGTGGCTGCACCTGACCGTTACGGGCGGGGTAGCGGCGTATCTGCTGCTACGGGGCAAGGGATTGGACAGCGCCGGTGCAGTGATTCTCTCGTCCGTCGCCGCGTACGGAGCGTCGGGAGCGGCCGAGAGGTTTCTGCCGCGCCGACACGCGCCGTGGGGACGATTGTCGGTGACCGAGCCCAGCTTTCCCAGCGGACATGCGCTGCGAGCGGCGACCGTTACTCTGGTGACGGCTTACGTTCTGATCCGCGAAAACGTGGGACACCGAAAGGTTGCGGTTCCAATCGCGCTGGCCATCCCTCCCCTGACCGCGCTTCACGCCCTCTACCTCGACCGCCACTGGGCTACGGACATCGTCGGCGGTTGGCTCGGCGGCGTGGCGATCGCGACTGCCTGTGCGTACGGTTACGAAGTCGCTCAGGCACGGAAGACTGCACCTCGAATAAAGGCAAGATCGCGGAGAGGGAAAGCCGCGGCCTGATGACGCAACCGCCCAGGGTAATGCTCGAGTAGGCCTGGCGGCGTCAGGCGTTAAGGTCCTTGCTCGACCGGCCCGGCCTTTTCCTGCCAGGCGCGCCATCCGCCTGCCATTGAAGCAACGTTGGTGTAACCCATCCGTTGGAGCACATCCGCGGTCAGGGCCGACCGAAATCCGCCGCCGCAGTAGAGGACGATCTCTGCGTTCTTTTCGGGGATCTGCTTCTCGATGTCCCGCTCGATGATTCCTTTGCCGAGATGCCGGGCGCCCCGCGCGTGTCCCGCCGCCCACTCGCTCTCCTCACGCACATCGATCAGCTTCGCCTGACCCTGCTCGACCTTGGCGCGCGTTTCTTCCACGCTGATTTCACGCACCCGCGATCTGGCATCCTCGGCGAGCTTGAGGAACCCGGGCGAATGCTCCATCAGGCGGCGGCGGGAGGACGTTTTCCGGTCAGCCGCTGCAGGCCCACAGTCGCCCCGCGCCGGGCCGCCAGCTGCGCCGCGGCAATCGTCGCGGCCGACAGAGCCGCCCAGGCCAGCGCCTTGGGCCAGCTTCCGCCGCCCTCCCAGAGATCTCCGGGGGGATCTTCATCCTTGACCTTCCGCCAGCCTGACTCGAGCCCGCGCTCGGTGAGCTTGGTCGCCACCATCGCCGCGCCCGCGCCGACGAGCATCCAGGCTGCCTGCTTCGAGCTCCCTTTCTGTTTCCACCTCATTTGCGCCGCCTTTGGGTTAGGCAGCCGAGAGTGGCAAACAGGGTGCCGGACCGCGC
>Ga0136633_1002671_pt1 | contig 12140 bp, 14 predicted proteins | sample AntDrymeUQ832206_2_FD_105494 | JGI IMG/M metagenome (GOLD analysis project Ga0136633, IMG submission 105494) | Polar desert sand microbial communities from Dry Valleys, Antarctica - metaG UQ83 (22.06) | ecosystem: Environmental > Terrestrial > Soil > Desert | place: Antarctica: Dry Valley... | reverse complement strand
TGATCTCGCGTCGCTTTTCGGGGGTGATCCTCCGCCACCGTCTGGTCATGCGGTCTCCTCTCGATCGATGGTGCCCAATCTCCATCGCTCAGGGAGGTGTTGCGTGGATTAGTTGAGCCCGCCTGGGCATACGCCGCGTTTCGTACCAAACCTCGGTGCGGGACCGAGGTTATCCATGCACCGACCTCGGCCGCCGGCCGGTCAGTAGGGCTCGAGCCGCTCCGCTTCGGCGGCCTCGAGACTGAGCTCGACGCTCGACTCGGTGATCCGGCCTACGATCTCAGCCGGCGCGAAGCGCTCGGTGGAGAAGATCCCCGAGGTCACCGTGATGCCGGAGAAGATGTCTTTCTGCTGGTCGGCGACCACTCTGCTCACCTTGCCGATCTCGGCCCCCGAGGAGTCGTACACGGGTGTCCCCTGTTTCAAAGCGGGCCACGCAATGGGCCGGTCCTCGTCTGCCATGACGCCGATACTAGTCCGGTGCCCACCACGAGACGTGCCGCCGGAGTGCTACTGGCACTTGCGGTGACTCAGGGCTGCAGCTCACAGCCGTCCTCTGATCCCACCCCCACAAGCTCCCCCGGTCCCCCACGTCTGCGGGCGGAGGTCGTCGCCAGGCACGCCCGGCAGTTCGATAAGGACGACCCCGACCGGCGGGCCGGCTCCCAGGGCGAGCAGATCGCAGCCGCCTACCTGCTCGCCCACCTCCAGAGCGCGGGCTACCGCGCCTTTCTCGATGCCGTCCCGGTCTCGAACCTGGTGCGCTCGACCAACGTCGTCGCGACGCCACCCTCGGGAGGGCGGCCGCTCGTGGCAGTGACCGTGCCCTACGACACCCCGGCGGAGGCCGGCGCTACTCAGGGAGGAGCCGAAGAGCTGGGGCTGTTCTTGGAGCTGGCGCGATCGCTGGCGCTCGCTCGTCCCGAGCATCGCGTCTCGTTCGTTGCGCTGGGGGCCGAGTACGCCGAGGTCTCGGGAGGCCGGCTCGGCTCTCGCCGCCTGGTCGTCTATCACAGGGAGCGCTCGCTAAGCCCACTGATGGTAGTGCTCGAGGACATCGACGGGGGCGCAGGGCCGGTCCGGGCCACTGGGGACGAGGCCTCGAAAGTGGTCGAGGGGGCCGCGCCGGGTCGCGCCGAAGGGCGGGTGGCCGAGGTCTTCGAGGCGGCCGGTCTCGACGTGCTGACGGTCTCGGGCGGAGCTCGAGAGGCCGGCGTCGCGCTGCTCGATTACCTGAAGGCGCGCACCCGGTAGGGTCGCTGGATGAGCTACCTGCAACCGATCCTGAAGTCCACGCGCCGCCGCGTCGACGAGCTGCGGAGCTGGGCGCGCGACGACGCGTTGGAGCAGCGTGTGGCCTCGCTACCGAAGCCGCTCCGCTTCACCGAGGCGCTCGGGGGGGCCGGGACCTCCATCGTGGCCGAGATCAAGCGAGTGTCGCCGGCCAAGGGCCCCCTGGACGAGGACCTCAACGCCGCCGAGCTCGCCTCCGCCTATGCCGCCGGAGGGGCGGCGGCTCTGTCGGTCGTGACTGAGCCCGATCACTTCAAGGGCTCGCTCGAGGATCTGCGGGCGGCGGCCTCGGCGGGCCTGCCGCTGTTGCGCAAGGACTTCATCTTGGACGAGCTCCAGGTGCTCGAGGCACGGGCGTGGGGCTCGGATGCAGTGCTCCTGATCGTGCGGGCTCTGGGCGAGGAGCTCGGCGCCCTCGTCGCAGCAGTGGAGGCTCTGGGCATGGAGGCGCTGGTCGAGGTCCACGACGAGCTTGAGTTGGAGCGTGCGCTGGCGGCGGGGGCGAACCTCATAGGCGTCAACCACCGCAACCTGGAAACGTTCGAGATCGACCCTCAGCGCACCTTGAGGCTCGCCCCACTGGTCCCGGAGGGCGGTGTCCTGATCGCGTTGTCCGGGGTCTCCGACAGGGCCGGCGTCGAAGCCCTCGAAGCGGCCGGCGCGCACGCAGTGCTGATCGGCGAGAGTCTCGTGAAAGCAGCCGACCCCGCGGGCAAGCTCAGAGAGCTCAGAGGTGAGCCATGAGGATCGTGGATTCCGCGGGGCGTTTCGGAGAGTTCGGCGGCCGCTACGTGCCCGAGGCTTGGCTGCGGCGCTCGACAGCGCGCCTGACGGAGCCATGACGGTCGTGGATTCCGCGGGGCGTTTCGGAGAGTTCGGCGGCCGCTACGTGCCCGAGGCATTGATGGGTGCGCTCGACGAACTTGAGCGGGCATGGGAGACGGCTCGAGACGAGGGCTCTTTCGATCGTGAGCTGGCGGCCCTGTACAAGAACGTGGTGGGCCGTCCCACTCCTCTTTATGAGGCGGAGCGCTTTTCCGAGCGCGTCGGGGCGCAGGTGCTGCTGAAGCGAGAGGACCTCGCCCACACCGGGGCACACAAGATCAACAACACGCTTGGTCAGGTGCTGCTCGCCACACGCATGAACAAGGAGCGCATCATCGCCGAGACCGGCGCCGGCCAGCACGGCGTCGCAACGGCCACCGCGGCCGCCTATTTCGGGTTGCCCTGCGTCGTCTACATGGGGGCGGTGGACGTCGAGCGCCAGAGCCTCAATGTCGTGCGCATGAGGATGCTTGGGGCCGAGGTGGTCCCTGTGGAAGCGGGATCCAGGACCCTCAAGGACGCCATCAACGAGGCTCTGAGGGACTGGGTCACGAACGTCGAGGACACCCATTACGTCATCGGCTCGGTGGTCGGTCCTCATCCCTTCCCGGAGATCGTCGCCACGCTTCAGTCGGTGATCGGGACAGAGGCCCGTGCCCAGGTGCTCGATCTCATCGGGCGGCTGCCCGACGAGGTCGTCGCCTGCGTGGGAGGCGGCTCCAACGCCATCGGACTGTTTCGAGGCTTCTATCGCGACGAGGCCGTGGCATTGGTGGGGGTCGAGGCCGCCGGGGAAGGGCTCGACGGCCGGCACGGGGCCTCGATCGCTCGGGGGCGTCCGGGCGTTCTTCACGGTGCTCGCAGCATGGTTCTCCAGGACGACGACGGGCTCATCACCGAGGCCCATTCGATCTCGGCAGGACTCGACTACCCGGGGGTCGGTCCCGAGCACTCCTGGCTGCAGGCCTCGGGCCGGGCGAGCTACCACAGCGCCACCGATGGCGAAGCGTTGGCCGCGTTCAAGTTGCTGGGGCAAACCGAAGGCATCCTCCCGGCGCTCGAGCCCGCCCACGCGCTTGCCTATGTTCTGCGCCGCAGCGCCTCCGGCACGGTCCTCGTCGGCCTCTCGGGCAGAGGCGACAAGGATGTCGCCACCGTCTCCTCCATCTCTTCCGTGGGGGGCGCCCCGTGAGCGCGCTGTCCGCGCGGCTCGAGCAAGCTCGCTCCGGAGGCCGCAAGCTGCTGGTCCCCTATGTCATGGGCGGGCAGCCCGACCGGGACTCTTTCCCCCAGGTCCTCGCTGCGGTGAGCCGCGCCGCCGATGCCCTGGAGGTAGGCCTGCCCTACTCCGACCCCCTCATAGATGGGCCCGTGATAGCGGCGGCCGGCGAACGCTCGATCCGGGCGGGGGTGGGTCCGTCCGAGGCCCTCGAGCTGGTGGCCGAAGCCGATATCGGTGTGCCGGCGGTGATCATGACCTATTACAACCCCATCCACTCGGCCGGTGAAGAGAGCTTCTGCCTCGCTGCGGCCAAGGCCGGGGTTTCGGGCCTGATCGTCCCGGACCTGCCCCTGGAGGAGTCCGAGGGGCTCCGCCGGGCGGCCGCGGACCAGGGCTTGGCCTGGATCCCGCTGGTGGCACCGACGTCCTCTCCCGCACGGGTGGCGGCGATAGCCGCTACGGCCACCGGATTCGTTTACGCGATATCGACCCTCGGGGTGACCGGCACCCGAGAGCAGCTCTCAGAGCGCGCGGCCGCGGTCGCCTCGGCCTGCAAGGACGCGACCGACCTTGCGGTGCTGGTCGGCATCGGCGTGTCGAGCCCGGAGCACGCCCGCGCCGCGGCCCTCTACTCGGACGGGGTCGTGGTGGGCTCGGCGGTGGTGAGGGTCGTGGCGGAGAGCGGGGCGGAGGGGGCCGCGGGGTTCCTCGCAGAGGTGCGGGCGGCCCTCGACAAAGCTGCGGAAACTACCTAGCTAGATTCTCTTTACGCACTCTTCTGCGCGGCCGATATCTCTATTACAAGGGCCAAACCGAAGAGAAGAGGACCGGTGAAGCAGATCAGAGTGCAGAAAGGACGCCGCCCCCGCTAGACGAGAGCGGCACCCTGCGACGATCTCGCGCGGCTCCTCACAAGACCTCTAGCTCCATTCCTAAAGCCTGTGCCCCCTCCTTCATGCGCACGTCATAGGTGGCGAGCCGCGCCCCGACTCTGCGCGCTCGCAGGAACTCGATCGATGCCAGGTGCAGCGCATCAAGAGTGCGGACTTGAACGGGGAAGGGCTGTAACGCGCGCGTCAGGACGAGTGGTGAGAGCTCCAAAAAGGCGATGCGCGCCAGAAGCTGCTGAGCCGGGTCTCCATGACTTGTTTCCAGGCCCAAAGCATGAAGCCGCACCCAGGTTTCGTATTCGGTCAGCCGGCTCGAGATGAGATCGGTCTCCCACAGGACCGAGGGTGGCCTTCGGTCCTCCGCCAGGATCTGCGCCAGCACCACCGATGTGTCGACATAGATCAATCGTCTGATCGGTCGCTTTTCAGGGAGTCCAGAATCTCCTGAAGAGGCGCGACTCCGGGAGGGTTCGGCACCGGCGAGCGGGGATCGAGCGGCGGCGACAGAAGGCCGTTGCGGAGCGCGTCGGCTAGCAGTGCGTCGGACACGTTCTCACCTCGTGATTGTCGGGGGGGGACCAGCTCCGCGACGATCCTGTCCCGGTCCGAGATGAGAATGGTCTCACCTCCGGCCGCGAGCCGCACGTATTCGCTTAGCTTGTTCTTGAGAGTCTTGAGTCCAACAGCCCGCATGCATCCAAGGTAGCTTCTAGAGGCTACCTTGGTCAAGGCGCTGTTCGTGTGGTGCCGGGAGCGGGACTCGAACCCGCACGCCCTTTCGGACAATCGGTTTTGAGCCGATCTCGTCTGCCAATTCCGACATCCCGGCGAAGACGACGATGCTATCGAGCCGGGCTCTGCCTGGGGACCGACCGATCCCACAACAACTGGGCTTGCCCGGTCCCCTCTTCGAGCCGCCAACCGCTCGCCCGCCTGGTCACCCACACACACAGAGTTCGCCCGGCAGCCCACCACCGGCCCGCCCCTCCCCTTCCAGGAATTGCCCTTCCCTCGGCGGACGGTGATCTCTATACTTCGCTCCCATGCAACTGCGGCCCGCGCTCACCCACAGGACTCTCGCCGGAATAGGCGAGATGACCGTACGGGTCCGGGAAGACCTGCGTATCGTCGAGGAGCAGATCTCCTTCCAGCTCGACGTCGTCGAGGACGCCAAGACCCGCATGCTTGTGTCCGAGACCCCCCTCGCCGACCGCGACTTCCGCATCGCTCGGGACGACCTCGGCCGTATGTACAAGGAGCGGGCGCGTCTGACCGCGGAGATCGCCCGGCTCGTGGTGGAGCAGGACCGCGTGCTGGATAGGATGCTTGACTAGCTCGCGGTCTGCCGCCTGTAAACTACTATGCCTTTAGTACGGGAAGGAGTTGCTCGGGGCTCGTAGGGAGGGTCGTGCACCTAACAAGGGGGAACGGCATGAAGAGGAGATCGAGGTGGTTATCGATAACCACCGCAGCAGCAGCTCTGATGCTGGTGGCCGCGGCCTGCGGTGGCGGGGATGATGGGGGCGGAGGCGGAGGCCAGGCGGCCGACTGCACCTGGGTGATCGGGACCATGGGCGCACTCTCCGGCGACTTCGCATCGATTGGGGGGCCGATCAACGACGGGATCAAGTATGCAGTGGATCAGGTCAACGAGCAGGGCGATCTCGCGTGTCAGCTCGAGCTTCAGTCCGAGGACAGCCAGGGAGACCCCGAGCAGGCCCCCCAGCTCGCGCAAAGCCTCGTGCAGGAGGCGGAGTTGGTTGTAATCGTCGGCCCCTACTTCTCCGGAGAGACGCTGGCGACCGGTGACATCTTCGACGACGCCGGCGTCGCCTTCGTGACCCCCTCCGCGACCGACCAAACGATCGATGATCAGGGGTGGGACACGTTCTTCCGGGCGGTCGGCGACGACGCCATCCAGGGGGCCCAGGCGGCCAACTACATCCAGAACGCGCTTAAGGCAAGCAGCGTGGTCGTCGTGCACGACAACCAGGAGTACTCCAAGGGCCTGGCCGACACGGTGGCCGAGGAGATCGGCGGCGCAGCCTCCGGTCCCTTGATCATCAATCCAGAGGAGACCGACTACTCCTCGACCGTTACGCAAGTCCAGCAGGCAGATCCGGACGTTGTTTTCTATGGTGGCTACGCTCCCCAGGCGGGCCCCCTGGCGCGCCAGCTCCAAGAGCAGGGCGTTGAGGCACAGTTCCTGTCCGACGACGGTTCCAAGGACGACTCCTTCGGGGAACTGGCCGGCCCTGCGGCCAAGGGTGCGCAAATGACGTGCCCGTGTGCCGACCCCGCTGACGTCCCGGGTGGGCAGGAGTTCATCGACGGCATGGAGCAGGCCAATGGGGAGCCTCCCGGCACCTACGGAGCGGAAGGGTTCGACACGGTTAACCTCATCGCCGAGGGTCTCAAGGACTTCACCGCCGACGACTCGGTGGAAGACATCAGGGCGGGACTCATCGACTTCGTGGACGGCGTGGAGGGCTTCAAGGGAGTCATTAAGAACTACACGTTCGATGACGTCGGCCAAGTGGAGGTCGGCCCCGAGGGCATCTACGTCTACGAGTGGGACGAGGCCGAGGGCCAGTTCGCGGTTCTTGGAAGCGTGGAGGAGCTCGTCAAGTAATAACGAGTCGGATGAGCGGCTGACCGGGACGAGGGGGGCTCAACCTCCCTCACCCGGCCACGCCAAGCAAAGTAGACTTTGGTAGCGGCTTTCGGGGGGGCGCTTGGACTGCAACACTGCACTCATAGGCCCGACTTTCGTACAAGGCATGATCCTTGGGTTTCTCTACGCGCTCATCGCACTGGGGTACACGATGGTGTATGGGGTGCTCAAGCTCATCAACTTCGCCCACGATGCGGTGTTCATGGTAGGGGGAGTGGCCGCTTTCTACGTCTTCGGCTCTGTTCTGGGGATCACCGAGCCCTTGACAGGATTCGTCCTTCTCGTGGGCTTGCTCGGAGTGCTCATGGTGGCGGCCCTGGCTGCTTCCGGTGGCGCCACTTTTTTGGAACGGTCCGCCTATCGGCCCCTCCGCAAGCGCGGAGCGGCGAGGCTCTCCTTTCTCATCAGCGCGATCGGCGCCTCGTTCTTCGCAACTTATCTGTTTCAGCAGGAATTTCTTCTGGGGGCGGGCAAGAGACAATTCCCCAACATCATGGAGACCGCGAGTGCGTTCACCTTGTTCAACTCCAGGGTAAACAACAAGGACCTCCTTATCGTCGTTGCAGTGGTGTTGTGCCTGGTGGTGTTGGACCGCATCATCAACCAGACGCGCACCGGCCGAAGCATCCGAGCGTTGTCCGAAGACGTCGTGGCCGCCCAGCTCATGGGCGTGAACGTCAACCGCGTGATCGTGACGACCTTCGTTATCGGAGGGTTCTTCGGTGGAGTGGCCGGCGCCCTCTACGGCATCAACTTCGCCAACGTGGCCTGGAACATGGGCTTCATCCCAGGGGTCAAGGCGTTCACTGCGGCCGTGCTGGGCGGGATCGGGAACATTCGTGGAGCGATGCTGGGAGGGCTGGTTCTCGGGCTCATCGAGAACATGAGTGTCGTCTGCATCGGCTCGGAGTGGGCCAATGTCGTCGCTTTCTCCGTTCTTCCCCTCGTGTTGATCTTCCGGCCCACAGGGATCATGGGTGAGAGGATAGGCGGCTAGATGGCGGCCCCCTCGGCGGAGTTCCGGAACTACCTCGATCGCAACTACCCGAGGGTCTCCCAAAGGATGCCGGACCGAGTCGCATACCCCGCCGGCCTGCTATGGGTCGGCTGGCGCCGAATTGGCTATTTCCGCTACCTCGTCGCGGCGCTCGTTATGATCGCCATACCCTTTCTCATCAACAGCGGGGCGGTGCCCTACCTGGAGGGCGCGGCTGGCAACACGGTCTTGTTTCGCACCGGGATTTGGATCCTGTTGGCACTGGGATTGGGTGTCGTCGTGGGGCTTGCCGGTCTGCTCGATCTCGGCTACATCGCCTTCTTCCTGCTGGGTGCTTACACCACGGCGCTGATGACGGACTCCGGTACAACCGACCAGTTTCACTTCGTCGTCTGGCCGGTGTGGGTGGTATTGCCGTTCGCTATCATCGTCGCTATGGTCGCGGGGGCGGCGCTCGGCCTTCCCACCCTGCGTCTGCGGGGCGACTATCTCGCGATCGTGACCCTCGGGTTCCACGAGATCATGCGTCAGACCATGAACAACTTGTCCATAACCAACGGGTCGCGCGGCATCTTCGGCATCCCCCACCCTACGATCAGCATGTTCGGCCTCGGCGTCGAGTTCAGCTTGGACCCCGCCCCCTACTGGTGGTTCCTGTTGACCCCGGCGATCCTGCTGGCCGTGCTCATGGTCAGGCACCTGGACAACTCACGCATCGGCCGATACTGGACCGCCATTCGCGAGGACGAGGTCGCCGCCGCCGCGATGGGCGTTCCCGTGACAAAGATGAAGGTCTTGGCCTTCGTCATCGGCGCGTCGACCAGCGGACTGGCGGGTTGGATCTATGCGGTCCAGATCAACTTCATCAGCCCCAACAACTTCCCGCTGCTGGACTCGATCCTGGTCTTGTGCGCGGTCGTGATCGGCGGGCTGGGGAGCATATCGGGGGCGGTGCTGGGGGCCGTACTCGTGGTCGCACTGCCGGAGATCGTGCGCGAGGCGTCCGGTGAGGAGACGATCCTCGGGTTCGACATCGAGACCGGCCGTATCGCCATCTTCGGCCTTCTGCTGATCGTGGTGATGATATTTCGCCCGGGCGGGTTACTTGCTGCCCGTCGTCGTCGCACGGAACTCCTCGAAGCCGGGCCGGGCGACGTTGTCTTGACCGACGTCGCCGCTGTACAGGCAACCACCGAGCCGGAGAGTCGCTGATGGCCGCGCTAATGCGAATCAACGATGTCAGCATGGAGTTCGGAGGCCTGCGGGCCTTGTCGGACATAGTAATCGACATCAACCAAGGTGAGATCTTCGGGCTCATAGGACCCAACGGCGCAGGCAAGACGACGTTGTTCAACTGCGTCACCGGCGTCTACAAGCCCACGGAGGGAGTCGTGCGGTTCCACGACGAGCCCATCACGGGGAAGAGGCCGGACCAGATCGTCGAGCTCGGTATCTGCCGCACCTTCCAGCAGATTCGCCTGTTCACGAACATGACCGCGCTCGAGAACGTGCTCGTGGGAGTCGACGCCCGCCACAAGACCGGCGTCTTCGGGGCGATGTTTCGCTCCCCTCGCCACCATCATGAAGAAAGGGAGGGGGAGAGCCGGGGCGTCGAACTGCTCGAGTACGTGGGTCTGAGGAAGTTCGCCAACGACCTGTCTCGCAACCTTGCCTACGGAGATCAACGCCGTCTGGAGATAGCCCGCGCTCTGGGGACGCGTCCCAAGCTCTTGCTTCTGGACGAGCCCGCCGCGGGGATGAATCCGGCGGAGAAGAATGGGCTGCGCGACCTCGTCCGCAAGATAAGTGAATCGGGGATAACCGTGCTCCTGATAGAGCACGACATGAAAGTGGTCATGGGGCTATCGGACCGCGTTGCAGTCCTCGATCACGGCGAGATGATCGCTACCGGCTCCCCGGAGAAGGTTCAGCAGGATCCCAGGGTGGTGGAGGCGTATCTGGGGGCAGGCGCCGGAGGACAGGCCGGAGTGGAGTCGGCTCAGTGACGGGGGACGGGGCGCCGCTGCTCGTGATCCGTGACATGCGCGTGTCCTACGGTGTTATCGAAGCCGTCAAGGGCATCAGCCTCGTGGTGAACGAAAGCGAGGTAGTCGCGCTCATCGGGGGTAACGGCGCCGGAAAGACGACGACTCTGCGCGCCATCTCGATGGTTCAACCACCCAAGGCTGGCGAATTGAGCTTCAAAGGGCGCAACCTCTTGGATCTGCGCAGCGACGAGGTCGTATCGGCCGGCGTCGTCCAAGTTCCCGAAGGACGTCACATCTTTCCGAACATGTCGGTGGGCGAGAACCTCAGCATGGGCGCCTTCCAGCGGACGAAGGCGCCGCGCAGTGAGGTCAATGACGACACAGAGCGAATCTTCGGGCTTTTTCCGGTGCTCAAAGAGCGCCGCAAGCAAGCGGGCGGCACTCTGTCCGGTGGAGAGCAGCAGATGCTAGCCATCGGCCGGGCTCTTATGGCTCGCCCCAAGTTGCTCATGCTGGACGAGCCCTCCATGGGACTTGCTCCACAGGTCGTCGAACGAGTCTTCGCCGTGATCAAGGAGATCAACTCTCAGGGCACCCCGGTCCTGCTAATCGAGCAGAACGCGCAGATGGCCCTCACTTCCGCGGACCGCGGCTACGTCATCGAGACGGGCGAGATCGTGCTCGAGGACGAGGCCAAGAAGCTGCTGGGCAACGATCAGGTGCGCAAGGCCTACCTCGGCGAGGAGTAGCCGTGGCGGCTCGTTGCTGATGCCGCCCGGCGAGCACATGTCTCCGGACGAGTTCCGCCGTCACGGGCACGAGCTGATCGAATGGATCGCCCGTTACATGGAGGGGGTCGAAGATTATCCCGTCCTGGCGCGCGTCCAGCCCGGGGAAGTGCGGGCCAAGCTCCCGCCTCTCCCGCCGGAAGCGGGCGAGGCCTTCGAGGCGATGCTACGCGATGTCGATGAGATCATCATGCCGGGAATCACTCATTGGCAGTCGCCTAACTTCTTCGCCTACTTCCCGGCCAATGTCTGTGGGCCGTCGATCCTCGGAGAGCTCTTGTCCGCCGGTCTCGGCGTTCAGGGAATGTTGTGGGCCACCAGCCCTTCTTGCACCGAGCTCGAAACCCACGTCCTCGACTGGCTCGTCGACCTCATGGAACTTCCGGAAAAGTTCCGCTCCTCTGGTCCCGGCGGCGGCGTCATCCAGGACAGCGCCTCGAGCGCCGCGCTCTGCGCGCTGGTCGCGGCACGCCATCGCGCCGGTCCCGGCGACCTCAAGGTTTACACCTCTTCCCACGCGCACTCATCCATTGAGAAGGCCGTCCGCATCGCCGGCTTCGGAGAGGACGCCCTTCGGCTTGTAGACGTCGACGACGACTTCGCTTTACGCCCGGATGCCCTGGCCGCCGCGATCGCCTCCGACGTAAGCAGCCGGAGCCACTCCCTGTATGGTCGCGGCCACCTCCGGAACGACATCGTCGATGGCGTTCGACCCGCTGCGCCCGGTAGCGGACATCTGCCGCCGGCACGGTGTCTGGCTGCACGTCGACGCCGCCATGGCCGGCAGTGCGGCGATCTGCGCAGAGCATCGGGGCTTCCTCGACGGGCTCGAGCTGGCCGACAGCTATTGCTTCAACCCGCACAAGTGGCTCTTAACGAACTTCGACTGCGACTGCTTCTACGTGAAAGACCGAGCCGCGTTGATCGAAGCCCTCAGCGTGCTGCCGGAATATTTGCGAAACCAGGCTTCGGATAGCAAGGAGGTGATCGACTACCGCGACTGGCAGGTACCGCTCGGCCGCCGCTTCCGTGCCCTCAAGCTGTGGTTTGTGCTGCGCTTCTACGGAGCGGAAGAACTGCGAGCGATGATCCGCAGACACATCGAGCTCGCTTCTTCGTTCGCGTCGTGGGTGGAGGGTTCAGACGACTTCGAGCTGGCCGCGCCGGTGCACCTGAACCTCGTGTGCTTCAGGCACCTGCGCGGAGACGAGGTCAACCACGAGCTTCTCGAGCGCCTGAACTCGTCCGGCAAGCTGTTCCTAACGCACACGAAGCTGAACGGCCGCCACCATAGTGGGCACGAACGGCGACGACAGCATCACGGGAACCAACGGGCCCGACGTCATCGTGAGCCGCGCGGGCGCCGACAGGGTGCGGGGCAGGGGTGGGTTCGACCTGATCTGCGCCGGGCCCGGCCACGACAGGCTCCTCGGTGGCCCTGGAGGGGAGTTCATCTTCGGCGG
>Ga0136633_1002670_pt1 | contig 12145 bp, 12 predicted proteins | sample AntDrymeUQ832206_2_FD_105494 | JGI IMG/M metagenome (GOLD analysis project Ga0136633, IMG submission 105494) | Polar desert sand microbial communities from Dry Valleys, Antarctica - metaG UQ83 (22.06) | ecosystem: Environmental > Terrestrial > Soil > Desert | place: Antarctica: Dry Valley... | reverse complement strand
GTCTCCATACTCAGCCGCGACCACGGCGAACGCCGGAGCCGTTGAAGTCTATGAGCGGCGGTCCCCCGAAGAACTGACCCCCGATGGTGCATCGTCCCAGAATCACGACGCCACGTGATTAATTTCGACGTCAACGCGTAATTTCGACGTCAACGCGCCGAAACCTGCTCAGTAGCGCGTGGGCGCCCCTCTCAGCACGGAGTACGCCGACGACGCCGTCGTACGCCAGTCGTAGATGCTCGCGCCGATCGAGTGCTGCGCCTTGGCGCCGCGGATGAAGTCCTCGTAGTCCCTCTTCGTCGCGGTGTCGCCGATGCCGCCGGCGATCGACACCGGGGCGTAGGGCGACGCGAGGTTCTTGCGGGTCAGCCGGATGTTCTCGTAGGTGTAGGTGTAGGCGTTGCGCCACTGGGTGCCGGCCTTGCGGTTGGTCCAGTAGGCCATCGGCTGCCACACGTCGTAGTACGGCCGCAACGCCTGCCACGGGAAACGCGGCCAGTAGGCCCGGTTGATGACGTCGGTGACCACCGGCGGCAGCACGATCGCGGATAGCGGGATGTCGGGCACGGCGGTGCGCAACCGCTTGGTCAGGTCGATCAGCCGGGCATTGCGGGTGTCGTGGTTGGGTACGTCGCCGCGCCACTCGATATCCACGCCGATCGCGTCGAAGCGCTGTCCCCCAGCGTCTCTGAAGTTCCTGATCGCGACGAACCGGCGCAGGTCATCGCTGATGTTGCCGAAGCTGGGCAGGTACCACGCGACAACGCGCATGCCCCGGTAGTGGGCCCGACCGAGGAACTGGCCGAGCAGGTCGGGGCTGAGCAAGTCCCCCCGGCTCTTCGGGCCGAACTTCGACGCCTGGATGTAGATGGTCTTGACGCCGGCCTGCCACATCACGTCCACGTGGGCCGGGGTGACCGTCGGCGTCGCCGGCTCGGCGAACTCCCGGCTGAAGTCGTAAGCGTCGACCCAGGTGCCGAGGCCGGTAAAGCCGCCAGCGGCCAGGTCGCTGCGGTTGCGCGGCGGTGCAACCCCCGCATGGGCGCTCGTGGTCGACGTGACCGCGCTCGTCACCGTGGCCAGGCTCAACGTCAGCGCGGCCAGCGCCAGACCCGACCCAGCGCGCCGGGCGATTCGTCTCATGCCGGACATCATCGGCGACGCAGTCGGCGAATTCAGTCAAACGCCCAGAAGTGACGCCCGAGTCACCGCCCCGCTACCCCGGCAAGGTGCCGCGCCGCCGACGTACCTCGCCGCCGCCGGGCCACCGCCGTACCTCGGCCGCCGTACCGCCGTACCTCGGCCGCCGTACCGCCGCCGCACCTCGCTCCAACTCCGCAGTGCGACGCCAGAATCGGTCATTTCCGCGTCGCAGTGCGGAGTTGAAGCCAGCCGTGAAGGACGTGGCGCCCGCGCGCCGTGCCGCCGCCGCGCTGCCGCCGCACCTCGGTTCAACTCCGCAGTGCGACGCCAGAATCGGTCATTTCCGCGTCGTAGTGCGGAGTTGAAGCCGGCCGTGAAGGACGCGGCGCCCGCGCGCCGTGCCGCCGCCGTACCTCGGTCGCGCCGTCGCCGCGCCGTCGCCCCGCGCTGCCGCCGCACCTCGGTTCAACTCCGCAGTACAGCGCCAGAATCGGTCGTTTCCGCGTCGTAGTGCGGAGTTGAAAGCCAGCCGTGACGAAGCCGGCGCGCAGCCCAAGGACAGGCTGCGGAGCCAGAATCGGTCATTTCCGCGTCGTCGTGCGGAGTTGGAGCCGGCGGTGAAGTAGGCGGCACCCGCGCGCATCCCGAGGACGAGCTAGGAGGACGGGCTAGGAGGCCAGGCCGAGGAGGGCCCGCCGCTCCTCCATCACCGCGAGGATCGCCGCTGCGGTCTTCGCCGTCTCGCGCCGAATCTGCTCGCCGGTGATGCGAAGCGTCTGGATGCCCGTCGTAGCCATCCCCAGATCACGCCGGAGGTCGCGCCGGCGCTGCGCGTCGACGTGGTTCTCGGAGCCGTCGAGCTCGACCAGCAGACGCAGCTCGGGGTAGTAGACGTCCCCATAGGCGCCGGGCCGGCGAGCGTTGCGGTCCCGCCGCAGTGGACGCTGGCGGTCGGCGCTGGGCAGACCGAATGGGCGCTCGATCAGCAGCAGGTAGTCGATCTCGATCGGGCTGTGGCACCCGAGCTCCACCAGCCCGAGGATGAACCGGAACCGTGGGCTGCCGCGGAATCGACCTCGTGCACCCGCGGCCGCCCGCAGGCGCGCCACCGTCGTACGGCGTTCGCGGACCACCCGGCAGAGCAGCTCCTGGCGCTGCGACTCATCCTTGAGTGTCGCGAAAGCCGACACGACCGCCGCGTCGAACCGCTCCATGCGCAGCCCGCGCCACTCGACGCTCCCGTCGTGGGCAGCGCGATGGACGCACAGGCCCCGATCGCCGCGCATCGCCCCGGTGCGCCGCATCGCGAGATGGGTGACCCGCTCACTGCCGACGACAACGCCGTACTCCGCCAGAGCCGAGAGTCCGCAGAGCCAGCCGTCGTCGCCAGCCAGGCGCAGCGCGGCCCGCCGGTGCAGCGCCGGCATCGGCATCGTGACCGTCGCCGCGATCACGTAGATGCCGCGGAGGACGCGAAGCCACACACCGGCCCGTACTAGCCGCCTGATCTCGGCGTACGTCAGCCCCCGCGCCCGCGCCTGCGGTGTCGTGATGAGGACGTTGTCGGCCATGAGACGAGGGTGGGGTGCGGCAGCAGCGCACACAGCGGTGCGCGGGCGATCTGTGGATACCCAGGGCTGCGTCCAACTCCGCGGTACGCCGCCGAATCACACCACCTTGGCGTCGTAGTGCGGAGTTGAAGCCCATGCCAGCCCGACCGGAGCCTGGCACGGCGTCCAACTCCGCGGTACGACGCCAGATCAGGCCACCGCCGCGTCCTAGTGCGGAGTTGGAGCATCCCGAGGACATGCGGGCCCGAGACGCTCCTGTCGTGGGCACCTGGCACCCGTGCCAACTCCGCGGTACGACACCAGATCAGGCCACCGTGGCGTCGTAGTGCGGAGTTGGAGTCCATGCCAGCCCGATCGGGAGCCTGGCCCCGCGTACAACTCCGCGGTACGACGCCAGATCAGGCCACCGTGGCGTCGTAGTGCGGAGTTGGAGCGCGTGCCAGGCTGGTGGGCATGGATCCCGTGCGCGTCAGCTTCGGCTCACGGCCGGGGCGCTCCCGGCGGCCGGTACGACGCCTCGCCGGTCTGCTCACCGCGCAAGCAGCGCTGACGACGCTGGTCGTCGCCTACGCGCTCGCCGGTGGCGCGATGAAGCCTGACCACGGCCTCGAGCAGCTCGGGCTGCTCAGCCTCGACGAGCGGGTGCCCGGCCTGGCCGGCACCGGCCGCGCGGCCCTCGTCGTCGTCTCCGGCACCGGTCCAGCCTGCGAGCGAAAGGTGGCCGAGGCCGCCGACCGGCGGGACAGGCCGCTTGGGCTGCCGACGGAGTACGACTTGGTGGTGCTGCAGACGTCGCCGGACGTGCCGGGGTTCAGCTCGGTCGGCACCCAGGACCGCCCCGGCATCATCGAGTCGCTCGACCTCGGCGGCGAGCTGGCGCGGCGGTTGGCTCTGTCGCGCGCGCTGACCGGCTGTCACCCGGGTTATGCCGTGATGACGCCGGACGGGGTGGTGCGCTACCGCACCTACGACGACGACTGGCAGCGCCATGGCGGCGAGCAGATGACGCTGCTGCAGGCGGTGGACTAGCCGTGCCGCGCACCGTCGTCTGGGCTGGCCGGCTCGCCTTGGCCGTGGGAGAGGTGCTGCTGATCCAGCAGTACGTCGCGCGCGGCACCGCGTGGCATGGGTTGATCCACTCGCTCACCGGATTCGCCGCAGGCCTCACCGTGGCCGCAATCCTCAGCGCCGCAACGAAAAAACCCACCCGCGGTCTCGGGTGGGCGGCGCTCGGCCAGGTCATCAGCGTCGCGCCGGACGTGCTCTACATCGCCCGCGACCTGCCGCACAAAGAGTGGATGGACGCCTTCCTCGGCCACATCGCCGTACACACCGCGTGGGCGCCGGTGCTGCTCACCTTCGGCTACTTCATCGCCGCCGGCTGGGCCTGGTGGCTGGTGAGTGCGGTCGACCGACGTACGACGGGGGTGGCGCTCGCCCTGGCGGCCAGCGCGATCTTCGCCCTCGCGCTGGTCAATGCCGACCCGATCCCGGCGCGGCTCGTCGACTTCCCGCCCGCGGGGGCGGAGGAGGCGGCGGCGTACGCCGCCGCGCTGATCTGCCGGCGCTAGGCCTTAGGCGCTCGGCGCTCGGCGCTCGGCGCTAGGCGCTAGGCGCTCGGCGCTAGGTGCGAGGGCCCTAGGCGCTCGGCGCTCGGCCCTAGGCGCTCGGCGCTAGGCGCGAGGCAGGGACAAGCGGTTCAGCGCGGACTTGTTGGCCTCGCTGCGCGCGATGGCGACGGAGTCCGGGCCGGATGCGCAGGCCAGGTCCATCAGCAGCGACAGCGGGATGCCGCTGCGTAGCAAGTCGATCACATGCGCTGACTTCGCCATGGCTTCTCCAGGTGTGGGGGGTTGCCTGATGAAGTGATCGGGTCGTACCCGGGTCGGCAACAGGCCCGGCCGGGTGAAGTTGCGTACACCCAGGTGGACCATCCTAAATGACATCGGTGTCATTCATGACCCGATGCTGCCCACCAGATCGGGCACTGCCGATGACCCCCAGCAGCGGCCGCATCGGCGACAGTGACGCCGAATGCCACGCGTGGGTTAGACCGAACGGCCGCGATACCGCTCGATCTCGGCGACGAGGTCGATGAGCGAGTGCGCCTTGTCGACGAAGGCGTCGGCGCCACGCGCCAGAGCTTCGGCCGCCAGGCCACCATCGCTCGACCACACCACGATCCGCGCGTCCGGGCACGCCGCCCGCAGCTGCGGCAGCGCCGACAGCCCGGTCAGCCGCGGCATCTGCTGGTCCAGCACGATGACCTGCGGCCGCAGGTCGATGGTCATCTCGACCGCCTCGACACCGTCGACGGCCTCGCCGACCACCTCCATGCCCGGCGCCGCATCGAGCGCGACGCGAACGCTGCGGCGCAGCAGGGCCGAGTCGTCAGCGACCAGCACCCTCAGCGGCAGCTGAGGCACCTCAGCCGAGGTCGGCTCATCGCCGGGCGCCACTGCCGCCACCTACCACCATCGAATGCTCCATGACCGATCACGCTGGGAGGACCTGCAGTTATGTGTTTCCCCTATCTGACAGGACTCCCGGGCGGAGCAACAGCGGCCAGCCGGTCACACCGCGCACCCATATGGACCAATCAAGGCAGCCACATCGAACTAGTCCGCCGGTCCGCGGAGCTCGCTCATTACCCGCGGCGTGGCAGCCAATGACTAACCCGGTGCGTCCCGCGGGGTGCCCAGCCGTGCCAACTCCGCACTACGACGGCCACGGCGCCCAAATGCGCGTCGTACTGCGGAGTTCAACACCACGCGCCGTCTCTAGCGCGGTTCCTCACCGACGGTCCGGCTCTGGCGCGTCAGCGCTGCCTTGTTGGCCTCACTGTGGGCGATCGCGACCGAGTCGGGGCCGTGGGCGGAAGCCAGATCCATCAGCAGCGAGAGCGGCACTCCATGGCGCAGCAAGTCGAGCACGGGGGCTTGATTCGGCATCGCTTCTCCTTCGGTGTTCATCGCATTGATGTCATCGGCTCGAGCCCGGAGCGGCTGGACGTCCGAGCGGGTGAAACCCAGGGACCGCCATTTGCGCTAGCCGAACCACCGTGTGATTCACCCGGGTGAATTGTGAGGTTGTCGCCCTTCCCCCCGGCTCGTGTGAGAACTTGGCGCTATGTCCCGTCGTGCCGCCCTCGCCTTGGCGGCTGCGCTGTGCCTGGTGAGCTCCGCGACGAGCTGGGCGGCCATCATCACCGACAGCGCACTGCCACGCACCGTCCGCGTCCACGGTGCCAGCCTGGTGAACGAACGCGGGCGCGCGGTGCAGCTGCGCGGTGTCAACCGCAGCGGGTTCGAGTACGCCTGCGTCGAAGGCAAGCGGCCCGGCGACGGACCCGTCGACGACGCGTCCGTGCGCGCCATGACGGCGTGGTCGGTCACCGTCGTCCGCGTGCCGCTCAACTCCACCTGCTGGCTCGGCGGCGCGCCGGCTCCGGTCGGCTCGAGTGGGGCGGCCTACCGCGCCTCGGTCGTCGACTACGTCCGCCGGCTGCAGCGTCACGGCCTCGTCGTCGTCCTCACCCTGCAGTGGGACGCCGGCGGCCCGGCCGCAACCCGCACCGGACAGCTGCCACTGCCGGATGCCACCCGCGGCCCGGCGTTCTGGTCGTCGGTCGCGACGACGTTCCGCGACGACACGAGGGTGCTCTTCGAGCTGCACAGCGAGCCGTACGCCGTCAGCTGGCCCTGCTGGCGCGACGGCTGCGTCGTGCCGCGCCACCAGGTGCCCGGCCGCCCGGCCACACCGGCCTACCGTGCGGCCGGCATGCGCACCCTGCTCGGCGCCGTACGACGCACCGGTGCCCGCCAGCCCGTCGTGCTCCCCGGCCTCGACTGGGGCAACGACCTGAGCCAGTGGGCGACCCACGCGCCGGTCGACCCGGCCGGCCAGCTGGTCGCGTCGATGCACGTCTACGACCGCACGCGCTGCGCCGACGCCGGCTGCTGGGAGCGCAGCCGTCTGGGCCTCGCCGGTCGCGCGCCGCTGCTCGTCACCGAGATCGGCGAACACTCGTGCACGAGCGCGCTGTCCGCGCAGTTCTGGCGCTGGGCTGACGCGCGCGGTGTCGGCTATGTCGGCTGGACCTGGAACCCGTGGTCGTGCACCGCCGGGCCGGCGCTGGTGACTGACTGGGCCGGTACGCCGACGCCGTACGGTGCCGGCTGGCGCACCCACCTCACCGCCATGGCCCGCGCCGGCCGCTAGCGCGGCCGCCGTCATCGTTGGGCGGCAATCCCGCGCAGCGCCGACGCCAGCCGCTCACCGGCGCGGGCATGGCCCGCGGCTGTCGGATGGACGCCGTCGAGGAAGCTGTCCGGCGGGAGCCAGCCAGCAGTCGGCAGATAGGTGAGGAGTCCGTCGCCAAGCACCTGCCGGCGGCGCACCGCGAACGCAATGTCGAGGCTGCGCGCGGCGTTCAGCGGCGGCAGCGCGACGAGCGCTGCGGTCGGGAAGCGCTGTCGCAACTGCGCCAGGTAGTCCGCGTACGCCTGCTGGAACTCCGTCGGGGACGACCGGTCGTTGGCGCCGAAGTTGACGACCACGACATCCGGCGGCGTCGCTGGTGCTGCCGGGACGCCGGCCCGAACGAGTCCCAGGCTCGACCCGGCCGCGGGCACCCCGTCGCCGCCGACCTGCAGCACCCCTTGGCCGGCGTAGCCAACCTGGGTGAGCTCGGCACGCAGCGCCTCTGCGGCGAGGAAGGCGTACGACGACCGCGCATCCGCGGCCCGCGGCCCGCGGCCCTCCGTCACCGAGTCGCCGAAGACAGTCATCCGCAGTGCGGGTCCAGGTGTATCGCGGACCTGCGCGGCCTTCTCGACAGCCAAGCTCCGCAGCTCCACGGCGCCGGCGTCACCGGTGCTCCATCGACCAGTCCCACGCGGGAGCGACTGGACGACCACGCGGATGTCGTGCTCGTCGCGGTCGGCGACCAGCGCTGCACTGACGTCGACCACACCAGTCGCGTCGTAGCTGCGCCACAGCACGTCATCGACATGGACCCACACTCGTGGCACGTTCCGGGCACCGGCGTCGCGGAAGGTCAGCACCGCCCGACGCCCGGTGAACCGCGCGCGCAGCTGCACCCCAGCGGTCACGGTGCGCAGCGCGCCGTCAGACCGCTCCTCCCACAAGCCGACGCGTCGCAGCTTCGGGTCGGTGGCGGCCAGGGTCCGCAGGGACTTCGGAGTCGCCTCGGCGCCCGATGCACTGACCGGCGCGCAGGCAGCGAGCGCGCCGGCGGCAATGACTGCGCCGAGCGCTGCGGACAGGCGGCGTAGGACGTCGCGCGTCATGCCGTCGCCCCGCTGAGCCCGACGGCGCTGCGCGGCGCGACAGGGGCCGGCGCCGTCATGGTTGCCGGGTCGGTGTCGGCACCGGACAGCCCGTGCGGCGTCTTCTCCCACACGTGCGCCTTGCGCACCAGCTGCGCGCAGGCCCGCCACGTCGCCCACGACATCATCAGCCAGTAGAGCGGTGTCAGCAGCGCGGCGTGCAGCAGGTGCCAGCGCTCGCGGTGCACGACCGCGACGATGTTGAGGTAGGCGAAGAGCACGTTGCCGACGACGAGGGAAGCCGCCGCGATGTAGACCATCGGCCCGGGAAAGAGCTGGATCACCCAGTCGGCCCGGGTGACTGCGAAGTAGAAGAACATGGTCCAGAAGATCGGGTTGAGCAGGTTGACGGTCGGCGTGCCGCCGAGCAGCAGATGCATGGCTCCGACGCCGCGCCAGCCCCCGCGTCGGCGCACCGCGCCAGAGCGCATCTGCACAGTCCAGCTCTGCAGGTAGCCCTTGAGCCAGCGGGTGCGCTGGCGGATCCAGGGCCGCAGCTGCGCGCAGGCCTCCTCCAGCGTCACCGAGTCGAGGATCCCGGTGCACCCGCCGGCAGCGTAGATCCGCATGCCGAGGTCGGCGTCCTCCGTGACGTTGTACGGGTCCCAGCCGCGCAGGTCGCGCAGCGCCCACGAGTAGAAGTGGTTCGACGTGCCGCCGAGCGGGATGGGCATGTCGCGCTGCGCCAGAGCGGGGAGCAGCAGGTCGAACCAGTGGTTGTACTCGACGGTGAAGAACCGGGTCAGCCAGTTGTGCTGGTGGTTGTGGTAGTCCAGCCGCGCCTGCAGGCAGACCACGCGTTCGTCGGCGACGGCGAATGTTTCAGCGGCGAGGCGCAGCTGGTCGAGGTCCGGCCGGTCCTCCGCGTCGTAGATCACGCAGAGGTCGCCCTTCGACAGCGCAAGCCCGACGTTGCAGGCGCGCGGCTTGGTGCGCGGCTCGCCCGGCGGGCAGACGACGAGCCGGAACTGCGCAGGCAGGTCGATGGACCGGATGACGTCGATCGTCTCGTCGTCTTCAGTCTCGCAGAGCAGAAAGATCTCGAGCTTGTCGGCGGGGTAGTCGAGCCGGCCGAGGTAGGACACCAGCGGTCGTACCACGTTGCCCTCATGGAAGAGCGGCACCAGCACGGTGTACGTCGGCAGCTCGTGGTCGCGCAGTCGCGGCGGACGCGGCGGTGTCTGGGCCTCGGTGTCGGTGACGCGGCGGAAGGCGTCGCGGACGATGCGACCCTTGAAGATGGCGACCGCGAGGTAGACCGCAGTGCAGAGTGCGACGAACAGTCGGGCGGTCAGCAGTGGCGCGGCGACTGCGGCAGCGGCCACCACGACGACGATCGCGACTCCGATGCGACGCTGACGCGAGCTGAGCAGCTGCGCGGCCGGGCTCGGGTCGGTGCCGAGCCCGTACAGGTCAAGCGGGGAGTCAGGCACCGGTCAGCGTCCGATCCCGCTCATAGAGCGTGTAGAGGAGGTCGCCGTTGGCGTAGGCGTCGAAGGTCCAGACCGGCGAGTAGCCGGCGCGTTCCAGCTCGCTCGGACTCAGCCGGCCCTCGAGGCTCGACCGCGGAGTGATCAGCACGTAGCGCACGTGCGCCCGGGGCAACGCGACCGCGGCGGCGTAGAGCGGGCCGTTGAACTCGGTGATGAACTGGCTGGCATCCTCACCGCTGTGCCAGATCAGCCGGTCACCCCCGTTGCGCGAGCTGAGCAGCACCCGCCCGCCGTCGTAGGCGTCGGCCAGCTGGGCTCCGACCACCCGGTCGATGACCAGCGACGACGTGGTGTCCGGGTCGTCGATCGCCGGGGTGCCGCCGAGGCCGGGGAGGAACCAGACGAGCCCGGCTAGGACCGCGAACAGCGTCGCAACTTGGCGCAGCCGCGAGCGCCCCGCGATCACCGCGACGGCGGCCGCGGCGAACGGGGCGGTCCACAACGCGTAGCGGATGTTGTCGTTGTAGGCGTGGGTGATGGTGAGTCCGGTCCAGCGGGCGAAGGTGGGCGACCCGATCGAGCCACCCTTGAGCGTGATCAGCGTCACCGCGAAGCCGGTCGCCGCAAGCGCCGCGCCGAGCGGGTGGAAGAAGCGCCGCCGTAGCAGCGACACGAGCAGCGTGCCGACGACGGCGACGGTCAGGACCGGACCCAGCACGTGCCACACCGCGAGGCCGTAGACCGTGGCGGCATAGGCGACGCTGCCCGGCCGGCCGTTGACGAAGGTCTCGCTGAGCACCTCGGGCGCGGGCGGGCTGCTCTGCACGAACGACACAGGGTTGTGCTGGAGGTAGAAGTTCCACATCATCCAGAGCACGGAGGCGTACGCCGCCGCGATCGCGTAGGACACCGCGTAGGTCTCCGTCTTGCGCCAGCCGAAGCCACGACGACGACAGCCGATGGCGACCACGACCGCGCCGTACAACGGCATGGCCCAAGCGCCGTAGTGCGTCCAGCAGGCGAGCGACGCGCCGAGGCCGGCGAGCACGACGTCGCGGTACCGACCGGTGCGCCAGAACCTCACCAGCCCAGCCGCGGACCAGACGAGACCCATCGCGATGGCCGACTCCATCATCGCGGTGGACTGCAGGTAGAGCATGCTCGGGTTGGCGCCGAAAGCGATCGCCGCGATCACGCCGCTTCGCCGGTCGCGAGTGACCTCGGTGCCGAGGACGTAGGCGCCCATCACCCCGCCGACGTAGCCGATCCCACCGGCAATGCTGCCGGCCCAGCCGGAGCGGTAGAGCGGGTCGATCCAGACGAACGGCAGCTCGAGGATCTGGTAGAGCGGCGGCCAGTACTGTCCGATCTGGCCAAGACCCGGCGTCGCGCTGTCGAAGACGCGGCGCGCATGCAGCAGGTGCGACGCCTCGTCGCCGAGCAGTCCGACATGACCCGTGACGTGCGCCCAGATCGACGCAGTGACTGCGGCCGCTGTGGCGGCGACTAGGACGGCCCAGGCCCAGCGGCGGGAGCCGCGCAGCTCCGGCGCGGTTTCCGGCTCCGCACTGCGTTCCGGTGCCGACTCAGCGGTCGGCAGCACGACGAACGTGGCGGGGGGCGACAGGTGAGTGGAGCGCACCTCATCGACAACGAGGGTCATCGCGGCACCTGCTCGGACTGTGGCCGGTCTGTTCGCCCGAGTGCCGGTGGCGACTCCGGGAGCAGGCCGTCGCGGCGCAGGGCAGTGCCCTGCACGATGAATGTGGCGAGCACCAGGACGACGACGACCCAGCCGACTATCCAGCCGACGACCCGGCCGATGGTGGGGCCGAACCGACGAGCGGCGGCGGCATCCGACGAGGTGATGACGGTCATCGCACACTCCTCGGCGTCGACGTACCGAAGCCGTCGCGGGTGCGGATCACCCGGGCTGGCGCGCCCACGGCGACAGCGCCAGCGGGGATGTCGCACGTCACCACAGCGTTGGCACCGATGACTGCGCCGGCGCCGATAGTGACGCCGCCCTTGACGACGACGTTGGCGCCGAGCCACACGCCGTCACCGAGAACGGTGGGTGCGGCGACGATGCCCTGGTCGGTGACCGGTACGTCGGGGTCGTCCATCACGTGGTCGCTGGAGAGGATCGACACGTTGCGGGCGAAGAGACAGTCACGACCGATAGTGAGACCGCCGGCGCCGCGCAGCTCGGAGTAGGCGCCGATCGTCGTACCTGCGCCGACGACGACGTGGCCGAAGTAGCCGGTGTCGATCAGCGTGCCGACGCGCAGCGCACACCGCTCGCCGAGCGCAATGCCCCGCGCGTCGTCGGTCTTCGCGTCGAGCAGCACCTGCTGCTCGAGCACCACCCCGCGGGCGAGGTGGATGTGCCGCGGACCGCGCATGGTGACGTCTTCGAGGATGACCGGCTTGGTGCACTCGCCGAGCAGGCTGCGGTAGAGGCCGCGACGCAGCGCCACGCCGAGCAGACCACGACGGCGCTGCGCGATGCCGGTGATGACGGCATAGCGGGCGTAGGACGCGATCGTCGGTGTGCCCATTCGGCGCAGCCAGGTGCCGAGGCCGGCCTCCTGCTCGGCGACCCGCACGGTCGGCTGCACAGTGGGCGCAGCGGTCTGGGGCGCAG
>Ga0136633_1002669_pt1 | contig 12147 bp, 13 predicted proteins | sample AntDrymeUQ832206_2_FD_105494 | JGI IMG/M metagenome (GOLD analysis project Ga0136633, IMG submission 105494) | Polar desert sand microbial communities from Dry Valleys, Antarctica - metaG UQ83 (22.06) | ecosystem: Environmental > Terrestrial > Soil > Desert | place: Antarctica: Dry Valley... | reverse complement strand
GGCTGGCTCGGCCTCGCCACCATCAACATCACCGGCGGCGTCCACATCACCCAGGGCTCGGCGAAGATGAACGACACGTACTTCAACACCGCGCCGTACAACAACCCCAACGAGAAGCTCCACGTGATGTGCCAGGAGGTCGGGCACACCTTCGGTCTCGGGCACACCAGCGAGGACGGCAGCTCGCAGAACACGTGCATGGACTACTTCTCCAACACGGGCGCCAACGCGACGAGCACCCTGAGCACGCACCCGAACCAGCACGACTACGACCAGCTCGGCCTGATCTACGGGCACCTCGACGGCTCAACGACGCTCGCCGCGGCTTCGACCTCCCCCTCCCCGGGCAAGGCCGGCCGCTCCGACGCCCAGCCCTACCGCAGCGAGCGCTCCGACCACGGCAAGCACAGCGAGCTGCGCGAGTACTTCGCCGACGGCACGGTCCGCGTCACCGATGTGCGCTGGGCCGACGGGCCGCGGACGGTCATCGACCGCGGCTGAACCCCGCCCTCTAAGCCGGAAGGACAGAAGCGCCCGGGAAACCGGGCGCTTCCTCGTTTCCGACTGATCGCGAGAGGCGCCGCTAGCCGGCGTCGCGCAGCCGCTGCGCCTCGGGCAGCGACTCGAGCTTCTTGAGCGTGTGGTTCTCGATCTGGCGGATTCGCTCGCGCGTCACGTTGAACTCGCGGCCCACCTCCTCGAGCGTCCGCGGCTGGCCTCCGCTGAGGCCGAAACGCATCTCGATGACCTCGCGCTCGCGCTGCGGCAGGGTGGCGAGCGCCTTGCGCACGTTGTCGCGGCGCAGGGTCTCGGACGCCAGCTCGAACGGGGACGCCGCGCTCTGATCCTCGACGAAGTCCCCAAGCTCGGAGTCCTCCTCGTCGCCGACCGGCTTCTCGAGCGAGATCGGCTGCTGGCTCATGCGCAGGATGTCGCGGACCTCGCGCTCTGTCGACTCCATCTCGACAGCGATCTCCTCGGGCGTGGGCTCGCGACCCAGCGACTGGACGAGCTGACGCTCGACGTGGACCACCTTGTTGAGCTTCTCGACCATGTGCACCGGGATGCGGATCGTCCGCCCCTTGTCGGCGATCGCGCGGGTGACCGCCTGGCGGATCCACCACGTCGCGTACGTCGAGAACTTGTAGCCGCGCCGGTAGTCGAACTTCTCGACCGCGCGGATGAGCCCGAGCGAGCCCTCCTGGATCAGGTCGAGGAAGGTCAGCCCGCGGCCCAGGTAGCCCTTGGCGATCGAGACGACCAGGCGCAGGTTGGCCTCGACCATGTGGGTCTTTGCGTGCATGTCGCCGCGCTCGATGCGCTTGGCCAGCGAGACCTCCTCGGCCGCGGTCAGCAGCGGGACCCGGCCAATCGACCGCAGGTACAGACGCAACGAGTCGAGCGACGGTTCCACGGTGAGGTCGATCTCCTGCTTCTTCGGGGCCTCCTCGCCGTCGGCGCGCTGCTTGCGCGCTTCGGCGGCAGCCTCGACCCGCCCGCTGTCACTCGAAACGGCCTTGCCGTCAGCGCCGACGATCTCGATGCCCTGCTCGACGAGGTGGGCGTGGAGCTCCTGGACCTGCTCCTTGGTCACCTCGACCTCTTCCAGGCACGCTGCGACCTGTTCGAAGGTCAGGCTGCCTTTCTCCTGCCCTTCAGCGATAAGCGGGCGAAGCTCGTCCAACTCGTGGATCGGCTCCTCATCCATCAGTAGTACGTCCGTTTCGCTCACAAGCTCTTCCTCACTGGATCCGTCACGTCGGGGACAACCGCGTGTACCGCAATGTCCGTAGATGCCGGCGGCCGAAGCGCTTTCGCCTTGCCGTGGTCTCTCAAGACATTGAGACAAGTGATACCAAAGGTTGGGCGAATCTCAAGCCCGCCGTATTCTGGTTTGCATGGAACTAGCGGCTTCCCCTCTCGACGTCCAGGCGCAGCGCCCGACGGTCCACGTCTCGCTCTCGCGGGTTGGGGTGACCGGTGTCGAGAAGGTCATCCGCCTCGGCGGCGAGGACGGCGAGCGGCTGTTCTGGGCTCGTCTGGAGTGCTTCGTCGACCTCGGACCCGAGCAGAAAGGAGCGCACATGTCGCGCTTCGAGGAGGTCGTCAATGAGGCCATCGGCGAGGTCGTCGTATCCGGCGACTCGGTCTTTCGCGCCGAGGAGCTCGCTCAGCGCATCGCCGAGTTGGTGCGCGAGCGCCAGGGCGCGCGGCGGGCAGAGGTCTCGATCGAGGCCCGCTACCCCGAGCACAAGCCGGCGCCGGTATCGGGCATCGAGACGCAGGAGCTCTACACGCTCTACGGCGTCGCGGTGGCCAGCGAGCGCGGCACCCGTCGGCTGATCGGCGTCGCCGCCCAGGGCATGACCGCATGCCCGTGCGCCCAGGGCCTGGTCGCTGACGCATCGCGCGAGCGGCTGCTGGCCGACGGATTCGACTCCGACCAGGTCGAGCGCATCTTCGAGCATGTGCCCGTCGCAACCCACAACCAGCGCGGCCTCGGCACCCTCTACGTCGGCTGCCCCGAGGAGTGCGCGGACGACATCGACGCGCGTGACCTCGTGGCGATCGTCGAGGGCTCGATGAGCTCGGAGATCTATGAGCTGATGAAGCGCTCTGACGAGGGCGCCGTGGTCGAGAAGGCCCACCGCCGCCCGCGCTTTGCCGAGGACTGCGTGCGCGAGATGATCGCCGGCGTCGTCGACCGCTACCCGCACCTGCTCGCGCACACCTTCGTCTCGGCCCGTCAGGAGAACCTCGAGACGATCCACCAGCACAACGTCGTGGCCGAGCGCTTCGGCCTGCTGGGCGAGCTGCGCCGCGAGGTCTCAGCGGGCGAGCACGTCGAGCATCACACGTCGATGCGGGAGTGGCTCGAAGGCACACCCTGACGGCGCTCCTCGGCCTCGCGCATCAGCCGCCGCAACCCGAAGAAGTAGTCGATACCTGACACCACGGTGATGGCGACCGCCACGTAGAGCAGGACGTCGACACCCACTGGCGCCGGATCGAACCCGATCGCGAAGAAGATCGCCGCGACCTGGACCGTCGTCTTGGCCTTCCCCCACCAGTTGGCCGAGATGACCACGCCCTGGCCGGTCGCCGCCAGCCGCGTGACAGTCACCGCGAACTCACGGGCGATGATGACCATGGCGATCCACGTGGGCACGCGATCCTGAGAGACGAGCACCACCAAGGCCGCGATGATCAGCAGCTTGTCGGCGACCGGGTCCATCAGCTTGCCGAACGTCGTGATCTGCCGGCGGGCCCGGGCGATGTAGCCGTCGACCATGTCGGTGAACGAGGCGAGGGCGAAGACGGCCGCGGCCAGCCAGGGGCTCGCGCTCTCGTCGAGCAGCGCGACGACCAGCACCGGCACCAGCAGGATGCGCAGGACGGTCAGCGCATTGGGGACGTTGAGCGTGAACACGCGAAGCCGAACCTACCCGTCGATCACCGGGGCCGAGCGCGACGACCGCGTCGCGCCGATGCTCGCCGCGATCACCAGGCCGATGGCCAGGAGCTCCCGGGCGCCGAGTGCCTGGTCGAGGATCACGAAGCCGGCCAGCGCCGCCAGCGCCGGCTCCATGCTCATCAGCACCCCAAAGACGTGGCGCGGGATCCGCCGCAGCGCTTCCATCTCCAGCGAGTAGGGGATCACCGAGGACAGCAGCGCGACCGCCGCGCCGAGCGCCAGGAACTCAGGCACGAGCAGTTCCCCCCCGGCCTCGGCGATTCCCGGGACGAGCGGGACGAGCGAGGCGACGATCATCGCCAGAGCCAGACCGCGCCCGCCGGTGAACCGCGAGCCCGCCCGCGCCGCCAGCAGGATGTAGGCCGCCCAGGCCGCGGCGGCGATGAGCACGAGCGCCAGGCCGGTGGGATCGACCGAGTCGCCGCCGGGGTCGGCGAGCAGCAGGATGCCGCCAACAGCGAGCGCCACCCACAGAAGGTCCAACCGGCGCCGTGACAGCACGACGGCAACGCCCAGCGGACCGGCGAACTCGATCGTCACCGCGACACCGAGCGGGATGCGGTCGATCGCCTCGTAGAACGAGTAGTTCATGACGCCGAGCGTGAGGCCGAGCCAGAACACGAGGCGCAGGTCCTCGCGCGCGAGCCCGCGCACGCGCGGGCGCCAGATCGCCAGCAGGATCAGCGCGCCCAACCCGACCCGCAGCACCGAGGTCCCGGCGGGTCCGAGGTCGTCGAAGAGCGTGGCCGCAATCGCGGCGCCGAGCTGTACCGAGGAGGCGGCCGCGAGTACGAACAGAGGGGCGGGCACGCCGCGTGAGGCTACGGCTACAGATCGTCCGGCCGTGGACGATCACCTAGGCGTCCCTTCCCGCTCTAGGAGCCCCCATGGTCCGCCTGAACCTCCTGATTCTCGTGTCACTCGTCATCGTCGGCTTCGCCGTCGGCTGGAGCGCCGCGGGATAACGCCTTGATCCGAACGGGCCGAGCCCGGCCCTCTGGGCGGCTAAGGTCGCTGCATGCCCCTGGTCCCCATGGTGGTCGAGCGCTCCGCGCGCGGCGAGCGCGAGTTCGACATCTTCTCCCGGCTGCTCAACGAGCGGATCATCTTCCTCGGGAGCGCCGTTGACGACCAGGTCGCCAACCTGATCGTCGCGCAGCTGCTGCACCTCGAGTCGGCCGATCCCGACAAGGACATCAGCATCTACATCAACTCGCCCGGCGGCTCGATCTACGCCGGCCTGGCGATCTACGACACGATGCACTTCATCAAGCCCGACGTGTCGACGATCTGCTGCGGGATCGCGATGAGCATGGGCTCGCTGCTGCTGGCCGGCGGCGCCCCCGGCAAGCGGTTCTCGTTGCCCAACTCGCGCATCCTCATCCACCAGCCGTCCGCCGGCTTCGAGGGGCAGTCCTCTGATATCGAGATCCACGCTCGCGAGATCATCAAGACCCGTGCGCGGATCGACGAGATCTACGCCAAGCACACCGGGCAGCCCATCGAGCAGGTCCACACCGACATGGAGCGCGACCGCTTCTTCAAGCCCGATGAGGCCGTCGAGTACGGCCTGATCGACAAGGTCATCAGCTCGCACTAGCTGAGCTGGTCCGTGGTGGCGACCCCGTCATGGGGTCCGTGCCGCGCATATTTTCGGCCCGCGCCTTACTGGTCGGCGTCGGCCGTGTCCGCCGAAAATTGCCGAGTGCGGCCGGACCCCATGCCGTCGCCGCCACCACGGACTCCCTCAGCTCGGGCGTAAGTCCAAGCAAACCGTGCGCTGCCGGCGTGTGCGCCGCTGCTCGCCTTGCTGAGGGCCACTTTCCTCAGGCGATCGCGTGCTCGATCGAGCCGAGCTGCTCGATCTCGATGCGCACGACGTCGCCCGAATCGAGGAAGCGCCGCGGGTCCATGGCCATCCCGACGCCTGACGGCGTGCCGGTGAGGATGAGGTCGCCCGGTTCGAGCGTGCAGGTTTCGGAGATGAACGCCACGATCGCCGGGATGTCGAAGATGAGGTCCGACGTCGTGCCGTCCTGACGCAGGTCGCCGTTGACCCAGGTGCGCAGCTTCAGGTCGTGCGGATCGCCGACCTCGTCGGCGGTGGTGACCCACGGTCCCCACGGGCACGAGTTGTCGAAGCCCTTGGCCCGCGTCCACTGCGGCTCGCGGCCCTGCAGGTCGCGGGCGCTGACGTCGTCGGCCACCGCGTAGCCGGCGACCTCGCCGCCCGCGCCCATCACCACCGCGAGCTCCCCCTCGTAGTCGAGTCGCTTGATGACCGAGGGGATCGCCAGCGGCTGGTTGGGCGGCGCCGAGGAGGACGGCAGCTTCATGAAGACGATCGGCGCATCGGGCGCGTCGCGCCCCGTCTCGGCTGCGTGATCGGCGTAGTTGAGCCCGATGCCGAAGATCGCCCGCGGCGTGACGGGCGCCAGCAGGGTGACGTCGGCGAGCGCGTAGGCCTCGCCGTCGGCGGGCGTCCGCTCGCCCGAGGCCAACCGGTCGAGGACCGTGCCCTCCAGCGAGACCACCTCGTCCGCGCGCACCTCGCCGGCGCGCGGCGCGTCGTCGCCGGAGGTCGTGAACGTGGCGAGCTTCATGCCCGCGACCCTAGCCACGCCCTCTTCCGTTCGTCGAGTGAAGGGTTGACCACCGTGAGGGTGGTCAACCCTCCACTCGATGCAGATCAGGCGGCTTGGCGGCGGCGCGAAGGAGAGCGGCGGCCGGCAGCGGGCGCGGCCCGCGCGGCATGCTCCTCGATGAAGTGCGCGAGCTGGCGCGGCCGCTCGCGCTGAGGGTGATGACCCATCCCCTCCCACACCTCGACGTGGGCCTGCGGCAGCGCTGCGCGCAGCGCGCGGATGTGCGTACGCGACACGAGCGCGTCGTCCTCGCCCCACAGCGCAGCGACCGGGCCCGCGAAGTCGATTGGCTGCCGGGCAAAGCCACGCGGGTCGCGGCCGGCATGGGCGATCGCCTCGACGGCGGCCCGGACGCCGGGGCCCGAGTGCCAGGCGCGGCGGCGCAGCCGCTCGACGAGGTCCTTGCTCGGCAGCCGGCCGTGAGCGACGAAGGTGGAATAGGCGGCGGCGCAGACCAGCGGGTTGAGTAGCGCCAGCGGCAGGGCGCGCTCGGCCACATGGATCACGCCGGGAAGCGTGACCGCCTCCGAGAGTCGAATTCGTCCGAAGCCCGCCGGCGCCAGCAGCGTCAGCGAGGCGACGGCCTCCGAGCGCGTCGCGACGGCAGCCGCCACGGCCCCGCCGAGCGAGTGGCCGACCAGCGTGCACTCGTTCACGCCGAGCGCGCGCAGCCCCGCGACGACGTCCGCGGCGTAGGAGCCGATTCGCGGCATGCGCGGGAGATCCGAGCCGCCGAAGCCGGGCAGGTCGATCGCGATGCACGGCCGCGGCGTGTCGGTGGCCAGCCGCATCCAGCCCTCGGAGTCGTCGAGCAGCCCGTGCAGCAGAACCAGCGGCCGGCCCTCGCCCTCCCACCTGCGGACCCGCAAGCCGCGGCTCGACCCGATCGCCACCCGGCTGACCGCGGGGCTTCTCATGGGTCCCCTTTCGGCAGAAAAGGTCCCGCACCTTGAGGGTTTCGTGATTGCGCCCGCGGCCACGCCCGCTGCGAAGACGCGAACGGCCCGGCGCGAGGCCGGGCCGTTCACACATCAGCGCGGCCGAGGGGGGTATGGGGCCGCGCGTACGCCCTGCGTATGCCCACGCGCGGCGAGCGGCAAACACGCAGCGCGAACTCCGCCGCGGCGGCGGGCGCCGACAGGCGGCTAAGCGGCCTGCGACAGGCTGTCGCCCGGACGCTCGCCGAAGTACCGGCGCAGCGTCGGGTCACCGGCCAGACTGCGCTCCAGCGCGGCCAACACGTCGGGGCAGAACCGCGTGCCTTCCTCCTCGCGCAGCTCGGCCATCGCCCGCTGGAGGGGAAGGGCCGGATGGGCGGACGTGAAGGTGGTCAGGTCGTCAAGCGCGTCGGCGACCGCGAGGATGCGCGCCGACAGCGGGATCGCGTCGCCGCGCAGACCGTCGGGCCCGCCGAGCCCGTCGAAGCGCTCGAGGTGGTGGCGAGCCATCTCCTTGACGACCGTGGGCAGATCAAGCGGATCGAGGATCTGCGCTGTGAGCTGAGGCACGAGGGTGTCTGACTCACGCGGGCGCAGGCAGACGCGGCCGATGTCGTGGACGACCACGCCAATGGTCAGCGCGTGCTGGTCGGGCTCCGACATGCCCATCGCGCCGCCGATGATGCGCGCGAGCTGGCTGACGCGCTCGGTGCGGCCCGACGCGTCGGGAGTACGGGCCTGAAGCGCATGGCCGAGCGTCGTTATCGCTTGCAGGTAGGAGAGGTGCGCGTGCTCGAGCAGCTCCCGGATGCGCGAGTTGGCCTGCTCGAGTTCGTCGTTGCGGTCGCGCAGCACGTTGACCAGGGCACGCGAGCGACTGAGGTACTGCTGCTCGCCGATCCACAGCAGCAGAACCGGGAACGCGAAGACGAGCACGCCGGCCGGACCGAGCCGGCGCTCGCACTCGACAACGAAGCCGGCGAGCAGGCCGAAGCCGATGTAATGCGGCCACAGCCAGGCGAGCTGCTCGCGCCAGGCCGACAGGGGGCGGTCGCCGCGGGCCAGCCACATGACAACCGGAAGCAGCAGCGAGGTCACCCAGTAGGCGGCCAGCGCGGCGGCGACACCGACAGCGATCTCGGCGCCCACGGGCCCGGGATCGGCGGTGGCCCACACGGCAGCGGCAGCGGCGCCGGCCAGCCCCAGCGCGCCGACGTCGAACGCCCATTTGACGGGCGGGACTCGCCGGACCACGCGCACGACGGCAATGGCCAGCTCGGCGGCGATCGGCCCGAGCGGGCCGAACAGGAAGGCGAGCGCCAGCGCCGGAACCGACGCGGGCGACAGGTTGATGCGCTCGAAGACGTCGATGCGCATGAGGTCGAGCGCCACCACGCAGCCGACGAGCAGCACCAGCAGTCCTGGGCGGGCGATGACCTGATCGGTCGGCGAGAACGCGGCGACCACGGCGAGCGCGACCAGCAGCACGGCCACGTAGGGCCAGACCATCCGGCCGTTGCGCGGCGCGGTGTGCAGGACCGGCGGCTCGTCGGAGACGGGCTCGGGCGCCGGCGCCGGCGCGACATCGAACATTCCCGACCGTGCGCCATGCTCCTCGTCAGCAAGGGCGCGGGCGAGGGTGGCAGCAGACTCCTCGTAGGACCGGAGGCGGGGGACCATGCCCCAATCCATCGTGCGTAGCCGCACAAACAACGAGCAGATGCTCCATCTCTCGACGGCCCGGCCACACGCCCCGTCCCCAGATCTGGGGAGTACGTTCTGCGCATGAGCACCGCCGCGGCGTTCGACGGCCTGATGGGCGCCCTCGGCGAGCGCGTCCTGATCATCACCGTCGAGCGCGGCGGGACCCGGGCCGGACGCCTGATCGGCTGTAGCTGTCAGGTCAGCATCGACCCGCAGCTCTTACTCGCCGAGATCGTCGACATCGACCCCGGCCACGACGCGTGAGCGCAGTCTTCCAGCGGCTCCTGCCTTCCGGCGCCCCGGCCACCGCAGCCGAGCTGATGGCCGAGCTCGATCTGCGCGCGCTGGCGCCGCCGGGCCGGCCGGCCGTGGCGCTGAACATGATCGTGAGCCTCGATGGCCGCACAACGGTCGCCGGCCACGCCAAGGGACTGGCCAACCGCGCCGACTACGAGCTGTTCCACGCCCTGCGCGGCGCCGCCGACGCCGTGCTTGTGGGGGCAGGCACGGTGCGCGCCGAGAGCTACGGGCCAATGGATCAGCTGGCGGTGATCGTCTCGAACAGCCTCGACCTCTCGCCCGATCTCGGCGTGCTGCGCGCGCCGGACAACCGCGTCGTGATCATCACGCAGTCAGACGACGAGCTGGCCCCGTGCGCCGCACGGGTCGAATACCTGCGCACCGCCGACCTCGGCGAGGCGCTGGCGCGGCTGCGCGCCGATCACGGCGTCGAGGCGATCGACTGCGAGGGCGGCCCGCACCTCAACGCATCGCTGCTTCCCCGCGGCCTCGTCGACGAGCTGCACCTCGTCGTCTCCCCCACCCTCGTGGGCGGCAGCGATCCGCTGACGCTCGTGGAAGGTGCCCTGCTCGACCCGCCACTGCGCGGCAAGCTCGTCTGGGTGCTCGAATCCGACGGGTGGCTGTTCACCCGCTACCGGCTGCGCTGACGCGAGTCAGACAGGGCGGCGCAGCACGTCGGCCAGCGCTGCCTCGACCGTGTCGAAAACCGGTAGGTCCAGGTCGAGATCGAGAGGCGCCGACGTCAGCCAGACGACCAAGCCGGGATGCGTGGCCGCGACAGCGATGTGGCAGCCCGCGACCTCCAGCTGCTCGGACAGCGCGCCGAGCGTGGCGGTGCCGGCGGCGTCGACCGCGCGGACACCGGTCAGATCCATAACGAGCTCGCGCGCGCCGGCATCATGGGCCTCGGCCGCCATGTCGGCGAACGCGGCGCTGGTGACGGCCGAGAACCAGGCCCCCGAGCTGATGACGGCGGTGCTCTCGCCCAGCATCCTGACGGTGGCCTGCGGCGCCTGGTCGACCGGATGGACCTGGGTAGCCATGGTGACCGGGTCTACCCCCGCGAATCGGCCGCCAAACCGCGGCGCGCGACAGGACCCGCAGGCGCCGCGGGTGGCGCGAGGGAATGCCGGAGCGCCGAGGAACGAGGTGCTTCGGATCCCGCAGCGACAGGACCCGCAGGCGCCACGGGTGGCGCGAGGGCAGCGATGAGTTCCGCAGGGACGAGCGGTCGTTACTGATAGCCAACCACTCCCCAGGAGGAACCGCATGTCCCGCCTCATCTTCGTCAACCTTCCCGTCGCCGACCTCGACGCAGCGAAGGAGTTCTTCGCCATCGAGGCCGGCCCCGCGGACATGGCCCAGACGGCTTAGGCATCGCGCATGGCCCCCGCCGGGCCACATGGCGCTGAAGGCGATCTGTCGATCTGGGGCCCGCTGCGCCTCGAGGACCGGCCCGGTCTCTACGCGCGGATCTGCGCGGGTCTTGCGGCGCGGCCGGCCGGTGACGTCGGATGCGACGTCACCGGCCTCGCCGCGGACGCGGTCGCCGTCGAGGCGCTCGCGCGGCTGCAACTCGCGGCACGGCGCGGCTCTCAGCGCGTCGTGCTGCAGGGCGCATCGGCCGAGCTGTGCTCGGTCGTGGACCTGATGGGGTTGACCGAGGTGCTGACGGCTAAGCGGGTAGGCGCGGCGGCAACCCGAACAACTCGAAGAGCTTCTCGGGCTCGAGGAAGAACGTCATCTTCGTGATCTCTGAGCCCTCGAGCTCAAGCACCTGCAGCGCCCACGGCTCGTAACCGTCGCCCGAGTCGCTGGGCTTGTACTGACCGAAGGCCGGTGAGCCGTTGGCCGATGTGGTCGGCAGCACCCGCGAGCCCCGACAGCCCGCGCCGGGCCCCACCCACCAGGCGAAGATGTCCTCGCGCCCGGCCAGCCAGAGGTCGTAGGGCGGCATGTTCTGCGTCGCGTCCTCGGCGATCAGCGCCGTCAGAGCCTCCATGTCGTAGCGCTCGAAAGCGGTGACGTAGCGAGCCAGCAACTCGCGGTCGGCGGCGTCGAGTGGCGTATGCGTCTTGGCCTCGGTGTCCAGCGTCGCTCGCGCGCGCTGCAGCGCGCTGTTGACCGACGCGACCGACGTGTCGAGCAGCTCAGCGGCCTCGGCCGCCTTCCAGTGCAGGACCTCGCAGAGGATCAGCGCCGCACGCTGCTTGGCCGGCAGGCGCTGAAGCGCGGCGACGAACGCGAGCTTGACCGTCTCGCGCGACTCGACCGCGTCGGCCGGGTCGTCGGGAAGCGGCTCGAGCCAGCTCACCTCTGTCGGCACGTTGAGGTTCTCGGCGACGGGCGCGCCCGCCGGGCCGAGGTCCATGGGAACCGCGCGGCGCTTACGGCCCTCCAGCGCGTCGAAGCAGACGTTCGTCGCGATCCGGTAGAGCCAGGACCGCACCGCCGCGCGACCCTCGAAGCGGTCACGGGCGCGCCACGCCCGCAACATGGTGTCCTGCACGGCGTCCTCGGCCTCGAACGGCGATCCGAGCATGCGATAGCAGTAGGCGATGAGCTCGCGGCGATGGTGCTCGAGATCTTCGAACTGCAGAGCGTCGGACGGCAGCGAGGAGGCTTCCACAACACCCATCCTAGATCCGCTGCCGGCACCGGGGACATCGCGCCCGGACCCACCGTCCATACTCGGGGCGATGTCAGGTTCGGAACCCGCGGTGCGGCGCGGCGTCGTCGCACTCGGCGACTCGATCACGCGCGGGCGCGGCGGCGCCCCTTCGCTGGGCATCCACTTCCAGTCCTGGGCCCAGTGGCTGGCCGAGGCGATGGAGCTGCCTCTGACCAACCTCGCCGGCGACGGGGCGATCGCCGCCGACGTGCTCGCGGATCAGACTCCCCGTCTGTGTGGTCCCTACGACCTCGGCACGCTGTTCGTCGGGGCCAATGACGCGCGCGGGATGGACTGGGACCCGGCCCGCTACGAACGCGAGGTGAGGGCGATCCTCGCGGCGCTGCACGAGGCATGCGAGCGGGTCGTCGTGCTGACCATTCCCGAGGACCTCGGCCGGCCAACGTCGGC
>Ga0136633_1002668_pt1 | contig 12150 bp, 10 predicted proteins | sample AntDrymeUQ832206_2_FD_105494 | JGI IMG/M metagenome (GOLD analysis project Ga0136633, IMG submission 105494) | Polar desert sand microbial communities from Dry Valleys, Antarctica - metaG UQ83 (22.06) | ecosystem: Environmental > Terrestrial > Soil > Desert | place: Antarctica: Dry Valley... | reverse complement strand
GGCCCTTCGATCTTCACGCCAAGCTCGTCGGCGAGGATCTTGGCCGAGCCGCAATGATCGATATGGCCGTGGGTGAGCAGGATCTTCTCGATCGTGACGCCGTGATGGGCGGCGGCGGCCTTCAATTTGTCGAGATCGCCGCCGGGGTCGGTGAAGGTGCCGCGCATCGTCGCGGTGCACCAGATCAGGCAGCAATTCTGCTGAAGCGGCGTGACGGGGATGATCGCGGCCTTGAGCGGCGGTTCTTGCTTGGTCTGCATGGCGCGCAAATGGCGCGGTGCGACAGGCGATACAAGCGTTGAGGCATTTGCTAAGCCGCCGCGATGATCCGCCCCCTCCTCGCCGCCGCCCTCCTCGCCACCCTCTCGGCCTGCCAGTTCCAGGGCGGCGGCCTCGCGCCGTTCACCCCGGCCGCCTCCGCCCCCGCGGAGCAGGATCTCGACGTGCCTTATGTGCCGACGCCGCGCCGGGTGGTGACGGCGATGCTCGACCTCGCCGCGCTGACGCCGGAGGATTATCTCTTCGATCTCGGCTCGGGCGACGGCCGCATCGCGATCATGGCGGCGCAGCGCGGCGCGCGCGGGCTCGGCGTCGATATCGATCCCAATCGCGTCGCCGAATCGAACGCCGCCGCCCTGCTCGCCGGAGTCGAGGCGCGGGCGCGCTTCCGCCGCCAGGACCTGTTCGACACGCCGCTCCGCGAGGCGACGGTCGTCACCATGTATCTACTGCCGGGCATCAACATGCGGCTGCGGCCGCGGCTGCTCACCGAATTGCGGCCCGGCACGCGGCTGGTGACGCACGCCTTCACGCTCGGCGACTGGCGGCCGGATGCGGAGCGGGTGGTGGACGCGGCCAATATCTATCTGTGGATCGTGCCCGCCCCGGTCGAGGGGCAATGGACGCTCACCGATGGCGGCGCGACGATGACGATGACCCTCGGCCAGCGTTTCCAGGACGTGACCGGGACGCTGCGCGCCGGCGGCCGCGAAATCCCCCTGCGCGACGTCGTGTTGCGCGGCGCGCGGCTCGCCTTCACGGCCGATCTGCCCGGGGGCCCGCGAAATTTCGTCGGGCTGGTCCAGGACGACGGCATCGTCGCCGCCCCCGGCTCGGGAAGCTGGCGCGCGCGCCGCGCCGGCTGAGCCCCCTCGAAGCTTAGGGGCGGCGCTGTTCGGGCAGCAGATGCGCCTGCCAGAACATCAGGCTCGCCCAGAATTGATAATCCTGATTCTCCTTGCGGGCGAAGCCGTGGCCTTCGTTGCGGCCGATCAGATGCCAGGCGGGGCGGCCGTTGCGGCGCACCGCCGCGACCATCTGGTCGGCTTCCGATTGAGGCACGCGCGGATCGTTCGCGCCGGTCACCACCATCAGCGGAATGCGCAGCTCCGACACGCGGGTCATCGGGCTGATCCGGAGCAGCTCGGCGCGCTGGCTGCGCTCATCGCCATATTCGACGCGCCTGAGGTCGCGGCGATAGCTTTGCGTATTCTCCAGGAAAGTGACGAAATTGGAGATCGCGACGACACAGTTCGCGGCGCGCAGGCGGTCGCCATAACGGATCGCGGCGGCGTAGCACATATAGCCGCCATAGGAGCCGCCGGTGACCGCGAAGCGGGCGGGATCGAGCGCCGCATCGTTCTGTAGCGTGTCAAGGAAAGCGCCGATGTCGCGGACGCTGTTCTCGCGGAGCGCCGGGCCGTTGTCGAGGCCGACGAAGTGCTTGCCGTAGCCGGTCGAGCCGCGCACGTTCGGATAGAAGATGGCGACGCCGAGCTCGTTGAGCAGGTAATTGCTGCGCCCCTGAAAGCCGGGGCGCGATTGCCCTTCCGGCCCGCCGTGGATGTTGACGATGAGCGGCCGGCGGCCCGGAAAGCGGGTGGCCTCGGGCCGGTAGAGGAAGCCCGAAACACGCTCGCCGTCGAAGCTCGCCACCTCGATCAGCTGCGGCTCGGCGTTGAGCGCGGTGTCGAGGCCGCCCGTCTCACTGCGCGTCCAGCGGGTGACGGCGAGGCTGCGCGCATCCACCGAATAAGCGTCGGTGGCGCTGCGCGCCGAAGTGAGGCTGAAGCCGACCGTCCCCCAAGGCGACACATCGATCCCGCCGATGATGCCGTCGGGCAGGCCGCCGACCAGCCTGGCGCGGCGGCTGCGCGGATCGAGCAGGCGCAGCCGGCTGACCCCCGCTTCGTTGGTGACGAAGGCGAGCAGCCGGCCATTGGGCGCGAAATCGAAGCTGGTCACGTCCCACGGGATGTCGGTGACGACCGGGGTGAAGCGGCCGCTGGCGACGTCGATGGTGCCGAGCCGCTGGAATTCCGAGCCTTCGTCGGAGCTGACCCAGAGCGTCCCGTCGGGCGCATATTCCGCCCCGCCATATGCGATGTCGCGGGCATGATCGCCGATCGGGCGCATCGCGCCGCTGGCGACATCGAGATCGTAGAGATTCGACTTGGTGACCGAAATATATTGCACGACGACGGCGCGGCGGCCGTCCGGCGAGAAGCCGGCGATCTGCCAGCCGCCGCCCTGCACCTGCGCGACCATGCGATCGCTGCCCGGGGTGCGCGGATCGACGACGTAAAGATCACTGTCCGTGCCGTTGCGGCGGGTCGAGCTGTAGCCGATCCAGCGGCCGTCGAGGCTCCACGATCCGAAGCTGTTGCGGCTGCGGCCGTCGGTGAGCAGGGTGAGGCGTCCGCCGGACAGAGTGTAGAGCTGAAAGAACTCGCCGCCGCCGACATCCTGCTGCGCGACCAGAATGTCGCCGGCCGGCGACCAGCTGCCGCCGGTCGGCTCGGCCTCAAAGCTCAGTTGCTCGCGCGCGCCCATCGGCATCGCGACTCGGTGAAGCTGGGAGGTGTCGCCGAAGCGGGTCGAGATCAGCATCGAGCGGTCGCGGCGGTTCCAGCCGGCGAAGCCAGCGGTGCGGAACTCCATATAGGGCCTGGTGCGTGCCGCGAGTGCGGCGGGGACGGGAGGAATGCCGTCGGCGATGAGAGCGTCGGGACGCGCGACGGCGGGCGGCGCGGCTGGCTCCTGCGCGGCGGCCGCGCTTAGCGGCAGGAACAGCCCCAAGGCCAGCAGCTTAAGGCGCATCACCATCTCCCTATTTTGCAGTCAGCCGCCATAAGCGGACGCGCGCTGCGGTCAACATTCCACCACGTTGACGGCGAGGCCGCCGAGCGAGGTTTCCTTGTAGCGCTCGTTCATGTCGAGGCCGGTCTTGCGCATCGTTTCGATGACCTGATCGAGGCTCACCCGGTGCGAGCCGTCGCCGACCAAAGCCAGCCGCGACGCCTCGATCGCCTTGATCGCGCCGACCGCATTGCGCTCGATACAGGGCACCTGGACAAGGCCGCCGACCGGATCGCAGGTGAGGCCGAGATTATGCTCCATGCCGATCTCGGCGGCATTCTCGATCTGGCCGGGGGTGCCGCCGAGCGCCGCGGTCAGACCCGCCGCCGCCATCGAGCAAGCCACCCCGACCTCGCCCTGGCAGCCCACCTCGGCGCCGGAGATGGAGGCATTCTCCTTGAAAAGGGAGCCGATCGCGCCCGCGGTGAGCAGGAAAATGCGCGTCCCCTCATCGGTCGCGCGCGGGGTGAAGCGCTGATAATAACGCAGCACCGCCGGGACGATGCCGGCGGCGCCGTTGGTCGGCGCGGTGACGACCTTGCCGCCCGCCGCATTCTCCTCGTTCACCGCAAGCGCCCAGAGGTTGACCCAGTCGATTACGGTCAACGGATCCTGCAGCGCCCGCTCGGCCCGTTCGGTGAGCAGGCGATAGAGACCGGGCGCGCGGCGCTTCACGTTCAAACCACCGGGCAGGATGCCGGACTGGCCGATGCCGCGGTCGATGCAGGCGGACATGGCCGCATCCAGGGCGGCGAGACGATTGTCGATCTCTTCATCGCTCATTGCGGCGCGTTCATTGGCGCGGGCGAGGTCAGCGATGGTGGCGTCTTCGCGCGCGGCGAGAGCGAGCAATTCGTCGCCCGAGCAGAAGCGGTAGGGGATGTCCCAGCCGCCCTCCGGCGGGGCATTGCGGGCAACCGCCGCCTCGTCGACGATCGCACCGCCGCCGACGGAATAATAGACCTTGCTCTCGGTTCCTCCACCGGCATGGGCAGTGAAGCGCATTCCGTTGCTGTGGTGCGGCAGGCGCTCGCGCTGGTTGAAGCGCAGGTCGCGCGCCTCGTCGAACGCGATCTCGCGCTCGCCACCGAGCATCAGCCGGCCGGTTGCGCGAATGCGCGCCACCATTTCCTCCGCCGCGTCGGGATCGATGCCCTCGGGCCGCTCGCCGGAAAGGCCGAGCAGGACGGCGCGATCGGTGGCGTGACCCTTGCCGGTCAAAGCGAGCGAGCCGTAGAGATCGGCCTCGACGCGCTCGACGCGCTCAAACAGGCCGCGCGCGCGCAGCGTCTCGACAAATTCGCACGCCGCCGTCATCGGTCCCATCGTGTGTGAACTCGATGGCCCGACGCCGATCTTGAACAGGTCGAAGACGCTGCAGACCAGGGACTTTCTCCTTGAGGGCGACATGGCCGCAGCGTGCTCTTATGGCAAGCGGCGGCACTGGGGAGCATAAGAGGCGAATGACGGCCGGCCGCGATCTGGAAGAAGAGATGCTCTTCGATCCGCACGAGGGGATCGCGCAACTCGACGACCACCTCGCGAAGCTGCGCGACGCGGCCGAAGCGCAGGGCGTCGCCTTCGACCGGCATGAGGCGCGCAACGAGCTGCAGGCGGCAACTTTCCGCGCCGGGCCGAGCCGGGTGCGGCTGCTGCTCTCGCCAAGCGGCGCCCTCGCGATCGAGTTGCGGCCTTTGGCCAGCGAAGGTTCAGCCAAAGCCGGCTAGGACGGGGCGGTGAAGCAGATCGATCGAAGGACAATGCTCGGGATCGGTGGCGCGGCCTTGTGCGGCGGCGTGGCGCTGCTGGTCGGCGGGCGGCGGGTCGAGGCGCAACCGGAGCGCTTTTCCTTCACTTTGCCCGACGCGGAATGGCGCCGCCGCCTTTCGCCGCAGCAATATGCCGTGCTGCGCGGGCATGCGACGGAGCGGCCCGGCTCGAGTCCGCTCGACCGCGAGCATCGCCGCGGCGTCTTCCACTGCGCCAGTTGTCACCAGGCCCTGTTCGCCTCGACCACCAAGTTCGACAGCGGCACCGGCTGGCCGAGTTTCTACCGGCCGCTGCCGCGCGCGGTGGGGACGCGGGTGGATGGCAGCCTGATGACGCAGCGTACCGAAGTGCATTGCGCGCGTTGCGGCGGCCATCTCGGTCATGTCTTCCCGGACGGCCCGCCGCCGACCGGCCAGCGTTATTGCATGAACGGCGTCGCGATGACCTTCCGGGCCGTCTAGGCCGCGAGCGGGAATCTCAGCAGCTTGTCCTGAACCGCCACGAGCGCCTCCGCGCCCGTCCCCACTGCGCGGATAATCTCCGGATGATGGGCATCCAGCCCACCGGTCAGCGCGCCGAAGGCCGGCAGGATAAGCTTGCGCTCCGTCGCGACGAAGCAGCGGCGCGAGACCAGCCTGCCGCGATGGTGGATGCGGAGCTTCGGGTGGAAATGGCCGGAAAGCTCGCCGCGCGTCTCGCCCGGGCGCGCTTCATGGCGCAGCACCAAGCCATCGACCTCGGCCTCGTCGACGACCGCGCCGCCGCAGGCATCGGCGAAACGGGGATCGTGATTGCCGACGATCCAGGTCCAACGCGTCGTCGCCGTCAAAGTGAGGAGCATCGCGCGCGCCCGTTCGGGTAGGCGTTCGCAGCCGGCAGCGTCGTGGAAGCTGTCGCCAAGGCACCAGATTTCCCCGGCGGCGGTGGCCGTAGCGAGCGCGGTCAGATCGGCAAGCGTGGCGAGGCTGTCATAAGGGGGGAGCATCTGCCCGCCTTTGGCGAACCAGCTTGCCTTTTCGAGGTGCAGATCGGCCACCAGAAGCGCGCGGCGGGCCGGCCAGAACAAGGCGCCCTGCGGCAGCGCAAGCAGATCATGACCAGAGAACGAAAAGCGAACCATCAACCGGCCATAGAAAAGGCCGGGCGCGCGTTCAAGCGCTCAGCGCGCGGCAATCTCGCTGGGCGCGGCCGGCGCGGCATGGGTGTCCGCCCGCGCGCCGTCGAGGCCGATGAAGAGCAGGCCGCCAAGGACGAAACCTTGGCCGACCAGGGCGAACGGATTGCGGAGGAGGCCGATCATTCTCATCAGGTGTCTGCTTTCGCCGCCCGGATTAGGGCGCGCGGTGTAAATAGAGTCTGAACCGCGCCGTTGGGCGCGGTTCAGACTCGGGAGCGACCGGTCAGGCCGCCGGCTGGGCCTCTTCGGCCTCCGCCGGGACGGGCTCGCGCTCCGCCGGGGCGGCGTCGAGGGTCGCCGGCGCGGCGCCGCCAATGTCGATCCGGCGCGGCTTCATCGCCTCGGGAATCTCGCGAACGAGATCGACGGCGAGCAGACCGTCGGCGAGATCGGCGCCGCTGACCCGAACGAAGTCGGCAAGCTCGAAGCGCCGCTCGAAGGCGCGGGTGGCGATGCCGACATGGAGGAAATTGCCGTCGCGGTTGCGGCTCTCCGCCTTGCGGCCGGTGATCGTCAGCATGTTCTGCTGCGCGACCAGATCGAGCTCGTCGCGGCGGAAACCGGCGACGGCGAGCGTGATGCGATAGCTGTCATCGCTCAATTTCTCGATGTCGAAGGGTGGGTAATTATCCTGTTCGACGCGGCCGGTATTTTCCAGAAAGTCGAAGAGCCGGTCGAAGCCGACGGTCGAGCGGCGATAGGGGGTGAAATCGAGTCCACGCATTTTTGTCCTCCAATGAGCAACAAGGTTTTCGCGGGCGGCCCCGGATGGGCGCCGGCCCGGCGGCGAGGCGAAGCCCCGGCGCGTGAAGAATCTAGGAAGCCCTGTTCAGGCTTCAAGCCGGTGACGCGACGCTTTCGGGCAAGGCGGCGCGGATCGCCGCGCTGAGCTCGGCGAGGCCGAACGGCTTGCGCAACACGGGCACGTCGGCGAGCGCGCCTTCGAGCTGCTCGCTCTCGGCGAAGCCGGTGACGAAGATGATCGGCAGGGTGGGGAAGCGCGCCCGCGCTCTCTTCGCCAGCTCCGCGCCGTTCATCCCGGGCATGGCGAAGTCGGCGAGCATCAGCTCCGGCAGGGCCGCTTCGAGCGCGGCCAAAGCGGCCGGGCCGTCGGCCACCGCATCGACGCGGTGCCCGAGATCGGCGAGCGCCGACGCCAGGAACTCGCGCACATCGGTGTCGTCGTCGACGACGAGGATGTGAACGCCGGGCAGGCCGTCGGCCGCCGCGTTCTCGCCGCTGTGCTCCCGCCCGGCCTCGTCCAGGGATTCCACGGCGCGCGGCAACAGGATGTGGACCGCGGTCCCGACCGCCTCGCGGCTTTCGATGCGAACGCAGCCGCCCGATTGACGGGCGATGCCATAAACCTGGGCGAGGCCGAGGCCGGTGCCCTTGCCGAACGGCTTGGTGGTGAAGAAGGGCTCGATCGCGCGTGCCGCGACCTCGGGGGCCATGCCGAGGCCGGTGTCGGCAACGGTGATGCGGACATAATCGCCCCCTTCTATGTCCGGGCAGGCCTCCTCGCTGGCGAGCGCGGTCGAAATGGTCAGCGTGCCGCCCTCGGGCATCGCGTCGCGGGCGTTGATGGCGAGGTTGATGATCGCATTTTCGAGCTGATTCTCGTCGCACAGGGCGTTCGCGCCGGCTTTCAGAGCGGTGCGGATGGCGACGTCGGTGCCGATCGTGTGCTTCAGGATCTGGCGGAGATTGGCGATCACCCGATCGACCGCGACCGGCGCCATGCTCAGTCGCTGGATGCGTGAGAAAGCGAGCAATTGCGTGGTCAGCTTGGCCCCGCGCCGGCCTGATTCGAGGGCGTTGTCGGCGAGCCGCTTCAGGCGCGCGTCGGTCGTCGCGCCGGCGATGATTTCCAAGCCGCCGATCACCGGCGTCAGCAGATTGTTGAAATCATGGGCGATGCCGCCGGTCAGCCGGCCGACCGCCTCCATTTTCTGGGCCTGACGCAGCGCCTCCTCGGCGCGCTCGCGCTCCCTCACCTCGGCCTGAAGGCGATCGAGCGCGGCGCGAAGATCGGAGGTTCGCGCCGCGACGTTGCGCTCGAGCGTTTCGTTCGCCTCCTTCCATTCGGTGATGTCATGGGCGACGCCGATGAAGCCGGCATGCTCGCCCGACGGACCCCAGCGCGGCTGCGAGATCGAGCGCAGCCAACGCCAGCCGCCTTCGCCGGTGCGGAAGCGCCCCTCCAGCACGAAGCGCTCCAGGCTTGCCTCGCCGGCGATCGATTCGGCGAGAATGCGGGCCGCGTCGTCCGGATGGATGATGCGCCGCCAATCGAAGATCACCGCCTCATCGTGGCCCACCCCGAGGAACTCGACATAAGCGCGATTGACGAAGCTTCGGCTGCGGTCGAGCTTCGTTACCCACATCGGCACGGGCGCGGAATCGGCGATCAGACGGAAGCGGTCCTCGCTCTCGCGCAGTCTCTCCTCGGCCGCTCTGTCCGTGGTCAAGGCGGTGACGACGCCGAAGATTCCGGCGATCGCGCCCGCTTCGTCGCGAACCGGGTTGTAGCAGGCGGTCAGCCAGGCCGTACCGGTCTCGCCGCCCCTTGAAAGCGGTCGCGGCGCTGATTCCTGGAACACCGTCTCGCCGCGCAGCACCCGTTCGACATTGGTGCCGACAATGTGCCAGATGTCGTGCCAGATTTCCTGCACCGGCCGACCCAGCGCCGGCCGCCGGTCGCCGAGTATCTCGCCATAGCTGTCATTGTGGACCAGCAGCAGATCCGGACCCCAGGCGAGGAACATCGGCACGTTCGATCCGAGCACGATGCTGGCGGTCGCCTTGAGCGCGGGCGGCCAGCTTTCGGGCGGGCCGAGCGGCGTTGCGGTCCAGTCGTGCGCCCAGGCTGCGGCGGCTGTGCCGCCCGGCGGCAGTGGAAATGGCTGGGGCGCGACGGGTTCCACGGACGCAACAGCTCCCACGTTCATCCCGCCCTGATTGAAGGTTAGCCGCCGCGCCTCCGTGACGGAAGCCCTTAAGCGGCGGGCCGCGCCGCGGCGGCCTGCACCTGGCGCATCACCCGGACGAGATTGCCGCCCATGATCTTGGCGATGTCGCGGTCGCTCATCCCCTCGCGGCGCAGGCGCGCGGTGATGCGGGGAAGGAGGGTGATATCCTCCATGCCGATCGTGCCGCCGCCGCCGTCCCAGTCGGCGCCGAGGCCGATATGATCGACGCCCATCACCCGCACGCTGTGCAGCAGGCTGGCCATGAACATGTCGAAGGTGATCGTCGTCGGCGGCGTTCGCGCATCGAGCGCGGCCTTGTCGGCGAGCAACTGGCGCCGCTCGGCGGCGGTTAGATTTGCCCAGCGTTGCTGGCGGCGCTCGATCGCGCTGCGCGCGTCTGAATTGTCATTGGTTCCGAGGAACAGGGTGTTCATGAACATCACGCCGCCGGCCCGGGCGATGCGCCGCATGCGCTCGTCGGTGGTGTTGCGGCGGTGATCGTACAGGTCGCGCGGGCCGTGGTGCGAGAGGACGATCGGCGCGCGGCTGAGCTCGAGCATCTGATCGATGGTGGCGTCGGAGCTATGGCTGCCGTCGATGATGATGCCGAGCCGGTTCATCTCCGCCACCCACTGCCGACCGAGCGGCGAGAAGCCGTTCCAGCGCGCCTCGCCCGTGGCCGAGTCGGCAAGCTGGTTGGTGCGGCTGTGGACCGGCCCGGCCATGCGCAGGCCGAGCCGGTGGAAGGTGGTGAGCAGGGAGATATCCTCACCGAGCGGCCAGCCATTTTCCATGCTGATCAGACCGATGCGGCGGCCCTCGCGGTGCAGCCGCTCGATATCGTCGGCGGTGAGCGCGAGGCCGATCACGTCGCGATTCTCCCCGAGCACACGGCGGATCGCGGTGGCGCGGATGAGCGCGGCGTCGCGTGCCTGGCGATAGCCCTCCGGGGTCAGCGCACCCTGTGCCGTGTAGATGACGAAGAAGCCGCCATCGAGGCCCCCTTCGGCCATGCGCGGCAGATCGGTCTGCGTGCCGTCCCATTCGTAGCGGTGTCGCTCGCTGAAATCCCAGGCGCCGTCATCCCAGCGCGACGGGATGTCGAGATGAGTGTCGAGGACGAGCATGCGCTCGTGAAACTCGCGCACTTCGGGGCTCACATCGCTCTGCGCCGAAGCGGGAATGGCGAGCGTGGCGGCGAGCAGGCAGGCAAAAGCGGCGCGCATCATGGTCCTCCAGATTTTGGCGCCCATAAAGAGGCGCGAGGGTGCGAGGTCAAGCGATCCGCATCGCTTCGGCGGCCAAGGCTTCGGCCTCGATCAGCAGGCTGTCATCGACGGTTCCGGTCGCGGTGCGTTCGCGGCCGATGATGACGAGCACCGGAACCGCCATCGGCGAGACGCGGTCGAGCGTGACGTGGACCATCGTCCCTTGCGCCCGATCGAGCAGATTGGCGAGGCGGCCGACGTCGGTCATCCGCGCCCGCGCGTCATGCCAGGCCGCCTTCAGCAGCAGATGATCGGGCTCGTAGCGGCGCAGCACGTCGTAGATCAGATCGGTCGAGAAGCTGACCTGCCGGCCCGATTTGCGCTTGCCGGGATGGTGGCGCTCGACCAGCCCGCCGATCACCGCCACCTCGCGAAAGGCGCGCTTGAGCAGGCTGGATCCCTCGACCCAAGCGACGAACTCGTCCTCCAAAATGTCGGCGGAAAAGAGCGCGGCGGGGTCCTCGATCGGGTCGAGGCCGTAACAGGCGAGGGCATAATCATTGGAGACGAAGCCGAGCGGGCGCAGGCCCAGGCTCTCCATCCGCCGGGTCATCAGCATGCCGAGCGACTGGTGGGCGTTCCAGCCTTCGAAGCTGTAGGCGACCATGTAGTGGCGGTGCTCGTGCGGGAAGGTCTCGACGAGCAATTCATCGGGCGCGGGGAGCTTCGAGCGAAAGTCCTGCACGCGTAGCCAGTCGCGCACATCGTCCGGAAAGCGCGGCCATTGTTCCCGGTCATGCAGGAAATGGCGGACCCGCTCGGCGAGATTGGTGCTCATCGCCATGCGCGCGCCCATATAGGTCGGGATGCGCGCCGATTTTGCCGAGGCCCGGACGATGATGTCGGTGCCGTCGAGCTTTTCGACCTCGAGCACCAGCCCGGCGAAATAGAAGGTGTCGCCGACCGACAGGGTTGAGCCGAAGCCGTCCTCGACCGTGCCGAGCTTGCGGCCGCCGCGAAAACGGACGTCGAGCAAAGGCGCATCGACGATGATGCCGGCGTTCATCCGGTGCTGCTGGATGAAGCGGGGATGCGAGACCCGCCAGGCGCCATCGGCCGTGCGGGTCAGGCGCTTGAATTTGTCATAAGCGCGCAGGGAATAGCCGCCGCTCTCGATGAAATTCAGCACCTGGAGGAACAGCCCGGCGGAGAGCCCGGCATAAGGGGCGGCGCCCTGGACCTCCGCGAGCATCTCCTGCTCGTCGAACGGGCCTGAACAGGCGCAGGCCATGAGATGTTGGGCAAGGACGTCGAGCGCGCCGGCGCGGAAGCTTTCGGGATCGAGCTCGCCGCCTTCGATCGCATCGAGCGCGGCGCGCGCCTCAAGATATTCGAAGCGGTTGCCGGGAACGAGGATCGCCTCGCTTGGTTCATCGAGGCGGTGATTGGCGCGGCCGATCCGCTGCAACAGGCGCGAGCTGCCTTTGGGCGCGCCCATCTGGACCACCAGATCGACGTCGCCCCAATCGACGCCGAGATCGAGGCTGGCGGTGCAGACCAGAGCGCGCAAACGGCCCGAGGCAACGGCGGCCTCGACCTTGCGCCGCGCCTCGATCGAGAGCGAGCCGTGATGGATGCCGATCGGCAAATTCCGGTCGTTGAGCGCCCAGAGATCCTGGAAGATCAGTTCGGCAAGGCTGCGCGTGTTGCAGAAGACCAAGGTCGTCTTGTGCCGTTCGATCTCGCGCATGACGTTCTGCGCCGCCCAGCGGCCGCTATGGCCCGACCAGGGGATCTTCTCATCCTCGGGCAGCATGATCGAGATTTCGGCCTTGGCGCCGGGATCGCCCTGGACGAGATCGACTTCATCGGCGTCGCCGTGCGG
>Ga0136633_1002667_pt1 | contig 12151 bp, 14 predicted proteins | sample AntDrymeUQ832206_2_FD_105494 | JGI IMG/M metagenome (GOLD analysis project Ga0136633, IMG submission 105494) | Polar desert sand microbial communities from Dry Valleys, Antarctica - metaG UQ83 (22.06) | ecosystem: Environmental > Terrestrial > Soil > Desert | place: Antarctica: Dry Valley... | reverse complement strand
GATCTGCGTCGCGAGGCGGCCGAGCGTCTGCCCGGCGGCATCGACGACGAGCCAGTCGCGCTGGCGGTCGTTGGAGTTGGCGACGTAGGTCTTCACGTGAAAAAGGCCGCGGTTGGACGACAACGACGCGGCGAGCGACCAGTGTAGGACCTCCCGCCGGGCCCCGGCGGGCTATTCCCACTCGATCGTGCCGGGGGGCTTCGACGTGATGTCGAGCACGACCCGGTTGACCTCGCGCAGCTCGCCGATCATGCGCGCGGCGATCTGCTCGAGCAGGTCGTAGGGCAGGCGCGCCCAGTCGGCCGTCATGGCGTCGTCGGAGGTGACGGCGCGGATGACCACGACGTAGCCGTAGGTGCGCTCGTCGCCCTGGACGCCGACCGTGCGGATGTCGGGCAGCACGCAGAAGCTCTGCCACAGCTCGCGGTACAGGCCGGCTTTGCGGATCTCGTCCTGCAGCACGTAGTCCGCGTCGCGCAGCAGGTCGAGCCGCTCCTTCGTCGCCTCGCCGCCAACGATCCGGATGGCCAGGCCGGGACCGGGGAACGGCTGGCGCCACACCATCCGCTCGGGGAGGCCGAGCTCGGCGCCGACGGCGCGGACCTCGTCCTTGAACAGGGCGCGCAGCGGCTCAACGAGCTCGAACTTCATGTCTTCGGGCAGGCCGCCGACGTTGTGGTGGGACTTGATCGTCGCCGCCCCGGTGCCACCGCCGGACTCGATCACGTCGGAGTACAGCGTGCCCTGGACGAGGAACTTCGCGTCGCCCAGCCGGGCCGCCTCCTCCTCGAAGACGCGGATGAACTCGGCCCCGATGGCCTTCCGCTTGGCCTCGGGATCGCTGACGCCCTTGAGCCGGTCGAGGAAGCGCTCCTCGGCGTCGACCGGAACGAGCGGCACCTTGAAGTAATCGCGGAACGTCTCGATGACCTGGGCGCCCTCGTTCTTGCGCATCAGGCCGTGGTCGACGAACACGCACGTCAGCTGATCGCCGATCGCGCGGTGGACGAGCAGCGCCGCGACGCTCGAGTCCACGCCGCCCGACAACCCGCAGATGACCTTGCCGTCGCCGACCTGGTTGCGGATGCGCTCGATCTGCTCCTCGACGATCGACGCCGCGCTCCACGTCTGGTCGCAGCCGCAGACGTCGCCGAGGAAGCGCCGCAGGACGTCCTGCCCGTAGGGGGTGTGGACGACCTCGGGATGGAACTGGATACCGTAGAGCCCCTTCTCGACGGACTCGAACGCCGCAACCGGCGAGGCCGTCGAGGAGGCGAGCGCGGTGGTGCCCGCCGGGGGCTCGAAGACGGTGTCGCGGTGGCTCATCCAGCACGTCTGCTCGCTGGGCAGACCGGCCAGCAGGCGGCCGTGCTCGTGGACGTGCAGCTCGCTACGGCCGAACTCGCCGACCTCGGCGCCCTCGACCTTGCCCCCGAGCGACACGGCCAGCAGCTGCATCCCGTAACAGATGCCCAGCACCGGGATGCCGAGCTCGAGCAGCTCCTTTTCCAGGCGCGGGGCGCCGTCGGCGTACACCGAGGCAGGCCCCCCGCTGAGGATCAGGCCTTTGGGCTTGCGCTTGGCGACCTCTTTGGCCCCCACGTGGTGGGGCAGCAGCTCGGAGAACACGCCGCACTCGCGCACGCGGCGCGCGATGAGCTGGGAGTACTGCCCGCCGTAGTCGAGGACGACGACCTCGTCGACCGCGGTCGGCGTCTGCACGTCGAGGACGTCCTCCTCGACGAGTTCGACGGCCGCCGTTGCGTCGGTGACGACGCCCTCGTGGGTCACTACGCGCCGCTCACGAGCGCTTCGACCTTGCCGTGGTCGGACTCGCCCTCGAACACCCCATTGCTGGGCATGTTGACCTCGCGGGCCGCGCCCGCCGAGCCCATGCCCACCCCCTGCGAGGTCTGCAGCGCCTTGCCCTCGGTCTGCAGCGACGGGGCGATCATCAGCTCGGCCCGGTTGAACTCGGCGATGTCGTGATAGCCGCAGGTGGCCATCGATGTTCGCAGGCCGCCCATGAGGTTGAACGTGCCGTCGTTCTCGCGGGCCGGCCCGGTGATGATCTCCTCGAGCGTGCCGTTCTGCACCGTCGCCACGCGCGCGCCGCGCGGGAGCGTCGGGTGGAACGTGGCCATGCCCCAGTGGAAGCCGCGGCCGGGCGCCTCGAAGGCGCGAGCAAGCGGCGATCCGATCATCACAGCGTCGGCGCCGCACGCGATCGCCTTGGAGACGTCGCCGCCGTTGCGCATGCCGCCGTCGGCGATGACCTGGACGTACTCGCCCGTCTCGAGCATGTTCTGCGAACGCGCCGCCGCCACGTCGGCGATCGCCGTGGCCTGCGGGACGCCGATGCCCAGCACGCCGCGGGTGGTGCACGCGGCGCCGGGGCCGACGCCGACGAGCACGCCGGCGGCGCCGGTGCGCATGAGGTGCAGGCCCGTGTGGTAGCTGGCGCAGCCGCCGACGACGACGGGGACAGGGACCTCGCGGCAGAACTCCTTGAGGTTCAGCGGTGGACGCTCGGGATCGGCGGACACGTGCTCGGCGGAGACGACCGTGCCCTGAACGACCAGGACGTCGAGGCCCGCGTCGAGCGCCAGCTCGTAGTGCTGACGTACGCGCTGCGGGGTCAGCGACGCCGCGACGACGACGCCCATCTCCTTGATCTCAGCGACGCGCTGGGCGATCAGCTCGGGGATCAGCGGCGCGCGGTAGATCTCCTGCATCTCGCGGGTCGCGACGTCCTTGGGCAGTTGGGAGATGCGCTCGAGCTGCTCCTCGGCGTCCTCGTAGCGGGTGTAGATGCCCTCGAGGTTCAGGACGGCCAGGCCGCCGAGCTTGCCGATGATGCCGGCGGTCTTGGGCGAGACCACCCCGTCCATCGCCGAGGCCAGAAGCGGCAGATCGAAGCGGTAGTCGCCGAGCTTCCAGGAGATGTCGACGTCGTCGGGGTCGCGCGTGCGCCGAGACGGCACGATCGCGATGTCGTCAAAGCCATACGCGCGGCGAGCCTTCTTGCCACGCCCGATCTCGATCTCCATCAGTGCATCCTAGGGTCGGCGGCGGACGAAAAGCCCTCGAAAAACGGGGGCGATTCGAGGCTAGCACCGCAACGTGCGGGGTTTCTAGCCCACGCCGGCCGGCGCGTCGAGGCGCTGGACCTCGATGTCGCCCAGCAGGCGCTCGACACCCGCCGCGTCGACGAGGCCAGCGCCGAGGCGGCCCGTCGACTCCGCGCCGCAGGCCACGGCGCGCCGCAGGCACTCCTCCGGCGACTCGCCGGTGTACCGAGCGGCGACGTAGCCGGCCAGGAACGCATCCCCCGACCCGCGCGAGGAGACAGCCTCGCGGGGCTCGATCCACACCCGGTGACTGACCCGTTCGCCGTCGACGAGCAGGCTCGCCACGCAACCGTCGGGCAGCGTCATGATCGCCTCGCCGGCGCCCAGCGAGACCATCTCGCCGACCGACGCGAGGCGGTCCTCCTCGTCGTTGAACTCGTGGCCGACCAGCTCCTCGGCCTCCACGATGTTGGGCGAGATCACGTCGGGCTCGGCTCGGACGGCGATGCGCATCGGATCGCCCTCGGAGTCGACGATCGTCGTCACCCCCATCTGGCGCAGCTCGCCGATCAGCGAGGCGTAGATGTCGGTCGGCACGTCGCGGGGCAGCGATCCGGCGAAGACGACGAGGTCGGCGCCCCGCGCCAGGTACAGCAGCTTGTCGCGGAAGAGCTCGATCTCGGGCTCGGACACGGCCGGCCCGCGCTCGTTGATCTCGGTCTGCTCGCCGTTGGTCGGGTCATAGACCGCGGTGTTGGTCCGCGACTCGTCGCGGATACGCACGAAGTCGTTGAGGATCGACTCGGCGGTCAGCCCCTCCACGATCCGGGTTCCCGTCGGCCCACCGGCGAAGCCCGTGGCGATCACGGGCTGCCCCAGCGTCTTGAGGGTCCGGGCCACGTTGACGCCCTTGCCGCCCGGCATCGTCGTCTGCTCGACGGTCCGGTGGCGGCGGCCGAGCCGGAAGTTCGGCACCGACAGCGACTTGTCCATGGCGGCGTTGAGGGTGACGGTGATGATCACGACGACTCCCGCGCTTGCAACCGGCGTTTCTGGACCACCCTGCGCCGGAGGAGCACGAGCAGAACGGTACACCCCGCCAGGAACGCCAACAGCACCAGGGTTCCGGTGCGGCTCAGCCAGGACCTCACACGCTGCGGAGCGGTGGCCTCCGGGACCGCCCGCCCGACGACCAGGGCGGTGCTCGCCACCACGTCGCCGCGCCGCAGCACCTGGACCGTCCCCATCTTCGTGCCGGCGCGCAGTGGACCCTCGACGCTCTCCGGGGCATCCATGACACGAACCCGCAGACGCTCACGCTTGCGGGCCACGACGCGCAACGTCCGCTCGGCCGTCAGCTCCGCGCGCAGGTCTCCCTGATCCTCGACGGGCACGCGCGCGAGCACCTCGCGGGCACGGACGGCGGGCCGGCGCTCGTAACGGCTCAGCCCGTAGCGCAGGAGCGCGAGGCTGTCGGCGTCGCGGGCGTCCTCGGAGGGCGCGCCGAGCACCGAGCTGACGACCGAGATCCCGTCCTGCGACGCTGAGCCCACCAACACGTACCCCGCGCCCAGCGTGTGCCCCGTCTTGACCCCGCTGACGAACGGATGGCGCGCGATGAGGCGGTTGCGGTTGACCACGACGCGTTCCCGCGCCCCGCTGCGCAGGACGGCCTGGGGCAGGTCGATGATCTCGCGGACGAAGCTGTTGCTGCGCAGCAACAGGGCCATCTTGACGAGGTCCTCGGCCGACGAGTAGTTGCCGGCCTGGTCGAGACCCACGGGCGTGGAGAAGCGGGAGTTGCGCAGGCCCAGCTCGCGTGCGCGAGCGTTCATGTCGCGCACGAACGCCGGGACGGAGCCCGCAGAGAGCACCGCGAGCGCATAGGCCGCGTCGTTGGCCGACGGCAGCATCATCGCCCGCAGTAGGTCGGCGAACGTCATCCGCTCGCCGCCGCGCAGTCCCGCGACGGACTCGGCCGGCGACGCCGCGTACGGCGGCAGGGTGTAGGTGCGCTTGAGCTTGAGCTCGTCGAGCGCGACCAGCGCGGTCATCAGCTTCGTGGTCGACGCGACCGGCCGCCGGGCCCGCGCCGACTTGGCGTAGATGATGTCGCGCGTGTCAGGCTGGAAAAGGAAGGCCGATCGTGCGCTCAGCTCGGGCGGCGCACCGAGGGCGGGCGCGGCCGTTGCGGCGCACGCCGCGACGGCGAGGACCGCGAGAAGCGGGCGGGTCACGGGCGCAGCTTGATGCGCTGCCCGGCGCGCAGCGACTGTGCGTCGATCTTGGGGTTGAGCTCCTCGATGACGTCGAGCGGCACCCCGGTCTTGTCGGCGATCGCCGAGAGGGTGTCGCCTTCCTCGACCATGTAGGACCGGCGGCCCCTCGAGCCCTCGGAGGTCGTCGTCGTGGCGTTGGTCTCCGTGTCCGACGTCGTGGTCGAGCCAGTGATGCCCGGCGAGCTGGCCTGTGGACCCTCTGACTCGTTCGAGGACGAGACCACGATCATGATGGCCGCCACCGATCCCAGGAGGGCAAGCGGAGCGAGCCAACGTGCTGGGCTGCGGTGGGCCATGCCTGCCGGAGGATACGGGCCGGATGCGGGCCCTCCGGCGGCGCGCAACCACGCGTGCGGATTCCGCGTCTCAGGCCGACAGCGCCCAGGCCTGCTCACGCAGGCGCTCGGCCTCGGCCCGAGCGGCGGCGGCCGGCTCGCCGCCGGCCTTCTCGTGGGCTCCGACGATCCCGCGTGAGGAGGTCACGAGCCCGCCGGCGCGGCCGGGGGTAAACGCGGGCGCGACGTCGGCCACGCTCCCGCCCTGCGCGCCGATGCCCGGCAGCAGGAACGGCGCGGTGGGCATCAGCTCGCGCAGGCGCTCGAGGTGCTCGGGAACCGTGGCGCCGGTCACGGCGCCCACGTCGGAGATCTCCGAGCCCTCGGCCCCGAGGTCGGTCACCACACCGGCCATCCGCTCCCACACCCTGTCGCCCTCCGCGAGCTCGGCGTCCTGGAGGAAGGCCCCGCCCGGATTTGATGTGCGGACGAGCACGAACATCCCCCGGCCGCGCTCCCGGGCCGCCGCGACGAACGGCTCGAGCGTGTCGGGACCGAGGTAAGGGCTGATCGTGACCGCGTCGGCGGCGAGCCCATTGACCTCGCCCCACGGGGTGGGTGTAGCGCCCACGAAGGCCTGCGCGTAGGCGGCAGCCGACACGTCGATGTCGCCCCGCTTGGCGTCGGCGATGACCAGGAGGCCGTTGGCTTGCGCGCAGCTCGACACGCGCTCGAGCGCGCGCCATCCGGGCGCGCCCAGGCGCTCGAAGCAGGCGAGTTGGAGCTTGGCGGCCACGCAGGCCTCGGCGACAGCCTCGATGGCCGCCTCGCAGTGGGCGACGACCGCCTCGGCTGCGCGTTGCGCGACGCCCCCGGAGGCCTTCTCGCCGGCCGCCTGACCCTCGGGCCACAGGCGGGCCGGGTCGGGGTCGAGGCCAAGGACGATCTGGGACTCGCGCCCGGCGACGGCGGCGGCCAGCCGGTCGCCGAAGTGCCGTTGAGGCGCGTCGCCGCTCACCCGGTTCAGCCTAACGAGCCGCCCGGCGTGTCACGATCAGCGCGTGCCGCTCTCCCGCATCGCCTGGATCGCCACCGTCTTCGCCGCTCTGCTCGCCGGCGTGCTGTTGCTGATCAGCGGCTATCAGGGCTACGCGGCGCTCGCCGGGGCCGTCGGGCTCTCGGCGGCGATCAACATCCGCTAGGAGGCTCCTAGGGCTGATCGTCATCGAGCCCGACGGCTGGGATCTCGGTCCCGGGCACGACGCGGTCCTCGGGCTCGAGATGGATCAACACGTCGGCGTTGCGCACGCGCGCGGCGATCGCGTCCTGCAGCGCATGGGCGGTCCGATGGGCGGCCTCGAGCGTGGTGCCTGCGCGGAACTGGACGTGCAGGTCGACGTGGCGGCGCGGACCGGCGCGGCGCGCCCGCAGCTTGTGGAAGCCGGCCACGCCTTGCGGGCCGAACGTGCGCACGGTCTCCGCGATCACTTCGAGTTCGGCGAGCGGAAGACCCTCGTCGACGAGCACGCGGCTGGAGCGGGTGATGATCCGTAACCCGGTGACGAGGATCACCAGCGCGACGGCCAGGGCGACCACTGCATCCAACCACTCCTGACCGGTGACCTGGACGAGGACCAGGCCGCCGACGACGGCCGCCGACGTATAGGCGTCAGTGCGCAGGTGCGCTGCGTCGGCCTCGAGCGCGGGCGAATCGGTCTCGCGGGCGCGCTTGTAGAGGTAGGTCGAGACGATCAGGTTGACCACCAGCGAGAACGCGATGACCGCGATGCCGAACCCGAGGTTCTCGATCTCCCCGCCGTGCAACAGCCGCCGGATCGCCTCGAAGACGATCACAGCCGAGCCGACGAGGATGAGCATCCCCTCGATGGCCGCCGCGAGGTTCTCGACCTTCTCGTGGCCGTACGGATGGCTCTCGTCGGCCGGCACGTCAGCCTTGCGAATCGAGACGTAGGCGACCAGCGACGCGACCAGGTCGATCGCTGAGTGCATGGCCTCGGTGAGGATCGCGACCGACCCCGTGACCGAGCCGGCGACGACCTTGAGCAGGATCAAGACCGTGTTCGAGACGATCGACAACAGCGCCGGGCGCGAGCGCGGCGCGTCGGGCGGCGCCGTGCGGATCAGCGGCCGGCCAGCCATGCCCTGAGCTCCTCTGCGGCCCGGCCGCGGTGGCTGATGGCGCCCTTCTCCTCGTCGGTCAGCTCGGCCATCGTGCGATCCGCGTGCTCGACCGGCACGAACGCCGGGTCATAGCCGAAGCCGCCGCTGCCCCTCGGGTACGCGGCGAGCGTGCCCTCGCAGCGCCCCTCGACGAGATGCTCGGCGCCAGCGGTCGGATCGACGAAGGCCAGCGCGCAGACGTAGGCCAGGCCGCTTCCGGCCGGGGCCTCGCGCAGCAGCTTCTTCAGGTTCTCCTGGTCGGACGCCCCCTCGCCGGCGTAGCGCGCGGAGTAGACGCCCGGCGCCCCGCCCAGCGCCTCAGCCACGATGCCGCTGTCGTCGGCGATCGCTGCGCGGCCGGTGGCCTGCGCGGCCGCGCGGGCCTTGATCAGGGCATTCTCGGCGAACGTCGTCCCAGTCTCGGGCGGCAGCTCCACGTCGTCGGGCAGCGCGTCGAGGGCGTGCGGCGCCATCAGCCCGGCGAGCTCGCGGACCTTGTGGGTATTGCGGGTGGCGAGGATCAGCCTCACGACGCGGCGGGCGGCCCGATCGCGCCCTCCTGGAGGACGCGGAGCTCGGCGATGCCCTGCTCGGCGAGCGCGAGCAGCTCATCGAGATGGGCGCGTGACAGCGGCGTGCGCTCGGCAGTGGCCTGGACCTCGACGAGGCCGCCGTCGCCGGTCATCACCACGTTGGCGTCGACCTCGGCGCTGGAGTCCTCGGGGTAGTCGAGATCGAGTAGCGGAAGCCCGTCGACCATGCCCGCCGACACCGCCGCGACTGACCCCGTCAGCGGCCAGGCCGCGATGTTGCCGCGTTCCTGCAGGTGCCGGCACGCCAGCGCGAGCGCGACGAACGCGCCGGTGATCGCCGCCGTGCGGGTGCCGCCGTCGGCCTGCAGGACGTCGCAGTCCAGCCAGACGGTGTTCTCGCCCAGCGCCTCGAAGTCGACGATGGTGCGCAGGCTGCGCCCGATCAGCCGCTGGATCTCGACGGTGCGCCCGTCGGGTCGGCCCTTGGTGACGTCGCGCTGCTTGCGGTCGCCCGTCGAGGCCGGGAGCATCCCGTACTCCGCGGTGACCCAACCCCGGCCCTTGCCGGCCATCCAGCGTGGCACGCGACCTTCGGCCGAGGCGGTGCAGATCACGCGGGTCTCGCCGACGCTGATGAGCGCGGAGCCAGTGGCGGTGCGAACGAACCCGGGCTCGATGGTGACCGGCCGCAGCTGCGCGGGGCCACGACCGTAGGAGCGCTCGCTCATGCCGCGAGCTCCGTGCGCAGCTCGACCTGGACAACCTCGCCCATCGGCATCTGCAGGAAGCGGGTACCCAGCGCGCGGAACGTCTCTGGGTCGCCCGTGCAGAGGAAGTCGTAGGTCCCTTCTCCGGTCCGCGGGTTGGCCAGGCCGCGCGAGGCGAGCGCGTGCTCGGCCTGGCGAGCCAGCGCCGCGCCGGAGGTGACGATGGTCACGCCGCGTCCGAGGAAGCGCTGGAGCATGGGCCGCACGAGCGGGTAGTGGGTGCAACCCAGGATCACGGTGTCCACGCCGGCCTCGCGCAGCGGCGCGCAGTAGGAACGGACGGTGTCGACGACCGCGTCGCTGATGCCGTCGCCGCCGACGCCGCCGCCCTGGATGAGGGGCGCCAGATCCGGGCAGGGGACCGAGACCAGCTCGACGTGCGGGTCCGCCTCGCCCACGGCCTGCTCGTAGGCGCCACTGCGCACGGTCGCCGGCGTGGCGAGCAGGCCGATCTTGCCGGTTCGCGTCGTCGCCACCGACTGCAACGCCTCGGGCTTGACGACTCCGATCACATCGACGCCGAGCGTGGTCTCCATCATGCGCCGCCGCAGCGCGGGCATCGCCGCCGCCGTCGCGCTGTTGCAGGCGACGACCAGGAGCTTGGCCCGCCGGGCCAGCAGCTCCTCGGCGATCTCCATGGAGAACCGCTCGAGCTCGTCCGCCGACCGCTCGCCGTAGGGGAAGCGCGCGGTGTCGCCGAGGTAGAGGAAGTCCTCGTTCGGCAGCGAGACCAACAGCTCATGGAGCACGGTGAGCCCACCGACGCCGGAGTCGAACACGGCGATTGGCCGCTCGCGCGGATGAACGTCCTTGACCACCGCTCCATCGTCGCAGGATGCGGGCTGGGCCGACCGGGCGGGGAGCCGGTCGCCCGTGCCCGCGACCCTCCGCGGGCCGACGCCCTGCGGGCGTGGCGCCAGGCTGCGGTGAACGTCGCGGCACGGGCGCCGGCCCCCACCCTCACCAACCTCGGGCGGGGTGGACGGCCGGCATGTTCACGTCCTCGCTTCGGCGGAGCGGACCTACTTCTTCGCGCCTCCCGCCGTCTGCTCGATCGCGTTCTTGAGCTCGTTGGTGACCTTCTTGCCGATCCCCTGGTCGCCGGACGTCTTCGACGCCCACGTCACCACCGCGGCCAGCACGCCCGCGACAAGCAGGATCAGACCGACGTACTCGACGGTCCCCTGGCCGCGCTCGGAAGCCAGGCGATGGCGAACGGCGTCGTGCGCGCGGAGCAGGTTGACGGTTGCGACGGCTGCGGCATGGTGGGTCATCGGTCCTCCCGGTTGGAATGGCGTGGAGTCCGAGACTCGGCGGTCCGGCGCGACCCGGGGCGCTGCTTTTGCGACGAAAGGCGTGCAAGTCCGCGCAACTTCTGCCGGGCTATAGTCGTCGTCGAGGCATGCCCGGCTTGATGGCACGCATCCTGAGCCGGCGCGCCGACGGCGCGCCGCCCCCGATGCCCGAACCCACGGAGGCCTCCGCGACCGGTGAGCCGGCTGCTGCCGTGCCCGCGGAGGGCGATCAGCCGACCGAGGTTCTTCCCGCGGCCGAGCGTTCCCCGGCGCTCGAGGCGACCGGCCCGGTCGAGACGGCGTCCGCCGCGGACGTTCACACCCGGCCGTCCGAAGGCGTCGCGGCCCCCGAGTCCGCTGCCGCCGACGACGTCACAGCCGTCCCGGCGGGCGCCGATGGCGTTCCCGCCGCCTCCCCCACCTTCCTCACCCGCGGCAAGCTGCGCCGCCGGTTGCGTTACCTGCGCCGGGTCCGCGAGATCGGCTTTCGGGACCTGGGCGGGCTGGTCTTCGACCTCGACCGCTTCGGACGCGAGCGACCCGATCTCGTCGAGCTCAAGCTCGCTGGCCTGAAGTCGATCGACGCGGAGCTTCGGACGCTCGAGGCCGTGCTCGCCGACCTGCGCGACGGCGAGGAGCTGTTCGAGCCCGGCATCTCGGCCTGCGTCCGGTGCGGCGCCCTCCACGGCAGCGAGGCGCGGTTCTGCCCCTCGTGCGGCGCGCCGATAGACGCGTCCGAAGCGCCGTCCGGCGGCGAGCAGCCGGCCACCGCTCCGGAGGGCGCCCCGGACAGCAGCACGCAGTCCGAGCAGCCCGCGGCGTGACCGACCCGCCCGCCGAGATCGCAGCGCCTCCGACGGCGCGCGCGCCGATCGCCTGCCCGCGCTGCGGAGCGCCGGTGGCCGGCGAGCAATCGTGGTGCCTGGAGTGCGGTATGGCCGCCCGCACTCAACTCGCCCGCGCGCCTCAATGGCGCACCCCCCTTATCGCCGCGGGAGCGATCGGGCTTGCGGCGATTGTCGCGCTGATCGTCGCCTTCCTGGTCGTGACCAGCGACAACGCTCCGCTCCCGACCACCGCTGCCCCCGCCGCCGCTCCCGCAGTCACCACTGCGCCGCCGGCGACGGCCGCCGACCCCGCCACGACCGTGCCGACCACCCCGGGCACGACCCCGACGCTCCCGGTGGTCACCACCACCCCGCCGACGACGCCCGCCGTTCCGCCAGCAACCCCCTGACCGTTGCGAACGTCCAATCTGCCTGCCCATGAGCAGGCAGATGGCGTTACGCCGCTCGAGCTCTAACGCAACGCGGCCCAGCGCCCGGCCAGGCGCTCCCGGGCGCCCTCGGCAAACGGGTCCACCGCGAGCCCGACCGCCGGCGCCGGGGCCTCGGCGCCGACCGCCTCCAGCGTGGCGACGAACGAGCGGCTCAGCGCGCCCAGCGCATACCCGCCCTCGAGCACGATGCCCAGCGGCACGCCCAGCCCGTCGGCCGTCCGGCGCATCGACGTCCCCATCGCGGCGAAACCCGCGTCGGTCACGCGGCAGCTCGCCAGCGGGTCGTCGGCGTGGGCGTCGAAGCCGGCGGACACGAGCACCAGTCCGGGGGCATGCTCAGCGACGACAGGCGCGACGACATGCTCGACCAGCGAGCAGAACACCTCGTCGCCCGACCCGCCCGGAACTGGCAGGTTGATGGTGAGGCCCTGGCCCGGCCCCGAGCCTGTGTCCGACGCCGGGCCCGTCCCG
>Ga0136633_1002666_pt1 | contig 12151 bp, 10 predicted proteins | sample AntDrymeUQ832206_2_FD_105494 | JGI IMG/M metagenome (GOLD analysis project Ga0136633, IMG submission 105494) | Polar desert sand microbial communities from Dry Valleys, Antarctica - metaG UQ83 (22.06) | ecosystem: Environmental > Terrestrial > Soil > Desert | place: Antarctica: Dry Valley... | reverse complement strand
GCGCTCGATCGCCGCGGCGACGGCGCAGGGCGCCAAGCTCGTCGTCTTCCCCGAGAGCGCGCTGGGCGGCTACGTGCGCGAGCCGATGCCCGGCGAGGCCGGCCCGGAGATCCCGGTGGCCCTCGAGCCCGACGGGCCGGAGATCGCCGCGCTGATCGCGATGGCGGGCGACACCGTCGTCTGCGCCGGCTACACCGAGGCCGGCGGCGAGGGCCGCCGCTACGCCTCGGCCGTCTGCGTCGACTCAAGCGGCGTGCTTGGCCACCACCGCAAGGTCCACCTCCCGCCCGGCGAGCGCTTCGCCTACACGCCCGGCGATCGCTTCGCCGCGTTCGACACCCCGGTCGGCCGGATCGGGATGCTCGTCTGCTACGACAAGCTCTTCCCCGAGGCGTCGCGCACGCTCGCCCTCGACGGCGCGGACATCATCGCCTCGATGGCAGCCTGGCCGGTCTGCCGCCAGCGCCCCGCGCGGCGCATCGCGCAGGATTGCCAGACGCGCCACTTCAATGTCGTCGACACGGCACGGGCGGTCGAGAACCAGGTGGTGTGGGTCTCGTCCAACCAGACCGGCACGCTCGGGCCGCTGCGCTTCCTGGGCAACGCGAAGATCGTCGACCCCGACGGCGTCGTGCTGGCCCGCACCGGCAGCTCGGCCGGCATGGCCATCGCGCAGATCGACGCGGCGGCGGCCGTGCGCGAGTCGCGGATCGTGTTCGACCACCTCGGCGATCGGCGGCCCGAGGCGTACGGCGTGGGCCCCGCCGCCGCCGGCGCGGGTGGGGCCGTAGCACCCGACGGGTACGCGACGGCGGTGGCCGCCGTGGCCGCCGTCCGGTGATCTGGCCGGTTTGCGGGTAGTTGCCTGACATGTGCGGAATCGTCGCCGAGTACGGCACCACCGACTTCGCGGGCCTCGAGGAGATGCTCGACCAGCTCGAGCACCGCGGGCCCGACGACTGCGGCTCGGTCGGGGTCGGGAGCGCGTGGCTCGGGCACCGCCGGCTGTCGATCGTCGACGTCATGGGCGGCCGCCAGCCGCTCGTCAACGACGGTGAGAACATCTGGCTCGTCGGCAACGGGGAGGTCTACAACCACGCCGAGGTGCGCACCCGCCTGAAGCGGGCCGGGCACACCTTCGTCACCGAATCCGACAACGAGGTCGCGCTGCACCTGCTCGAGGAGGAAGGGCCACTGGGCCTGGCCGAGCTCAACGGCATGTACGCCTTCGTGATGGCCGCCGACGACGGGCGCTTCATCGCCGCCCGCGACCCGGTCGGCATCAAGCCGCTGTACTGGGCCCAGCAGGGCGAGCGCACCCGCTTCGCCTCGGAGATGGCGGCCTTCGACGAGGAGTGGCAGCGCTTCGTCGAGCCCTTTCCGCCCGGCTGCGCGTGGACCCCGCAGGATGGGCTGATCCGCTTCGCCCGCGCCGTGCCGGACGGCCTGGAGTGGATGCCGGGCCCGACCACGGCCGGCGCCGCCGCCCCGCCCGAGATCCTGCGCGGCACGCGCGAGATCCTCATCGGCGCCGTCGAGCGTCAGCTCATGGGCGACGTGCCCGTCGGCGTGTTCCTCTCCGGCGGCCTGGACTCGAGCCTCGTCGCCGCGATCGCCGCGAAGGTTCTCGCCGAGCGCGGCGAGACCCTTCAGACGTTTGCGGTCGGCACCGAGAGCTCGCCCGACCTCGCCGCCGCGCGGCTCGTCGCCGCCCACATCGGCTCCGAGCACCGCGAGATGACGTACACGGCCGCCGACGCCCTGGCGTACATGCCGGTCGCGGTCCGCGCGATCGAGTCCTTCGACCCCGCGCTCGTGCGCAGCGCGGTCCCCAACTACATGCTCTCGGAGTTCACGGCCCAGCACATCAAGGTCGTCCTCACCGGCGAGGGCGCCGACGAGCTGTTCGCCGGCTACGAGTACCTGCGCGACTTCACCGACCCCGAGACCCTGCACCGCGAGCTCGTGCGGACCGTTGAGAGCCTGCACAACCTCAACCTGCAGCGCTGCGACCGCGTGACGATGGCGCACGGCCTCGAAGCGCGCGTACCGTTTCTCGACCGCGAGGTCATCGAGTGGGCGCTGCGCCTGCCGCCGGGCTTCAAGCTCGCCGGTCCCGGCCAGCCCGAGAAGCGCCTGCTGCGCGAGGCGTTCGAGGGCTGGCTGCCCCACGAGCTGCTGTGGCGCGACAAGGCCGAGTTCGGCGACGGCAGCGGCGCGAAGGACGTGCTCACCGCGGTCATCGAGGCCGAGATCTCCGAGGCCGACTTCGAGCTCGAGCGCGATCTCGTGACGCCGCCGCTGCGCACGCGCGAGGAGCTCGCCTACTACCGCATCTTCCGCGAGCACCTCGCCGGCGTGCGGCCCGAGCTCACGCTCAGCCGCTTCGCCACCGCCTGACGCCCGCCCGTCGAGCCGCCAGCCCGCGCTGCGCGCGGTAGGCGATGCGCGTGCTGCCCACGCCGATCAGCAGGCGCTCGCAGCGGTTGCCGAACGAGTCTCCGTGCGCCGATGCCCTGCTCAGTACCGCCGCCATCGGGGCCAGTTCGGAAGGCCGCGGTTTGGACGCGGTGACCTGTCAGGCTGCGCGAACGGCCGATACAACCACCGAGGCTCCGATGACGACCCTTCACAACAGCACTCCCGCCCCCGTCGCGGCCCGCGCCCAGCGCGCGATCATCGGCCTCAGCACGTCGGAGATGCGCGACCCCACCCGGGTCTACCTCGACCCCAACGGCGACCCGCCCCAGCAGGAGCTCGCGCTCGGCCTGACCTACCCCGAGGCGATCCGCCGCGCCGGCGCGGTGCCGGTGATCATCCCGCCGCTGGACGTCGACAGCATCGAGCCGCTGCTCGACGGCCTCTGCGGCCTGTGCCTGTCGGGCGGGCCGGATCTGCACCCGTCGATCTACGGTGCCGAGCCGCACCCCCTGCTCGGCCCGACCGAGCCGCACCTGGACAGCTTCGAGGTCGCGCTCGTGCGAGCCGCCGAGGCACGCGAGATGCCGGTGCTGGCGATCTGCCGCGGCCTGCAGGTGCTCAACGTCGCGCGCGGCGGCAGCCTGATCCAGGACCTGCCCAGCGAGCGACCGTCGGACGTCACCCACCGCCAGGAGGCCGTCGGCTGGGTGACGACGCACGGCGTGCGCATGGAGGCGGACAGCCTCGTCGCCGGCTACCTCGGCGAGACCGACATCCGCGTGAACTCCTTTCACCATCAGGCCATCGACCGGCTCGGCAGCGGCCTGCGGATCGTCGGCCGGGCCGAGGACGGGACCGTCGAGGCGATCGAGGCCACCGACCGGCGCTTCACGCTCGCCGTGCAGTGGCACGCCGAGAGCATGGTGCGCTCGCCCGAGCAGGAGCGCCTGCTGAGCGCGTTCGCGCGGGCGGCTGGGGCGGCCGGCGCCGCCGCGCGGTCGGGGGCGATGCGTGCCGCCTGAGCTGGCCGCCGCCGCGCGGCCCTGGTCGAAGTGGGCGCACCCCAAGAGCGCCGACTACACGTAGTGGGCGCCCCGCGCGCGCCCGCACGGGTGGCGCTACGGCGTCTGCGCCGTCTTGAGCTGCTCGACGTCGGCCGTGACGTCGTCGATGCGGTCCGAGAGCTCGTTGACGGCCTGCGTCGCGTCGCCCGGCGCCGGACGGTCGGCGAGCGTCTCGACGGTCTTCTCCAGCGCGGCGACCCGATCGTCCAGCGCCGCGGCGTCGCCGGCGCCGGAGGCCTCCGAGCGTGCGTCCTGGACCTGGCGGCTGAGGCGGTCGATGCGGTCGTCGAGCTGCGAGACGCGCGAATCGCTGGCCGCGCTGCTGTTGGACGCGGTCGTTCCGTCGTCTTCCTTCATCAACGCGTAGATCGCGACGCCGAGCGCGGCGACCGCGATGACGCCGACGAGCATGAGCCCTGTGCGCAGCGACTGGATGGAGTCCTCGAGGCGCAGCAGGACGGCGTGCGTGTCGACTGTCGGCGTGACGACACGCTCCTCGTGGACGGGTTGGGGCGCAGGCTGCGGCTGCAGACGCTCGGTGGGACGGTCTGGTGGAGGGATGCTCATCCCCGGCAGTCTGCCCCGCGCGACGCGTCGCAAACGGCTGGCGGGCCGATCGCCGGAGCGGGCCGCGCCGCCCCACGAGGATCCCTCGCCGAGGGCCGCTCTGCATACTCGCCACCGCATGGCTGACGTCTACGCAGATCACGACACCCCGCAGGAGCGCATCCTCGTGCTCGGCGAGGGGCGCCTCATCGACGTCGTGCGGCGCGTCCTCGACGACGCCGCCGCCGACGTCATCCACCTGCGCGCGCCCAACGACCGCGACATCCGCCGCGCGCTGACCCCCGACATCGACGCCGTCGTCGTCATCTCGCGCGACGACCGCATCTCGTTGCGCCTCGCGCTCGTCGTCGAGGGCGTGCGCCCCGGCGTACGGCTGATCGTGACGATCTACAACCGCGATCTCGCCGCCCAGGTGCGCCGGGCGGTCGCCAACGTGCGCGTCATGTCGATGGCCGAGATCGTGGCGCCCGCGCTCGCGGGCCCGTGCCTGGGCGAGGATCTCGTGGCCGTCAGCCCCGCGCCCGAGCCCGGTGGGATGCCGGGCGGCGTCCGGGAAGGCGACAACGGGCCGGTGCTCGGGCCCCTGCAGCCCGGCGGCACGCGCCTGTCTCACCGTGCCCGGGCCAACGTCGCGTCGCTGCTGCATCCCTACGAGCTGAGCGCGAAGACCCTGCTCGCGGGGCTGCTCGGGTTCGTCGCGATCCTGCTGACCGACGCGATCGTCGTCGGCATGGCGCTGCACGAGCCGGCGCTGAAGGCGGTGTACCTCGCCACCCGGGCGATCGTGACCGTCGGGCCCAACGAGGACATCGACCACGGCCCCGAATGGCTCATGCCGTTCACGACGGTGACCATGCTCGCCGCGCTGGCGTTCACGGCGATCTTCACCGCGGGGCTGATCAACCGGCTGATGGGGCCGCGCCTCGTGGCGATCCTCGGGCGGCGCACGATGCCGCGGCGCGATCACGTCGTGGTCGTCGGCCTCGGCCAGGTGGGGCTGCGGCTGTGCCTCATGCTGCGCGACCTCGGCGTGCCGGTCGTCGCCGTCGAGCGCGATCTGCATGCCGACAACGTCGTGCGCGCCAAGCGCTACGGGATCCCGGTCGTGATCGGCGGCGGCGGCAGCCGCGGCGTGCTGAGCCGCCTGTCGCTGGAGCGGGCGCGCGCGCTCGCGGCGGTCACCTCCGACGAGATCGAGAACATCTCGACGGCCGTCGCCGGCCTCTCGGTGCGCGAGGACCTGCCGACGGTCCTGCGCGCCGGCAGCGGCGACGTCATGGACGAGACGCGGGCGCTGTTTCGCATCGGCGTCGTGCGCGACGTCTACCTCATCGGCGGCACGCTGATGGCCGCCGCCGCGCTCGGTTCGGACGCGTCAGAGGCGTTCCCCTGCGGCGAGACGATCTACATCACGCGAGCCGACGGGGCGATCGAGCCGTTCGGCGCCCACGTGCGGGCGACGCGCGTCAGCTGACGGCCACCACGCTGTGCACCGTCGGCAGGCACGAGGCCACCGCCGACCAGTGCGCCCCGGCGTCGCCCGAGCCGAAGACGTGCCCGGAGGTCGTGCCGAAGTACAGCTCGAGCGCCGGCCCCTCCCCCGTCGCGCCGAAGGCGTGGCGCAGGACGGTGAGGTAGGCCTCCTGCTGCGGCAGACCCTCGCCGAGCGCCGTCCAGCTCGCCCCGGCGTCGCGCGTCTCGAACACCCGCGCGCGCCCCTCGGCGGTGACGCGGTCGGTCTCGGCCGTCAACGGGATCACGAAGGCGCTGTCGGGGTCGGCCGGGTCGACCGCGACGGGAAAGGCGAAGTCGCCCGGCAGGCCCGGGGCGATGTCCGTCCAGCTCTCGCCGGCGTCGTCGGAGCGGTACACGCCGCCGTGAAACTGCATGAAGAGCCGCTCGGGTCGGGCCCGCGCTCGCTTCATGGCGTGGATGCACAGGTCGTTCGTCTCCTCGCGCGACTCCTCCGGCACATAGCCCGCGACCAGCCCCTGGTTGCCGCGCCGCCAGGAGACGCCGCCGTCGTCGGTCAGCCACACGCCGGCCGCCGAGATGCCCAGCGCGAGCCGCTCGGCGTCGCCCGGCCACGGCACGATCGAGTGGATGCACAGCCCGCCGCCGCCGGGCGTCCAGCTCGGGCGGCTGGGCTCGTTCCAAAGCCCCTGGTTGATCGTCCAGGACTCCCCGCCGTCGCGGCTCTCGAACAGCACGCCCGGGTCTGCGCCGGCGTAGAGCATCCCGTCCCGCTCGCCGGCCACGATCGTCCACACGCGCACGAGCGCGGCGTCCTCGCCCTTGGGCAGCGCGATGCCCTCGGCCTGTGTCCAATCGCCGCCCGCCTCGTCGGCGAAGAAGATCTTCGGCCCGTAGAACGGCGACGTCACCGACGCGAGCAGGCGGCCGCTGCGCGGGTCGCGCATCGCGTAGTCCACCGGGTCGCCGGCGAACGCGCGAGCGGACTGCGTGAACGCGCCGCCCGGCTCACCCTCGAGGGCGAACAGGCCCTTTTTCGTTGCGACGAGTAGCTCGGTCATCTGGCGCGCACCCTCCTGGGTTGGATCATCTCCTACTGAGACGGCCCGTGGGGGGAAAATTCATCGGTGGTGGGTCGCCTTGATCGAGGCGACGCATGCCCGGTGAACGTCGCTCGTGCAGCGGGCGCGTTGCCGCGTCAGGTGGCGGAGGGGCTTCGCTACGATCGCCCGCCGGGCGACGAGAAGGAGCGCAGGCGTGACAATGGATGCCGGAACGCACTTGCTGTGGCCGACCCCGATCGGGATCCACCGCTACGCCGACGCCGCCACGCTGAACCCCCTCCTGGTCGAGGCGTTCGCGCAGGGCCGGGCCGCGCAGGAGCGCAAGCGAGGCGTGCAGCCGGGGCCGTTCTTCGCCAGCGACGACGATCTGCTGCACCGCGTGAAGATCCCCGAGTGGCAGGACTTCGTGCGCTTCCTCGTCGAGAGCCTCGGCCAGACCGTCAAGCAGGCCAACGCGGCGGCCTGGGGCGGGCAGGAGCTGGAGCTGCAGGTCGGCATCGAGGGCATGTGGTTTCAGTGCAGCCGCAACGGGTCGTTTCACGACGTGCACACCCACGGCAACTGCTCGTGGTCGTCGGCCTACATCGTGCAGATCGACGAGTCCGAGGAGCGCGTGAAGCACCCGGTCTACGGAGCTGCGAACGGTGTGACGCGGCTCTACGGCCCGCCGTTTCACGCCCTCGGCGGCGCGTTCGTCGACGCGGGCAACGCGTACCTGCTGCCGCCGAGCATCGACATCGAGCCGCTGCCCGGGCAGCTCGTGCTGTTTCCCTCGTGGCTCGCCCATCAGGCGCTGCCCTACGACGGCGAGAAGGAGCGGGTCATCATCTCCTTCAACGCCAGCCTGCACGCCGCGCAGGGCGACCAGCTGCACGACTACAGCGCCACCTGACTCAGGTCGTCAGACGATGAAGGTGTTCGGGCCACCCGCGGCGCCCTCGTCGCCGTCGTCCCAGCCGCTGGCGGCGGGTGAGGATCCCTTCACGCCGGCGGCCTCCTCGCTGCGTCCCGCCGCCTCGTAGGCGTTGGCGAGGTTCGCCCGGGCGCCGACCGTGTCGGGATGCTCGGCCCCGAGCGTCCCCTCCAGGTCGGCGATCAGCGGCTCGAGGATCGCGATGGCGTCCTCGGCGCGGCCCGCGTCCAGATAGACGATCGCGAGGTTGTTGCGGGTGCGCAGCGTGTTGGGGTGATCGGCGCCGAAGCTTCGCTCGAGGTCGGCGATCAGCGGCTCGAGGATCGCGATCGAGCCATCGGTGCGCCCGGCGTCCTGGTACGCGCTGGCGAGGTTCAGGCGGGTGCTGAGCGTGTCGACGTGGTCGGGACCCAGCGTGCGCGCGAGCTCGGCCAGCAGCGGTTCGAGGACCTCGATCGACTCCTCGTCGCGCCCGGCGAACTGGTCGGCCTTGGCGAGGTTGACCCGGGTGGCGAGCGTGTCGGGGTGCTCGGGCCCGAGCGTGCGCTCGAGGTCGGCCAGCAGCGGCTCGAGGATCGCGATCGCGTCCTGCGTGCGCCCGGCGACCTGGTAGGCGTTGGCCAGGTTGTTGCGGCTGCCGAGCGTGTCGGGATGCTCGGGCCCGAGGGTGCGCTCGAGGTCGGCCGCCAGCGGCTCGAGGATCGCGATCGCGTCATCGGCACGCCCGGCGACCCCGTAGGCGTTGGCGAGGTTGTTGCGGGTACCCAGCGTGTCGGGGTGCTGCCCGCCGAGGGTTCGCTCGAGGTCGGCCAGCAGCGGCTCGAGCAGGCCGATCGCGTCGTCGGTGCGGCCGGCGTCGCGGTAGGCGTTCGCCAGGCTTCCGCGGGTGAGCAGCGTGTTGGGGTGCTCGGGGCCAAGGAGCCGGTCGCGCTCGGCGAGCAGCGGCTCGTAGATCGCGATCGCGTCGTCGGCGCGGCCCGCCGCCTGGTAGGCGTTGGCGAGGTTGTTGCGCGTGCGCAGCGTGTTGGGGTGCTCGGCGCCGAGCGTCCCCTCGAAGTCGGCGAGCAGCGGCTCGAGCAGCTCGATCGCGTCGTCCGCGCGGCCGGCCGCCTGGTAGACGTTGGCGAGGTTGCCGCGGGTGCTGACCGTGTTGGGGTGCTCGGCGCCGAGGGCGCGCTCGAGATCGGTCAGCAGCGGCTCGAAGATCGCCACCGCGTCCGGGATGCGCCCGGCGGCCTGGTAGGCGTTGGCGAGGGTGCCGCGGCTGGCGAGCGTGTCGGGGTGCGCGGGCCCGAGGAGCCGCTCGCGGTCGGCCAGCAACGGCTCGAAGATCGCGATCGCGTCCTGCGTGCGGCCGGCGTCGCGGTAGGCGTTGGCAAGGTTGCCGCGGGTCAGCAGCGTGTTCGGGTGCTGTGCCCCGATGAAGGTCTCGAGGTCGGCCAACAGCGGCTCGAGGATCGCGATCGCGTCCTGGATGCGTCCGGCCGCCTGGTAGGCGTTGGCCAGGTTGTTGCGGGTGCGCAACGTGTCCGGATGCTGGGCGCCGAAGGTCTGCTGGTGGTCGGCGAGCTGCGGCTCGAGGATCGCGATCGCCGACTGGGGGCTGCCGGGATCCTGCGGCCGGGGGCCCTTCCGTCCGGCGTGCTGCTTGCTCATGCTCGATTCCCGCCCTCGAAGATCAGATCGACGACGATCACGCCAGCCGCCTCATCGCAAACCCTACGACGAAGGCGCGGCAGCGGGCGTCGACCCGTCAAGGCTGGCGTGCAGACACCCGGCGGGCCGGGGCGCGTGATCCCGGCCCGCGCTGCCGAAGACCTACGTGTTCTTCGCGGCTCGCTCGGCTCCCTCGCGCTCGGCGTCCATGTTCAGGCTGTTGATGTGCTCCTGGGCGGCCGCGATCTTGTCGTTGGAGTCGTCGGGAACCTCGGGTGCCGACAGGACGGTCGACCCGGCGGACTGCGCGGCCGACATGTCGACACCGGCGGCGGCGTCCGAATCCTCGGCGGAGATGCTGTCGTCGGCGCCTTCGGCGGCGCTGTCGTCAGAGATGGCCTCGGTGTCCTCGGCGCCCTCAGCGGTCGGCTCGACGGCCTCGTCAGTCTGCTCTTCCTGCATGTCGTCTCTCCGTTCGTCGGGTGTGGCATCCCCTACCCGCTCGCGGCGAAAAACCTGCGCTGGGGCCGTGGCGGCAGGCTGCGGCGGGTGTCAGGCTGTCGGGGTGCGGGCGTCGCGATGGGAGATCCTGGGTGCCTGGCTGAAGGTCTGGACGCCGCCGCGCGATGTCGAGGTTCCGCCCGTCCCGCGGCGCGCGGTCGCGCTGCTCGCCGTCGGCTGCGTCGCGCTCGTCGTGGCGGGCGTGCTGCTCGTCGTGCCGGCGATCGACCGCGCCAAGCAGCGCGGCGCGGCGAGCGAGCAGCGCACGCAGGCCGCCTCGACGCGCGCCGAGCGCGCACGGCTGCGCTTCGACCAGCGGCTGCACAGCGCTCGCGCCCCATCGGTCCCCCGCCTGTACGCCGCCGGCCGGCGCGCCGCGGCACGCAGCGAGCTGTTGCGCCGCGCGCGCCAGAGCGTCGAGCGCGACGCGCGCGCCCGCGTGTCGGCCGGCGAGTTCGACGTGCCGGTGCGCGAAGTGCGCTGTCGCCCGCGCCCCGGGGGCGTCGCGCCGCGCGTGCGCCTGTCGTGCTTCGCCGTGACGACGCAGACGGCGCAGGCCGCCGTCGGGCAGCCGTTTCTCGTCGCGGGCTCACTGCGCGACGGGCGCTACGCGTGGTGTCACATCAACCCGCCGCCCGGCGAGGGCGCGGCCGGGCTCGGGACGCTGGTCCCACTTCCGGCGGGGTGCACGGGGTAGGGACCGAGTGTGATCTCCCGCGTGCTCGTCCTCGCCGGCGCCGCGGCCACCGTCCTCAGGCGGCGATCTTCTTCTGACCCGTGCGCTGCTCGCGTGCGATCTCGCGCTCGGGCCGCTCCGGGCGCGGCATGCGCCGCGTGAGGTGCTTGCGCCACGCCCCGACGAGGCCGATCCGCCAGGCGTAGTAGCCCGCCTTGCCCGGGATCGCCGAGAAGTCCATCTTCACGAGATGGCTCAGCGCGCGCCGTGACAGGTACATCGTGCGCAGCAGGTGGCCGAGGCGCGGATACATCCGCTGCTCCTCGGTGCTCGCCTTGACGCGCTTGAGCAGCTGCTTCCACAGCCACTCCGGCGGACGGACGAGGGTCAGCGTGTACAGCAGGAGGTTGTTCAGGCGCGGAGGAATCGACATGAACGTCGCCGAGATCTCCTCCATGTCGATCCCGCGATCCTTCATCGCCTGCTCGAGCTCGGTGTTCGGGATGACCTTCAGCGAGTAGATGAACAGCGTGTACGGGCGCTGCATGTCGTAGAGCAGCTGCAGTGTCTCGCGGATGTCCTCGCGGGTCTCGATCGGGTTGTCGGTGATGATGTCGTAGGCCGGAGGGATGTGGTACTTCGGCGAGAACGACGCGTTCACCTCACCGGCGGCCAGGATCTTCTCCGGCGGCGACGGGCGCTTGTAGAACTCCAGCGTGTTGCGACTGCCGCTCTGGATGCCCATCCGCACGCGGTTCATGCCGGCCCAGGTCAGCAGCTCGAACTTGTCGCGCTTGACGTAGTTGGGGATGACGCCGTACACGGCGAACGGCAGGTCCAGCTCGGCCTTCCACAGCTCGGCGAACTCCTCGATCTCGCGGTACGGGATCGCCATGAAGCTGTCGTCGTGGAAGGAGACGTGGCTGAGGTGCGGGAAGCGCTCGCGGGCGGTCTTGATCTCGTCGACGATGTAGCGCGCGCTGGGGTGGCGGATGCGCTTGTACTTCGCGTCGTTGGAGATGAACTTCGTGTTGCCGCAGTACGTGCAGTGAAACGGGCAGCCGATCGACCACAGGGTCGTGTAGCTCAGGCCGTCGTTCTCGATGTAGTGCTGGGCGTTCATCGGCGCAAAGCCGACGCCGGCCTCGTAGATGACCTCGCCGTCGCCGTACTGCGGAAACGGCAGCGACTCCATCATGTCCACCGACATGAGCGGCAGGAAGTGGTTCTTGACGATCTCGCCGTCGGGCTGCTTGAACCAGAAGTTCTTGACGTCGGTCGGATCGCGCCCCTCGATGAGCTTCTGACGCAGCTCCTCGAAGGCGAACTCGCCCTCGCCCGTGCAGATCGCGTCAACGTCGGCGAGGATCGCGTCCTCGGGCTGGATGATCGGATGGATGCCGCCCCAGATGACGTACGTGGAGGGATCGAGCTCCTTGACGCGCGCGATCAGCCGGCGCGTGAGCTCGGCGTAGCCGGTCATCGACGAGAAGCCGACGAGGTCGGCTCCGATCAGCTCACGGGCGGCGAGGTCGATGTCCTCGTCCTCGAGCGAGCCGGCGCTGCCGAGCGTGCCGCGCAGGCCGTTGCGAATGCTGCGATAGCGGTTCGTCGACACATAACAGGACTCCGTGTCCTCGTTGATGCGTGCTGCGAACGCGGCCATCTTCCGAAAGCCGCAGGACGTGATCCCGTCTTCGAGCGAGACGAGCTTGATGCGCACAGACGTGCCTCCATGCTCCGCTGGTAGGACCGGGATCGTACCGCGACACGCAACGCAACGACGATCTTCCCTGCAATCCGCTATCCACGTGCG
>Ga0136633_1002665_pt1 | contig 12154 bp, 17 predicted proteins | sample AntDrymeUQ832206_2_FD_105494 | JGI IMG/M metagenome (GOLD analysis project Ga0136633, IMG submission 105494) | Polar desert sand microbial communities from Dry Valleys, Antarctica - metaG UQ83 (22.06) | ecosystem: Environmental > Terrestrial > Soil > Desert | place: Antarctica: Dry Valley... | reverse complement strand
GGCTGCTCGTTGGCGACATAGATCGGCGAGTCCCGATACCACTCGGCGGGAGCGCTGATCCGCTCGACCACGTCGCAGCGGGGCGGTGTGGAGTTCGCCACCAGGGCATTTGACTCCTCGGGCGCAGTTGTGCCCGATCCATCGGGTGCTCGAATGCTTGCGCTACACGCGCTCGCGAGCAGCGCGACCGAGCACATCGTCACGACGAACAGCAGCCGCATTGGACCCTCCCCGATTCAGTATCCAACCAGACGCCGGCACCGTGTCATGCGGTTCCCGCCACCCGCGCCGCCGAGGGCGAGGAGACTCGCAACCGGCGACTTGGGCGCCGACGATCTCATGCCAAGCCCGCCGCGGAGTGCCGTATCCTCCCGCCGTGGAACTGAGCTACGAGTGGCGCGGTGAGTTCGAGAACGCCGAGATCAACGCCCTGCACGCCGAGGGCTTCGGGCATCGCCTTCTTGACGATGATTGGAAGGGCCAGCTCAATCGGCACAGCCTGGGGTGGGTCTGTGCTCGAAACGGCAAGGAGCTTGTCGGCTTCGTCAACGTACCGTGGGACGGGGCGACCCACGCGTTCATCATCGACACGCTCGTCGCGAAGCGGGCCCGACGCCAGGGAATCGGCGCCAAGATGATCGCCGTCGCCGTCGATGAGGCCCGCGCTGCCGGCTGCGAGTGGCTGCACGTCGACTTCGACGACGACCTGCGGAGGTTCTACCTCGACGCCTGTGGCTTCACGCCGGCTCCTGCGGGCGTCATCGCCCTCTAGCGTCATCGCCCTCTAGGACTGGTCCGGCGTCGCGTGGGCGACGAGGTGCACCAGACGCGAGACCTGGCGATGCGGATCCATCGCGCCGGCGCGGTACTCAACGCCCAGCCGGCCAACCGAATCGCGCTCGTTCAGCCACCGATGCGCCTCGGCGTAATCGCCCTGCAGGCCGGGCAGGGCAATACGGTCGCGGTTCTTCTCCAGCAGCGAAAGGACCGCGCCAGGGGCCGCCAGCGAGCGCAACGTCCGCAGCGCTGCCACCGGCCCTTCGACGTGCATCAGCACCGCGTGGCACAGGATGGCGTCGAACCGGCCTAGACCGGCATCGGTCAATGACTCCAGCCGCCGTTGACGAGGCCGAGGTCGAACCGGCCGCGTCGGCCTTCGAGCAGGCGCGCTCCAGCCAGTCGGCCGACCGATCCACGACGGTGACGTCATAGCCGATGCGGGCCAGCGGGATGGCGAAGGCGCCGGTGCCGCCGCCAGCGTCGAGGATCCGTGCCGGTGGAGGCGGGAGCACACCGTTCAGCCTTCCGAGAACGAGGTCGAGGCGCACGCGGCCGCGCGGCCCGGCGTAGTGCTCATCGAACCCATCGGCCCTGCCGGCGAAGCGATCTTCCACAGCAGGCAGCATAGGCTGCCGCGTCGCACGCTGGCCTCTCCCTCATCGGCTACCGTGCAGCTGATGGAGCCAGACGCAGCGACCGCACCGTTTCCTGCCGGGTCCGTCGTCCTGATCACCGGGATCATGGGGGCCGGCAAGTCGACCGTCGCCCAGATGCTGGCCGAGCGACTGCCGAAGGCTGCCCACGTCCGCGGCGACGCGTTCCGACGGATGATCGTCAGCGGCCGCGCGGCGATGGTGCCCGCGGCCGACGAGGAGGCGATCGCCCAGCTCCAACTGCGCTACGACCTGGGCGCAGTCGTTGCCGATGGGTACGCGAGGGCGGGGTTCACGGCGGTGTACCAAGACATTGCGCTCGGTGACGATCTCGCGCGCGTCACTCAGCGGATTCGCGCGCGACCCCTGTTCGCGGTGGTCCTGGCGCCACGACCCGACGCGGTTGTACGCCGTGCCGGGGCGCGCACCAAGCCCAGCGGCTACGGATCATGGACGGTCGAGGCGCTCGATCTGATGCTGCGCCAGACGCCCCGCATCGGCCTGTGGCTCGACACGTCCGAGCAGACGGGTCCGGAAACGGTCGAGGAGATCTTGCGTCGGGCGGAAGACGCGCGGGTAAGGTGAGTCGCTGGCTCATGTTGTCGCGGTCAGGCTCATCGACGTTCGGCAAAGCCACGGTCGGCGTCCTCGATGAATTCGAGGCAGTTGCCGAATGGATCGGAGGCATAGAAGCGGCGTATGTTGGGCACCGACTCGTCCTCGACGATAGGGACCCCGGCTTTAACAGACCCGTCCAACAACACATGATTCGGTCCACAGCGGGGGAGTCCCACTGCGGCTAACCGTTCAATCCTGCCCTTGACATTGGACACTTAGTGGACCACGATGTTCCAAGTGTCCAATGCAGCCAACAAGCCGAACGTGCTAAGAGATGCCCCACGAAATCGAGCGCCGATGGCAGGGTGACCCGGGCCCAGCAGGGGGACGTCGCGCTCGCGCGTCGTTCACCTACCGCGCCTTCGTGCCCGATCGTATCGCCGAACTCGACCCCGACATCACCTTCGAGACGGCCGAGTCGATCGCCCGGGCAGAGGCGGCCATCACCGAGCTCAACACCGCCGACTCCGTCGCTGGGCTCGAGGCCATCGGGCCCCTTCTCCTGCGCTCAGAGGCGATCGCCTCCTCTCGGATCGAGGGCTACGAGCTGAGCCAGCGCAATCTGGCTCGCGCGCTCATCGATCCCCGCGCGGCACGAGGTACGGCCAAGACAGTCGCCGCCAACGTGGTGGCGATGGAGGAGGCCATCGCCATCGGCGAGCGGCCTCAGCCGCTGACGAGGGATGACGTGCTGGCGATCCATCGAACGCTGATGGTCGGAGAGCCAGAGCGGGTCACCCCTGGCCAGTTCCGACAAGAGCAGAACTGGATCGGCGGACGCCTGAACAGTCCGCTCGACGCGCGCTTCATCCCGCCGCCGGAGGGTGAGGTCGATAGCCTCATCGCCGATCTGCTGGCCTTCCTCGCTCGAGATGACATCCCGCCGGTTGCCCAAGCCGCGATCGGACACGCGCAATTCGAGACGATCCACCCGTTCATCGACGGCAACGGCCGAGTGGGTCGCTGCGTGATCCACGCCGTGCTACGTCGAACGGGTCTCGCCCCGCGGTTCGTGCCTCCAGTGTCAATCGTGCTCGCTGCTCGGCCGAGCGGCTATATCGACGGCCTCGTTGCCTTCCGCGAGGGTCGTGTGGCGGCCTGGTGCGCGTCGTTCGCCGGCGCCTGTGAACGCGCGGCCCGCCTGTCGGTAGAGCTGGCCGGGGCTGTGCGTGGGCTGCAGGATGAGTGGCGTGCCCGTGCGGGGCATCCCCGCCGTGACTCGTCGGCGGCGCGCATCATCGGTGTCCTACCGGCCCAGCCGATCTTGGCGGCCGCCACGGTACGGGCGGCGATCGGGGCCAGCCATCAACGCGCGCTCGACGGCCTGAAGGCGCTGGCGAGCGCCGGCGTGGTTCGCCAGATCACAGAGGGCGGCTATGACCGGCAGTTCGCCGCCGATGAGCTGTTCGACCTCATCGAGACATACGAGGAGCGGATCGCGGCGGCCTAATCATCGTCCCAGTTCAATCCACGTTCGAATGGCTGAGGACAATGACCACGGTCATCCAGCCCGCGAAGAAATGCGAGTGTTAGGACGAATGGCAACAGCGAGCCACCCTCATTGGCGCTCTGTAAAGCCACGATCGGCGTGCTCGATGAATTCGAGGCGGTTGCCGAATGGATCGACGCGCAGCACGGGCGGTGTCGGGAACGGCGGGCGGGCGCATGCGGGCCATCGGCGAGTCGCGGATCTCGTCTTCGCCGGCCAGCCAGCGGAAGACCTGCTGGAGGGACCGATACACTGAGCACGAAGCGTGGGCCGTTAGCTCAGCGGTTAGAGCAGGGGACTTTTAAGTCACCCAACCCTATTCGCTGTGCTCTGAGCGTGCGATCTAGAGCATTTTCCTGCCAATCCCCTGCTCTATAACGGGGTGCCCTTAGAGCAGGGGATTCCGTCGTTTCCTGTGCCCGTTACAGCAGGAGATTCGAGCGGGTTTCGAATCTCCTTCTGTAAATCGGACCTATGGCGGTTCGCGGATCGCGTAGTTCACCTTCTCGATCAGGCGGGCTAGACTGGGCTACCGATGACGACGCCCCTGGCCAACAGCCTGCGCGACGCCCTGGTCCAGCGCGCCCGGGCGCAGTGGATCGCACTCGGCGTCGACGCCGTCGGCGCCGCCGAGTCGAGTGTGGTCGACCCAGAGGCGCTGATCGCGCTGACGGCCGAGATCGGTGAGGCCGACGCGCGGCTGCGCGACACGAGCACCGACTGGTGCGTCGCATACGGGCGCTTCGTCAACGGAACGCGCCTCCGGCAGGTGGTGGCCGAGATCGGCGTGTCGGAGGGCGCGATCGGCGAATACGCCTCCACCGTCGCGTCCGCGGGCGGTCCATCCTGGCGACAGGTTGGCCGCGCGCGCGAGGGCTACCGGTACCGAGGGAAGGCACGCCTCGAGGATCTCGAAGGCCTCCCCCGCCTGCTCCTGCGGCTGCGCGCGATCTTCGGTGTCAACGCGCGGGCCGATGTCCTCAGCGTCCTCCTGGCCAGACCGGACAGCAGCGTCAGCCTCGCCGACTTGGCGCGGAGCACGCGCTTCACGAAGCGGAATGTTGCCCTGACCGTGAACGCGCTGGCCTTGGGTGGGGTAGTTACGGTCGAGCGGGTGGGCAACCAGCAGCGGGTGGGCCTCGACCCAAACGTGGTTCGCGGGTGGTTGCCAGCGCCGATCGAGCGGATCGACTGGATCGACCGCTACCTGGTCGCCCTCGAAGCGCTGCGGTTCCTGGAACGAAGCGATCGGATCTCGGGTTCGGTGCGGGCAATCGAGGCGAACGTGCTGAGCATGCGGCTCGCTCCGCTGCTCCGACGAGAAGGGCTTCCCGCCCCTGATGGGCGGGTACGCGGCGAGGCATTCTCGGCGGCTTTCGATCGCTGGGTGGCCCGGCTGATCCTGCGCTTCGCCTTCGAGCCGTCCGAGCGCCAGAAGCTTCAGGCGATCGCCGCCTTCCTCGAGTTCGAGCCAGACAGTGCGGAGATGGCGCGCCTGACCGGCATGCGCCCATCGTCGCTGCGGAACCTCCTTGGACAGCCGCGGCGGCGCCTTCCCGAACCGGTGCACGATCACCTCGACGTGCTCGCCTCGTTCACCGACGAGGCGGCCGGGTTCCTGTCACGCATGACAGGCTGGGACTACCCCGCCGGCAGCCGATCCATGCGCGACTGGCTGACCGACGGCACGATCCGAACGAAGCGCGGACGCGCCCGGCCGATCGAGGCGCTCTCGAATCCGTCGCTCGCGATCCTTGCCCTTGAGGAACTGCGACGGGGCTCCGCGTGAGCTGTCAGCTTCGGAGCGGCTTGAGTCCCTGGCAGGTGACGGGGCTGCCTGACGCAAGCAGGCAACCGAACTGCTGGTACGCGGCGAACAGGTCAATCGGCGCACCCTGAAAGTGATGATCGCGATCGAGCTCACCCGGGTCAACGCAGTGCGTGTGATAGAGACCATCATGCCAGTGGAAGCCGAAGCGTCCAGGTCCAGGTTGCATCCGAAGGTCGTACGCGTACCTCGTGAGGTGCCAGATGCCGCCGCTGAGAAGCCAGCGCTCAACGAACTGCAGCAGGGCTGAGGTTGGCAATCCCCAACCGGGGTGGTCGACGGCGATCATGACTGTCCGAGGGCTACCGAGGATCGTGCCGGGATCCACCAGCTGAACCCGGCCCAGGCCACGAAACGCAGCCTCGGCCGTGGCGATGCGCTGGTCGAGCTGCTGCAGCGGCAGCCCCGTCACGCGCGCGTGGCGGCAGGCTGATGCTCGGCTTCGATCTCATCCCAAACGCGCTCTGCCTCTTCGACCGTCGGGGTGGCCTGCGCGACCTCCTCCGCTCGGTGCAGGATGCCCATCACCGAACCGAGAGGTACCCGGTAGATGCGCTCTGACAATTGAAATGCTGGCAGGTGCCCCGAATGGATCCACTCGCGCACGGTGGACGGATGCACGTCGAACAGCTCCGACACCTCAGCTGGGCTGTAGAAGGCCTTCTTCTCGAACTCCACTTCCACTGCGTCGCTCCTTTCGCTCCGCGCCAGGACAGTATAGCGGATAAGAAGGACAGGTCAAGTTAGAGCGGATAGGACCATCGGCAATGGAAATGGGCCAAGCTTGTATCGGGGATGGCGCTGGTCCAGAATGCGTTTCGAATCCTCCCCGCCGTCCGCCTCTGCCTGGAGACGAACTGGCGGAGTTACTCATTCGGAGCGTCGTCAAGCCACGCTCGGGAGTCGCGCCGTGGCAAGCGCCGCACGATGGCCGTTGCCCCGGCGGCAAGGGCTACGCCACCGCCAGCCACCGCCACCACCGGCGCGGCCACGATCGCGCCGATCACCAGCGGCGCGCAGCACACAGCGCCCGCGGCGCCGAGCAGCGTTAGCTCGCGCTTCGGCAGCTCGCTCACTGCTCGAGGCCGAGCAGTGCCCGCACCGCGGGCTCACCACCGGCCCCCGCGTTGATCTCCAGCTGCCGTGTCGGTCCATCCACCCGGAGGGTGAAGGTGTAGAAGGCGCAGCACTCCGACTCGAGCGCAACCAGGTCGGCGACGGCGCCGATTGGCTCATCGGCGCTGAAGGAAACTCGGGCGCCGCCGGTGATCGGCTCGACCGAGGTAGCGCGATCCCGTAGCTCCCGCCACTCACGCAGGCGCTCACGCAACTGCGTTGCATCCAGCGTGCAGGCAGCGCCGATCAGCCGCTCAGACACCACCGGAGGCTCGGACGCGGACTCTGCCACCGGCTGCAGGCAGGCGCAGTCAGGACCACAGGCAGCGTCACCAATGGACGCGCCCACGGCATCGAGGTCGGCCGCCAGCTTCGTCAGCTCCTCCATCCGTTGGTGGGTGGCAGTGCGCTGATCGTGCACCATCGCGCGCAGCCGCTCCTGCACCGGCGCGCACCCCTCGCCGTCCCACAGACGGACCAGGTCGGCGAGGTCGTCCAGCTCGATGCCCAACGCCTTGGCGCGCTGCACGAAGGCCAAACGCGCGACGGCCGCATCGTCATACAGTCGATAGCCGGCGTCGCTGCGCGTCGCGGCCGGAATCACACCGACCTTCTCGTAGTAGCGCAGGGTGGTTGCCGGCACGCCACTGCGGCGCGCCAGCTGGGAGATGGTCAGAGTTGTCATGTTGAACAGCCTAACCTTGAAGCTGCCTCGAAGGTCAAGAGTGGCCTTATTGACGTATGTAAGGCTACGAGTGTACATATGTCAATGTCATGACTGACATCGCACTCTTCGGCGAATCCGTGGTCCGGCGGGAAATCCTGCGGACGTTCTTCGCCCGCCCTGGGATGGTGCGGCATGTCCGCGAGCTGGCTCGCGAGCTTGGCTGGTCGGCGACGATCGTAGGCCAAGAACTCGATCGGCTCGAGCGGACGGGCATCCTCGCGTCTGAGCGAATCGGGCGGGCACGTCGGTATCGGGTCGACGACCAATCACCCATCGCATCCGAGATCCGCTCGCTGGTACAGAAGACGATTGGCGTGGAGGCACGCATCCGCGAAGCAATCGCTGATCTGCGGGGGATCGAGGAGGCGTTCCTGCATGGCTCGTACGCGCGCGGCGACGATCGGGCAACCAGCGATCTCGACCTCTTCGTCATCGGCCCCGTCGACCAGGAGCGGATGGGCGAGCGGCTGACCGAGGCCGAGCGCGAACTGGGCCGTGACATCAATGTCGCCAGCTACGAGCGCGGTGAGCTTGAGCGATTGCTAGGCGAGAGCGACCTCTTCGTCGAGCGGGTCTTCGAAGGCCCGCGGGTGATGCTGATCGGCGCCGAGACGAAAGGGCTGACGGGAAGCTTGAGCGTCCGGGCTTGACGCGTTGTGTTTCCTGTTCTATTCTCGTTCGCGAATGGTTCAGGCAAGTCCAGCACTCGACCTAGTTTCGCCCGCAGACGCCGCAGCCGAGCTCGGCGTCTCGGTCCGACGCGTCTACCACCTGATCGCCAGTGGCCGACTGCCCGCGGAGCGGATCGGTCACCGCCTGCTGGTCGAGCGGTCTGCGATTGACGCCTGGGACAAGGTCCGCTCCCCCGGCGGGCAGCCATTCTCGCCGCGTAGGGCGTGGGGCCTCCTGCTCCTGGCCGACGGCGAGGCGGCGCCCTGGCTGGATCCCGTCAGCCGGTCGAAGTTGCGAGCCGTGCTTCGCGATCGGAGTCTTCGCCAGTTGCGGCCCCGACTCGGGCGCCGAGCCGAGCGGCATGCCTTGCGGGCGCACGCATCCGATCTAGGCCGGCTTGCGTCCGAACCGGGCGTGATGCGATCGGGGTCTTCCGCGGCGCGCGAGGTGGGGATCGGCCTCGTCGCATCTGAGTTCTTGGACGCCTACGTTCCAGCGCCCCAGTTCGACCGCCTCCTGCGTCGATATCGGCTCCGCCCTAGCCGCGAGCCTAACGTCATCCTGCGGCGCTTGCCAGATCTGGCATTCGGGTGGAAGTCTCGCGCGGTCGCGCCAGCCGCGGCCGTGGCGATCGACCTGGCCGAAGAGCCCGATCCGCGCAGCCAGGAGGCGGCTGATCGGGCGCTGCGCCGCTACGAGCGATGAGGGAGCCCATCCGCATAGTCCCGGGCAGCGACGCTGAGGCCCAGTCGACCTCGATCTGCTGCTGGGACTCCGCCGAGCCGCTGAAGCTGAGTGGGAACGTTATGAGCGCGATCGCGGCGAGTGCGAAGATCAGGGCCAGGATCGGCAGCAGCAGCTTCGACCGGCGGCTCCTGACCGCGAAGGATCCTGAGCCTGAGCCAAGCGGTGAGCCCAGTACACCGAGCAGTGCCACCAGGTTGAGGATCGTGCCAACAACCGCTGGATCAATCGGCATCGGTCTGCGTCTCCCGCGGTTGTTGGGTGTGGCCCGGCGAGCTACCTGCCTCGGTTCAGGTCGTCCGGCGGCGGTGAACGGCTCGCACGCCGTCCAGTTCGCCGCCTCGCCGACCGATATGCAAGCCTGCTGAAGTACGCCTTCCTGGCCGCCTCCGCGCGTCGCAGCCGCTCTGGAGCCGTCAGCCGAAGGTGAGGGTCGACCTCGCGGACGAAGCGCTGCAGGAACGCCGCCCGCGCGGCCGCGGTCGTTTGGCGAGGGTCATACCGGGCATGCATCGCGTACGCGCCGATGCGGGCGCGGAGTGAGCGCTCGGATGGGGTCAGGCCCGCGCGTCGATTGCGGCTGGGCGCCATCTAACGCAGTGCCTCGCGGAGGTCTTCGCCGCCGCCGGTGGCGAGGAGGTTGACCCAGGCCTCGGTGCCGACCGGCGTCGGGCAGCGGCGCGGGCGCGGGTCGTCCGGGACAGCGATCAGCGGCCGCGGCTGGCCGCGCCAGCCGACGGGAATGGCGGCGGCATCGGCGCCGGCGGCCTGGAGCTCCGGCAGCACGACGGCCCGGCAGCGACCGATGAGCCGCGGCCAGCGATCCCAGCCGGCCAGCCGGCGCAGCCAGGCGACGCGATCGCGCGAGGGCACGACGACCAGCAGGTGCCAGCCCGTGCGGCCGGCGAGCGCAGCGTCGTAAGCGTCCAGCTTGGCGCGGATGACCGGGCCCTTCTCGGTAGCCTCGTCGATCTCAAGGCAGAGAGCTGCGGAGAGCGGACCGGCCTGCAACGCCAGGATGGAGTCCGGCCGCAGCTTCGGTGCGAGGATGCCGGTGATCATCGACTCCGGCAGCCAGGCTTGGACGAGCGGCTCGGCGCCTTCGAGATCCTCTCGTTGGCGTGACCAGGCGACCAGCGAGCACACGACCTCGACGATGTCGAGCGAGTGACGGAGATGGGCAGCCGAGCGGACGCGGGGGTCGACGGCGCCCAGACGGGCACGACCACGGCGCGACAGACGGTAGGCCATCGGGATCCCTCCGTGCTCAGGCATCAGCGGTGAGCGCTCGAGCAGTCCCAGGCGCCAGAGCTGGCGCAGGCGTCGCAGCGAGGTGCGGCGGGATGGATGGACCAGTACGGCGAGCTGTTCGGCGGTGGCCGCTTCGTATCGGTCCAACAGGCGCAGGCAGGCACGGTCGCGGGTGAGCAGCAGACCGATGTCGAGCACAGCAGCGGAGCGCTCGGGCCAGGTGCGAAAGCGCGCGCTCACTTATGCGAGTTCCCGCGAACGGCTGCGCGAATCGAGCACGAAACGGCGTCGTGGGACTGACGCGGGTGGGCATGGTCGCACGACAGTCCCGCGTCACCGTGGATCGGCCGGCCCGGGCGCGGGTGCGGCATCAGCACCGGGCTCGTCACCACCCTCGTCGGCTTCGTCAATGTACCGTGGGACGGGGCGACCCACGCCTTCATCATCGACACGATCGTTGCGGAGCACGCGCGACGCCAGGGCATCGGCGCCAAGATGATCAGCATCGCCATCAGCGAGGCTCGCGCGGCCGGGTGCGAGTGGCTGCACGTCGACTTCGATGACGACCTGACAACGTTCTACCTCGACGCCTGTGGGTTCACACCGACTGCAGCGGGCGTCATCGCCCTCTAGAACGGTCCGACGGCGCGAGCGACGAAGTGCACCAGCCGCGAGATCTGACGGTAGGGATCGATCGCGCCAGCATCGCGTTCCAGCTTGAGGAGCGCGGTGTACGCATCGGTGCCGAGGCCGTCGGGAGCGTGGTCCGAGAAGAGCCGGATCCCGGCCCATTCATCCGGACTCCAGCCCGCAGCGGCCAACATGGCCAGCCACTCGCTGACGGCATAGGCGCGGTTCCCAACGCCAAGCCTGCCGACGGAGTCACGTTCGGTCAGCAGTCGGCGCGCCTCGGCGTAGTCGCCCTGCAGGCCGGGCCGCAGGGCAATGCCGTCGCGATTCTTCTCGAGCAGCGAGAGGACAGCGCCTGGTGCCGCAACGGAGCGCAGCGTGCGCAGCACGACCGCAGGGTCGTCGATGTACATCAGCACGGCGTGGCACAGGATGGCGTCGAACGGCTCGAGCCCGGCATCGGTCAATGACTCCAGACCGATGTTGACGAGGTCGAGGTCGACACCGGCGGCGTCGGCCTTTGAGCGGGCGCGATCCAGCCAGTCGGCCGACTGATCGGCGAGGGTGACGTTATAGCCGATGCGGGCCAGCGGAATGGCGAAGGCACCGGTGCCGCCGCCCGCGTCGAGGATCCGTACCGGTGGCGGCGGGAGCACGCCATCCAGCCGTTCGAGAACGAGGTCGAGGCGCACTCGGCCGCGTGGCTCCGTGTAGTGCTCGTCGAACCCATCGGCTCTGCCGGCGAAGCGATCTTCCACCGTCAGCTCCCGCCCCACACCACCCAGGCCATCGCCTCCGGTAGCCGATCATCGAAGTCCGGCGGATACTCGTGATCCAGACCGTCGACCACGTCGAGCCGCACCTCCGCGCCGTTCTCACGGAGCTGCTGCACCAGGCGCTGGCAGTCATCGCGCCGAGGATCCAGCGAGCCGGTGATGAGATGGCCACGGATTCCTTCCGCGTGAAGCTCGCCTGGATCCAGGAGATCCGGTGCCCAGCCTGCGCTGGGAGTAACACCGATGAAGCCGACGATGCCCGGCAGCCGCCGCCGGGCGGCCAGGACGATCGCCATTGCCGCGCCCTGCGAGCAGCCGGCGGTCAGCAGGGGGAGGCCGGCGAGGTTCTCCCGGCTTGAGGCCACCTCGACGGCGTGCTGCACATCGGCCTCGGCACGGTGCGGATCGTCCCAGCACACGGCGCGCATGCCGAACGGCTGGGTGGAGCGTGGCATTACGAGGAATGCTCGGTGCGCCGCAGCCCATCGATCACCGATGTCCTCAGCGAGCTCGCCACGGCCGTGGAGCAGAACCACGACAGAGTCGGCCGGAGGCTCGACCGGCGGGCGAAGGAGCGGGTCGGTGGGCAGAGCCGCCGCCACGGAGGCGCGGGTTCGCTCGCTGCCGCTGACGATGGCGCGGAAGCGATCGTCGGCGCGCAGACCGGCCAGATCCGGGTCGGCATCGAGCAACTCCGGTGCCCACCACGATCCGCGCTCGAAGCCTTCCTCAAGATCTCGAAGCGCGCGCTCGCGGTCGCCGAGGAGCGCGTGCAGGCAGGCGACCCAGTACGTCGTCTGGTCCACGCGGTCGCGAAACCGGGTGGCCGCCTCCTCCGCGATTCGCAGCGCGGCATCGTAGGCGCCCTGT
>Ga0136633_1002664_pt1 | contig 12156 bp, 12 predicted proteins | sample AntDrymeUQ832206_2_FD_105494 | JGI IMG/M metagenome (GOLD analysis project Ga0136633, IMG submission 105494) | Polar desert sand microbial communities from Dry Valleys, Antarctica - metaG UQ83 (22.06) | ecosystem: Environmental > Terrestrial > Soil > Desert | place: Antarctica: Dry Valley... | reverse complement strand
AGCTCAAGCCCAACATCGGCCCCATCCCCAACCCGGTGGGGTTCCTGGCCGAGAACCACATCACAACACTCGCCCTGGCACCCGCCTCGGTGAGCACCCTCGCCACACCGCCCTTCCCGAGCATGGACGTCCCTCTCTCGGATCCTTTCGCCAGCACGCCCGGCTCCTTCGAGCCCGGGATCACCACCCCAGGCTCACCCGGCTTTGCCACGCCATTGCCGGCCCTTCCCTCTGCCGCCGCCAGCGACGGTGGTAGCGGTGGTATTGGTGGCATCGAGGAGATCGCCTCCCACTTCGACGGTGCCCTTTCCGCGGCGCTCGTGCTCATGGCGATCCTGCTGTCTCCGCTCTTCGGGGTGGGCAGCACCAAGCTGGCCGACAACGTCCTGGCCCCTGTTTCGACCAGCTGCCCCACCGGGCACGACAAGCTCCCGCCTGCGAGGCTGACGTGATCACGAGGAAGCGAGACCAGCCGCTCACCGCCGACAGCACCCAAGACGATGTCGCCGCGGAGCGGGACCAGCGTTTCACCGACGGGGTCCGCACCCTGCGGATCGGGGGCGCCTCGCTGCAGCTGAACGAGCGCATCCTGCTGGTGCTGGCCGGCATCATCGCACCGCTGGGGCTGGTGCTGGTGCTGCTCGGCTACCTGGGGGTGTCACAGACACCGTTCCTGTTCGAACAGATGTCCTACCTGATCTCGGGTGGGGTCTTCGGTCTGGCCCTGGTGTTCCTCGGATCGTTCTTCTACTTCGCCCATTGGCTCACCCAGCTCGTCAAGGAGCACCGGGTGCAGTCCGTCGCCATGCTCGAGGCCATTCAGCGGCTTCAGGACGAGGTGGTCAGGCAGGGCGAGGGCACGTCGAGCCCGGCGCGGCCCAGCAACGGCCACCACCCGGAGCTCGATGTGTTCGTGGCCACCGCTCGGGGCACGATGGCCCACCTGCCCGCCTGCGTGGTGGTAGCAGGGAAGACGTCGCTCAAGCAGGTGACGGCGGCCGACGGCCTGGCCCCCTGCAAGCTCTGCGAGCCCTACTGAGTCGTCGTCCTGCCGGGCACACCTTGGAATGGATCCGCGATCGCCTGGCGGGCAGCTTGGGCGCCGCGGGCCAACGGGACCTTGACAACGACCTGAACAGCCTTCGCGGTGCGGCAGACTCGGAGAACCTGCTCAGCGCCGCTGACCACGCCACCCGGCTGGCCAGCCTCGTCAGGGAGCTGACCGTCGGATGAGAGCCTGCCCGTCCCCTCGACGGGCGCTACTCGGTACGCAGATCCGCCGCCGCCCGGTGGCGGACTGCGTAGCCGGCGGCGGCGGCGACCACGTTGGCGATCACGATGAAGGTCCCGAGGACGGCGGCCAACGGACGCCAGGCCACCACGGCCTCGGGGGCCACGCCGAGCCGCTCTGCGTAGATGAACCACACGGTGCGGCCCGCCACCGTGCCGATCACGGCGGCGATGGCGAACGGGACGATCGTGACCGCCGTTGCCTGGCACGCCAGCGCGGTGCGCACCTGGCGCCCGGTGAAGCCCAGAGCCCGGAGCGTCGCCAGCTCGTGGCGGCGGGCGTGCACGCCTGAGAACACGAGGTGGGCGAGCACGCCAGCCGCCAGCACCGCCATGAGCGAGCCGAGCAGGCGCGGCAGATCGTCGGCTCGACTGACATCGAGGTCGACCAGCGCGGGCACGTTGAGGTCGTGGCTGTCGACGGGACCGAGCAGCCCGATCTCGCTCAACGCGTCGAGGGTCCGACTCCGGTCGGCGCCTGGTGCGAGGTCCGCGACGACGAACTGCGGTTCAGTGTCCGGCATGAGGCGGCGCAGGCCATCGAAGGTGAGCGACACGGTCTGCTCGAAGGAGCCGTCGCCAAGAGGAAAGACGCCGGTGCCCACGATCGTGACCGTCGCCGTGATCGGCCGGGTCTCGCCGCTGTCGGTCTGGGCGCCTCCACGGACTTCGACCGCGTCACCGACCTGTCGTCCGAGGTCGGCCAGCACGGCCCGCGTGACGAGGATCTCGTCGGGCCCTACCGGGGCGCGGCCGCTCGTCACCGTTGGGCTGATCGAGTTCGGGCCGCTGCTGATGCTGATGACCAGCACGGCGGGCTGACCCCCGAAGATCTGTACGTCGCTGGACGGGAAGAACGTGGCGTAGCCCACCCGCTCGACCCCGTCGAGTGAGGTTGCCCGCGCCAGGAGCTCATCGGCCTGGGCAGTCGGGTCGGCCTCGGGATCCGCTGGCTCCAGCCCACCCAGGAAGCCCACGTCCCAGTTCCACCCAACCAACCGCGGTGTGTGCAGGAGGTGGTCGAGTCCGGCGTTGAACGTGAACGCGCCGACTAGCGCGGCCATCCCCACGGCGGCGCCCGCCAGGCCCGAGCGCACCGGCACGGAGCGCGCGGCGTGTCCGGGCTCGAGGGCGGTGCGCACCCCCACGATGACAGCGGGCGGCGCGCCGAGGCGGGCCAACGCCCTGGCGGCCCGGCCCAAGCGCGGGGTCGGGGGACGAGGCGAGGTGGTGCGAGCCGCCACCCATCGTGTGGTCAGTGCGACGGCGGCGAGCGCGCCGACCGCGACGACCATCGCCCCCAACCCCACCGCGATGGCATCGATGCGAACGCCCGGGTCAGGCTCGGCAACGCGCGCCCGCGCGATCGGGAACAGCGAAGACGCGGCCACCGCGAGGACCGCGGTGGTCAGGCCGCTCACCACCGCCACCGCCGCCCCCTCGACCATGCCCACCCGCGCGAGGTCCCGGCTGGTGAACCCGATGGCCCGGAGCGCAGGCAGCTCCTCCGCGCTCGCCCACGCTTGGCGGGACACCGCCTGGAGGAGCACGACCGCAGACGCCGCGGCACCGAGCGCGGCCAGCAGCCACAGCGTCAGCGCGTCGGGTCGCAGCCCTTGGCGAACGCTGCGCGTGAACTCGTCTTGCTCGATGATGACCGTGGCGGGGATGCCAGCGGCCTCCAGCTCCTGCGTGAGGTCTTCGACGGTGGCGTCCCCGCGCAGTCGTACCACCGCGCTGAATTGGTCCCGACCGAGGATCTCGGCGAGGTCATCGAGCAGGGGCGGCGTGACGGTCACCGACTGCAAGTAGGGGCCGGTCTGGGGTTGAACCTCGCCTGGCGTGACGTGCAGTCCCACGACGGTGACCTCGAACGGTTCGGGCCACTCCTCCGGGTCCGGGCCGTCGCACGCCCCCGCGGGCACGATGCGCAGCGTGTCACCAAGCGTGACGCCGGCTCGCCGGGCCGTCGCCACCGAGAGCACCACCTCGTCGGCTCGGGTCGGATCGGCGGCGCGCCCGGCGACGAACCGGTGCCGGTTGAGCTGGTTGCCCAGGCGGCCGCTGGGTGACCCGAGGACATCGACCTCACCTGAGCCCGTGTAGCAGGTCTCGCCCGGAGGTTCCCCCGACCCACCCAGCACCTCCTCTTGCGGCTGAATCGAAAAACCGTCCTCCTTCAGGATCGGCACGAGGAAGTTCAGGGCCAGGACGCCGTCGGCAACGGTCGGCAGGGTAAGGATCTCCTCGACCGAGTCCTCGGCAAAGGACGCGCACTCGTCCTCGGGGAGATCGTCGGTGCACCCCACGCCGAGGATGACGTCGAACGGTCGGGACGAGGCGAGCAGTCGGTCATAGGCGGTCGTGGTTCGGCGGGCTCCGGCCGCGGCCGCCACCACGATGCCCCCCACCAGCCCCACCAGCAGCGCCAGGCCCAGCCAGGATCGCCACCGCGCCCGCAACTGGCGGGTGCCACGGAACCAGGCGGCGCCGTCCGCGCCGCTGGCGTTCGGCCTGATCATGCCGCCGTTGTGTCACATCGCCCACGGCCCGGCAATGGTGACACCCTCCTGTTCCTGGTGGTGGTACCACCTCAAAGAGTGGCGGCGAGCCGCGTTGGGGCGACGCCGATGCGGGCTTGCACGGAATCGACCGCCCGCACGACCGCGGGACCGAACTCCCGCTTGGCGCAGGCCACGTGGCCGTCGTCGTAGGGCTGCACGACGGCGCCCGGGATGGCGGCGGCCAGCTTCAGCTGCCCGCGCGGGGCGATGGCACGGTCACGCTCGGTGACGAGCACGGTGGTGGGCACGTCGATCTCGCCGATCCAGCGGCGGGCGTTGTAGCTGCCGATGGCGTGACCAGCCTCCATGATCTTGACGGCGTCGTGGCGCCGCATCTCCCCCGCCGCCCACGCCCGCAGGTTCGCCGGGCGCGTCGCTGTCGCGGCCGACCGCCTGCGGCGCATCGACGCGGCGGGGGCTCGGCTCAGCAGCTCGCCGGTGCGGGTCGTGCCGATGGCGGCAGCCATCATGGAGCTGAAGATGAACCGCTCCCGCGTGCCGGTGACGAAGCGGTAGGAGGTGGCGCACAGCACCAGTCCGGACACCAGCTCCGGGTGACGGCGCCACAACAGCTGGGCGATGGGCCCGCCCATCGAATAGCCCACCGCGATCACCGGGCCCGTGTCGAGCTGCTCCAATAGGGCGGCCATGTCGTCGGCGCAGTCGGTCAGGCGGAACCGGCGGCGCGACCGGATGCCCCGACCGTGGCCCCGCATGTCGGGGGCGATCACGTTGTAGCGCTGTGACAAGGGGCCGAAGGCGGTGAACCAGTTGAGGCCGGCGCTGGCGATCCAGCCGTGGAGCAGGAGGACGGTGGGCGCACCGGGGGGACCGGCGACGGAGCGGACGAACGTGGTGCCCCGGCCGGGTAGCTCGACACGCTCGCCCATCGGTAGGGGCGGCTCCGGGGCCAGCTCCGTCACGACCATCGGATCAGCCTATGGCAGCCCAGCAGGACCTCCAGCCATGCAGGCAGGGCACTAGCGTCTCGCCGATGACGACCCTTGACCGCAGTGCCGTCGATGCCCTCCTCGCCCGGGCCCGCCGAGACGTCGACGATGGTCTGTTGCCCGCCTGCCAGGTGGCCCTCGCCCTCGATGGCGAGGTGGTCGTTCACGAGGCCTTCGGTGCTGCCGACGTCGACACCCGCTTCACGATCTACTCGGCCACGAAGCCCTTCGTCGCCTCCCTCGTGTGGCAGCTGCTGGGTGAGGGGTCGCTGGCCCCCGAGATCCCGGTCCACGAGCTGATCCCCGAGCTCGCCACCCACGGCAAGGACGCCATCACGCTCGACCACGTCCTCCAGCACACCTCCGGGTTCCCCCGGGCGCCTCTGGGCAGCCCCCGCTGGGCCACCCACGAGGGCCGCCGGGCCGCCTTCGCTGATTGGCGTCTCAACTGGGACGTCGGTTCGCAGTTCGAGTACCACCCCACCTCCGCGCACTGGGTGCTGGCCGAGCTCATCCACGCTGTCACTGGGCTCGATCACACCGAGGCCCTCCGCACCCGCGTGCTGGATCCGCTGGGCCTCACGAGCTTCGCGCTGGGTCCATCGCTGGACGACCAGGACGACATCGCGGACCTCGTGCTGGTGGGCGAGCCGGCCAGCCCCGATGAGCTAGAGGCCGCTCTCGGTGTGCGGGAGATCGACGTGGGAGAGGTCACCGATGCCGCGCTGCTGGGCCTCAACGACCCGGCCGCTCGGGCGGTCGGCCTCCCCGGTGGAGGTGGTGTATCCACGGCGGCCGACGTGGCGGCCTTCTACCAAGCCCTCCTCCATGACCCGAAGGGGCTCTGGTCCCCCGCCGTGCTGGCCGATGTCACCTCCGTGGTTCGCAACACGTTCCCGGACCCGGTGCTCGGGCATCCGGCCAACCGCACCCGAGGGCTGATCGTGGCCGGCGATGACGGGAAGTCGAACCTTCGGGGCATGGGTCGAACCGTGTCGCCGCTGGCCTTCGGCCACAACGGCGCCGCCGGCCAGGTGGCTTGGGCCGATCCGGCCACCGGCCTCTCCTTCTGCTACCTCACCAGCGGGCGCGACCTCAACGTTCTCCGCGAGCACCGGCGCACCACGGCGGTGGCGAGCCTGGCCGCCATCTGCGCGGTCTGACGCCACGCCGGATGCGCATCACCGCCAAGGTGGACTACGCGGTCCGGGCGGCCGCCGAGCTGGCCGCCCACGCCTCCACCCGCGGCCTGCGCGTCCCGATGAAGGGCGACGCGGTGGCGGCAGCCCAAGGCATCCCGGTCCGCTTCCTCGAGAGCATCTTGTCCGAGTTGCGCAGGGCGGGCATCGTCGGCAGCCAGCGCGGTTCCGAGGGCGGGTATTGGCTGGCCCGCCCGGCCGCTGAGGTCACCGTGGCGGACGTGATCCGCGCCGTGGAGGGTCCCCTCGCCGATGTGCACGGTGCTCCCCCCGAGGAGGTGGCCTACGCAGGGGCGGCCGCCGAGCTCCAGCGGGTCTGGATCGCCACGCGCGTTGCCCTACGAGAGGTGCTCGAAGCCACCACCCTCGCTGACATCGCCGACGGCTCCCTGCCCGCCGCGGTGTCCGAGCGCGCCGCGCGGCCAGACGGTTGGGCCCGCCGCTGACGGGCTGAGTACGGTGGTGCGCCCGTACCGCCCCACTGGGCCTTGCACCGGAGCCACGACCCCATGCCCCGTAGGATCGAGATCGAGCTCACCAGCTCGCGCGACGACGGCACATGGACGTGGCGGGCGGTCGGAGCCAAGGCCCCCAAGGGCAACGTCGGCAGCGCCCTGCTCCCCCAGGAGGCGAAGGTGGGCGACGTGCTCCGCGTCGACGCTGAGTTCTTCGTTGACGGCATCGAGATCGTCGGGGTGCTGCCGCCCAAGGGCGCCCGTCAGGAGCCCGAGCGCCTAGAGATGCTGGTGACCGCCAAGGATGAGCCCCTCGTTACGAGCACGCTGGCGGCGCGCGGCCGAGAAGATCGTGGCCCCCGTCGCGACTCCAAGCCTGGCGAGCGGCGTGGGGCACGACCTGACCGGGGCGAGCGCAAGGATCGCCCGGAGCGCAAGGACCGGCCCGAGCGCAAGGACCGGCCCGAGCGCCGACCCCGTCCCGAGCCGCCGCCCGTTCCCGTCGTCGAGCGCCCGAAGGCCAAGCGGCTGCGGGCGGGCAAGGCCCATCGCAACGCCCTGCTGGAGTCGCTCCCCGAGGAGCAGCGCCCGATCGCCGAGCAGGTCGTGCTGGGGGGGCTCCCCGCCGTCCGTCAGGCCATCGAGAAGCAGAACGCCGAGCGGACAGTTGCGGGGGAGGCCGCCATTGCGGCCGGCCCGCTGCTGCAGCTGGCCGAGAAGCTGGTGCCGAAGGTGCGCACCGCCGAGTGGCACGATCGCGCCGAGGCCGCCCAGCGCGACCTCGAAGTGCTCGACCTACGTGACCTGCGCTCGGTGGTGTCCACCGCTGACGCGGCCGCCAAGGATGACGAGACTCGAGCATTGGCCCAGATCCTGCGCGAGGCCCTGTCGACCCGGGCCGAGGCTGAACACGCATCCTGGCTGGCCGAGCTCACTGCCACCGTCGAGGTGGGCCGTATCGTGCGGGCCTTGCGCTTGAGCTCCCGACCGCCCAAGGCCGGGTCACCGCTTCCGGTAGACCTCGCCACCAAGCTCGCCGAGGGAGCGAGCGCCGCTCTAACGGACGACGCCCCTGCCGAGCGCTGGGTGGCCGTCCTCGAGGCCCTCGCCTTTGCGCCGGTGCGGGACAAGGTGATCCCGACGTCACTGCCCAAGAGCCTCCATGCCGACGTGCGGGCCACCATCGCCCGGCTGGCGACCCGGATCCCAAAGATCGCCCACATCTTCGAGATCACCCCCGACCGCAACACCCCCCGTCCCAAGACCGAACACCGCCGCCCCCCCAAGAAGAAGCCCCCCGCCAAGCAGCAGGCGCCGAAGCCGCCCAAGGAAGACCAGTCGTCCGAGGCGACCCCCGAGGCGGAGCAGACCGAGGTCGAACCCAAGAACACACCGGCAGATGAGCGAGTCGAGGACGACCCCAAGGACGCGGCGAGGGACGAGTCATCCGAGGACACGCCGACGATCGAGGCGACGCCCTCCCACGAGGACAAGCAGCCGGAAGAGTCGGCCACGTCAGAGGATGTGCCGCCCGGCGAAGCCGCTGGGGGTGTGGGGGTCTCCCCCACAGATGCGCCGCAGGCGGCTCCGCCGCCGAGGACGCTTGAGGGCGAGCCGCAGGCGAGCTCCGAGTCCTAGCTCGAGGGAGGCGGACGAAGTCCGCCGATCTCGAATGAACGGCCGCGGTACTCTCCGGTCTCTGGATCCTCATCCCAGCGGGCGCCGCAGGAGCTGCAGGCGCAGGAGTCGAGGCGCAAGGAGGCGAGGTAGAGACGGTCGACCTCGTAGGTCTCGCAGAAGGGGCACCGAAGGTGCCCGGCTGGCTCGTGCATCGCTGCGGGGAGGGTATCGCTACCTGGCTAATGTGCCCGCCATGCCCGTCGACTATGAGCAGCGCGGACCGTTCGCGGTCATCACGATCAATCGCCCCGAAGCCCGCAACGCCGTCAACGGCGAGGTGGCCCAGGGCATCGAGGACGCCATCGACAGGATCGAGGCGGACGACGCCACCTGGGTGGGGATCATCACGGGGGTGCCACCGGTCTTCTGCGCCGGCGCTGACCTCAAGGAGATCAATGCGGGAAACGCCGGGGGCCTGGCCACCAAGAAGGGTGGTTTCGCCGGCATCGTGCAGCGAGAGCGCACCAAGCCGATCATCGCGGCCGTTGACGGTCCGGCCTTGGCTGGGGGCACGGAGATCGTGCTGTCCTGCGATCTCGTGGTGGCGTCCACCGCGGCGACCTTCGGCATCCCGGAGGTGAAGCGCTCGCTGGTGGCTGGAGCTGGTGGCCTGTTCCGCCTCGGCCGAAAGATCCCGCTGAACATCGCCATGGAGCTGACCCTGACCGGGGATCCGATCGATGCCACCCGTGCCCACCACTTCGGGCTCGTGAACCGGCTGGTTGACTCGGGCCAGGCCCTCGACGAGGCGGTGGCCCTGGCCGAGCAGATCTGTGCCAACGCTCCAGTCGCGGTGCGTGAGTCCCGCAAGATCGTCCTGGAGGCCACCAACGCCCCGGATGACGTCGGGTGGAAGATGTCGATGGAGGGGATGGGCGTAGCCATGAGCTCGGAGGACTTCTCCGAGGGCCTCACCGCGTTCATCGAGAAGCGCCCCCCAGTCTGGAAGGGCCGCTGACCGCGGTCAGGTGAAGGTGGCGATGATGCCGTTGTCGTAGAGGAGCTCGGCCAAGCCGTCGACCAGGTGCAGCTCGGCGACCTCGTGCAGCTCGACCCAGCGCGCCTCAGCGGCGTCGTCGCCCGCCTCCGGCTCATCGTCGCCCATGAGCGTCACCTCGAAGTCGAGGATCACGTAGTGGACCTCGTCGTCGACGCGCTCTGCCCAGCCGACGAGCGGGCCGCACACGCCCTCGAGCCCTGTCTCCTCGCGGAGCTCCCGGGTCACCGCTTCCGCGAGCGTCTCGCCGTGCTCCACCTTGCCGCCTGGTACGCACCACTCCCCCTGGGCGGGGCCGCGGCCCCGGCGGACGAGGAGGAGACGGTCATGGTCGACTACGACGGCGCCGACGCCCAGGATTGGGCTCATGTCAGGGATCGGTGCACGACGATGGCCCGGGCCACCAGCCCGAAGGACTCGAAGAAGTTCTTGGTGTGTCGGTCGCCGGGCAGGGCCAGGCTGTCCACGCCGAAGCAGCCCTGGGCCGCGCACCAGTCCATCAGCGCCTGCATGGTCACCTCGCCGATGCCCAGCTCCCGGCAACCAGGCTCGGTGTACAGGTCGGTGACGACGCCCAACAAGCCACCATCGGGCAGCTGCTCGGTCCGCGCGACGCCGTAGCCCATCACGATGCCATCGACGGTGCCCACCAGCACGTGGTGGTCCTGGGCGCGAAGCTGGCGGTCCAGCTCGTCCACGACGGGCGGTTGTCGAGCCGCGTGGCGTGCCCACACCTCGCCGCCCCGGCCAACACGCAGTTCGTCGATGGCAGCCAGGACCAGCTCGGCCAGCCGCGGGAGGTCAGTATCGGTGGCGGGCCGGCAGCCCTCCTCGGCTGCCGCCGCCATCAGCGGCCCTGGAGCTGGGCGACCTTTGACAGGATCGTCTTACGACCGCGGTTGGCCGCTTCGTACACCTTCACGGACTGCAGCTCCGGTGCCGACAGCCCAGCCAGGCGGTTGACGACCTGCGACGCGGAGAGCCCGTCGTAGTCGGGGATGGCGAGGCTGGCGGTGGCTACCACCCTGGCCGGGCGCTTGGCCGCCGGCCGGGCGGACCTAGTGGCGGTGCCGGCCGGCGGCGGCGCGGGTGCGGGTGCGTCGGTCTGGATGGGCGTAACGGAGTCGCCAAGGAAGTCCAGCACCCCCGCCGTCTGGTCCTGGAGCTTGGCGGCTGCCTTGATGGCCTCCGTCTTGCCCTGGCCGATCGCGAACTTGCCGATCATGCGGGCCATCGAGACCTGGCTCTTCCCTTTCTCGACCAGCTGCGGGAGGAGGGATGCGCCCTCGAAGAGCAGCCCGATGGGGGCGTACACGAACAGCTCCACCGCATGTTCCACGGCCTGCTCGACGGGTGTCCTGTTGTCTTGCTCGCTCACGTACCGACCTTAGTGGTGTGGGCCACGAGCACATCACAGGGCGCGTGATGACCGACGGTGGAGGCCACGCTGCCGAGGATGAAGCGGGCGTGACTGGTGAGGCCCTTGGACCCGACCACGATCAGGTCGGCGTCGAAGTCCGTGGCCGCCGCGAGCAGCGCCTGGGCCGGATCGCCAGCGGTTGCCTGCACGACCACCTTGGGCACGCCGGCCTCCCGGGCCAATGAGCGCCCACGCTCGGCCAGCTCCTCAGCCTGCACTGGGTCCGTGAGGGTGAAGCGGATGTCTTTGGGCAGGCTGTCGACGTCGATCGAGGAGGCGGCGCCCTCGCCAGGTGTGTAGGCCGTGACAACGACCAGACGGGCGCCGTCGCCGGCGGCCAGAGTGGCCGCCTGCACCACCGCTCGTTCGGCGGTGGGCGACCCATCTGTTCCCACCACGATGCTCTTGTAGGCCATGGGCCGAAAACTAGACGCAGTCGGCACAGAGCTGGTGCTTGGCATCCGCCAGCTGGCTGGGGTGCTTGACGAGGAAGCAGGATTGGCAGACGAACTCGCCGGGACGCTTGGGAGCGACGCGACCGGCGCCGTCGCCTCGCTCCTCGGGCTCGGGGGCCACCTCTTCCTCGTCCTCTTCCTCCTCGGCGGCCGCGATGCGGTCCTTCAGGATGGCGTCAAGGTCGGCCTCGACGTCGTCGGGGTCATCCTCCTCATCCTCGTCCTCGTCGGCTTCGTCGTCGTCCTTCTTCGCCTTCACCGGGGCGGGGTCATCGTCGCCCTCTTCGACGGCCTCGCCATCATCGGTCTCAAGGTCCAGGTCACCGACCGGCAGCCCGTCATCAGCCTCCAGATCGACCTCGTCGTCATCGTTGAGGTCGGCCGGGGACTCGTCGAGGTCCTCCAGCTCCTCATCGAGCACGTCAGGGTCTTCGATGACATCGTCGTCAGGCATTGCAGTCCTTGCAGCCGGGGGGTTGGGGCGGTAGCGGCGGGATCATAGGCCTGTGCCTCGCGCGTGGTGCAACACCCTCGTCGGTCCCGCCGTTGGGGGGCGTCAGGGTATCGAGGTGGTGGCCGAAGCAGGCGCGGTGGTCGGCGTGGAAGAGCCGGCGTCGAAGTTCAGATCGGTAACCTGATCGACCTTCCAGGAGCCGTCCACGGCGACGAAGGTCAACCTGAAGTAGACGTCGTAAAGCGTCCGGGGCCCACCTGAGCCAGAGTGCTCGATGTCGACCACCACGATGGCCTGGGCCTGCTCATCGTCCAGCTCGGACACGTAGACGTCCTTGACGAACCCCGTGGATGTTGCCTCGACGTCCGTGATGATCTGCGCCAGGCCCTGATCGAAGGCGTCCTCGTACTCCTGCCGGAACGAGCCGGTGGACAGGGCCAGGACGGCGGACCGATGGGCGTCCGGATCGCGGTAGTCGTAGGTGACCAGGGCTTCCCCGAACTCCCCCGCTCGCCGACGGACATCCTCAAGACGCCCGTCTGTGCCTCCGCCCTGGGCGGCCAGCACTCCGAAGACGGCGGCTGCGATGCCGAAGAGCGCCGCCAGGGTGACCGCGAGCACCAGGGCCGCGCTGCGCCGCGGCGGCGGCTCGCTGACCAGCGGCTGCGGGTCGTCGTCGCTCATCAGATTGT